>Ga0265297_10004853_pt1 | contig 21349 bp, 9 predicted proteins | sample Munlanlwell13791_FD_192502 | JGI IMG/M metagenome (GOLD analysis project Ga0265297, IMG submission 192502) | Leachate microbial communities from a municipal landfill in Southern Ontario, Canada - Leachate well 137-91 | ecosystem: Engineered > Solid waste > Landfill > Unclassified | place...
ATGGATTATACCTCAACCAAAACAGCCAACAAAGACGGTTACTGGCGTTATTTCCGCCTGGCCGAGATGTACCTCAATTATGCAGAAGCCGAATTTTACGCCAATGGCGTCACCACCAATGCAATAAACGCAGTGAACGTGGTTCGTGCCCGTGCCGGGATGCCCATTTTACCGGTAGGTATTACCTCGACCGACTTTGAACTTCGCTTGCGAAATGAGCGCCGCGTGGAGTTTGCGTTTGAGGAACAACGTTATTATGATGTCCGTCGCTGGAAGGTTCAGGATAAGGTTGAAGGCCTTGTTACGGGGATGAAGATCATGCAGTCTGCCCCCAATACTTTTACCTACGAACGCGTGGTGGTTAGCCGCCGTCCGGTTACCGGGGAAAAGTACCTGATGTGGCCAATACCAAATACCGAACAATTAAAATATGCACAGGTTGGTGTTGAATATCAGAATAAAGGGTGGTAATTCATTTTTATTCCGCATAATTTATAAAGAACTTAACAAAGTAAAATAATAGGGCGAGAAAAGTCGATTTAAATTAGACTTTCTGGAAGGATAGGAATATGAATTAATCCGATATCAGGATACAAAAGGTTCCCATTATCAGAAAAATATGGAATCCTATGAGATACTTACTTATAGGACCAGTACCAAAAGAGCAGGTATTAACCCTACCTATGGCTTCCAGTGGTGGATTTTGTTTGCAAATAATTTTCAAATAGGATTTTCACAATTAAAATATACAGTTTAAAATATGAAAATACAGGGAAAGCATAATTCTATAAAAAAAACATTTAATAGCTGTGGTCAAATTATATCAGGAACAATTAGGGTTATATTATTGATTTGTATATGTACAACTGGTAATGTAAAGTTCTTTGTAGCTTCTGCAACGACTTTTGATGAACCGCAGACACAGAAGGTTTTAGTTATTTCAGGACATCCTGACGATAAAACCGCACCTACTATTAACTCGCTCCCTTTTAAGGAAGCGATTTCAAAATTACGCAGCTTATGCAAACAATATCCCGGAAGGCAAAAAATTCTTCAGTTAAGTAGCGGGATATATCATCTCGATAGCACCTTAGTATTTGATGACTCCTTTTCCGGGACCAAAGACGGACCAGTTGTGATATGTGGACCAAAATCCCGGAATGCAATAATCACAGGATTAAAAAGCATTAACGGCTGGAAGCCGTACGATGATCACCGGTGGTCTGTCCGTTTACCTGGTCAAATTCCGCTACCCAATCAGTTCTTTGTAAATGGGCAATTTCGTTCAATGGCAAGAGAGCCAGATGATACCTATTTTTATGCTGAAGAATCGTTTGAACCCACAAAAAAAGACAATGACACAGCAAAAGCACAATTTTATGCAGCCCCCGGAATTTTTTCCAGGGCAAAGGACCCTTACCTGGTTGCGTTGCACTCATGGACAGTAAGCCGACACAGGATAAAGAATATTAATCCGGATAATGGATTAATTCAGCTGACATCAAAGAGTCAATTCCCTTTTAATACATGGGATTATAAAATGGCCTTTTGGCTGGAAGGATACGTGAATGCTGTCACCAAACCAGGAGAATGGGCGATTGATCAGGATGAAGGAATTCTCGTTTATTACCCTTATCCGGATGAAAACATGAAGAGTGTTGTTACAGAGATACCGGTGATTGACAGGCTTATTACTCTTCATGGTACTCCCGGTGCAAAAGCAAAGCTTCATCATTTTTCCATCAACGGATTACAGTTCTGTGGCACGAATTGGTTGTTGGAGCGGGATAACAGCGCGGATGGTCAAAATCACCGGTCGATTGAATCTCCCGGAATTTTTTTATTTGGGGTACATGATGTTGCCATCACTAAGTGTTCTTTCACAGGAATGGGTGGATACGCTCTTTGGGCGGATCGGGCATGTGAGAATATTCGTATTAGTGGCAATGATTTCCGGTTTAATGCAGCAGGTGCGATCCGTATTGGCAGTGATATTTTGCCGGAAGATGAGAAATTAGTTTGCCATGAAATCATTATCGAAAACAACCTGATTGAACGGAACGGATTGGTATTTCGAGGCTCAAGCGGCATATGGGTCAGTTATGCCCATCATTTAAGTATAGCACACAACGAAATTGCCTACCAACCCTATACGGGCATTTCTATTGGATGGGGATGGGGCCAGGGGGGAGGATTGCAAGGGACTTATTCAAATACTGTCTGTTACAATTACATTCATCATATTGGTGACGGGCTGATGAGCGACATGGGAGGCATCTATACACTTACAGAATCTCCTGGAACGCAAGTATATGGGAATGTCATACATGATATCAAAGCAAGAATGTATTCAGGGTTTGGGCTTTATGCTGATGCCGCGAGCGCAGATATTATCTTCAGGGACAATCTGATTTTCAATACTTCTTCTGCCGGAGTATTTCGCAACTATGGGTTACGGCTCGTATTCCAAAATAATATTGTTGCGAATAGCTTACAAGAGCCGGGATTGATCAGTATAGGAAGGAAAATTTCATCTGCTCCGTGGGATAAATCGTGGCTTCATACCCACCATAACGTTTTCTATTCGTCGATCGGCAAGGATATGATCGCTCCTGGTCGTTTTGATCAGGGTCCTGTAACCTTTGCAAATAATATTTATTGGAGTACAGCAGGCAGCCCCTTGTTTGATTTTGTAAGACCGGCGAAAAAAAATATGACAGGGCGAATCCCTGTAGCCTGGGAATCAGGGTTGTCTTTAGAAAGATGGCAGCGTGCGGGTTTTGATGAAGGTTCCAAAGTGTGTGATCCGTATGGGCCTAAAGGACCGGGGCCTGACTTCAGGTTGCCGGATAATTCACCGGCCAGGGCTGCCGGGTGCGGTTCGGATGAGTTCTTAATGGCTGGCTTGCTTAACCGTCCTTTTTATAAATTCAGGAGGGACGATCCTTATATCCCGGCTTGGCCACTTCTCCAAGTTCAGCCGACTATTATCCGGGATGATTTTGAAAAAACCGACCAGCAGATTCTTCCAAAGGGCATGTATCTTAGAAATACAGCCATAGAAGATTTTAAAATCATTACAGATAAAGATAGGGAGGGACATATATTGGAATGGAATATTAACCCAAGACAAAAAACAATCAACTGTGAACCGGGAATTCCGGTAGGGCAAATGGTTTTAAAATTTGATTTCAAACTTCAGGAGAAAGCCATATTCAATCTAACGATAAAAAACAGGAGACTTGGACAAATATCTGAAATTTTTAAATTGGAGATCTCAGAAGAAGGACAATATTCGATCAATAATCGACCTGTGGTTTTTACTAAAAAGGACGTATGGCATACCCTAAAATTGCAATGTGACTCAGCTGATAAGAAACAATGGCTTGTAAGTTTATATGATAGTTCAGGTTTAGTTCTGAAACAAGTATCCGTGCCATATTACATTTCTAAAGATATGCCGATACACCTATCCCTACTCGGGTCGGTTAAGGGCGCATCATCAGCAATATTCTTGGATAATCTCTATGTGGGAACAATTTCAAAATAGTTTTTTAGAAAATCATAATTTAACATAAAATGTTAATATTAAAAAATATTCTCTTGTTGTTCGGTATTTTTTACTGTTCATTTATAGTTCATGCAGGGAACGTGATAGACATCACTACAAAAAATGACGGGATCATTGTCCTGCACGGGTTCCATGCCCGCCCGGAAGGGGAACAAGGGACTATTTATTCGGCATCAATTAAATTGCCTGCTTTCAAACGGGGCAATTGCATGATCCGCGATAACAGAAAATGGCCGCAAACTGGAAATGGGATGTTTGGGGCTGTGTTTGGCAATTCTGCTTTACCACTGGTGTCAAAAAAAAATATCATGCCGGGCATGAAGGGGGTTGCACGCGAGGCTACCATGCTCTTACTGGAGCTGCCGGGCAATGAATATTTGTGCGTATTGCCGCTCACGTCCGAGCTTTCTATGGCATGGCTTTATTTGGAAGATGATGGTTCGTTTTCCGTCAATTCAGGAACTTTCGGGACTGCACCTGTAGATGGGGATATACCAGTATTGGCCTGGAGCCGGTCAAAAGATATTTATCAGGCCATCAATAATGCATGGGTAAAAGCATTTGAAAACAAGCGAATAAAAAAACTGACCAATAGGAGGAATGATAAAAATTACCCTGAAGTTTTCACTTATTTGGGCTGGTGCAGTTGGGAACAGTACAAGAAGAAAATCGATGACAATTTGTTATTAGGTACGGTCGATAAAATTAACCGGTCTGATATTCCAATCCGTTGGGTATTGGTGGATGATGGGCATCAGGAAGCTTCGCCTGATTTAATGGAATTGGTAAGCTTCAACCCCGATCCGGTAAAATTTCCAGTTGGTTGGCAAACTTTAATGGCCAAACGGAATGAGGGGAATATAAAATGGTTTGGGCTTTGGCACTGCTTTGAAGGGCTTTGGCACAATATTAACATCAACAATAAGCTGGTTGGGCTTGAAAATGACCTGATGCCATCAAGAGATGGCAATTCCCTCATTGTTAAAGATCAGGGAACATCAATAGATAAGTTCTACAAAACTATGATTGAGACTGTCAAACAGCAGGGTTTCGACTTTGTGAAAATCGATGTACAATCATCAATGGTTAATGAATATCAAGGACATGCCAATCCAGTCCGGACTTCCATTCAAAGTTCGGAAGCCCTTGAAAAATATTGTGAAAAAGAATTGAATGGCAAGCTGATTAATTGTATGGCTCAAAGTCCGGCGAACATGTTTGCCCAAAAATACAGTACTGTTTCCAGGGTGAGCCTCGACTATCAATTGGGGAATAAGGCAAAAGCCGTGTCTCACATTCACCAGTCGTACATGACTACACTTTTTCAGGGGCAAAGTGTTTGGCCTGATCACGATATGTTCCATTCCAATGATCCTGTTGCAGGACATATTATGGCTGTTTCGAAAGCGATGTCGGGTGGCCCTGTTTACTTATCAGATGCTGCGGATAATTTTGTCCCTGGGCATATCCATCCACTTTGTTATTCCGATGGGAAGTTGCTTCGTCCGCTGGCTCCGGCAGTCCCCTTGCCAAATTCCATATTTGATGATTTTCTGTCAGATCCTAATCTTTACTACGTGATTGCCCCCCTTGCGAATCATTGTGCGGCTATTGTAGCATATAATCTGAACTATCCGGGGGACACAACACTTGAAGGGAAAATCTCACCCTCTGATTATCGTTTCGCCCCGGCCATGATCCAGCCCTACCCGAAAGAGTGGGCATCTCCGGACGAAGGACTGGTTGTTTATGATTGGGCAGCAGGGAAGGGACAGCGCTTTGACCAAGATTTTGCCTTTTCCCTGACCGGCTTTTCCGATAAATTACTGTTGGTATGCCCTGTACAGGATGGATGGGCCGTGGTTGGCCGGTCAGATAAGTTCCTTTCTCCCTCTGCGGTCACCGATATTAAAACGAGCCAAACAGAATTGAAGGTTACCCTGGCGGAAGGTGGCACATTGGTCATTTGGTCCAAATGGGGATTGCCCTATCTGGATGGATTTGATTTTGTGGATATTGGTAATGGTTTCTGGAAGTGCCAACTGCCAATGAATGAAAAAATGTTAAGAATAAAAAGATAAATCATGAAATACCCATGGGAAAACTTTCACACCAACCGAAAATGATTAAATGGGTATTCCATTTGGCCATTAAAAAACAAAATATAAACAAATGAAAATGAAAACGGCCCTTATGATTACTTGTTCAATCCTGTTGATGGGTTTTGTTAAAAAAACGGGATCAGACTACACCAAAAAGATTGACGACAATGTTCGAACAGAGCAAATTAAAGAGATGAAATTCGGTATGTTTATCTGTTGGAGTTTCAGCACATTTTCAGGACGGGAGTGGACACCAACAAAAGATAAAGATGCTACCTTTTTCAAGGCCACCGGGTGTAACACCGACCAATGGTGCAAGGTTGCGAAAGACGCCGGAATGAAGTACATTCTTTTTCTCACCAAGCACCATGATGGGTTCTGCCTGTGGGACACCAAAACCACTGACAAAAAAGTAACCAATAGCCCGTTGGGAGTAGATGTTTTGGCGAAACTTCGCAAATCATGCGATAAGTATGGAATTAAGCTGGCGCTCTATTTTTCTGAAGGAGACTGGAACTGGCCGGGCGCTGTGGATGGAAAAGGAAAGGGAGTTGGAATAAGTCTGAATCCTGAAATGAAAAAAGCACAACTTAAAGAGCTTACTACGCAATATGGGCCTATAGAATTTTTCTGGATGGACAATGCTGTTGGTGATGGTGGATTAAGTCACATTGAAACAGATAAATGGATACATCAGTTTCAACCCAATTGTTTTGTAGGGTTTAATACAGGCGAAACAGCAGGACGATTAAACATCCGGGAGAGGGGAAAGCCTGGTCCTATCGGTGATAATAACGCTGTTGGCTTCAAAAACCATATCCATGCAAATTACGGCAACTTTTTAGTATCTGAATTTACTTACCCAATACTTCCAAAACATGAAGGCGGAGCCGACTGGTTTTATTCGCTTCCTAAACATGACGGTTTGTGCACCCCTGCCGAAGAAATCTATCTGGACTATCTGGGTGCAGCTCAATACGGTAATATCTTTTCGTTGGACGTTGGACCGGATTACAAAGGTGAAATCAGGGAGATAGATGTGAAGACACTGCATGAAGTGGGTAAGATGATCAGGCAAAATAAATCTGATAAATCACGTAAATAAATAGAATGAAAAAAACACTCGCAGCCATTACGCTTTCTCTTATTTTACAATATGCTTTTGGTCAGAAAGAAAACGCGATCATTGTGGAAAGTCCAAATAAGGATGTGGAAGCTACCATTAGTCTGACCAATAATGTAGTGCGTCTTACTGTGTCTAAGAACAACGAGTTGGTTTTACGGGATTCTCCTTTGGGATTGATTATGGACGGTAATAATACAGGTGTTAATGTTATCCTGGCAGGACCGGCAACCAAGAAGACAATAGACGAAAAATATTCTTTATTTGGCAACCACACCCAGGCAATAAACAATTGCAAAGAAGTCTCAATACCATTGAATAGCAAAGGAATAGCCTATCGATTATTGATCAGGGCTTATGATGATGGTGTTGCTATACGTTATATTATCCAGGCCAATAAGAAAATGAAGATTGAAGGCGATAATACCGCATTCCCCATACCATCATCGGCACAATGTTACTGGGCATACAACCTTGGCGGTGGAGAAGGGTTGCACAACATTTCTTCATTTGCCGAAATGCCAGATAATAAAACTTTCATGGCTCCGTTGACCATCAAATCCGGTAGTTTTTACCTTTCGTTCAGTGAAGCTGATTGCCGGCGTTTTCCTGATTTAAGCTGGATAAAAACAGGAAACCTTTTGAAGGCAAATTTTACCACTACACCAAAAGGTTGGGAAGTTGACGCCGGAATAATTACTTCACCCTGGCGTTTAGCTATCATTGCCAATAGCCTTACGCAATTGGTAAACAGTGATTTGATAATGAATTTGTGCGAACCTCCAAATACAACTTTCGATTTCAGTTGGGTGAAACCAGGTCGTGTAATGTGGCAGTGGTGGAGCGTTGGTGATCCTATATTTGAAGATCAAAAAAAATGGTATGATGCTGCTGCCCGTCTTACCTGGGAGTATTATTTGATCGATGCTGGCTGGAGTAAATGGAGTCAACCGGGGAAAGACCAGTGGCAGTGTTTGAAAGAGGCAATCGATTATGGTAATTCAAAAGGCGTTAAGAGTATTGTATGGGTACATTCGAAGGAAATACCTTCCCGCGATGCTATTCGTACTTATTTGCTAAAAGTAAAGCAAGCCGGCGCTGTCGGTATAAAAATTGATTATATTAAAGCTGCCACACCTGTAATAATGCAATGGTATGAGACAGCTTTGGAGGAAACCTGCAACCTTCAATTGCTATGCGATTTTCATGGTTGCGTTAAACCGACTGGATTACGGAGGACCTGGCCTCATGAGTTAACACGTGAAGGTGTTCGGGGTAACGAATACCAAATGACGCGATACAATCGGGTAGCGCCTAAAAGTCAGGACGTGCTTAATCCTTTTACCCGCTTCATTGCAGGCCCGGCTGACTTTACTCCTGTAATCTTCAGCGAAAAGGAATTGAACGGATTTACATGGACACACGAATTGGCGCAAGCCGTCGTATTTCTCTCTCCTCTGACACATTTTGCCGATGCCTATTATTGTTATTTGAACAATCCTGCAGAAGACATCCTACGTGACTTTCCTATAACCTGGGATGAAACCATAGTCCTTCCCTGCACCGAAATTGGCAAAGTAGCGGCTTTCGCCAGACGAAAAGGTAACGAATGGTGGGTGGGCATTATGAACGGAGAGCAAACAAACAATATATCATTTGACTTGAACTTCTTGAATTCAAGCGCATTGGCAACTATTCTTTCTGACCGGAACGATGCGATCAATGCTTTTGTGCGCGAAGAAAAAATGGTTAAGCGGAGTGATAAAATCAATCTTCAATTGGCTCCCGGTGGTGGGTACTTTATCCGGATGAAGTTGATTAATAACGTTAACGCACAAATTAGGCAGGTGATTGTTGATTCAATTTCAGCAAAACCGTCAATTGATCCTGCTTCATACCAGGAAATCAGGGGAGGATTAACAAATAGCTATTTACAGTTTTCGCGGAAAAAAACCGGCAGGGTTGCTTTTTTGGGAGGTTCGATCACAGCGATGAGCGGTTGGCGCGAAAAAGTATGCAAATACCTCACTACAAGGTTTCCAGAGACAAAATTCGACTTTATTCATGCAGGTATTCCATCTACCGGGAGTACTCCGGGAGCCTTCCGTCTTGCTACAGATGTATTGGCGAAAGGGAAAATTGACCTGCTATTTGAAGAAGCAGCAGTCAATGATAACGGTCAGACTGCAGAAGCAGACATCCGTGGCATGGAAGGCATTGTTCACCATGCTCTAAAAGCCAACCCGTTTATGGATATTGTACTCATGTATTTTGTTGACCCGGGTAAGATCCGGGATTACAATACCGGGAAAACCCCTTTAGTAATCGAATCCCATAACAAAGTTGCCATTCATTATAATCTTCCATCGCTTAACCTGGCTAAAGAGGTTACTGACCGAATCAAGGCAGGGGAATTTACTTGGGGTAAGGATTTTAAAAACCTTCATCCTTCCCCCTTTGGACAAGAGCTCTATTATAAGTCAATCCGTTCGCTGCTTGAAAGCGGCTGGAAGCAGGCAGAAGTTCACAAGGGAAGGGTGCGACATGCCATCCCAACACAAATTGATAAATATTCCTATACCAGCGGTAAATATGAAGATATTCATAAAACCAAAGATAGAAATGGATGGGTCATCAACGAGAAATGGGCCCCGACTGATGGAATAACTACGCGAAAAGGTTTTGTTGATGTACCAATGTTGATTTCCGAACAGCCCGGTTCAACAATTACATACAAGTTTAAAGGGACTGCAACAGGTATTTGTACCGTTACCGGGCCAGATGCAGGGATTATTGAATATAGTATTGACGGAGGGGAATTCCGGTCGCGGGATCTTTTCAATACAAATTGGAGCAGTAGACTCTATTTGAACCAGTACCTTGTTTTCGGAGATACCCTATCTCCATCAAAACATGAATTGAAAATCCGGATTTCAGAAATGAAGAATGAAAAAAGTACGGGCCATGCATGCCGTATTGTGCATCTTCTCATAAATGAAGCAAAATAGGATTAATAAATAAAAAAGAAAACCGGATGTTTAAGAGACATTTTTTTGCCCTTTTAATATTAACAGGAGTCTTGTCACCTGTTTATGGTCAATCCGGATTAAATAAAATACCTGGAGGAACTGTATATCATACGACAATCCGTGACAGTACCTTAAAATTTGACCATGCAAATTACTCGGTTTTCATACCTGACAGTATTCAGGAAATCAGAGGAATATTTATTCACCAGCACGGATGTACGATGGAAGGCCGTGGAGCCTCAACAGCGTATGATATCCAGTACCAAGCTTTTGCAAGGAAGTGGAATTTGGCAATATTAGGCCCTGATCTATACCCGAAAACCAACTCCAATTGCTGGGACTGGAGAAATCCGGAAGAAGGATCCGGCCCTGCACTTCTAGCAGGGCTCGATAGTATCGCGCAACTTTCAAACCATCCTGAACTTAAAATTGCACCCTGGCTTCTCTGGGGCCATTCGGGAGGTGGGTACTGGGTACTTGCTATGATCAATGCATATCCCGATAGGATTATTGCAGCAGTTTGCTATTCTCCCGCATTCGATCCTCATTTTCCCTATCCGGATGCAGCGTCCAAAATACCGGTGATAATCCGTCATGCAGGCTCACGTGACTTTAATAGCGTAAGGGCTAATTGCTGGGGAACCGCCCTCCATACGTTTTCAATATTGCGAAACATGGACGGTCCGGTAAGTATTGCCTATACCTCGCGTCAGAACCATAACCTGAGTTATATACGTTATATAACCATACCTTTTTTCGAGTCGGTTCTTGCCCAACGACTTCAACTAAACGGTTCAAAGGTTCTAAATGATATGGACCAGAAAAAAGCATGGTTGTGCGATACAACTACTAACGGTAATGTTCAGGTTTATAAGGCATCATCATTTACCGGGGACAAACATTCCATGTCGTGGCTTCCCGATTCCGCATGCGCGGTAAAATTTAAAGAATACATAACAACAGGATCAGTGCAAGATAATACTGCACCATTGGCACCGGAAAATTTAAAAATAGTTAAAGGAAAAGATTCCCTAACGCTCTCATGGACCGCTGATGCAGACCTTGAGTCCGGGATCGGGCATTTCAACATTTACATAAATAACCAGCTTTTTGCACGCTATCCTTCCACTGGGGATTTCCAGACTTTCAAGACCAACGGGGATGATGCTGTTCCTGTTATCCCACCTGTTATGACATACATGATTTCAGGTTTTTCAGAAAATCGGATTGACACAATCGCCATAACTACCGTCAACCGATTTGAAATTGAGTCTCCCAAAACAAAATTGTTTATTTCTAATTTACCATAGTAAAATTATGAAACATCTTAATTGTATTCTGGCTACGCTTACCTTAGCAAGCTATGGCAGTATTTACGGTAAATCACCCTCTCTCCATTTACCTAAATTAGCAAACAGTGATAAACCTCGAAATGTCGTATTTATTCTTTCCGATGACCATCGTTATGATTATATGGGTTTTGTAGGAAAGGTTCCATGGCTCAAAACACCGAATTTGGACCGCATGGCTGCTGAAGGTGTATATATTAAGAATGCATTTGTAACTACATCCCTTTGCTCCCCAAGCCGTGCTTCTATTCTAACCGGGTTATACTCACATACCCATAAGGTAGTTGATAATTCAGCTCCGCTTCCCGAAGGATTAACCTTTTTCCCGCAATACCTGCAAAAAGCTGGTTATCAAACCAGTTTTTTTGGCAAGTGGCATATGGGCAACGACTCCGGCGATCCACAACCCGGGTTTGACCAATGGGAAGGTTTCAAAGGGCAAGGCGAATATTACAATCCACGAATAAATATAAACGGGGTATGGAATCAATATAAAGACAGTGTTTATTCAACTGACCTGCTTACTGAACATGCCATTAAATTTATGAAAAAGCAAGTAGAAGCAAAAAAAAACTTCTTTGTTTATCTATCCATAAAAGGATTACATGATAATTTCCAGCCAGCTAAACGACACAAAGGTTACTATGCAAACAAAGAAGTTGTTCTCCCTGAGAATTTCAACACTCCTCACTATGGAATAAAACAACTTCCAACTATTGATCCAAAAACAGGCAAAGCAGCACATGGAAAGGAATATTACGGAGAAAACATGTCTCCCAACTGGGTTAAAAATCAACGTGAAAGTTGGCACGGTGTTGACTATTCATACCATGGCCGTCCATGGAAAGTGCAGGTAATTAATTATTGTGAGACATTGTTGTCAGTGGATGAAAGCGTCGGTTCTGTTCTTGACTACTTAATAGATGCCGGTATTGATGATAACACTTTGGTTATATATATGGGCGATAATGGCTTTGCATGGGGAGAACACGGATTGATAGACAAACGCCAATTTTACGAAGAATCGGTCAGGGTTCCGATGTTGGCACGTTGTCCTGAATTATTTAAAGGTGGACAAGCATTGGAAAAAATGGTACAAAACGTGGATATTGCCCCTACTATATTGGCATGTGCAGGATTGGACAAAGCAAAGAAAATGGTCGGTAGCTCATTTATTCCCCTGTTGCAAGGAAAAGATATCAAATGGCGTAACCATATTTTCTATGAATATTACTGGGAACATGAATTTCCGCAAACGCCTACCATGCATGGAGTCCGCACTGACAGATACAAGTACATCCGATACTATGGAATTTGGGATACAAATGAGTTTTATGACTTAAAAGAAGATCCCAATGAGATGCATAACCTGATTGATGTACCCAGACTTCAAGACACCATTAAACAGTTGGACCACGATTTATATGATTGGTTAGAGTCGACCGGGGGAATGTCAATTCCACTTAAACGAACAGAACGTCCTCATTTTGATCATCGTAATCAAGGATTTTATTAATCATGAAAAAAATATTCCTTCTTTTTATAATATTGACTTTTAACATATTTGGCCTGTCTGCCAAACATTGCGTGTATATTTCTGCTCTGGGTGATGGCCGGAATACCGGTACCAAAGAACAACTACTGGCTTCACTGACTGGAGCCCGCGACCGGGTGCGGCAACTTCGCCTGGTCACCTCAATGAAACCACCCACTATCACCATTGATGGCAGGGATAATGGTCGCACCTTCGATGGCTTCGGTGCTCTTAGCGCTGGAGCTTCCTCTCGTCTGCTCTACGATTATCCGGAACCTGAGCGCAGCCAAATTCTGGATTATCTCTTTAAACCTGGTTATGGGGCGAACCTGCAAATACTTAAAGTCGAGATCGGCGGCGACAGTAACGGAACTTCCGGCTGTGAACCCAGCCACATGCGCACGCCCATGGACCTGAACGGTGAGCGGGGCTACGAATGGTGGCTAATGAAACAGGCCAAGGACCGCAATCCTGATATCAAGCTTTGGGGTCTGCAATGGTCCGCTCCTGCATGGTTCAAAGGCGGGTTCTGGTCGCAAGACAACATCCGTTACCTGCTGGCGTGGCTGAAACTGGCCGAAGATCTGGGACTCAAGATAGATTACATGGGTGGCTGGAACGAGAGAAAACCTGATACATCCTGGTTCATAGCTTGGCATAAGGCTTTGGCCCGGCATTACCCGCACATCAAGATTGTCGGTACTGATGGCATTGATAAAGAGAGGTGGACTGTGGTGGACGAAATGAGCAAAGATCCTGACTTCTATACTGCGATCGATATTATAGGGGTTCATGACCCTTATGGCGCACGGACCGGATATGAACATTGCCCCGTGCCGATTGCGGCGCTGCAGTCAGACAAAAAGATTTGGGACAGCGAGTTAAGCGCTCAAGGGCATGATGTGGGGGCAGTGCCGCTGGCTCGTGCGCTCAATCGCCAGTACATCGAAGGCCGGATGACTGCCAACATCACTTATTCCCTGGTCTCTGCATGGTACGCGGATTTGCCAATCGCCGACACCGGCTTGATGCTGGCCACCAGGCCATGGTCCGGATGCTACCGGGTCGGAAAAAATATTTGGGTTCAGGCACATACGACTCAATTCACTCACATCGGCTGGCAATACATCGACAACGCCTGCGGTTATCTACCCAATGGAGTTAGCTATGTGAGTTTAAAAAGTCCTGATTCCCGAGATTTTACAACCGTAATCGAGACGATGGATGCACCTGGTTCGCAGCTTGTCGAGTTTGAAATTACCGGTGGGCTCCCTGATAACCTTGTTCATCTCTGGTTCACCGATTTGTCTTCAGCTGATTCAAATGACTACTTTGCCCACCAGCAGCCAATCAGTCCCAAGGCCGGCAGCTTTTCGCTTGTTCTCCTACCACGCCATATCTACACCATCACAACCACCACCGGCCAATCCAAGGGCGCCGCACAGTCGAAAGCCGGTCCTGAGGAACAAATGCCGCTGCCTTACAAGGAAGATTTTGAATCCTATGGTGTCGGCAGGTTGGCCCGTTATTTCACTGATCTCGGTGGGGCATTTGAAACGGCCCCTTGCACCGGCGGTAGAAGCGGACTTTGCTACCGCCAAGTACTGACGAACGGACCGATCCCCTGGGGACCAGGGGCTGGCAAGATACCTCCAACGACCCTTATGGGTGATCCATGCGCATGGGGTGATTACGAGGTCGGCACCGATATACTGCTAGAGCAGGAAGGTTATGTGGAATTGTTGGGGCGCATATCGGCCCAGCGTGGAGCCAAGGTTGCCGGATATCATCTGCGTATTAACAGTGATGGACAATGGACCCTTTACAGTCAGGACCTGGATCAACCAGACACAAACCTGGCATCAGGTAAAGTCGGGTTCAACGTTGGGACATGGCACCGCCTAGGCCTACGTTTCCTCAGTTCGAAAATCGAAGTTCTGTTCGATGGTCGGGTCGTTGGCAAATCTCTCGACGATCGCAACTATACCGGCCAGGTTGGTCTGCAGGTCATGCCTTGGCGTAATGCCCGGTTTGATAATATCTCGCTGACCAAGACCGGCCCGTGGCCGTCTTTTGTGCCGCATGCACAGATGAAGGCTACGGCCACAAGTGAACACACGGGCAACATCGGCGGTTATGACTATGCAGTCGTCAACGCCATCGATGACCGACCGGAAACAGCCTGGGGCGCTGAATGGCAGCCCAAAGCCTCCTTGCCTCAGTCCATCACATTCGATCTGGGGTGCAATGAAACAGTGCACGGGTTAGTCTACCAGCCGTTATTGCCTCGGATTTGGGGCGCTATCGTAAAAGATAATGAGAAAGGTTATATCACCAGCTACCGGGTTTGGCTTAGTCGCGACGGCAAGAAATTTGTCCCGGCCGCTCAAGGAATCTGGCCTGCCACTTGCTCTACCAAGATTGCTGTCTGGCCCGGACAAAAAACCCGGTATGTTCGCCTCGAAGCCCTCGAGGCCGCCAATGGTTCTCCAATGGCCGGTGAAATTTACATATCCACAAGTCCTCTGACAGGAAAACTATAATTTAATAAAAAAATATGAAAAAAATATTCCTTCTTTTTATAATATTGGCATTTAACATATTTGGCCTAACTGCCAAACATTGCGTCTATATTTCTACCCTGAGTGATGGCCGGAATACTGGTACCAAAGATCAACCAGTGGCTTCACTGGCTAGCGTGGATGTTCCGGTTTTGGCACAATATCCGGAGTTGGATCCAAAGCTGACCAGTATCACCCCTTTGAACTTGCACGGCGATTTTTATATTGCGCAAAACGGAAGAGACTCCTGGTCAGGGACATTGACCGCAATGCGGGCCGATGGCACTGACGGCCCTTTTGCAACCTTAGATCGTGCACGAGATGCTGTGCGGGCTGCGCGGGCCAGGGATGCCTCTCCTCGTGCATATACCGTAATTATCAGGGGCGGGTTTTATCCCCTTGGTGAAACACTGGTTTTCAAACCGGAGGATTCAGCTACCGCTAACGCACCAACGACTTATGCCGCCTGGCCGGGTGAAAAACCTGTATTCAGTGGCGGACGGCGCATTACCGGCTGGCAAAAGTCGGCAGATGACAATACATGGACAGTAGTTATCCCGGAAGTCCGCGAAGGGAAATGGTATTCAACTCAGCTGTTTGTCAATGGACGGCGATGCACACGAGCCCGAATACCCAACGAGGGGTTTCTTCGCTCCAACGGCCCGCCGCGCTTCAGTAAAGAAACACTACAAAGGCTTGCTGGCAGGACGCTTGGTAAACGTGGCCCGATCACCGGAGACAATGTCAACAGGATGGGAATAAGCTATCAGGGCGACGACCTCAAGCCCTGGGCAAACCTACAGGATGTGAATCTGCATGTGATGCACGCCTGGACCAGCGCGTTACATTGGATTGACGGCCTTGGTGGAAAGAATCACTCTGTGCTCTTCACCGGCCCCAGCCGCTCTCCTGGTAACGATGAGCGCCAGATGCCTTATTATATCGAGAACTTGCTGGAAGGGATTGATTCACCGGGCGAATGGTATCTGGACCGCAAGACCGGTCTCCTGACATATTATCCTGTGAACGGAGAAGACATGACCTCTGCCGAAACAATTGTTTCAGCTCTTCAAACCCTGGTGCGCTTCGACGGCAAGGCAGCGGATGGTAAATTTATAGACGGCCTGGTATTCCGCGGCCTGTCATTTCAACATGCCGACTGGGGCCCGCTGGACCATGCGCTGGAAAACGACGGATATTCAGGCTGCCATTTTCTTGAGGCCGCTATTAGCGCTACAGCTCTTCGATACTGTGTTTTCGAGAATTGTGAAATCAGCCGTTCCGGTGGCTACGCACTCTATCTGATTGACGGATCTGCTTTCAACCGCGTTCAGCAATGCGAGATTCACGACATGGGTGGCGGTGGTATCCTTATTGGTTCGCGCTGGTCATCCTCCGATATTTTCCAGCATTCTATCCCGCCGGATGATGTACAGGACGACCTGCTAGCCCGTTATAATGTTGTGGACAACTGCTTCCTTCACGACAATGGGCAGATCTTTCTTGGAGTCATCGGCGGCGTGTTCGTCGCCCATAGCCCCAATAACAAAGTTACCCACAATGAAATCTGCAACATGCCCTACAGCGGTGTTACCGTCGGACGGCGACTGGATCACAAATACAGCCATGCCCATCACAACGAGGTGGGCTGGAATCATATCCATCATATCGGACAAGGCATGATGAGCGACATGGGCGGCATTTATACGGAAGGTGTCTCACCAGGAACGCGCTTGCATCATAATCTTATTCACGACGTGAGTAGCTATCGCTACGGCGGCTGGGGACTTTACTGCGACCAGGGCAGCAAGGGTATCCTTCTCGATCACAACATCGTCTATGACTGCACAGACGGTGGATATATGCAAAATATCGGCAGTGGTAACATCATCCAGAACAATATCTTTTACTCCGATACCGTGAGTGGACAGTTCAGCGCCGGAAGAAAAAGGCATCCCGATGCGGGCAAGGATTTGATGACTGTCGAACGCAACATCGTTGCTAGCTTGAGCGGCGAAATCCTGGCACGATTCTGGAGCAAGGAAGATGCCATGCACTTTGACCAGAATATTTACTGGAAATCTGAAGACAAAGAGTTACGCTTCAAGGATTGGTCACTGGATCAGTGGCACGGGATGGGACAGGACAATAATTCGCTCATCGCTGATCCAATGTTCCTGGATGCCACGCACCATGATTTCCGTCTCAAACCCGGATCGCCTGCTGTAAAGATCGGATTTGATCCGATAGACACGAAGGAGATCGGACTTTACGGATCGGCCTCTTTTACAAGAAATTCCGGACTCATTGGAGCTGTTGTCCGTCCGACGGCAGTTGTGGACGACCCATCTTCGTTAGCTGAGGATGTTGATAAAAGATACGGGACCATTGAGTTTCCTAATAACATAGGAAACCCTGCAGGTGAAATCTCACATTGCACTTTTGTATATACTGCAGGAAGCGAAGGCGTAAAAACAGGTGAATCGATCTGTTTCCGATGGGATTACTGGAGAACCGCATCCTCCTTCGAAACCAAGCCCGAAATTGTTACCAAAACTCAAAATGGCGCTCTTCTGAGTGGCATTGCTCAGACTCTTGTAGACGCAACCTGGCCCAAACCCAGGTATACCCCTCTCTCTATTTTAAAAGTTGATAACGGTGAAATCCTGGCGGGAGAGAAAGTCAATATAACATTTACGATGCGATTTCCTGAGATGAATAATCTGGAAGGCGGGATTTATGCCTTTATACTGACTCCTGATGGTAAAGAAGTCCGGCTGAAGGACCGAATCAGTCTCTATGCTTGCAACCGGAGTCCGGAGAAACTGTTATGTACTGCTGAAGCGCGTCCTGTCGAAGGACAGAAAGGACGGGTTACCATTGCAGTAACAGATAAATACAATAACCCGGTTACAAACTTTACAGGGACAGTTCAAATCAACGGGAGTACTCAAACCGACCTTCCCGCGTCCTATACTTTTAAAGAATCGGACAAGGGGTTCAAACATTTCGAAGTTGCCTTCCGTCCGGGTGTCGTCACACGGATTACTGCATCGTATAATTCAATAAAAAGTATAAGCAATCCGGTATTGCCCCGTGAAAAGACAGAGCCGGGGACATTTTTCGGGGATATTCATGTTCACTGTGAGATTTCAAGCGATGCCGTGGGTTCACCGGATCATGCGTATGAACATGCGCGAAATTTCTGTGGTCTGGATTTCGCCGGATTAGCGGATCACTCTCCACGCGGGGAAAAATACGAGCGTCTTATAGCTGCCGGCAACCGGCACAATGCCCCTCAACATTTTTCCACCATTATCGGGTTTGAATGGAGTACCGGACGCTATGGGCACCGGAACGCTTATTATCCTGATGACAAAGGGCCGGAGCAACCTGATAGTGGTGGAGACAACACAGCGCCTTGGTGGAAATTTCTTGATGAGCATAATGTCCGGGCTCTTACTGTTCCTCATCATCCCAATATGCAAGGGGGACTCAAGGCAAATGGAAAACCTGTGTGGGGTCCCATGGACTGGTCTAAAATCAATAGCAAGTATCAGAGAGTCGTTGAAATCGAGCAACACAGGGGATCATCTGAAGCACCTGGCGGGCCGAATCCGGAACTTCGTATTTACGGGAAGGATCTCGGATCAAGCGTGCAGACGGCATTGGCGATGGGCCATCGGCTGGGATTCATCGGTTCGACAGATACACACTTCGGCCGCCCCGGTATCGGGAAGGGAGAAGAGGGATTAGCAGCAATCCTCAGTCCGGAACTGGAAAGAAAGGCACTCTTCAACTCCATGTATGACCGCCATTGTTATGCGACCAGTGGGGCTCGCATCCTTGTATTCTTTACCGTAAACGGGTTTCCGATGGGAAGTGAAGTTAAGATGGGTCCAAAAGACCCAAGAAATATTTCTTTCCGCGCAATCGGCACTAATCGCATTAAAAAAGTCGAACTTCTCAGAAATAATGAAGTAATTAAAACCTGGGATGGTACGGCCGATGATATAAGCGGAGCATTATCTGTTAAAGGGGAAATCGGGCAGGGAGAATGGTACTATATCAGGATAACACAGACGGACAGGGAGATGGCCTGGTCAACTCCAATCTGGGTGGATAAGAAATAAAACATTATCAGCATATTTATACTTTTGGCACTATTTTGGCATAATAGTTTTTATAAATGATTATGACATGAATTACCGAATACTTTTTATATTGATCCTAATCCAATTGACCTCCAGTTTGCAGTTAGCTGCGCAGGAAAAGTGGACATTGAACGATTGTATCAACTATGCGCTGAAAAATAACCTTCAGTTACTGAACGCAGATATGGACAAGCAGTTGGCTGAGGTGAGTTACCGTCAATCGAAATGGAACAGGTTGCCTGCAATTGGAGCAGGATCGGATGCGGGAAAAAATTACGGCAGATCTGTGGATCCCAATACCAACGGGATAATCAATACCTCCTTTTTCAACAACTCCTACTATTTGGGTACTTCGGTCGATCTGTTCCGTGGTTTCATGTACGAAAACCAAATCAGGTATAGTAAATTCAAAAAAGAGGCAACTGAAAACAGACGGATTAGTGCAGCAGATGATTTGGCTTTCTCGGTAATGAACGCCTTTTTTAATGTCATTTATTTCGAAGAACTGCTAAAGATCGCCAATGAGCAAAAAGCCATCTCTGAGCTGAACGTAAAGAAGATAGATATTTTAGTCTCGACCGGATTGAAATCACCTGCTGATTTTCTGGAGATGAAGGCCAACTACGAAAAGGAAGAGCTCTTCTGTATTCAGACTGCGAATAACATCGCAACCTCCCGGATCAGCCTGATGAAATCAATGAACCTTCCTCCCGAAAGGCAGATCGTGCTCGTTCTTCCTGAAACGGAAGATGTTTTTCCCGGGATAGGTGCCAATATTCAGGAACTCTTTGAGCAGCATACCTTCCGCTCACCATACATCCGTTCTTTCGAGGGTGAATGGCAGGCCAGTCAGAAAAATGTGAGCATCAACAGGGCCAGATTTTCTCCCTCCATCAGGCTACAGGCCAGTTACAACACCGGTTACTATGAAACCAACAAAGATGCAAATGACAAGACTATAGCATTCAGGGATCAGATTAACAATAACCAACGACAGTTTCTTGGGGCGGCCCTAACCATTCCGTTGTTCAATAAAAATTCAGTCAGGTTTGACGTACAAAGCGCCAAAATTGAAGCGGAACAAGCCCAAACTAGACTTACCATGGCCAGGCAAACGCTTCTGTACGAAATGGAGGGAAATTACAACGAACTAACCGCATCGGGAAAAGAACTTCAACAAACCGAAAAACAGATGGAAGCCGATAAGCTTGCATTTCAGGCAGCCCAGAAAAAATTTAATCAGGGAATGATCAATGCCATTGAATTGTATACGACCAAAAACAGACTTGCCAATACAACCGCTCAGGTTCTGCATGCCAAACTAACTTATGCGGTAAAGAAACGAATACTGGAGTTTTACAAAGGGAGTAGATTCTGGGAATAGGAGCAGAGGGCGGAGAGCAGAGGGCATGGAGCAGAGCGCATGGAGGAAAAAGAGGGGGAGAGTAGGAGACTTGGCAAGTTATTGAAAAAGAAATAGGGGAACGGAGAAAGTGAACTGGGAGAAAAGACGGGGAGACTTGGGGACGGGGAGAGGGGGCGAGAGCGACTTCTGGTTTGAAGTCCAATCAGGGACGGCCAATATTGTAGTCCCGGGTGGAGCGAAGCGGAACCCCGGGTATGGAAACGCCGGGAGTACACCGTCCGCGGTAGCGAATTGAAAAATTCGGTACAGATCGATTCGGACGGAAGGAGTGAAGGAATAAAAAGGAATAAAGAATAAAAAATATTGAATAGCCATTGGTGAAAAGGAAATTAAGATTAGGGCGCAATCCAAAATCGAAATTCCAAAATCGAAAATTATCTAATATATTGTAAATAGGATCATCATGGGAATGGATAGGGTTATTGAAAAGAAGAAAGGGATTCAGAAGAAACATATTTTCTGGGGTGCTGGGGTTTTACTGATAGCCTTTTTGATTTTTA
>Ga0265297_10004854_pt1 | contig 21347 bp, 19 predicted proteins | sample Munlanlwell13791_FD_192502 | JGI IMG/M metagenome (GOLD analysis project Ga0265297, IMG submission 192502) | Leachate microbial communities from a municipal landfill in Southern Ontario, Canada - Leachate well 137-91 | ecosystem: Engineered > Solid waste > Landfill > Unclassified | place...
CGTGGCACCCCGATAGACTTGCGAGAAACTCGGTAGACGGAGGAAAAATTATCTACCTCGTTGATACTGGTGTAATTTCAGAAATGAAATTCCCAACTTTTTGGTTTGATCCGACACCGCAAGGCAAATTTATGCTCTCAATCGCTTTTTCGCAATCCAAGTATTATGTGGACAATTTGAGTGAAAATATAAAACGAGGTCATCGCAACAAAGTGAAAGATGGAATATGGCCTCAAATGGCTCCGTTGGGATATGTAAATAAAAATAGAAAAATTGTTCCCGATGAAAATATCGCACCCTTAATCAAGAAAACATTTGAGGCATATTCGTCTGGGTCTTTCACTTTGCGACAACTCCGCGACAAGTTTAATGAACTTGGATTGAAGCGAAAAAGCGGAAAGGAACTTGCGGTGTCGAATTATCAAAAACTTTTGAAAAATCCGATATACACAGGGCTAATGCTGTATAACGGCGAAATCCACGAAGGCAAACACGAACCGATTATTTCAAAGAAACTTTTTGATTCCGTTCAGGAAGTGATGGCGAACAAGAGCAAACCAAAATCACCAAAACTCAAACCCTACATTTTTAGAGGATTTTTCCGTTGCGGAGAATGTGGTTGTTTCATTACTACCGAAACGCAAAAAGGTCATAACTATTTGCGATGCACCAAACGGAAAAATCCTTGTTCGCAAAGGTATGCCAGAGAGGACACCATCACTTCTCAAATAAAAGAGGAAATCAAAAAAGTTTCTTTGCCAGACGATTGGGCTAAATGGATGTTGGCGGAAAACGAAAAAGACAAATTGGTGGAAGCCCAATCGTCTACGCTTTTTGCAGATTCGACAAAAGCTGATATTTCTCTTTTGGATTCCAAAATTGAGAAGCTGATGAACGCCTATTTGGAAAATGCTTTGTCGCTTGAAGAATATCGCGATATGAAAAACAAGTTAGTGAACGAAAAACAGCTTCTCAAAGAGAAATTATCGGCTTTTGAGCAAAAAGCGAATAATCGGTTCGAACTTACCGAAAAGTTTTTGAAATACAATATAGAATTGGCAAACGAGGGAATAAATGAAGAGAAACTTCATTTATTCAAAAAAGTCGGTTCGAACTTTATTATTGAAGCTCGAACCGTACTTTTTGAGCCACGCGGAGCGTGGCGAACCCTTTCAGATTCAGGATTTTTTGGGGGGAATTCAGAACAGACGGCACTTCGCGCCGACCGCATTTTTGCTTCCGATTCCGATTTTCAATTTTGGCGGAGGAGGTGGGACTCGAACCCACGAACCCCGTGAGGGGTTCCACTTTTCAAGAGTGGTGCAATAGCCGCTATGCGACTCCTCCGTGGCGGAGAGGGTGGGATTTGAACCCACGGACCCCTTACGGGGCACAGGTTAGCAACCTGTTGCTTTAGACCGCTCAGCCACCTCTCCAATATGACAATTCTACTATTAAAATCCGATAAAATCAATGGATTTTAAATGATTTGAAAAAAAGGCTTAAATATGCTATTTTAAATGTGAAATTCAAAATGTATAAATATTTATGACAACAGCTAAAAAAATATTTTTAACAATTTTAATAATAGCGGCTTTGGCCTGCGCAGCATATTATCTTTATTCCAAGAATGTAATCGCACCAACAACTTCTTTGCAAACGCCAGAGGAGCAGCCAAAAAAAATATCAATAACTGATAAAAAAATAACTGACAACACAAAACCTTTTGAGATAGATATAACTTATCCCTATATAGAAGGCCAAGATGGATTTAATAATTTTGTTGAGAATATTATAAACAGCGAAGTGGACAGCTTTAAGCAGATTTCCTTGGAGAATGATGCTGCAGTAAAAGAAATTGACCCTGAAAGCTATGCGCAATTTCCGAGATCATATTCTTTGGCAATAAGCTATGACAAAGGCAGACTCGATGATAATATGATAAGCGCCGTCATTAATATTTATAACTTTACAGGAGGAGCCCATGGAGCAGCCTACTTTAAGGCGGTAAATTGGGATTTTAGAACAAACACCGAAGTAAAGCTTTCTGATATTTTTTCTGAAACGCCAGATTATTTGCAAAAAATTTCAGATTATGTCAAACCAATTTTAACGGCCGAAATAGACAAGCGCACAGAAGGCCAGGGGTCAGGATGGGTGGACGATGGAGCCAGCGCCAAAGAAGAAAACTTTTCTGTATTTTTGCTTAGTGATGCATATGCGGACAATCCTACAATAACATTTTATTTTACTCAATATCAGGTGGCAGCTTATGCCTTAGGAGATTTCAAAGTAGCAATACCTTTGCCATAGAGCAAGGCGAAATGCCCTCGTCGTTCAATGGATAGGACACGACCTTGCGGAGGTTGTAATACGGGTTCGAATCCTGTCGAGGGCACAACAACAAAAAGCGTAAGTTCTTTTATAACCCTGGTTTTGCCTGAAAGGAGGTAAAAGGCAAAAACCACAACTCCCCCTAGAAAGGAGCATGTTATGAACAAGGCACAGAGAAATCCGGCAAATCGTTGTTTTAACAACCAAACAGCTGCAAAGCAGCAAGAGGACGAAGTAAAACGACTTCTCGCAGAGGCCAACGAGCGCAAGAACGCAGAAAAGCAACTCAAAAATCTGATGTTGCAATTCAAAGGCAAAAAGTCTTTACTGCACTTGTTGCCCGTCATCAAGCTTAGGTGGCCAAAGGCTGTGTTAACCCTGGCCATCGAACGGATTGAAAGGAAAAAGGATGCGCTTGCTATCGATGATCTTGTTTTTTTTGAAAACTTCAAGGCCGGGCTATAAAGCCAAAGGCTCCACCTCCACGGCGACTGATCTGTGTCTCGCAGGACGGTCGCCAATTTTAGTTTGATTTTGCTTTTTTAGACTGATAATATAAATTTATATGGATATAGTAAGCCATGCTTTAATAGGATGGATAATTTGTTTGCTGGCAGGTTCCCATGGCTGGCAGGCCTTTTGGATTATTTTATTTTCTGTGATTGCTGATATTGTTTTAATTCCTGCATATATTGTTTTGGGCAAAAGAAATAAGAGATTTTTATGGATTGCAAAAAATGGAGATTGGCAGGGCTCTCAGGAAAAACATCCTGTGCTAGCAAAGGCCTACGACTTCACCCACAGCTTGTTTTTTGCTGTAATGATAATTTACCCTGCCGTAATAATTTTTGATTTACCAAAATTGGCTTTTGCATCCTATTTATCGCATCTTGCAATTGATATTTTTAGCCATAAAGAAGAATGGGCAATAAAAATATTTTATCCGTTTAAATTTAAAATAAATGGATTTTCAGATGTATGGGCATGGCCCGTTTATTTTATGGCAATATCGTGGGCAATACTTTTGACAATAATTTTATTAATAAAATGATGTCTTTGGACACAAAAATTGAAGAAGTCCCCAAAATTGGAACAGTTTATGCAAAAAGGCTTAAAAAATTCGGCGTTAAAACGATAAGAGATTTACTTTATCATTTTCCTGCCAGATACGACGACTTCTCTGAAATTATAACAATAAAGCAGGCTCGTCAAAGATTGGGCGAAACGGTTTGTGTACAAGGCAGAATTGCCCAAATAGAAACACGAAATAGCTTTAAACAACGAGTTGGCATTACAGAGGCGATTATTGAAGATGGCGAGGGCGAAGTAAAAGCAATTTGGTTTAACCAACCATATTTGGAAAAAAGCTTAAAGCAAGACGATTGCGTTTGCCTGGCAGGAAAAATTAGCTTATTTAAAGAGGGTGTTTACTTAAGTAGTCCAAGCTTTGAAAAAATCAACGACATCGGTCAAAATGACAGCCTCACTCACACCGGACGCATTGTGCCCGTGTACCCCGAAACTCGTGGCGTCACCTCAAAATGGTTAAGATATATAATAAAACCTTTGCTTTACAGATTTGCCGAACAAGTACCAGAAAGTCTGCCTCCAGAAATTATTAAAAAACATAAATTTTTACCGATTAACGAGGCCTTATGGCAATTGCATTTTCCGGAAAGCTTTGAGGCTGCCGATGCCGCCAAAGCCAGATTTTCCTTTGAAGAATTATTTTTAATACAGCTTAATGTTTTAAAACAAAAGATAAAATTACAGCAGAAAATGGCGAGGGCTTGCCCAATGAATGCCGACTTAATGAAGCAATTTACTGACTCTTTGCCGTTTCAACTAACTGATTCCCAGAAAAAATGCGCTTTTGCAATTTTAAAAGATTTGGAAAAGCCCGTGCCAATGTCTAGGCTTTTGGAGGGCGATGTAGGATCTGGGAAAACGGTTGTTGCGGCAATGGCTTCGCTAAACACAGCAAAACACGGATACCAGGTTGCTTTTTTGGCACCAACCGAAATTTTAGCAAAACAACACTTTAAATCAGTGTGCGACCTGCTTGGAAAATTCGGTATTTGCTGTGGTCTTTTAACCGGTAAAGATGCTCGCATCTTCAGGGACGGAAAAGTTTTTGAAGTTTCAAAAAAATCTTTTCTAGGAGACCTGGAGTTTGGCCAAATAAGCGTTGCTTGTGGCACGCATTCTTTAATACAAAAGGGTGTAGAATTTAGCAATTTAGCCCTGGTTGTCGTTGACGAACAACACAGATTTGGAGTTGAACAGCGGGACGCTTTAATTAAAAGCAAAAAATACGTTCCCCATCTATTGTCTATGACAGCCACGCCAATACCGCGCACCTTAGCTTTAACAATTTATGGAGATTTAGACCTATCTTTAATTGATGAAATGCCAAAAAACCGCAAAAAAGTTAAAACAATTATTGTCCAGCCAGACCAAAGACAACAGGCCTATGAATTTATTAAAAAAGAAGTTGTAGAGGGTAAGGGCGTGTTTGTAATTTTCCCAAAAATAGAAGGCAAAAAAGAAGAGGGCAAGGGCTTGCCCCAAGTTTACGGGAGCTTTGCAATGCAAAATTATCCTGTAACCTTGAACTTGCAAGCTAACGAGGTAAAGGCCTTAAAAGAAGAGTACGAAAGATTATCGCGAGATATTTTTCCAGATTTAAGAATAACAATGCTACATGGAAAAATGAAGGCCCCAGAAAAAGAATTAATAATGCAAGATTTCAAAAAGGGTGAAATAGATATTTTGCTTTCCACTTCTGTGGTTGAAGTTGGTGTTGATGTGCCAAGAGCCACGGTCATGATGATTGAAGGAGCCGAAAGATTTGGTTTGTCGCAGCTTCACCAATTCCGTGGCAGAGTGGGTCGAAGCGATTTGCAAAGTTATTGCTTTTTGTTCACAACAGACCCGAGCCAGCTTAACCGAAAAAGATTAAAGGCCCTTGTTGATTCTGGCAATGGTTTTGAATTGGCACAAAAAGATTTAGAAATAAGGGGCCCTGGAAGCCTTTACGGCACTCAGCAATGGGGCGTTGGAGATATGGCGATGCAGGGGCTTGGTAATATTTTTCTGGTTGAAAAAACAAGGCAAGCCGCCAAAGACATTTTAACTCAAGATCCGGAGTTAAAAAATTATTTACAGCTTAAAGAGAGACTCAAAGTTTTCCAACAAAAAATCCACTTTGAATAATTTTATCCCGCAAAACCCAATAAAGACTTAAGAGTATCTACTATCTTTTGGAGAATTAAAATTATCTGTGGCTGACTCGGAGGTGTTTTTGGAATATTACCCTTTACTATATCTATTTTTTCTTCAACGTATTTCTTAATTTCTTCTCCGCTAGAGTTAACCGGCTCATTATTTATAACAGGGGATTCGTTTTGACTTGTATTTTGACTTAAACCAGCAGAACCATTTTGACTGCCGTTTGGGACAACTTCATCTTCTTGGTCAACGTCGTTGGCGCTATTATTTGACGTGCCTCCTGATGCCGATCCAAGTGACGAATCTATATAACCAGACGACCCCTGACAATTTAATGTTATTGGACCCAAAGAATTAGAAGACATTGAATAATCTCCCACTGCAAAAGAAATACTAAAAATTTCTCCTGTTTTGTTGTACCCAAGATTGCTAAATGTGGCAACTCCGCTAATAGTCTGAGCTGTGGTTGTGCCTAAAATTTGGCCGGTTCCGCCAGAAATACTTGCCGTTACAATTGTTCCGTCTTCAATAGAATATCCATATTGATCCTGCACAGAAACAACTGGTTGCACTGACAAATAATTTGAACACAAATTGGCCACTGGTTGAGTGACAATTTGTATGGTTGTGGGAACTGGATCTAAAAATTTAGCTGTTGATACTACTTTATAATTTACTCCTCCGTCACCGGTGCATGAATTTGTATTAGAACAATTAAAAGAAATCCAGCCAACACTGTCCCCATAAGCCCAACCGTGAAAATATCCGTTTTCATCAATTGTCACCCCATATTCAACTCCATCTATAATAGGGTTAAAATTGATATATCCTATATTTTCTCCATATGCATAACCAGACAAATGCCCTCTTTCATTTACCGTAACCTTATAGTCCGACGTTGCGCAACTATTAGTATTTGCGCAATTTAAAGAAATATACCCTACATCCTGAGAAATTCCATAACCCATAAAAGTGTTTGAATCCACTATCCTTGGGGTAGCAATCGCGCCAATATCTGGCAAAAATATAATATATCCTATATTTTCTCCATAAGCTGTGCCAGCAACAGATGCCGTTCCTGGATTTACTATTATAATAATTGGCATTAATGCCGTAAAATATTTATATAACAGCGGACCTGAAAAATAAATCGCAACCGAAAATAGACTTAATGCAAATAAGGGCAGAGCTATTTTAGAAAATGACGATTTTAAAAAATTCATTTTTAGTGGACGCAACGAGTGAGTTTTTCAGTTGACTTATTGTCTATATAGCTAGTCGATCCATCGTTATAGTCAGCACTCCATGCAAATATATCGCTATTCACGGTACCGGACCAATAACTAGTATCAACAAAAAAGCCACTACCTGAGCCAATAATAAATTGATCAGACATACCTTTAAGTAATTCCGATATGTTTGGCAATCTCCATGCATAACCACCGTCTGTCTTTGATGCACAATGGGCCACAGCCTGGTCCCAGGTGTATGTATTATTATCATCATCTCCCCAAACAAGCGGAGCCACGGCGGTTCCTGCAACGCCAAGATATGTTGTTCCTGTTAAAACTTTTGTTGGGTCTATTGTTGGTATTGCATTATAGATTTCGGACAAGCTTCTTACTACCATAGTTGACTGAGAACCAGATGGCGTAAGAGTATGAGAACTTGCCGTTTCATTTGTGGTCAACCTGGCATATATATCATTTAGGGTATACATCGTTGGTTGGGGGGTTATTAATAAGGCAAAGACTTCTTGAACGCCCATTACTGCAAAAACAGCTATAACACTAAATGCAAAAATATAAACTAAAATTTTAGAAATTTTCATACTTTTTATTATCAATTTATTTATTATACCACCGCACAAAAAAACAGGGCACAATTGCCCTGTTTTAATGTTTAAAAACTTACTTACGTACTTTTTCTGTTACCCAAAATCGTCGCTTCACTCCTTCAAAACCCTAGGACGGGACTTTTTGCTCCGCAAAAGAGTCTCGCGTCCCTCCAGTTTTGAATAATTTCCTAAACGGGAGGGAATTTTTCCCTCCCGACCCCTCCCTTGATTTTGGGTAACGAAAAAATTACTTTCGTACTTTTTCTGTTACCCAAAATCCCATATATCTGCCCAACATCAAATGTATCTGTGCGTCCAAAGCTGGTAAAGAGCCAAATAAAATAAGGGTAACGGGTAAAACAATCCACTGCAAAAATACAAAAGATCTTTTCCTTATTTTTGTAAACCACGGAGTGCCTTTTGGCAAAGGTGGCAATAAAATCGTACTAAGAATGGCAGAAACACACATTCCAACCATCGAAATTGTCATGATACGCCCCGTCAAAATAGGCAAATTAAACGACAAAACCGTAAAGTTAAAACTCTGCCCTCCCAGCAAAATGGGCAGCCATCCCAATAAAAACAACAGCAAAGCAGCTGTTGCCCAACTCCAAAATCCGTCAACAATGGTGTATGTGTGCATAAATTTTGTCCAAAACGGAATTTTTTTGTTTTGTAAAAAGCCAAAAATAACATAAGGAATTTCACTGCATCCCCAAGCCCAGCGTTTTTGCTGTTTGTATTGGTTTATGCCTGTAATCCAGATATTTTTTGCCTGCACCGCATCCATAGACACTAAATAATAAATCGGCACTACGCGGTAGTCGCCGTCATAATAAAAATATGCTTTCCAAAAAACTCGCGAGTCGTCAGATACTACGCTATTTGGATAACCCACTTCAAAAAATACTTTTGCGGGCATTGAATGCGAAGAATAAGTCGTAAGCTTTTCAGCTCTTTCCTGCTGAATCATTTGCCAAAAGGTATTTGAAGTTGACACCACGCGTGAAAACGCAGGCGCGGCCCAAATGTTGTTATTATAAATTGGCACAGGTTGGTAGCTGGCTCTTTCCGGATTTTCAGAGGTTAAATAATACCAGGTTACGCAGGCAAAATATCCCGGATATACCTTTGTATCAATATCTAATGTGGAAACTATTATATTGTGGTAAGGAATGGCCAGGCTGTCCACCATCTTTTTAGACTCTTTACCCGCCCAGGCGCAATTTGACCCCTTGCCGCCAATTTCTCCAGGAATATTGTCGGGATGCACCGAAACCAAAAACTTAAAAAATTTGTCGGCATATTTTCTTTGTATCTGCTCGGCCATATCCTTTGCCGCGATACCTGCCCTCTCCTCAATGGCCAGAACAATCATCATTTTTTCTTTGGGATAATCGGAGGCTAAAATAGCATCAATTGTTTCTTCTATAATTTCCGGACCCTCTTTATAGGTTGGCAAGACCACGAGGTGATAAATATCTTTCCAATCTTTGTTTTTTATCTTTTTAACTTCTTTTAGCCAATCCTTTTTAGTGTGCGACTTTACTCTAAAATACCCCAGCACATTATGCAGGGAAAAATAAAATACGCGCACCAAATAAAAAAAGCAGAAAATAATTATAAAAATAGCCACCCATGCAGGCAAGAAATAAGACAAAACAAGAACCCCTATCAGGGTTCCCAAACTCATAACTCCAGGAATCATTTCCAAGGCGCGATAAACAATGCGGTCTTTGCGATTTTTTAAATCACTTGCCTTTGAAATATCTAAATAATCTTTTTTATCCATATTTAAAAAATAGGTGGTCCTACCGGGATTTGAACCCGGGTTACATGGATGAAAACCATGCGTCCTAAACCAGGCTAGACGATAGGACCAAGTATTTAAAAAGTATATACCAAAAATTGATTTTTTTCAAGTTTTAAGTTAAAAATAGTCTATGAAAATACTTGCTATAGAGACAAGCTGTGATGACACGGGAGTTGCTATTTTATCGGCCGATAAGGGTGGAGGTTTTAATGTACTAGCAAATGTCATATCTTCTCAGATAGAAATACACAAGCAATACGGTGGAGTTTATCCATTTGCTGCTAAAAGAGAACATCAAAAAAATTTACCCATAGCTTATAAAAGAGCTCTAAAAGAGGCAAATATCACAGAAAAAGAAATTAATTTGGTTGCGGTGACGCAAGGGCCAGGATTGGAGCCGTGCCTTTGGGTTGGCGTAACTTTTGCCCAGGAGCTTGCAAAGAAATTAGGCGTACCTATCGTGCCTGCGAATCATATAGAGGGCCACATTTTGGTAAACTATTTAACAAACAAAGAATTTGATTTGCCGGCCCTAGCATTAATTGTTTCTGGCGGACATACGCAAATCATTTTGGTAAAAGACGTTGGAGATTATAAAATTCTGGGTGAAACGCGCGATGACGCCGCCGGCGAATGTTTTGATAAAACGGCTAGAATTTTAGGATTGGGATACCCTGGTGGTCCTGAAGTTTCAAGACTAGCAGAAAAATCAGAGCCGGGAAAAATTGATTTGCCCCGCCCCATGTTTAACACAAAGGATTATGATTTTAGTTTTTCAGGATTAAAAACCGCTGTTTTGTATTATAACCAAAAACAAAATAAAAAAACTCAAAAAAGCAAAAAATATATTTCACAAATGTGCTCGGAAATCCAGCAGGCGATTATTGATGTGCTTCTTAAAAAAACCTTAAAGGCGGCGGCAGATTATAATGTAAAAACAATAATTTTGGGCGGGGGGGTATCGGCAAACCACGAGCTAAAAACCCAAATTTTAATAAAAGCGCATCGAGAGCTGCCGGATGTCAAAATAATTTTTCCCCAGATTGACCACTCGACAGACAACGGCTTAATGACAGCAATATGCGGATATTTCCACCAAAAAGAAGTCATTAAACCCGACGATTTAAAAGCCAACGCAAACTTACGCATTGACGAATAAGATTATAAAGAAAAAACGCCATATTCCCAAAGGGAACATGGCGTTTTTTTTGTCAAGTCTTTATTCTACCCTATTTTTCTGGTAAAATTACTCAATTATGGAACTATCAAGCCAGTACAATCCAAAAGAAACAGAAGATAAAATTTATAAACTCTGGGAGGAGTCAGGTTTTTTTAATCCAGACAATTTACCAACTCGCCACAAAAAGCCTTTTTGCATCATAATGCCGCCCACAAACGCCAATGGAAATTTGCATGCAGGACATGCTTTGGTTATGACAATAGAAGACATAATGACCAGGTATAAAAGGATGCAAGGGTATAAGGCCTTGTGGCTGCCAGGATTAGACCATGCAGGCTTTGAAACACAGGTAGTATATGAAAAAAAACTTGAAAAAGAGGGCAGAAGCAGATTTAAAATGACGCCCCAGGAACTTTATAAAGAAATTTATGACTTTACCGAAACCAACAAGGCAAACATTGAATCCCAAGTTAAAAAGATGGGGGCCTCTTGTGATTGGGGCCGCAAAAAATTTACCCTTGACCAGGATGTAATAGACACCGTTTACGCCACATTTGAAAAATTTAAAAAAGACGGCCTTGTTTACCGCGGCAAGAAAATTATCAACTGGTGCCCAAAGCACCAGACTTCGCTGTCTGACCTTGAAACAAAAGACGAAGAAAGAACCGACAAATTTTATTATTTAAAATACGGCCCCTTCACCATTGCCACCGCCAGACCTGAAACCAAATTTGGCGACAAATATGTGGTGATGCACCCAAAAGACAAGAGATATGCAAATTATAAAGAAGGTCAAAAAATAGACCTTGAATGGATAAACGGGCCTATTACAGCCACAGTTATAAAAGACGAGGCAATCGATATGGACTTTGGCACAGGTGTGATGACAATAACCCCCTGGCACGACCCTGTGGATTTTGAAATAGCCCAACGATACAATTTGGAAAAAGAACAAATCATAGATTTTTATGGAAGGCTTTTACCAATAGCCGGCGAATTTGCAGGAATGAAAATTGCAGAGGCCAGGCCAAAAATTATAGAAAAACTGCAAGCCAAGGGCCTGGTTGAAAAAATCGATGAAAACTATAAGCATGTAGTAAAAGTTTGCTACAAATGCAATTCCCTCATAGAACCACAAATAAAAGAGCAGTGGTTTTTAAAAATGAAACCGTTGGCGGAGCCTGCCATAAAGGCAATTAAAAAGGGTGATGTAAAATTTATCCCAGGGCATTATAAAAAAATTGCCCTGCACTGGTTAAATAACATTTTGGATTGGCCTCTAAGCCGCCAGATTGTTTGGGGTATACCAATCCCCGGCGACGAATCGGGCGACACTTTTGATACTTGGTTTTCATCCGGACAATGGCCATATGCGTCTTTAGGATATCCAAAATCAAAAGACTTTAAAACTTTTTACCCCACAGATGTTATGGAAACGGGGGGCGACTTAATATTTTTCTGGGTTTCAAGAATGATAATGTTTGGGCTTTACAACACGGGCAAAGTGCCATTTAAATATGTGTATATGCATGGCTTGGTACTAGATGCCAAGGGTCAAAAGATGTCAAAGTCAAAGGGTAATGTCATAAACCCATTAGATTTAACCGATAAATTTGGTACTGATGCTTTGAGAATGGCGCTTGTTGTGGGCAACACGCCAGGAACATCTTTGCCACTTGATGAAAACAAAATAAAGGGATACAGAAATTTTGCTAATAAAATTTGGAACGCTTCAAGGTTTATCTTAATGCTCCAAGAGAAAAAGCCGACTGCAAAAAATGACAAAAAACTTCTTAAAGAATTTGAAAAAATTTCCAAAGATATCGCAAAAGATATGGATAACTTTAAATTTTATTCTGCAGCAGAAAAAATCTATCACTATTTTTGGCATACATTCTGCGATAAAATAATAGAAGATTATAAAAAGGGTGAAGTGGGTTATGATGCAATTTTTGAAATTTTAACAAAGTCTCTTAAGATTTTGCATCCATTTATGCCGTTTATAACCGAGCATATTTATCAACAATTGCCGATGAAGAAAAAACAAAAATCAATAATGATTGAATCCTGGCCCCAATAAATGACAATAGACTGGAATATATTTTTATACATATTTTTTGGCGCTTTGCCAGCTCTTATCTGGCTGATTTACTATCTTAAAAAAGATGTTCACCCAGAGAGCAATGCAATGATTATAAAAATATTTTTGTGGGGGGCATTGTTTACTGTTCCGTTATTTTTTGTCCAAGTAGTATCGACAAAAATCTTAAACTTTTTGTGCCAAAATAGCGGATTTCTTCCGATAGGTGACCTTATTGGTGTTCCAGCAACCAGCCTAAGCTTATCCGAATTGGGTATTGTTTTATTCTACTGGATAATTATTATTGCTTTATCTGAAGAATTTTTTAAATATCTTGTAGTAAAATTAAAAGTAACCAATAGCCCAGAATTAGACGAACCCTTAGATATTATGCTTTATATGGTAATAGCCGCTCTTGGGTTTGCCGCGGTTGAAAACACTCTTTATAGCTTTGTGCCGGCAGGAATGTTTTCTTTTGAAATTTTACTAAAAAGAACGATTCTTATGAGCTTCTTAAGATTTATCGGCGGGACATTTTTGCATACCTTGTGCTCGGCCGTCGTTGGATATACCTTGGCAGTGGGACTTTGCAAGATAAAATACCGATGGATTTACACGGTTGCGGGATTATTTATTGCTACAACCTTGCATGGACTTTATGATTTTTCTATAATAGGATTAGAAGGAGACTTAAAAATAATTATCCCGTTAATAATTTTAGCTATACTTGCTGTTTTAACTTCTTTTGGGTTTGAAAGACTTAAAAAGTTAAAAAGTGTATGTAGCTTAAAAGAAATATATGGCAAACAAATTAAAACCTAAAAGCACAGAAGACCAAGAGGTCTTGCCCGGAGGAGTTTTTGACCAAGATGGCGAATTGGTTGTAGATGTTTATGAAACAGACGCAGACTTTGTGGTACTTGCCGCCATTGCTGGAATACAAATAAAAGACATAGATATTTCTCTTGAAAAAGATATGATGATAATCAAGGGCAACAGACAGGCTCCATGCGACGAAAAGGACATAAAATATTTTTATCAGGAGTGCTATTGGGGCCCATTTTCAAGGAAAATCGTTTTACCTGAGAATATTAATATAGATGACGCTGATGCCCAAATGGACAAGGGAGTTTTAACAATAAAAATCCCTAAGAATGAAAATGTAGGCAAGGGAAAGCTTGGCATCAAAGCCGCCTAATTTTGTAATTAAAATACCGAGGGTTGACCTCGGTATTTTTTTATTACAGGATTCAAATCCTAAATCAAAACAAAAAAACGGCTAGAATAGGCCGTTCTCATTTTTGGTGCGGGTAGGAGGATATAGAACCAGTCGCTCGCAAGCTCGCTCCTTCAAAACCCTCGGTTTTGAATAATTTCCTACACGGGAGGGAATTCTTCCCTCCCGACCCCTCCCTACGGTTCAAATCCTAAATCAAACAAAAAAAACAAAACGCCCACAAGGGGCGTTTGTTTTTTTGTGCGGGTAGGAGGATTTGAACCTCCACGAGTTGCCTCACATGCTCCTAAGGCATGCGCGTCTGCCAGTTTCGCCATACCCGCCTAAATTAAAAATTCTATCACTTTTATCACCGAATAAAAAGAAATTGCCAAGATTATACAAACAATTGCCCAAACAAAAAATAATTTTGCTGTATTTATTTTTTCAAGAGAGTCTCCTGATGCTAAAAAAATTAACAATGATAATAAAAATAATATACCAGCAATCCCTCCTAGCGTCATCCAAATAAGGTTTATTATTAAAGATATCATGTTTTTAATTTAACATAAAATCCGAGCATTTTCCAGCTCGGATCTTATATTGTTTTAATCTTAATTAGGCAACAACCCCCTCAACCATTGCGGCAATGGCATAAGCCAAGGCTGCAACGATATAACCTGCGGCTGCCCACACGATAATCTGCTTTCCTGATCCAACTTTGTCGGGACTTCCCTGTGATGTCAAAATAACAAAGCCTCCGTAAAGCACCATCAAAGTACAAACTGCAACCAAAATGGTAACAGCCAAATCAACGATATTATAAATTGTGTCGATTATGGCGCTTGCGTCTCCCTGAGCAGATGACACCAAAGGAAGTGTCAACAAGCTGGCAAACAATAAAGCTAATAAAAATTTTTGAAACTTCATTTTGCTTATTTAAAAAACTTAAAAATTTTAATAATCGACCTTTTAATATTTTCAATAATCCAATTGCTGTATTACGGCAAAACTGATTGAACCATAAATGCGATAGACCCCGCCAAAAGACCTGTAATCATACCGATAATCGCATACATAAGCGCAGATTTTGCTGTAGCCAACTTCTGTGGGTTACCACCAGAGGTCATAAATAAAAATCCCGCAACCACAATCATTAAAGTTCCCAATGATGCCAACACTGTCCCAACTGCTGTAGCAATGCCTCGAATAAGTGCGCCAAAATCGCCATAAGTTCCCCCTAACGGGTCGTCCAAAGAAACTGCCATTACCACAACGGGCATCATCACAATAACCAATGCGGAAAAAATAAGATGCTTTTTATTCATTATTTCATTATACCAGATTTGATTTTATCAATGCAACAGCTTAATCTTTTATCACAGCCCCAGAAGCCACTTTATCCCCTTCGTCCAACTTCATAATCCTTACTCCTTGCGTTGCTCGACCCAGCTGAGAAATAGACTTTACACCTGTCCTAATAACTTGTCCGTGTTGGGAAATTACAATCAAGTCTTCCTCGTCGACTCCCATTTCTAATACAGATGCCATTACAATACCCCCCGTCTTTGAAGTAATTTGGGCTGTTTTAATTCCACTGCCTCCTCTGGTTTGAATCTTGTATTGCCCAATGTCGGTTCGCTTACCATAACCGTTTTCCATTACAACAAGCAAATATTTCTTTTCTTTGTTTTCTGTTTTAGCGATAACATCCACACCAACAACTTCGTCTCCCTTTTTAAGCCTAATTCCTCTCACGCCTGCGGCCCCTCGGCCCATTGCCCTAATGTCTTTTTCTTTAAACCTTATGGCAATGCCTTGTTTTGTGGTCAGGATTATATCATCTTCACCACTTGTTTTTACAACTTTTTTTAATGTGTCTCCCTTATCTAGTTTAATAGCAATAATTCCAGATTTTCTCACATTTTCAAACTCATCCAAGGCTGTTTTTTTAATAGTACCATTTTTGGTTACCATCACTAAAAACTTAGCCTGTTCATCCTTTGCCTTGCGTGGCACCAGAGATAACACTTTTTCTTCGTTAGACATTTCCAAAAAGTTCAAAAGACCTCTACCCCTTGCCACCCTTGTGCCCTCTGGGATCTCATAAGCCTGTGTTTGAAACACTTTTCCAGAGTTGCTAAAAAACATCAGGTTATCATGTGTCGATGCTGTAATAAAATGTTCCACAATGTCGTCTTGCATTGTTTTCATGCCCATCAAACCCTTGCCTCCTCGTTTTTGAATTTTATAGGTGGCAGGATTTATTCTCTTAATATATCCACCTGTTGTTAAAGTAATTATTGTTTCTTCCAATGGCACCAAATCCACCTCGGTGATTTCACCAAGCTTGCCTTTTATAACCTTTGTCCTCCTCTTGTCGCCGTATTTTTCTTTAAGCTCTAAAAATTCTTTTTTAACAATATCAGCCAATCTTTCGGGTGACTTTAAGATAGCTGTCAACTCCTTAATAAGCGCTAAAAGCTCTTTTAATTCATCCTCTATTTTCTTTCTTTCTAGACCTGCCAAAGTTTGCAGTCTCATTTCCAAAATTGCCACAGCCTGCCTTTCCGTCAACTTAAACTTTTTCATCAAATTCTCCCTGGCTTCATCTTTGTCCTTGGATTTTTTGATTGTGGCGATAACATCGTCAATATTTTTTAAGGCAATCATTAAGCCCTCTAAAATATGAGCTCTCTCTTTAGCCTTATCCAAATCAAACTGAGTCCTGCGAGTAACAACCTCTTTCCTGTGAACTATAAAATGCTTTAATACGTCCACCAAGCTTAATGTTTCAGGCTGTATTCCTCCAACTAGGGCCAACATATTCAAATGGAACGACTTTTGCAAGTTCGTAAATTTATAAAGCCTGTTCAAAATCCTTTGAGGCTGGAAGCCCTTTTTAACATCTATTACAATCCTCATTCCTTCTCTGTCAGACAAGTCGCGAATATCTTTTATGCCCTCTATTTTTTTATCAGAAACTAGTTCAGCCATTTGCTCAACAAGGGTGGACTTTAAAACTTGATAGGGGATTTCGGTAATTATAATCTGCTCAGAGCCATCTTTTTTCTCAACAACGTCAGCCTTTCCACGAATCAAAATAGAACCCTTTCCCTGAGAATATGCCGAAATAATTTCTTTTTGGTCATAGATTATGCCACCCGTTGGAAAATCGGGTCCTTGAATAAATTCAAATAAATCTTCTGTTTCTGCATTTGGGTGAGTCAACACATGAATGCACGCATCTAAAACCTCTGTTAAATTATGCGGAGGGATGTTTGTGGCCATTCCCACGGCAATACCCAAGGTTCCATTTAACAAAAGTTGGGGCACTGGCGAGGGCAAAACAACGGGCTCCTTTTTTGTTCCATCATAGTTATCTACAAAATTAACTGTATTTTTTTCAATATCTTGCAACATCATCTCACCTATTTTGGTGAGTTTACATTCTGTGTACCTCATAGCAGCAGCTCCATCTCCGTCGATTGAACCCCAGTTTCCTTGGCCATTTATCAAAGGATATCGCATATTAAAATCCTGGGCCATTCTAACCATAGTTTCATAAACAGCCGCATCGCCGTGCGGATGGTATTTTGCCAAAACATCTCCGGTTACAGCCGCAGATTTTCTAAATTTTGCTGAAGCCCCGAGACCGATTTCATTCATTGAAAACAAAACTCTTCGGTGCACCGGCTTAAATCCGTCTCTAACATCAGGCAAAGCTCTTGCCACAATAACCGACATAGCATATGCAATGTAGGACTCTTTAAGCTCTGTGACAATTTCTCTTTTGTCTACTTTGCCGATATCAACTAATTTGTTTTTTTCTTCTGCTGCCATTGTTATTTATTTCTATTGCTGATTTATTATTTCTGAATTAATTTGATTTTGAGGTTCTTGTGCACTGTCGCCTTGTTGTTCTTGAACATTTTCTATTAGCTGAATTTCTTCAATAATTTCTGTTTGCGGAAGTCCGATATCAATTGATTCTATGCTTTCTAATTTTTTAAGCGTTCCTTGAACCCACAAGAATAACATCGGCAAAGCAATTACAGCTACAATTATCCATAAAATAGCCTTTTTAGACCCTTCTGGCAAAGCTTGCAATCGTAAAACCCATTTTTTAATTTTTGCTTCAATATTTTTGAAATCCATAAAAAACTATGGTTGTAAAACCGCTATCTCCATGCCTTCTTTTGGCAGAGTTGAAGCCTTTATCGTCAGCTTGTCTTGGGCGGCAACCGAGGGCTTGCCGATTGCCTTTAAAAATTTTGACACATCGTCTATATCCATTTCCAACTTTGGCAAAGCGTAGTGCATCGGAATCACAATTCTTGGCTCAATCTGGCCCACAATTTTTACAGCTTCTGTGGAAGAAATAGTATATCCCGCGCCTCCAACTGGAATCATTAAAATATCAACTTGCCCAATTTTATCTAACTGTTCTGGACTAAGCTCATTTTGACCCAAATCTCCCAAGTGGCAAAATCTCATATCCTCGGCGTCTATTGTATAAATAGTGTTTTGACCCTTTTCTTTTCCATCTTTATTGTCGTGGAAAGATGGAATTCCTTTTATAAATACCCCTTTTATTTCATATTCTCCGGGACCCTGAACCACAAATGGATCACCCTTAACGCCTTTTATATTATTGTGGTCGTGGTGATTATGAGTAACAAGCAAAATATCTGATGAAAAATTGGGCAACTTTAAGCCGGTTGCCTCGTCGTATGGGTCAATAACAATATCTGCAGAATTGTCTTTTGATCCAGAAACAGAAATTTGAAAACAGGATTGTCCTGCCCAGGTAATTTTAGCCATAGTTTTAAAATTTATTTAATAATTCTATCACAAAGCATTTTTCAGTTCAACTTGACAAGCAACTAAAAATCCCCGCTTTGCGGGGATTTTAAAGATTAATCTATGGTTTGGACTGTTAATGTATTTGGACTGTTGCTATCATCAATCTTTTCATGATACCTATAAACAATTTTATCTTTTGCTTTTAAAAATCCGTTACCTTTAAATTCTTTAATTCCTGGAACCAATAAATCCTTTGCCGATTTTATTTTTTTACTTCTTACTAAGCATGGAATAACACCCCATACCAAAGCCAACTGCTGGGCAACTTTTTCTTCATTTGTTATGGCAACAACCGCAGCCTCAGGCCTAAAAAACGCAATTGTTTTTGCAGAGGCTCCTGTTATAGCTCCCGTAAATATTGCCTTTGCCCCAATTTCAGAAGCAATATGAGTGGTCGCATGAGCCATAGAATTTGTTACATCGGATTCCTCGGCGCAATAACCCCCAAAGTCCATGCTTCTTTCGGTTGACCTTAAAATTTTGTTCATTATTTCAACTGCCTCTAAAGGATATCTTCCATTGGCTGTTTCTCCCGAAAGCATCACAGCATCAGCAGAATCATAAACTGCATTTGCCACATCGGAAACTTCGGCCCTTGTCGGGATTGGGTTTCTTATAATAGAATCTAACATTTGAGTTGCCACAATCACGGGCTTCATTTGAGCCCTTACCATTTCAACAATTTCTTTTTGCCTGACAGGCAATTCCCAGAGAGGAGTTTCAATGCCAAGATCACCCCTAGCTACCATAACAGCATCGGCCTCATCAACAATTTCTTGCAAGTTTACAAGAGCTTCGGGCCTTTCTATTTTGGCAATTATTTTGACATCAGTTTTACCCAAAAATTTCTTGGCTTCTTTTATATCCGCGGCATTTCTTAAAAACGAAAGGGCAATATAATCAGCTCCAGCTTCTGCGGCAAATTTCATATCAGATTTGTCTTTTTCGTTCAAAATTGAGCTTCTCAATTCTAAAGAGGGCACATTTACACCCTTTTTAGAAAATAAAATACCACCCTTTAAAACAATTGCTTTAAATTTATCACCTCTTTTTTCAAGAACTTTAATCTGCATAGTGCCATCATCCAAAAATACGATATGTCCCGGTTTTGTGCCATCTTTAAACATATCCGAAGGCAAAGGAATTTCGTTGTTTACAAATTCTTTGGTTCCTGCGTTTATTGTTATTTCCTGGCCGTTTTTCAGGTCAACGCCTTGCTCTGGCAGAATTCCAATTCTGATTTTTGGACCCTGTATGTCGGCAATTATTGCAATATGCTTGTTTAACTTTTTAGAAATTTTTCTTATCTTTTTAATCCTGCCACCCTGTTCTTCGTGGCTTCCGTGAGAAAAATTAAGCCTTGCAGCGTCCATTCCATGAGTTATTAACTTTTCTAAAATTTCTTCTTTTTCAGAAGCTGGGCCAATTGTGGCAACAATTTTTGTTTTTGAATTTAGCATTTTGTTTTTTTAATTTTAAATATTAAGCCCGGATTAACTCCGGGCTTTAATGGAGCGGGTAGGGGGATTTGCACCCCCGCTCAAACCTTGGAAGGGTTTCGTGCTGCTGCTACACCATACCCGCACAGCGCTTTGTCGGAGAACTGGGATTTGAACCCAGACTAAATCCTCCCAAAGGACTCGTGCTACCATTACACTATTCTCCGATATGTCATAAATTATAGCCTAAAAATTTCGGCTTGTCAAAGGCGTTTTTTTATGATAACATTTTAATTAAATTGCCCTCATAGTTAAATGGATATAACAAGAACCTTCTAAGTTCTGGTTGTAGGTTCGATTCCTACTGAGGGCACATTTATGATTATCAATTATGGCGGCTATGGTGTACCGGCTTCGCACTGGACTCTGTGGCAGTCCCGGAACGGGTTCGACTCCCGTTAGCCGCCCCATTGAAACCGCTGCGCTTTGCAGCGGTTTTGTTTTAGGTTAAAATTAAAAAACATGAAATTCTTAAATAAAAAGATAATTCTGAGCGCTATTGGAGCGGCTTTTGTTTTAATTGCTGCCTTTTTTATTTGGCAATGGTTTTTGCAAGCGCCGACAGAGGGCGACTGGCAGGGGCCTTTGGCGGTGCAGGCACATGCTGACTTTAATAGAGACCAGGTGACCATAAAAAACATCCGAAATTTCAGATATAAATCAGAATATGATTTTGAAGCCAACTATTATGACCAAACTTTTGACCTAAACAAAATTTCCAGGATTTGGTATATTGTAGAGCCTTTTGAAAACAGAAATTATGCGGCCCACACATTTTTGTCTTTTGAATTTTCGGATGGCAAGTTTATAACCATAAGCATAGAGGCCAGAAAAAAGAAGGGGCAGAATTACAGCCTAATTTTAGGAATGTTTAAAACCTACCCTTTAATGTATATAGCGGCCGATGAACGGGATTCTATTTATATGCGAACAAGCGTCAGGCACAACGAAGTTTATTTATACCCAGCGAAGGCCACGCCAGAACAAGCCAGGCTTTTGTTTGTTGATATGCTTTTAAAAATGAATGAACTGGCCCAAAAACCCACTTGGTATAACACCTTTACTGCCAACTGCACTTCGGCGATAGCCGACCATGTAAATAAAATCTGGCCCGGCCGATTGCCCAAATTTTTGTGGCAGGCATGGATTACCGGCTACGCAGAAAAAATGGTGTTTGAAAACGGCCTGATTGACGCTGACTTAAACTTGCAAGATGCAAGAAAAAAATATTTTATTACTGATAAATCCAATGAGGTGGGAGATACGCCGGACTATTCAAAGAAATCAGAGA
>Ga0265297_10004856_pt1 | contig 21333 bp, 18 predicted proteins | sample Munlanlwell13791_FD_192502 | JGI IMG/M metagenome (GOLD analysis project Ga0265297, IMG submission 192502) | Leachate microbial communities from a municipal landfill in Southern Ontario, Canada - Leachate well 137-91 | ecosystem: Engineered > Solid waste > Landfill > Unclassified | place...
GCGCATCCTCCCGGTCTTTGGGTTTTCCCATAATCAGGTCGCCCAAAACCACGGCGGTATCCGCGGCCAGAACCGGCAAGCTGTCGCCCACTTGCGCGAGGCATGCCGCCGACTTCTCGGCGGCCAGTCGCTGCACATAGTCCAGCGGCGTTTCATTGGGCAAAGGCGTCTCGTCAAGATCGACCGGATTGACTCTATAAGCAACCTTAATCTGATCCAATAATTCCTGTCGGCGAGGAGAGGCTGAGGCAAGAATAATCTGTGCAGTCATTAGCGATGATAAGGATGGTTGTGGAGAATGCTCCAGGCACGATAAAGCTGTTCGGCGACAACGATACGCACCAGCGGATGGGGAAAGGTCAGTTTCGATAAACTCCATGATTCCCGCGCCAGTTGTTTGACCGAATCCGCCAGACCTTCCGGCCCGCCGATCAACAACGAGACATGCTGCCCGCTTTCCAGCCAGCGCTGCATCGCTTCCGCCAATTCGGGCGTCGTCCAGGGTTTGCCGGGGATGTCCAGGGTTACGATATGCGTGCTTTGCGGAATAGCCGCGATCATCCGTTCTCCTTCCTCTTTGACAATCCTGGCGACATCGCTGTTCTTGGTTCGTTTGCCCGGCGCAATTTCCTTAAGCACCAATTCGCATTCACGGGGCAGCCGTTTGGCATATTCATCGTAGCCCTGCTGCACCCAACCCGGCATACGATTTCCTACTGAAATCAGATTTATTTGCATGCGGTGCAGGATACAGGAGAACAGGCTTGAGATGCAATGCGGTCATATCCTGTAACAAAAATAGCACGCTAAAAAACTTAAGAAATGGGCTTATCAGCCGCTATATTGAAAAACCGACACAGGAGTAAGTACCGTGAACATTAAATATTTAAAACCCGCATTCGCCACGCCCGTTCCAGGCAAGCTTGCGACACGCATACCATCCCTGGCGATAGCGGGGTTAGTCATCAGCTTATTGATGACCGCTTGCACTACAGACAAAGCGCCGCCGACTGTGTTTCTGCCGCATAAAACCATAAGCGCCATAGGCTATGGCACCGTCGAAAAAAGCGATCGGTATTCGCGCTCGCAAATTAAATTAATGGCCATGAGGGCATCTAAAATGGATGCTTACAGAAGTTTGGCCGAGCAGCTTAACGGCATTCAATTGCGCGGTCAGACTGCTGTCGAAAATATGCAAGTCACTCATGACAGTTACCAGGTTTATCTTAATGCCTATTTGCGCGGAGCAAGAGTAAAAAGAACCTCACCTATCGGCAGCGACATCTACGCCGGCGATGATACTTTTGAAACGGTTGTAGAGCTTGATTTGACACCGAGATTCTACGAATGCATTAACGGTTCTAGCGAATTGATTAATCAGTGTCTTCAGCAAAACCCGGAAAGTCCGGCGCCCAGTTTTGACCAAAACCCACCCAAGGTATCGAGCATTAATCCCGGATGTAATGCCATAGATTGTTACAGCTATCCTAATACCAAGGGATTTAATCGGAAATAATCCGACCAAAACCAAGTTATTGGAAGCGTAATTTTTTTGTATTCCTGAGCGGTTTATAAAACAGTTACGCCACAAACACTCGCTTTGAAAATTGTCTTAAATAGCGTTTAATGACGGCTGATAATTACTCACCGCAACAAACCGGTTTAGTCAATGGCAAAAATATTATTCAAATGCATCTTGGTGTCGGTAATTTTACTAGGCCTATCATGTGCCAATGTTCAACCTCGTGCTAATGCAGTAACGGTTGAAGGTCAGGCGGCCATTAACAAAGGCATGCCCCTATTAGCTAAAAAACAAGCATTGCAGGATGCCATCCGTCAGGCGTCCATGCAATCGTCCGTTAATATTCACAGCCAGACTTTGGTCAGCCAAAATAACGTTTCGCTCGATACCGTTTCCATGCGCACCGCCGCTGACGTGAGCAACACTAAAATCATCAAGGAATGGACTACCGATAACGTTTATCATGTTGTAGCCATGGTGGAGTTATCCGCCGACAATTCCTGTACCGCCCACCATCGCAAACGCATTCTCGCAACAGCCTTCCCTTTAGTTAAGCAAGAGCAGGTAACCGGTTATGAATCACAGGATTTATATAGCGGCATTCCACGCGAGCTTAATAACCTTTTAATCGAATCCGGCGATTTTATCGGCACCAACGCCACCAATATCAATTTATATCCGAGAGCCGACTTGGCCCCGGAATCACAAGACCAAGCAGCTTACCGTCCCTCAAAAGTGATGCAAATAGCCGCGTCAAACGGTGTGCAATTCGTGCTATCGGGAGTGATTAGGGATTTGGAAGTCGAATCCACCGAATACATGAGCGGCGCAGGACCTTTGGCATTCGCCAGAAGCTTGGCCCGCGAAGTTGTAGCCAGACGCGGCATTGGAATTGATGTTTATGTACATGACGGATTTACCGGCGCATTACTGTTCCAACAGCGTTATGTTGATACCGTCATCGGCGACGTATGGATCCCCGCAACTTATACGGTAGGGAGCGAGCGTTTTAACTCCACCTCAACCGGTACAAAAATAGCCCGAATTATAGATCAGGCAAGCACTGATATTCGCCGGGCATTAAGTTGCTACCCCTTTACAACCCGTATTGTTGAAATCAAGGATAATAAAGTGTTTATTAATGCGGGCGCGCAGGAAAAAATTAATGTCGGAGATCAGCTAGTGGTTTATAGTACGGGCGGGGATGACTTAAATCTTGATGGCGGCCTCGGTTTTATAGGTAAAGACAAGCAACCGGCTGGCGTACTGACCATCCACACTATCACTCCGCGTTACTCTATAGGCAGTTTGGAAGTCCCCGCCCGTGAACTGGGCGTCAAGGTTGGCGACTGGGTGAAATCCTGGTAAACAGTTCATCACAAGCTAGCATTGCTATACTGATAGCTTTAGACTATATATTTACTTTACATTTACCAGAGTCCATCATGGAAATTAAATCAAGTTTTTTCGGCGAACAAACCATTGACCCCAGCACTATCATTAGCTTTCCTAACGGAATCCCAGGCTTTGAAGATCAAACCCGTTTCAAGCTATTTCATCAGGAAGGCGGCAATCCCCTCATTTTCTGGCTTCAATCATTAGATGATGAATCTCTTATCTTTTCAGTTGCTCAGCCGTCTATGTTCAATATCAATTACAACTTTGTATTAAGCGATGCAGAAGAAGCCACATTGGGAATTGAAGATACCGCCGACGCACTTATTTTGATCATTCTACTTAAAGACGAATCCGATCAACCCACCGTTAAAGGCTCCATTAAATCTCCGCTGGTTATTAACAGTGCAAAGAAAATAGGTCTGCAAAAAGTGCTTACTCAAGTAGAACAAAGCATAACGTTGACTGACGTTAGTAATGAAATTAACGTTTCTGAAAGTGCGTAAAGCCAGCAAGCATTATACTGCCGCTTCAAAAAGAGGCATGTTAACCGTTTTTTAGCCGCGGACTTAACAGCTCTATGATTACTGCCGCTTTTTAGCGGCAGTTTTGCTGCAGTGGCAGATACTTGCTCCTCGGTAATTGCGCTCCTGCATTACTCTACTGCACGCCATCCATGGCGTTATGCAATATCTGCATTCACCACATCCCTGTGGATTACGTAGGCAAGGGGCGTGAGGTAGAGCAACGCAAGCTTTTCAATATGCCTGCCATCAGGACAATATCCGAGTCCCCATGCATACTGAGAGCTATGCAGATTTCCAGTGAAAAAACCCTGCCCTGCTGATAATTCTACTTATTCATTCAAGACATTACCCGCGCTAATCCGGGGATGCTCAAAAACAGCCTCCAATACAGGCAATCAGGCAGAGGCAGCCTGAACGGGAATGGAACTGGCCGAACGCTGAACCTGGTTCTTTTCATTAAAATAAATCAGGGTAGGCTTATGACTTTCCGCTTCCTTTTGATCCAATATTGCAAATGCGCAAACAATAATCAGGTCACCGGGACACGCCAGACGGGCAGCCGCGCCATTAACTGAAAACAACCCCGATCCTGCTTCGGCACGAATGGCATAAGTTGTAAAACGCGCGCCATTGTTGATATTGTAAATCTGTATCTGCTCGTATTCCCTGATACCAGACAAGTCGAGAATATTGCTGTCAATCGCACAAGAACCCTCATAACCCAATTCTGAATGAGTCACCGTGGCTCTATGTAATTTCGCTTTAAGCATCGTGATTTGCATAATAAAACACTATAAATACCCTTGAGAACCGCGCATTATCCATTATTAGCAACAATGCATCAACTTTTAGCATTTTCCAAACCGCACAAATTCTGCTAATGCCTATCTGGAAAAGCAAATATTATCGATTAACCGAGTTTTGCCGAGCCTTGCCGCCGTCAGCAAAACCAGCTCCATATCATCCGTCCCTGCTTTTTTTAAATCACTCATCCTGCACACACTAAAATAATCCGGCTGAAAACCTGATTCCTGCAAAAACAGCAACGCTCTGCGCTCTATTTCCTCATAAGATTGCCCCGCCAAAACCGCATCACGCGCAACACATAAGGACTGATACAGTTTTGCAGCGACTGTTTTTTCCTCTGCGCTTAAATAGCCGTTTCTGGAACTCATCGCCAAGCCGCTTTCTTCCCGAACCGTTTCTACGCCGATTATTTCAACAGGAATATTCAAATCCCTGACCATCGTCCGTATCACCGTCAACTGCTGAAAATCTTTTAAGCCAAATAAGGCGACATCCGGTTGCACCATATTGAATAATTTACAAACAACTGTTGCAACACCGTCAAAATGCCCCGGCCTGGACGCGCCGCAATACCACTCGGACAGACCGGCTACCGACACGACCGTCTTGGCATCCGGCGCATAAACCTCTGAAACAGCCGGTTGAAACAACAAATCCGCACCGGAGGCATCAAGCTTTTCCTGATCTTCGCGCTCGGTGCGGGGATAGGTCTCAAAATCCTCGCCGACGCCAAACTGGGTAGGGTTTACAAAGATACTGACAACCACCCGATCCGCTTTTTTTTGGGCTTCATTCACCAGCGTTAGATGCCCCGCGTGCAAATTGCCCATCGTTGGCACCAATGCAACGCTCTGTCCTGCCAAGCGCCACGCTTTAACGGCATCGCGTAATTCTAATACGGTATTAACTATGCACATAAGCCTTAAAAACTATGTTCAACGGCGGGAAACCGGGATTGCTTGACCGCTTGGTGATAGGCATTGATAGCTTCCTCGATATTCGCCGCGTCGCTCATGAAATTCCTGGAAAAACGCGGGCGTTTGATTGTGCCGATATTGAGCATGTCATAAAGCACCAGCACCTGTCCATCGCAGTCTACACCGGCACCGATACCTATAACAGGAATCGTTAACTGCAAACTGATCTCTTTCGCCAAGCTTGCAGGAACGCACTCCAATACCAGCAGACTGGCGCCCGCTTGCTGTAATTGCTGGGCATCGGCAAGCATTTTTTCGGCAGCCGCCTGTTCCTTGCCCTGAACCTTATAACTGCCCAATTGATTAATCGATTGCGGCAACAAGCCCAAATGCCCGCAAACCGGAATACCCTGATCGACCAGAAACCTGACGCAATCAATTCTCGACCCTTCCAACTTAACCATTTGCGCGCCGCCGAGCTGCATCAATTTAGCCGCATTTTTGGCCGCCATAACCGGCGTGGCATAAGTCATAAACGGCAAATCGGCGATGATAAAGGCGCGCTGCCTGGCCTTGCTGACGCACCGGGTATGATAAACCATGTCCCTGATAGTGACCGGGAGCGTTGTATCATGCCCCTGGATAACCATACCCAGAGAATCCCCCACCAGCATCATATCGACACCCACCTTGTCGATCAGTGCGCTAAACCCCGCGTCATAAGCGGTTAAGCAGGAGATTTTCTCGCCGCGTTGTTTCATGGCGGCCAGATCGGTAATCGACAACGGCTTTAGGGCAGTTGTGGAGGAATATTGATTCATGTTATTCAAAGAAATATCGAATTTACTGGAGCAAGATTCAATCCAGCCGTTTCAGTTCGTTCATCGGACATTGGGCAACCAGGTCGGCAATATTGCCTTTCCCGGGTACCACCAATTGCGGAGCGATTTCAAACAAGGGATACAAGACAAAAGCCCGATCAGCCAGTCCCGGGTGCGGCACGATTAAATCAGGATGTTCAATGAGCTGATCGCCATAGATCAACACATCCAAATCCAGCGTTCGTGCTCCCCAGCGTTCGGTTTTTCTGACCCGGCCGTGGTCGTTTTCGATGCGTTGCAAGCAACGCAACAAATCTATCGGCGGCAAATCGGTTGCGACACATATCACCGCATTAACGTAATCAGGCTGATCCTGCGGCCCCATAGGCGCACTATGATACAAACTGGAAAATGCCAGTTCCTGCACTCCGGCTATTTGCGTTATTGCAGTGCGCGCTGATTTTATTTGTTCGGCGGGGTTTGCAAGATTGCTGCCTAAACCTATATAAGCCGTTATCAAGTCAGCTTTTGAATTTTCCATAGCTATCGAATACGTTAAGATTCTGTTTTTGGAGAACTATCTTTACCTTTTCTAGGATAGCTTCTTTTGCGCCCCGGCTTGTTACTTTGGGCGTTGCGCGGCGGCTGGGTCATTTTTCTTTGCTCGTTTTCACTGGCATTCTGATACTGGGTCCACCACTCGGCCAACTCGGGATCGGCCCCTCCGGTCTCGGCGCGCAGCACCAAAAAATCATAGCCCGCTCTAAAGCGAGGATGGCCGATCAAACGACTGGGTTTAGAACCGATACGCGCCTTAAACTTGGGCTGCATATTCCAAACCTCACGCATAGCCATGCTGATATGACGCGGGAGAGCCGTACTTCTAATCTGCCTGGCAATAACCTCACTGGCCGCATCCTGATAGGCGACAAATTCAACTTCGCCTTGCGCCATTTTTTCTTTGGCCAACATCCGCACCGGCTCCCACAAAAAGGCCGCCAATAAAAAGTAAGCCGTAACCGTTTTACCTTCCGCTATCCTCTTGTCCGAATTTTCCAGCGCTTTAATCAACAGTAATCGGGGGAAACCGCTGTCTTCAACCGCCAAACTGTTCTCCGTGGAAGGAAACAGCACTTGAAAAAGCCCGTAATGCCTGAGCATTTCAAAAGTTTGTAGCGCATAACCGGATAAAAACAATTTTAACGCTTCATCATAAAGCCGGGCGGACGGTATGCTGGCCAGTAACTGAACATCGTTGTGTATCGCCTTCTCGCAAGCGCTATCCAGCTTGAAACCGAGTTTTACGGCAAAGCGCACCGCCCTTAACATACGCACGGGGTCTTCACGAAAACGCATTTCAGGATCGCCGATAAGCTTGAGCGTGCCGGTTTTGTGGTCAGCCATGCCGCCGACATAATCCACTACCGAAAAATCCTTGATATTGTAATAGAGTGCATTAACGGTAAAATCCCTGCGCCAAACATCTTCTTCAATCGTGCCGTAGACATTATCCCGCAATAATCGCCCTTCCTTGTTGAGCACCTGCTTGTCGTTCTGCTCTTCTCCCGCACCTCGAAAAGTCGCAACTTCAATAATTTCCCGGCCAAAATGCACATGCGCCAGACGAAACCTGCGCCCGATTAACCGGCAATTGCGGAATACTTTTCTGACTTGATCAGGATCGGCATTGGTGACGACATCAAAATCCTTAGGCTCCCGTCCCAACAACAAATCACGCACACACCCACCGACAAGGTAAGCATCGAAGCCCTCCTTTTGCAATCGGTACAAAACCTTCAGCGCATGCTCGCTAATCTGGGCTCGTGAAATATTATGTTCCGCTCGCGAATAAATTTTGACGCGTGCATCGACCGGTTCAGCTTCATTTCTGGCTGACGCTTCGACCCTGCTCAGTACGGGCTTAATAATTTTTTTAAAGAAGTTTAAAATAGTCTTCACACCTTGTTTATTTTTCTAATTATTTTGATTATATCATTGCTAATGAATTCTAACCCAATCCGCAAGTTTCTTTTACATTCCCCTTTTGAATGGAGTAGAATCACCATTCTGATTTTTTTCAAGCAATTCTAATTACATCACGTTGCGCACACCAGATAAAAGATCAGACCACCATTTTTTAAACACTCGCACAATCATTAGCGTGCTTGACTGGAATTTGTTATGTTCAAAAAGATTCTTAATAGCTTAATTGACCAACCTTTGTTAACCAGCCTTTTTGCAACAGATTTTTTCATTCTTCTGTTTCATAGACCGCCATTTTTATTTTCTCTCGTAATGCTGGGAGCGCTCATGGCTATGTGCATGTATTTCGGTCAAAAACTGGCTTTATTTAAAATTTAATTGGTCGATTCTACAAAGAATATACAGCAAAAGCCAGGTAACGCCCCCATTTCCAAACCTGGTTTTTTACGTCGTCTGACAGCAACACTCTACGACCTCCTGCTACTGATCGGCGTTTTATTTGTCGCGACCGCACTATTGCTACCTTTAAATGGGGGTGAGGCTTTCTCTGCCCAACAATTCTTTTTCCCCCTGTATCTACTGCTAGTCAGCTTCTTCTTTTATGCCTGGTTTTGGACTCATGGCGGGCAAACTCTGGGCCTGCGCGCCTGGAAAATCAAAGTACTCACGCTGGATATGAAACCCATCAGCTGGAAGCAAGCTTTGCTCCGTTTCATGGTCGCCATCGTATCATGGGGATTTTTCGGACTGGGTTTCCTGTGGATTCTTATTGATAAAAATCAACGCAGCTGGCACGATCATCTATCCCAAACTGCCCTTTTTTTTGATACTCGCGACACACATCCTTAAGCCATTACAAAACATCAAGCCTCATACCCTCCAAACAATAACACGTGATGTCATCATGAATTGGTTTACTAAACTATTTTCCCGCCGCCCCAAGCACACGCCCCCGGAAAAGAAACCAAACATCGCCCCCCTCGCCAGTCCAAATAACCCGCTTACCTGTTCGGAACCGATCTTCACCGAACATAAAAAACTCCCGTTGGCAACGCTAAAAAAACTGGCGCCGCTTCGAGACATGGACGACGCCTATGTTGAGCAACTGGCTCACACTACATTAAGCTATGCTCAGGGTTCTGTAATTTTCAGGCTGGGTCAAAAAGCCAATTCAGTTTTTTATCTGCTCGAAGGCAGCGTCGAACTTCAACCGGATAGCGACAACCGCTATACCCTGTCGGCAGAATCATCACTGGCCAATTTGCCGCTCAATAGCGGTAAGGTTTGCGGAGCAACCGCATTCGCTAAAACGAACGTCACTATTTTGGCGATTTCAGGAGAATTCATCTGCCACTGGTCGGGTAAAAGCCTCCAACAGTCTATTGCCGTTGAACTCCTTGACATTGACTTGCCCGAACAAATTGCCGGCAACCGTTTTTTCACCAGCTTTTCTCACGCCTACCGGGAAAATAGATTAAGCCTGCCCTCATTGCCCAATGTCGCTTTAAAACTGAAAGAAGCGATGGAGAAAGATTTAGGTATCAACGAGGCCGTAAAAATTATCGGGGTCGATGTATCCATCGTAGCCAAGCTGATCCAACTGGCCAACAGTCCGCTATACTCGCCCGTATCACCGATTACCAACTGCCACGCCGCTGTTACCCGATTGGGTCTGGATCAAACGCGCAAACTGGTCATGGGCATCAGTCTAAAACAATTATTCAGCTGCAATAACCCGCAACTGATGGAAAAAATGCAAACCTTGTGGAAAAACAGCCTCTATGTATCAAGCTTGAGTTTTGTACTTGCACAGGAAAACGGCACAATCAACCCGGAAGATGCCCTATTGGCCGGACTGGTCAGCGACATAGGCACGATACCGATATTGCATTTTGCCGAGCAGAATCCGGATGAATACCCGAATTTAGATGTATTGGAGTCCGCCATCCCGTTTCTGAATCCTTCAGTCGGCACCCTTGTATTGCACACACTGGGCTTTTCTACAGAATTAGCCGGCATCCCCAAGCACGCCGAGGACTGGTTCTATGAAAGCGAAGGCGATAAGCTGAATCTGATTGATATAGTCATACTCGCCAAATTGCACAGTTATTTCGGCACCAACAGGGCCAAGGAAATACCGTATATGAACTCGATACCTGCCTACACTAAACTTAAAAACAGCAAACTAACCCCCGACTTTTCCTTGGACGTACTGCACAAAGCTAAGCATCGCATCAATGCAGCCATGAACTTTCTTTCCTGATACCACTATGAATAATCCTTTATTAGCCAACTCCACACTGCCGATGTTTTCCCAGATTAAACCGGAACACATCGTACCAGCCATTGACCAACTCTTGGCCGAAGCCCGTTCGTCTGTAGAACAGCATCTTCAAGCCACACAACATTACACGTGGAAAAACCTGATCGAACCCTTGGAAGATGTGGACGATAAGCTCAACAAAGCCTGGTCTCCGGTCAGCCACATGAATTCCGTAGTCAACAGCGACGAATTACGTGACGCCTATAACGCTTGCCTTCCCAAGCTCAGCGCCTACTCGACTGAAATGGGCCAAAACGAAGCCTTGTTCAAAGCCTATCGCTTTATCGCCGACAGCGATGAATTTGCGACGCTGGACACCGCCCAGCAAAAAATCATCCGCAACGCCCTAAGAGATTTCAAATTGTCCGGCATCGACCTGGATAACGAAAAAAAGCAACGTTACAAGGACATTAGCCAGGAATTATCCGCGCTTGCCAGCAACTACGAAGAAAACCTGCTGGATTCAACCAATGCCTGGAGCAAGCTGATCAGGGACGAACAGGATCTGGCTGGACTACCCGAATCCGCCTTGGCCCAGGCAAAACAGACAGCCGAAAGCCACAATGAAGACGGCTGGATGATCACCCTGCAATTTCCGTCCTATATCTCGGTGATGACTTACGCCGACAACCGCGAATTGCGCCGCGAACATTACGAAGCCTTCGCCACCCGCGCTTCCGATCAGGGCCCGCACGCCGAACAGTGGGACAACAGCGAAAATATGGAAAAAATCCTGGCTTTGCGCCATGAAAAAGCCCGTTTGCTGGGATTCAACAATTACGCGGAACTGTCGCTGGCGACCAAAATGGCCGAAAAGCCGGATGACGTGACCCATTTCCTCGAAGATTTGGCCGACCGCTCCTGGCGACATGCGCGCAAGGACCTGGCCGAACTGCGCGAGTTCGCCAAGCAACACTACGGCATTAACGACCTGCAATCCTGGGATATGACCTACTATTCGGAAAAAATGCGCCAACATTTTTACCAGCTGTCGCAGGAAGAAGTTAAAACCTATTTTCCGATCACCCGCGTCCTGCCCGGCCTGTTTGCAATCGTGGAAAAACTGTACGGCTTGCAAATAACCGAGATCAGCGACTTCGACAGCTGGCATCCCGATGTGCGTTTTTTCCAGATCCATGACCAAACCGACCAGCTGCGCGGTCAGTTTTATCTCGACCTTTACGCCCGCGCCAAAAAACGCGGCGGGGCCTGGATGGACGATTGCGTCAGCCGCAAAAGATTCGACGATACCATCCAAACCCCGGTCGCCTACCTGACCTGCAACTTCACCCCGCCGACCGGCGATACACCGGCATTGCTGACTCATGACGAGGTTACCACCTTGTTCCATGAATTCGGCCACGGTCTGCACCATATGCTGACGCAAGTTGATCACCTCGGCGTCTCCGGCATTAACGGCGTGGAATGGGACGCGGTCGAGCTGCCCAGCCAGTTCATGGAAAACTGGTGCTGGGAAAAGGAAGCGCTGGCGCTGATGTCGGGCCATTATCAAACCGACGAGAAATTGCCGGATGCCTTGTTTGATAAGATGATCGCGGCAAAAAACTTTCAGGCCGGTATGATCATGGTACGGCAACTGGAATTCAGCCTGTTCGATTTCCGAATCCACCGCGACTACGACCCTGAAAAAGGCGGCCGCATCTATGAAATTCTGGAACAAGTCAGGGAACAGGTTGCCGTTGTCCGGCCGCCCAAGTTCAACCGCTTCGCCCACAGCTTCTCGCATATTTTTGCGGGCGGTTATGCGGCGGGTTATTACAGCTACAAGTGGGCGGAAGTGTTGTCCAGCGATGCTTTTTCGCTGTTTGAAGAAAAAGGCATTTTCGACCAGGAAACCGGCAAAGCCTTTTTGACCAACATCCTTGAAAAAGGCGGCAGTCAAATCGCGATGGAATTATTTATCAACTTCCGCGGCCGCAAACCCACCATTGACGCATTACTCAGACACAACGGCATTGTGTAGTAGATCATCTGTTATTAAATTTCAAATGGAGAAATTATTTTGAATATCATTTCCAAAAACTGGGTGGAACTCAGAGAATTACCAGATTCTGAAAATGCAGAAATCTCATACATCAGACTTCAGGATATAGAGCGCGTATTTTTTATAGAAGATTCGCCATATCAAATCACCATTTTTGTATCTGCTTTAGGCGAAAAGTTTCTTTATAACAGGGTAGAGACTATGCAAGAAGCCGTTTTAGCATCAAAAGCTTTAATACAAGATATAGAAAATTCAAAATAAAATTCATAAGTAAAAATATTAATGATCTACAAAGACCTGCGCGACTTTATCAAGCAACTGGAAAAACAGGGCGAGCTCAAACGCATTACCGTTGAAGTCGATCCGTACCTGGAAATGACCGAAATTTGCGACCGCACATTAAAACGGGGCGGCCCCGCGTTGCTGTTTGAAAACCCCAAAGGTGCCAATATTCCGGTGCTGGCCAACCTTTTCGGTACGCCGCGCCGCGTCGCGATGGGCATGGGCGCAGATTCCGTCACCGAGTTGCGCGGCATCGGCGAGCTGCTGGCTTACCTGAAAGAACCCGAACCGCCCAAGGGCATGAAGGACGCCTGGGAGAAATTCCCGGTGTTCAAGCAAGTGCTGAACATGGCGCCTAAAATAATCAGTTCCCCGCCGTGCCAGGAACTGGTTCGGGAGGGCGATGAAATCGATCTCGGCGATTACCCTATCCAGACCTGCTGGCCGGAAGATGCCGCGCCGTTGATTACCTGGCCGCTGGTCATTACCAAAGGCCCGAACAAGGAACGGCAGAATCTGGGCATTTACCGCATGCAGGTCATCGGCAAAAACAAAGTCATCATGCGCTGGCTGGCGCACCGGGGCGGCGCACTGGATTTCAAGGAATTCCAGGCCGCCCATCCCGGCCAGCCGTTCCCGGTTTCCGTGGCCTTGGGCGCAGATCCTGCAACCATATTGGCCGCCGTAACACCGGTGCCGGACTCCCTGTCCGAATACGCGTTTGCCGGTTTATTGCGCGGCAGCAAAACCGAAGTTGCAAAATCGCTGATTAACGATTTGCAGGTACCGGCCAGCGCCGAAATCGTGCTGGAAGGCTTTATCTATCCCGGCGAATTCGCCGCCGAAGGCCCTTACGGCGACCACACCGGCTATTACAACGAAGTCGCCGATTTTCCGGTGTTCACCATCGAACGGATCACCCAACGCCAGGCGCCGATCTATCACAGCACCTACACCGGCAGACCACCTGACGAACCTGCCATTCTGGGCGTTGCGTTGAATGAGGTCTTCGTGCCGATTCTGCAAAAACAATTCCCGGAAATCGTCGATTTTTACCTGCCCCCGGAAGGCTGCTCCTACCGCATGGCCGTGATCAGCATGAAAAAGCAATACGCCGGCCACGCCAAACGGGTCATGCTCGGCACCTGGTCGTTCCTGCGCCAATTCATGTACACCAAGTTCGTGATCGTCGTCGATGACGATGTCGACGTCCGCAACTGGCAGGACGTAATCTGGGCCATGACCACCCGCATGGACCCCGCCAGGGACTTGACCATACTGGAAAACACGCCGATCGATTATCTCGATTTCGCCTCGCCGGTTTCAGGCTTGGGCTCCAAGGTAGGGTTTGACGCGACCAATAAATGGCCGGGAGAAACCAACCGGGAATGGGGCAGAACTATCGTGATGTCGCCGGAGGTGGTCAAGAAAGTGGATGAGATGTGGGATACGTTGTTTTAATCATGCAGGAGTCAATCCACATAGGATGAGCTAAACGCAACGCATCATTCGCGATCGATGCGCTTCGTACCTCAGCACATCCTACGGGCTACAGTAGATTTGGGGTAGCTTTGCCATATCTATTTTCACCGCGCCAAACGCATTATTTCGGTGCATTAATCTCCCCAAACAAAAAATTTAATATTTTCAGGTTGATCTTTACCTAGTTTTAGTTGAAAATTTAAAAAAGTTAATATATATATTAACAAAGGAGATTGTGTGACGGATAAGAAAATACAAAATAACTTTGAAGGAGAAAAATTCAAAGTGATTCATTGTAAAGGAGCAGTTGAAAGTTATGAAGAATCTCTTAGGCATGTTGACTCTCAAAAAAGGAAATCGTTTACACGCAGCATGATTATCCAAATCCAGAGGCTTGCAGACGGTCAAAGAATGTCAAAAGAGAACTTTCCACAGGAAGGTGTGCTACCAAAACAAAAAGAACAATCCAAAACAAAAAAATTCAATGCGTTGAAAAGAATTCCAATAAGAGGTTATTGCTGGTTATCGGATGTTCATCCCAATACATATTTTATAAGTCATTATGTATACAAGGATTACGGTAAATTGAAAGATAAAGACACAGCAATTGTAGGTAAAAACTGGACAAGAATAGAGGTTAATGGCGATGAGCGCTAAGAACATGTTTTACAAAGAAAATTTTAACTTTAGTAATTCTGAAGAAAAGGCATTTGCAAGAGAAGAGCTTGTCTATAACGTAACAGAAGATCTGCTTGTCATTTTAGAAGATATGGAAATTAATAAAAAAGAACTTGCCAGACGTTTAGGAAAATCTCGTTCCTATGTATCTCAAATTTTGAGTGGTTCACGTAATATGACATTAGGCTCTTTTTCTGATATTTGCTTTGCCTTAGAATTTAAGCCAGAGATTAAATTGCCTGTTCAAAAAAAGCCTGAAAACGACATACAACAGTCAATTGAGTATGAGAAAAAATGGGTTAGTCAATCTAGGACAACTGTAAATTATTCTGGAATAATTCGCTCGAATGAAAATATTATTGACCGTACAGACAAGATCTATTGGGCTAAGGTGGCGTAAATGGACTCTGCTTTTGAAAAAGCTAAAAAAGCCTTAACGATTAAATCAGTTAACTTAAGAAGTAGTAATATTTTTTTAGATTACAATATGGAGCCATTTGAGTTAGAGAAGCTAAATCTAGAAACTCAAACATTTCGAGGTGTTCAGAAGTTTAAAGAAATCTCCATGCAATCGGAAGGACAGAGTTGGTGGGAGTATAATTTCTTTTACGCTGTAGGTATTCGTTTGGTTAATGAAACAAACGACGATTCTAAAGAAGGCGATTCTGAAGAATCGCCATTATTGCAAATAATGGCTACTTTCAATGCGCTTTATCGAGCTGATGAGAAATTAGATAATGACGTTCTGGAAGCTTTTTCCGAGCAAAACGTCGGCTATCATGTGTGGCCTTACTGGAGAGAGCTTGTTCAGTCATCTTGTGCGAGGTTAAACGTCTCTACATTAGAAGTTCCTTTTTATTTCTGCATGCAATAAAGCTAGCTAATTAGGTGCTTAATCGAACCTAACTAAAAAATCCAGCGGCGGTGCCTTTTGCCGTACGCCGGATTTGGCGTTTATAATTGTATCACCGGCTGCTTTAGGGCGATTTGAGGCAGTCGTGACTATCTGAAACCGACCAACAGCCGACCGTCAGAAATTTCACAAAATCATTAGAAACTGCACCCACGTTTTGTCGATTACTAGAAGCTAATTTCTAGATTGTATTTTTCACTCCTCAAAGTTTAAAAATAATTTGCCCCGCTTGTAACGCCTGTTTTCGCCATTGCCGCCAGTAGCTTTCCGCTTGGTGCTGACGTAAACAGCGCAAAAAACGCACCCGCTGCGCCGCGTTAAGGTATTCGTGAATCAGCGGCATCAAACCGTCTTCAATGTTATAAGCAGGTTTTTCGGGGGCAAGACAAACGGGGACGATGCAGTCCAATGGTAAACTCAAATCGTGGGCCATCGCGTCACAAGCTTGTCAAATACTGTGTGCTTTGACGTTGTCCGGTTGTTGAATATTGTAGGGAGCGTTCCATTCACGGACCGGACGTAAACGGTCACAATGCGTAGCCACAATTATCACCGGCAAAGCTTGATTGGGGCTTTGTTCCTGAAAAGAGTGGCAAATAGCATTCAGTTGTTGTCAATCAACGCCCCACATTTTCCAGTTATCAACGCTGACTCTACCCGCTTAATACACTGTATGACATTGATTTCCTAAGCAACACTCTTGGAGCCTGAAAAGTTTTCAATCTGTATTTCCCCGATTCCCCGGTAATTTTTGCATGTTGACTAACAGCCCATATTAATCCTTAACTTCGTCTAGGCCACAGCAACAAAGGCCCCCCCCTGCCTCAATAAATCCTCCGAACAACCGCCAGAATTGACAATCAAACGATTGATTGATATTGTGACAATCAATCGTTTGATTTATTTTTTGTAAGCAATTCCTGAGGCAGCATGGTCACTAACGAAAATCCCGAAACAGAAACCCACGACGCACGTAGCAGACTGGTCATGTCGGCATTACGGCTATTTGCCGAAAAAGGCTACAAGGCCGCCTCCACCCGAGAAATCTGTGAAGCGGCGGGCGCGAATATTTCGGCCATCCGCTACTACTTCGGCGATAAGGCCGGCCTTTATCGCGCCGCATTTACCGAACCGATGGGCGACACACCCTGTGGCTCCAATATCGCAGCTTATGCCGGTTTGCCGCTGCCCGAAGCGCTAGCCAGGTTTTTCACGGAATTTCTTGAACCGCTGAAAAAAGGCGAAGAGATCAGGCTGGTGATGAAGCTGCACTTCCGGGAAATGATCGAGCCGACCGGAGTCTGGCAGCAGGAAATCGATGCGGAGATCAAACCGCAACATGAAGCATTGGTTTCGCTGCTCAAAGAGCATTTGTCTCTGCAACGCATTGATACTGATGTTCATCGGCTGGCTTTTGCGATCATCGGCATGGCCGTGCATTTTTATGTCGGGCAAGAGGTTGTTTCGGCCATTTCGCCGCAAGTGTTGAACACTCTCAAGGCGATTGATGTTCTGGCAGAACGCCTGGCCGGGTACGCCGTGTCGATGATTGAAGGCGAGGCCCGGCGTCGCGCACAAGAAGCAACTCATGAATGATAAAAATCTACAACGACTAAGCTGGAGTTTTCTGCCTTTGCTCCTTTCAGCATGCGGCTCCAGCGGCTTGCTGACCACTGTGGGCCCTGATTACCAAACTCAGCCTTTGAAGGCAGCGGCTAACTGGCAAGCTCCCCAGCCAGGCGAGAATAACTTGCCCACTGCTCACCAAGGCGACCCGGCCAATCTTAACCGGTGGTGGGAACGCTTTAATGATCCGGTTCTGAACCGCTTTTTAGCAGCAGCCCAGCAAGAAAGCGCGTCCGTGGCCGATGCCAGGGCGCGCATCGGGCAAGCCCGAGCTAACCTGGTCGGCGCCGATGCCGCCTTACTGCCCTCGATAGATTCCAGCATAGGCGCTAAACGCTCCTCTTCTTCCTTTGGGGGCGCTCCGTTCGTATGGAACCAATTACCGGCTGGGCTGCAATCCAGCTGGGAAGTCGACTTGTTCGGCGGCTTGGCGCGCCAGGAGGAAGCAGCCCGCAGTCAGCTGGAATCGAGAAATGCAGCTTGGCACGACGCCCGTGTCTCGGTGGCGGCCGAAGCCGCCAATGCTTATCTGGCTTACCGTTATTGCGAGGGTCAAGTGCAAATAGTGCAGGCCGACACCGCGTCGCGCCGGGAATCGGCCAGGCTCTCGGAAATCGCAGGCAAAGCCGGATTCCGTGCGCCGGGCGACGTCGCGCTTGCCAATGCCAGTGCCGCCGAGGGCAATAGAACGCTACTGCAACAACAAGCGCAATGCGAACGTTCGATAAAGGGTCTTGTCGCAATGACCGGCTTACAAGAACCGGAAGTTCGTAAATTGTTAACCGAGGCACCGGACCGGGCGGCAAAGCTGCCCAGCCCACCGGCGTTCCGAATTGATTCCCTGCCTGCCCGCGTGTTACTGCAACGGCCCGACGTGGCCTCCGCCGAGCGCGATGTCGCGGAGGCCAGCGCCAATATCGGCGTCGAGCAGGCCAAGCGGTTTCCGAAGCTGAGTCTGTCCGGCAACATCACGCCGACGTTGCAAAACATTAACGGGGGAGCGTTTTTGCTCGCACAAACCTGGGCGATAGGCCCGACGCTCAGCTTGCCGCTGTTCGATGCCGGTAAGCGGGCCGCCGATGTGGAATCGGCGCGCGTCCAATATCAGGCTGCCGAAAGTAAATTCCGCAGCAAAGTGCGCACGGCGATAAAAGAAGTGGAAGAAGCCTTGGTGCGATTAGATAGCGCCAGCCAACGCTTACCCGAAGGTCGCAAGGCTGTCACCGGTTACCGGGCAAATTTCCTGGCTGTCCAGCAACTTTACCAAGTCGGATTAGGTAATTTGATTGATGTCGAAACATCAAGGCGTAACGTTCTGTCCGCTGAAATGGCGCTTAAAGAGTTAGAGCAGGAGCAAGTCAGCGCCTGGATCGCTCTGTACCGTGCAGTCGGCGGCAGCTGGGAAGCACATGACGATGCCCGGAAAATTGGCGCGGTCAGTTCTTCTACTCCAAGCAGCGGCGAACCCGAAAAACCAGATCAACATTTAAATCAAGTCGATTTCACCGGAGGAAAATCATGATAAAAGGAAAAACAGGCGCTCTCCTGACAGCCTTAAGCGTACTGATCGGCATTGGCACTATCGCCGGACGCAGTAGCCATTCTGCCACCGCCGACACAGTTCCCGCGCCGAAGCCTGCGCTCAGCGTAACGGTAATCCAGCCTGCTATGCGCGACATTCCCATGACACTGACCGCCAACGGTTCGATAGCGGCATGGCAGGAGGCCATTATCGGCGCTGAAATAAGCGACCTGCGTTTGATTGAGGTGAATGTGCAAGTGGGCGAAACCGTAAAGAAAGGACAGCTGCTGGCGGTTTTTTCCGACGAAAGCGTATTAGCCGATGTCGCCCAAAGCCGGGCAGCGCTGGCCGAGGCCGAGGCAAATCTGGCCGATGCACGCGTTAACGCCGAACGGGCCGGACAGATCTCGGCTTCCGGGGCGCTAAGCAGCCAACAAGTGAACCAATATCTGACCGGCGAAAAAACCGCTAAAGCCAAGGTCCAGTCGGCCAAAGCGCAGTTGGATTCGCAATTGTTGCGGCTAAAATATACCAAGGTTTTAGTCGGCGATGAGGGTGTTATTTCTTCCCGTAGCGCCACCTTGGGTGCGGTCGCTGCCAAGGGGCAGGAATTGTTTCGCATGATCCGGCAAAACCGGCTGGAATGGCGGGGCGAAGTCACTGCCTCCGAAATGGCCCAACTCAAGCCCGGCATCGCTGTTAGCGTCGAGGTGCCCAACGTCGGCAGCATCAAGGGCAAGATTCGTGCATTGGCTCCGACCTTGGATGTCCAGAGCCGCAATGGTTTGGTCTATGTGGATTTACCGGAAGCCGCCCAGCATGGCTTACGCGCTGGAATGTTCGGCCGGGGCGAATTCCAAATCGGTATCAACGCCGGTCTCATCGTCCCCCAGACTGCGCTATCTTTGCGGGAAGGCTTCAGCTATGTCTTCAAACTGGGCGAGCAGAGCGGTTCGCTTGCCAAGGTCTCTCAGGTCAAAGTGCAACTGGGCCGAAGAACCGGTGACAGCTTGGAAATACTTTCTGGACTCAATCCGGGGGATCGTCTGGTTGCCATCGGCGCCTCATTCCTGACCGATGGCGATACTGTGCAGCTGGTGCAGCCATGAACGTCTCCTCATGGTGTATCCGCAACCCCATTCCGGCGCTGATGTTGTTTGTGCTGCTGAGCTTCGGGGGGCTGTTAAGTTTTCAGTCGATGAAAGTTCAAAACATGCCGGATCTGGACTTGCCTACGGTGACCGTCACGGCATCTTTGCCCGGCGCCTCGCCTTCCCAGCTGGAAAGCGAGGTGGCGCGTAAGATCGAAAACGCTATCGCCACCTTGCAAGGCCTAAAGCACATCACCACGAAAGTGCAGGACGGCAGCGTTATTATTACTGCCGAGTTCCGTTTGGAAAAACCCGTACAGGAAGCGCTGGACGACATACGTTCCGCTGTGTCCAAAGTGCGTTCCGACCTGCCTGCCGATCTGCGCGACCCGGTCGTTACCAAGCTGGATTTGGCCGGTTCGCCGATCCTGGCGTTTACTGTCGCCTCCGCCCAGCGCGATGACGAAGCGCTGTCCTGGTTTGTAGAAGACACGATTGCCAAAAAGTTGCTCAGCGTACGCGGTGTAGGCCAAGTTAGCCGGGTGGGCGGCGCCAGCCGGGAAGTGGCCATTGCACTGGACCCGGTCAAATTGCAATCGTTGGGCGCTACGGCTGCCGACATTTCCCGGCAGTTGCGCGCGATACAAAGAGAAAGTGCAGGCGGCCGTACCAATTTGAGTAGTGGTGAGCAGCCGGTACGCACCTTAGCCAACGTTGCGTCGGTGGAAGAAATGCGGCCGTTGCAACTCTCGCTGGCAGACGGCCGCAGTTTCCGGCTCGACCAAGTCGCGACGATCGACGACACGGTGGCGGAGCCCCGATCGCTGGCCTTGCTCAACGGCAAACCGGTGGTAGGGTTTGAAGTCACCCGCAGCCGCGGCGCCAGCGACGTCGAGGTGGGCGCGGGCGTGCAAAAAGCGTTAGCGGAATTACGGCTTGCCAACCCGGATATAGAATTTACCGAAGCGTTCAATTTTGTCACCCCGGTGCAGGAAGAATTCCACGGCTCCATGACCATGCTTTACGAAGGCGCTTTGTTGGCGATATTGGTCGTCTGGCTGTTTTTAAAAGATTGGCGGGCGACTTTCATCTCCTCCGTAGCCCTGCCGCTGTCGATAATTCCGGCCTTTTTGGGCATGGACTATCTGGGTTTTTCCCTGAACGGGATCACTTTGTTGGCGTTATCTCTGGTGGTTGGCATTTTGGTGGATGATGCTATTGTCGAAGTGGAAAACATCGTGCGCCACTTGCGGATGGGCAAAACACCTTATCAGGCGGCCATGCAGGCGGCGGATGAAATCGGCCTGGCGGTAGTCGCTACCACGTTCGCACTGGTTGCGGTATTTTTGCCCACGGCCTTCATGAGCGGGATTGCCGGGCGCTTCTTCAAGCAATTCGGCTGGACCGCAGCACTGGCTGTGCTGGCCTCGCTGGTCGTG
>Ga0265297_10004858_pt1 | contig 21328 bp, 20 predicted proteins | sample Munlanlwell13791_FD_192502 | JGI IMG/M metagenome (GOLD analysis project Ga0265297, IMG submission 192502) | Leachate microbial communities from a municipal landfill in Southern Ontario, Canada - Leachate well 137-91 | ecosystem: Engineered > Solid waste > Landfill > Unclassified | place...
CTACTTCGAACGGTCGGATCACTAAGTTCCGCTTTCGCGACTGCTTGGCTTGCAGGCCTCGCAGTAAAGCTGGCTTGTGCCTTTGCGCTATCACTCCGATTTCCATCCGGAGCTAGCCAACCTTTGTAAACGCCTCCGTTACTTTTTGGGAGGCAACCGCCCCAGTTAAACTACCCGCCATGCACTGTCCCCCTCCCGGATTCACGGGAGTGGGTTAGAATTATAACATAACAAGGGTGGTATTTCACTGGCGCCCGAGGGCTCCCACCTATTCTAAACATGTTAGGCCACAATCCAATGCAAAGCTGTAGTAAAGCTTCATGGGGTCTTTTCGTCTAACCACGGGTAGGAGGCATCTTCACCTCCCTTGCAATTTCGCCGAGTACTTCGCTGAGACAGTTGTCAAGTCGTTATGCCATTCGTGCGGGTCGTAACTTACACGACAAGGAATTTCGCTCTGGCTTCCTTTGGAGCTTTGGACTATATCTTCATCCTCTTTGGTAGGATGCTTAGCGTTTAGTCTCTGAGGATTCTAAAAATCTGGCAGGCGCTTTCCTATTCATTGTCTGAATAATCTTGGCGATCTTTTCCATTCCTTTTTGATTCAAATACTTACCAGCTACAATTATCTTCAAAATCTTTTTAAATTTATTGAAGTCGTCCAATTTACTGGTTCTCAATTTATTCTTCTCAAAAAAGGGAATTATTATTGCTTCTAGATCTTTAACCGACCTGACGCAATAGCGATACAGATTTTCTCGATGATTATCATGGCGCCGATTGATGTAAAGCTTGCCGCACTTAAAATATTTTTCAATCTTTTTAAGTACTTGTAAACTCTTCTCGCCTTGCGTAATGACGAATTCCGGAAATATCTGCCATCCTGATTTAGTGGTGTTATTCTTGATAATGCTGACTGAAAAACAGCCCTCACCATCAGTAAAACCAACCAACCAGTGCTCAAATTTCAGTCTTTCCTGCTGATTTTCCGCCATAAAATTAATTATTAATCTATGGTAATATTATACCATATTTATTGCGGCTTTCCCAGCATATAGCTAAATATTATTTCAGGACCTATTTCATATTACTATGAAACGAGGCAACAAATTCCATACAACCGTCCCAGTCCTTTTGCATTCATCAATGATAAATGCAAAACCTTAGGACGGTTATAGTTACCGCCGGCGTTCATCTGCGCTTCAGTTCAAAGCTGCCCCCTTGCGGGTTGACCTCTCCCCTTAACGTTCAGACACTGGCCAGGCATCAGCCCCTATACATCAGCTTGCGCTTTAGCAGGGACCTAAGTTTTTGATAAACAGTCGCTTGACATCTTTAGCTGCGCCCCCCTACGCTCTGCGCTCCGCTTGAGCTTCGGAGGGGCACGCCCCATCTTCTAAAATTAATTAGAGAAAGGGGCTTGCCCCGCCGTAGCCCGTAGTGAAACGAAGGGCGTAGGGGGGAGGCCTTATTGCGAACTTACGGCCGATTTTTTGCCGAGTTCCTTAGCGAAGTTTCTCTCGTACACCTGAGGCTACTCGCCTCATCCACCTGTGTCGGTTTAAGTACGGTTGCCTTAACCTTAGCCCTAGAAGGTTTTCTTGGCACTCGGTTCAATCAAATTGAGTCCGCCTTGCGGCTTTCTCTGCTGTCGAATTCGATATTTAACGACCGGCGGATTTGCCTACCGATCATATCTACTAACGCCATCGTCATAGCCATAGGACGATTGATCTCCCCTCATGCGTCACTCCATTGGAAAATTAAAGCAGTGCAGGAATATTAACCTGCTCATCCATCGACTACGCCCTTGGGCCTCGCCTTAGGACCGACTAACCCTGGGTCGATTCTCGTTGCCCAGGAAACCTCGGATTTACGGTGTCTAGAACTTTCATCTAGATTCTTGCTACTTATGCCAACATTCTCACTTCCCAACAGTCCACCGCGCCTCGCGGCTGCGGCTTCATTCCGTTGGAAACGCTCCTCTACCACACTTCGCCAGAGGCTTCGCGTGGCAAGCCACTCCGTCATATTGGCGAAGTGTGTCCCGCATAGCTCACGATAGTGAGCGACGTGGGGCAGCTTGTCATACAAAGTCTCTGGCAAAGCATCCGCAGCTTCGGTACTATATTTAGCCCCGATACATTTTCGGCGCAAGAAAACTTGACCAGTGAGCTATTACGCTATCTTTAAAGGATGGCTGCTTCTAAGCCAACCTCCTGGTTGTCGCGGTCTTGATACCACCTTTCACACTTAATATAGATTTTGGGACCTTAGCTAGCGATCTGGGCTGTTTCCCTTTTGTCTGATGGACCTTAGCGCCCATAGACTGACTTCCGGAATAAAGGTGGCCGGTATTCGGAGTTTGATTGAAAAACGTATCCTTGCGGACCGTTCCTCATTCAGTGCTCTACCCCCGGGCCTATTTCCGAAGCTAGCCCTAAAGCTATTTCGAGGAGAACCAGCTATCACGAAGTTCGATTGGAATTTCTCCGCTATCCACAACTCATCTCCATGTGTTGCACGGCATGTGAGTTCGGGCCTCCCCAGGCTGTTACACCTAGTTCACCCTGGTCATGGATAGATCACTTCGTTTCGGGTCTTATCCGCGCTGCAATTGGTCGGACTATTCATCCTCGCTTTCACTAGGCCTTCTCTCCGAAGAGATTAAACAGGCAACGCAGAATAAACTCGTTGGCTCATTCTTCAATAGGAACGCTGTCATCCACTCGTGCTTCGCTAACGCTCATCACTCGAAATTTTTAATTTCCAATTTTTAATTTTTAAATAATGATTTAATTTCTTAATGTTTAAAAATTAAGTTTTAAAAAATTATTTATAAAATTACAAAATTGGAAATTAAAAATTTAAAAATTCGTGCTGAACATTAGTGAAGCACGAGCCGGACTCCAACTCGTTTGTAAGCAAATGGTTTCAGATACTATTTCATCGCCCTCATCGGGCTGCTTTTCACCTTTCCCTCACGGTACTGGTTCACTATCGATCATTAAAAGTATTTAGCCTTGCCGTATAGTCACGGCGGGTTCCCACAAAATTTCACGAGTTCTGTGGTACTTTAGAAACTGGCGGTAGAAGTACGATTCTTTTCATGTACGGGACTTTCACCCTCTCTAGTCGGCTTTTCCAAAACCGTTCCATTAAGAATTTTGTTCTACTCGGCTTTAGCGCAGGCCGAATGCCGGTTTCATCACCCCCTAACAGCAACGGGCGCTCCTTTAAGCCGCCGCTACGTTCCGCCCTTGCGGGCAAAACTTCACGACGGCAACACTGTTAAGGTTTGGGCTGCTCCGCTTTCGCTCGCCACTACTCGCGGAATGCAATCCATAGATTCAACCCCTCCTAACCTCCCCTTCGTAAGGGGAGGAAGAAATAAGTTAAAACTAAGGATAATAATTTTTTCTTTTCCTCCGGCTACTGAGATGTTTCACTTCGCCGGGTTACCTTCTGCAACCTATGTATTCAGTTGCAGATGATCAGCTCGAAGCTGACCGGGTTTCCCCATTCGGAAATCTCTGGATCAAAGGTTGCTTGCCACCTCCCCAAAGCTTATCGCAGGCTGCTACGTCCTTCATCGTCTTTTAATGTCTAGGCATCCACCATTTGCACTTATAATTTAATCACAAGAAACTGGATAACTTAATAGTTACCATTTTAAAATAAAAAGATAACTGTTCTTTCACTCATACTCGACGATTAAATTAATAATCGTTTGACTCGCCGCCACATCCGTAAATTCTGCCGCTTGAAACGGCTCAAATCGGGATGGGCGAACGTAAAAATTGCTTTTTGTATTCCACTCATCAGGAACGCGGCTCGTAATTGCGTTCGGCCGACAAATGGACTACCCGTTAATATTCAGTTGTCAACGACCTGCGGAAACAATTGTTTACCCGCCAAATTCTAGTTCGGCATCATAATGCTGCCCTATGATTGGCGACTAACGGTTTCGGATTTAAATTTAAATCGATTTGGAACAAAAAAACCGCCTTTCTCCGAAGCGGTTCTGACGGACACTCAAAAATACTCACGTCCGATAAACAACTTGGAGAAGAAGAGTTGTTAAGATGTAGTTCATACGATTTTAATGATGGTATTGATTGTAAGCCATCTTCAGGTTTTTGTCCAGTGGGCTCACGCTGACAAACTGTGGATAAACTCGCCGGCTGCAACCGGATTCTGTCCATTCCTGACTTTTCACTTGTATGACGATAATTTTAGATCATTTCAGCTCATTTGTCAAGAGAATAATTAAAATTAAATAAAAAATTGCCGCCATGGCTAAACTAAACCGGTAATAATCAATTCATTTTAGCTAAATTTAGATAAATTGTTGCTATCAATATCTTTCTCCACTTTAAACTCCTTCAATTCATCCTTGGCTTTGCTGGTCATTCGACCCAATTTCAGGGTCACCAGCACAACTATAATAGTGATGATAACGGCATAGAACAATTGGGAAATGGCCCCGCTATCAGCGGTTTTTGGCAAAAATCTATCAAACAACGCCCTAATTGAATCATTCCAAGCCAACGCCGCGACTAAGCCAAAACCGGCGATAGCCAGATCAGTCATCCTGGTTAAAATTTCCAATCTCAATTCCTTAATTTCTTTCAAGTTCATTTTTTTTAACATACATTTTTTGTTATATCTTACTGCTTAAACGATCTGGAACATTTTCTTCATCAGCTCGATAAAAACCTTGGCGTTGACCTCGACATCGGGCATGGCGCGATGAGCGCCGCGATTCTCAAAACCGAAATGACGAGCTACCTCCGTTAAATTATACCGCGGCAAAGCCAGCAACTGGCGCGACAAATGAAGCGTGTCAATCAAAGGATTCTTGGGCTGAGCCAAGGCATGCTTCTTAACATGACTTAAAACAAACGGCCAATCGAAATCCTTAATGTTGTGGCCGACCATGATGCTGGGACCGGCAAAAGTTAAAAACTCGCCAATCGCCTCTTTGGATTTCCGGCCGTTGACTAGCAGAAACAACTCGTTCAAGCCGTTGATTTTCTCCACCTCCGGCGGAATTGACCGCGTCGGCTGGATCAGAATTTCCAAGCGTCCGATCTCTTCCGGCCCGCGCATTTTAAGCCCGGCGATTTCCAAAATCTCATCTTTGTCGGGATACAAACCGGACGTCTCCAAATCAAAAACCGTGAATTCTGTTTCCAGAAACTTCTGGTATTTTTCCGCCAGCCGGTTTTTCAGCTCTTCAGTCATAATAGTGTATCTTACAAGATTTCAAAATAAATTGGAAGGAAAATCATTTGAGAAATGAGCTGGGATTGCCAAACTTAGTAATATATTGTAGTATAATTGCAAACGAAAAACCCTATGATTAACGCCATCAAAAAACGCCGAGCGATCCGAGAATACTTGAATGAGCCCGTTGCCGACGAGAAAATCCAAGAACTGCTGAAAGCGGCGGCTTGCGCCCCCTCGGCCAACGCCAAATACCCTTGGGAACTGGTGATTGTCAAAAGCCAAGCAACGAAGGAACTGCTGGCCAAAACCACCCCTTGGGCGACTTTTGCCAAGGACTCGGCCGTCATTATTGCTGTTATCGGCGACGAAAAAAACAGCGCCGAATGGGTTGAGGACTGCTCGATTGTGGCCGAGCACATCTGGCTGGAAACGGCTGAACAAGGCCTGGGCTGCTGCTGGATCCAAATCAGGAATCAAGGCGAAGCCGAGAAAAAAGTCAAAGAAATACTCAATATTCCCGATAAATACCGGGTGCTTTGCCTTTTGCCGATCGGCGTGCTGGCCGAGGAGTTGGCTGAACATGATGAAAAAGATACTGATAAAAGCAAGTTCAAAAACGAAAAATACAAGTAAATAAGCACTTGACAATCCAGTTATTTTTTGCTAATGTCAAACATCAGCCGGACTTTACAATCGAATTGTTAAAAACTGACAATACCGACAAAAAACGAAAGGGAAAGATGCCATGAAGACGCGACTGTTCCTGGCCTTGATATTCATCGCCATCACACTGCTCGGAGTTTTGGGAGTTTATGTTATTGGAACTCGCAATAGCTTTATAACCCAAGAAGAAGACATCCTAACTGCCTGCCAGGACATGCAAAATGCCCAAGTTCTCATCAATGGCATTAAATCCCAGAAACTGCTTGATGAGCATGGGGAAACAATTGTCTCAGTGATGAATAATAGATTTGGATTGACTCAGCGCGCCAAAATCAGCGATCAGCTAGCTAGCTACGATAGGGATCTAAAAAACTTCAAATACCGCCCAATCGCCTGGATCTTCGGCTTCCCCAAAATCGACTTAGACAAGCTAAGCAAAACCTTCAATACAAAGGAAATGGAGGTCATCGACCCGTTCAATAAGTAGCAGCTTTTATCTCACCCTCAACCAACTAAACAAGGAGAAAAGGCCATGACCGAATCCGAAAAAAATCAGTCCATCAATGTGGTATTCGAATATACCAAGGAATCTTACAAGGGGGGGCGATTCATCAGTAGCTACCCTGACCAAGAAGCAATCAAAGAAGTAAAACGGGAATGCGAGGAACCCGACAGTAACACCAAAATCCATGCCATCGGCGTCTCCGATGCTGAAGCGCAACGCATGTGCATGGAAGCCATGATTTTAAGCGATGTCTTCGAGACAAGAATGCAAGCCATTGAAGATGACCCTGAGATGCCGGAAATGATCAAGGGATTGGAGAAGATGAAATTGGAATTCGCTGCTGGCGCTAGCGTGACTGGCTTGTTGTTCGGAATAAAATCATAATCGTTCTGTCTAAACATCAAAACGCCGCCTCGAGATGTATCGAGCGGCGTTCTTTTTTGCCTGGATATTGGATAAAAAATAAAAACACCTCACTGAATGATTAGTCCAGTGAGGCAAAAAAGAACGACTGCCACTTAGGAATTGCCGCCAAACCACTTATCGTAGATGCGATCGTAGGTTCCATCTTCTTGGATCTTCAAGATAACCCGATTAACCGGCTCGCGCAAACCCGAGCCGCTAGGGAAAACAATGCCATAATCCTGTTTATCAAACAAATCGGGCAATACGGCTATCTTTTTCTCTCCCTGATAGCCGTTGGCCAGATACATGATGGTCGGCGAATCATAAACCATGGCTTCGGCCTCACCGCTGATAAACTTGGCAAAGGCCTCTTCCGGATTTTTCTCGGCTATGACCCGCGCATCATACAAATCAAGAAAATCTATACTGGTTGTGTCTTTGATGGTCGCCACTGTTTTATTGAACAGATCGCGCGGACTATGAATAGCTGCCTCTTCTTGCTTTAAGGCGGTAACCGTCACTGCTGCGGTAACCGTGGAGACAATCATTGCTAATACAATCGCTCCAGCAACATAAGCCGGCAAAGACAATGCTCGACCCAAAAGTTTCTTTGGTACAATATCGCCAAACCCCATCGTCGTCATTTGCGCCCAAACACACCAACAAGAATCCATTAATCCGGGCAAACCCTTGCGCATAGTCGGATTATCTTCTCCAAAATGTTCAATAAACATGAGGATGATCCCGAACAAGATGAGAATGGCTAACAATCCGGTTATGAACTTCAAAAAACCCAAACTAAAAACAAGGCCTAAAATAGCATCGACAATAGAATTGGCAACAGAATCAGATTCGCCGACATTTGACAGAATCATCAATCCTGCCTTGAAGTACGGGTGGGAAAAGTCAAAAATCTCCTCTCGCTTCTCGGTAATTGAAATTCCGCCGAGAGCGATAGATGACTCACTGTTTTTAACGCTTTCAAACATTTGGCTGAAGGGCATCTCTTGATATTCATAAGACAAATCAAGACGCTTGGCTATTTCTTCCCAAATATCGATATCAAAACCGCAATACCGGTCATCCACCTTCATAACGCAAGGCGGCATCAAAGAAACAGCCACTTTCAGTTTTGGAAAGTTGTCTGATTCCGGTTCTGCCCAAGCAAATACCGACAACCCAATCAAGGCCAGACAGACAAAAACCGTCGCAATATCCTTCATGATCCATCCTCCTGTGGTGGTTTTTATTATTTATTCTTACCAGAGATAGTCAATTCGATTCAAATTGTAATGAACAAAAAGATAACTTTTCATCCTAGCATACTAATTAACAAAAGTCAACACGATTTTACAAGATGACAGATAAAAACTATATTTTAGCTAATTTTAAACAAAATATTTTGATTGATTAAATTTATTTTGGGTATGTATTGACAAACCAAAAAATAAGTGATAAGATAACCAACTAAGCACCTTACAATTCATTAAATTACCAATAAATTAATCCTAGCGCCCCATTAACATATCGGCCGGATTGTTTATTTTAACAGACAAAACGGGCACAGCCCAAGGAGACCCCAGTATGAAGAAGCAGTGGACGTGGATGAAAGCTGGAATTTTCGTGATTGCGATTCTATTCGCGCTCGGCACCGTAGGCACTGAATTGGCCTATGCTAAAGGCGGCGGAGGCGGGGGACGTAGTTTCAGCAGCAGCCGAAGCAGCAGCAGTAGCAGCCATAAGTCAACACCGGCAATCAAACCGACTCCAAGTAAATCCTCATCTGGATTTGGAAATAGCAAAACCCAGCCAGCGAAACCAGTAGTACCGGCTAAGCCAGCAAAATCAACCCAAACGTCTCTGCAGAAAAAGCAGAGTCAGGCGGCATCCAAAGCGCAGTCGGCCACGGCATTAAATGCCTACAAGGCAGAGAAAACGAAGTTCAATGCTCCGACGTCAACAGCCCAAACCCCAACATCGACACAGAGTGCGATTTTGAAGAAAACGACAGGCGGTTCTGGCAGTAACGCCAGGGTCTCAAGAAGCACGTACTACATTCAACGTGATCGTTATTATGGCGGTTGGAACCGGCCGTCTTACATGTATAATTACTCTTCCAGTTTTGGCATGTGGGACGCAATGTTCCTCTGGATGATGCTGGATACCGTCAGCGACAATAATCGCTGTGATGCAGAGATGTATTACCATCATCAAAGCGACCCAGGCATGCAGGAGTGGCGAGCCAACGCTGAAAAGGAAGCAGCCAATAACGCTGACCTGAAAGCCAAATTGGCAACTCTCGATCAAAAGGTCAAGGATATGGAAGTTAAGGGTGTCGCGCGTGATGAGAGTTATATCCCAGCCGAAGCCGGCGTCGCCGTTTTGGCAAGCGAAGTAGCCGAACAGAATCTCCCCGAACAAACAGCTGAAGAAATTAAGGCGGAAGAAAAATCGAAAACGCATCCCTTCCTTTGGTCGCTTCTGATCTTGGCTGCCATAGGAGGAGCAGTTGTCATCTTTGTCTTAATCAAAAAGTAAATCAAGCAACGAACCTATCATCGGCTCCATGGGATAGCAAATTCCCATGGAGCCGATTAAAGCATAAGGAGGGAATATGGGCCTAGTCGGACGTATGTTGGGATTGAAAATAGCTCAAGTCGGAGCATCTTTGCATAAGAAGCCGGAACGACTAGATATGAATCTACCGCTAGGCATCAGAATCGGCTCGACGGCGCAATTTGATGCGTCAACCTTCATTATTGCCGGAGATGAGCTGGAATTCGTACCGCCGACAGGACGTTGTCTCTGTCACGGCTACAGTCGCTTAAATATTGCCGGTTTTAATTATTATCGTTTTTATCTTCAAGACGATTCGCCAACCCCGCGAGATTTCATACTTCAAGTGGGAATGGATGAAAACAAACCGGCAGAATTCATTCTCTATCAACCATATCTTGACATTGATATTTGCCCGGAGGGAGAAATCTTCCCGGCTAGTGTTGAAGAATGGAATGAATGGCTCGACGAAACCAATGGTTTTATCGGTGGCCAAATTCTCACTATCCCCGGAGGCACTTCGTATGACCGTGTCATTAATCCGGAAAGGGATAAGCGAATCAATCCCTTTGAATACACTGAGAAAACCACATTTGATGCGTTTGAAGCGCCAAGCCAAAATACCAAAATCTGCGGCATGACTTACGGCCGCACTATCACGGTCGATGAGATTGAGACAAAAGAATTCGCCTTGCCGGAAAAACGGGAGGATAATGCCGGGGCTTTCATTGCCGTCCTGATTGGCGTTGAGATAATGGCGACAGAAATCGTTGTTTTGTAAGAAAATAACCACTAATTGATTAAGAACATTTCAAATCAGCCGAACAACGACAAGGAGGCATGGAACTATGAGTATAGTCGCACGCATCTTCGGAAAGAAAATTAAAGGTCTCGGCCAAGCGCTCACTGACCAGATTATTCTGCTTGATCCAAAAACCGCATCAGAAGCTCAGATCGATGAACTCGACGCAAATTTCCAGCAACTTTCGTTACAACTGGCTGAAGCTGAACAATCCCTGACTCGCGAGCAGCAAGAAGCAGATGCCATCGAAACTAACTACAATCGCAAGGTCACGGCCGCCCGAATCCTGGGCAACAAAGCCGAAACAGCCACCGATCTGGCCGAAAAAGACAAGTTCAATGCCAGTCTCGAAGCATTGCTGAACGAGATCGAGAAGATGCAGTCCGATGTCGAACGCGAAAAGGCCGAAGCCGTCGATGCCCGCAATCTTCGCGATCAACTCAATGAAACAACCCGAGCGATGGCCGAGAACCTCAAGTCGGTCCGCAGCGCCCTCAAGTCCGCCGAACGGAGTCGTCGGAAGCCAAGGCCGCGGCCGCCAAGAAAAGCGCCGAAATCGCCGCGCAACTCGCCGGAATCAAGGAAACCGGCAGCCGGTTCAACAAGGTCCTTACGGCGATCGACAAGGAAGCGGCAAAGCATGAAGCCGAGGCCGCAGCCGCGCAGACCCGAGTCAACCTGCTCAAGCCGGCATCGAGCGGCGACGCCAATATCGAAGCTGCCATGCGTGAAGCCGGCGGCGAACCGCCCAAAGCCGACCTCCAATCGCGCCTGGCCGCGCTAAATAAATAATTATCAGCGACGATTGCACATTCAAGCGACAAAAGCCGCACCGAAGCGAATTCGGTGCGGCAATTTTTTTTGTAAATTTTTTACAGCACTTCCACTTTCAGCAAATTGCTTTGACCCTTATAACCGAAGGGATGGCCGGCCACGACCACAACTGTGTTGCCTTTCTTGGCTAAGCGCTTCTGTAGAATCAATTTCTTGATATTTTTCAACAACAAATTGAAAGAGTCGGTGAACTTGACGATTCGAGAGTCGACGCCCCAGCTCAGGGCCAATTGATTCCTAGTCAAAATTGACGGCGTCACGGCGACAACCGGCACGGCCGGACGGAAACGGGAAATATTCCGAGCTGTGAATCCTGAGGTGGTGGCGCAAACGATTAATTGGGCGGCGGCCGTGTCTTCGGCCAAATCCTGCGCCATGAACGAGATTATCTGAGTGATTGATTTATTGTTTTTGAATAACCCTTCGCGCGCTTCCTGTTCCACCACTTCTTCCTGCTCCATTTGCCGGGCGATTTTCGCCATATACTGCACCGCCTTCAGCGGATACTTGCCGGTTGCGCTTTCGCCCGAAAGCATGATGGCGTCCGCGCCGTCCAACACGGCATTGGCCACGTCCGATACCTCGGCTCTGGTTGGCAAGGGATTTTTAATCATCGACTCCAGCATCTGCGTAGCGACGATCACCGGCTTGCCGGCTTGCCGGCATTTCTCAATCATGCTTTTCTGCAGCATCGGCAATTCTTCCAGCGGCAATTCGATGCCCAAATCGCCGCGCGCCACCATGATGCCGTCGGCCGCCTCGAGAATCTTGTCAAAATTTTCCACGGCCTCGCGCCGCTCGATCTTAGCGATGATGCGGATGTGTTCGCCGCTGATCTTGCCCTTTTCGATCGGCTTATCGATTTTACCATAGTCGTTCTTTTCCAGCTGAAGATATTTTTTCTCCAGCTTGATCAGGCGCCTCCTTAAATTCAAAATATCCTTTTCATCTTTGACGAATGACAAGGCGATATAGTCCGCGCCGTTTTTAACGCCGAATTCGACATCCTGCAAATCCTTGGCTGTCACCGGCGGACAACTGATTTTCGACTTGGGAAAATTCAGGCCCTTGTGCGTCTTGACAAGCCCGCCGGTCACGACCAAGCATTTGATCAATTGGTTTTTAATGCTGGAAACCCTAAGCTCGATCGCCGCATCATCAATCAAAATCTGATCGCCGACTGACAGATCGCGATAAAGCCGAGGATACTGGATCGGCAAACACGCCGCTGGCGGTTCAGTTTTAAAACAACGCCCCTCCGGCGCCAAAAATACTGTTTGGCCGGAATTGATTTTGAGGCCGGCTTTGCCCACTTCGCCGATTCTGATACGCGGCCCCTGCAAATCCTGCATGATCGCCAAAACCGAGCCGCTGGCCTTGGCCGCGGCGCGCAAATTCTTGATCAATTTGGCATGATCTTCATACGTGCCATGGGAAAAATTCAACCGCGCCACATTCAAGCCGGCTTTCATCATGCTCAGCATCATCGCTCGGCTGGCTGACGCCGGACCGATCGTCGCGACTATTTTCGTTCGCTTCATAAAATTATTATTTCCGCTTCTTAAATCTTCAATGTCTTAATCGTCCAATCGCCGAACTTTTTGGCTGTTTCACCTAGGATCGGCAACTCCCACTTCTGGCCGGACAGGGCTTTGATGATCCCAATGATCGCCAAAATCAAGATTATCAGATTGATGAACCAGCCGAAAACCGGAATCAGCCCGATAAACGACAAGATAAACAATAGCGCACCCTGGTTAGCGTGAGATCTGACAAAATCATTATTTTTCTTCAGCGCCAAGGCGACGATGGAGAAAACCCAAAGATAGCTCAGAGCACCCCAAAGCTGATCGTCCTGGGAGAGTTTTTTTTCTTCCGGCATAAAATTAGAATTATGAATTATGAATTATGAGTTACAGTTAAAAGTTTTATTAACGCCGCTTAACTATTATTCACAATTCATTATTCATTATTCATAATTCATAATTCAATCTTCCCGCCTTTCGGCAATAAATCCCAAATATACACGACCAGAAAAACAGCCAAACCGCCGACCAGGACAGTCAGCGCCGGTTCAGTGATCAGGTTGAAAATTTTCCAAGTGTGAAAACCGCCGTTGAACCTGAAAACCGCCGCCGCCAAGCCAATGAGAAATCCGGCCGTCGCGCCAGCCGTCGCGCCCATCGGCGGCACTTCGCCGTAGGCCTTGCCGATCCGCCAACCGATAAAAAACAAAGCCGCCAAACGGACCAGCCACATTAATAAATCTATCCGCCCCAAAGACCAATCATCCAGAAATCTGCCGATCAGCCAGCGCAACAGAATCTCCGCCAGCACCGCGGCCAAAACCGGCCATTTGACCAATGACAAGTAAAAAACAAAATTAATCGGTTCCCATTTTTTGCTTTGTTCCGCCGCCATATGGCTTTATTGTATCATAACTGCCCAGGTTTCAGCAAAACCGCGGCTGAACGGCTTTAATTAATCTTTTCCGCATTTATGCTATAATATGGGTATAAGAGATTAAAAAATTAAGAAAATAAAAAAATAAGAAATTAACTCCCGTTCAAATACAAACATATGGCGGACTTACAAAACGGCAATGAACTCTTAAAAGTCGACGTCTTCAAAAAAATCGGCTTAACGGAAGGCATGAAAGTCGGCGATCTCGGCTGCGGCAACTTGGCTTTTTATGCTTTTGGCGCGGCCAAAATAGTCGGCAAATCCGGATTGGTCTACGCCGTGGACATTTTGAAGAATGTCCTAAATGCCGTCGAGAATCGCGCCCGGCAGGATGGAATCGATAATTTAAAAACCGTCTGGTCTAATCTGGAAATGGTTGGCGCCACCAATATCCCTGCCGCCAATTTAGATGCGATTTTCATCCACAACGTCTTATTCCAATCAGGCGAACATGCCGGCTTTTTCAAAGAAACGGCGCGCCTGCTGAAAGCCGGCGGCAAACTGATGATCATCGACTGGAAGAAAAACGGCGCGCCTTTCGGTCCGCCGATCAAAGATCGGCCCGATCCGGAAGCGGTAAAAAATCTCACCGCCGCTGCCGGCTTCAAGCTGTTGGAAGAATTCGAGGCCGGCCCGTATCATTGGGGCCTGCTTTTCAGCAAGAATTAAAGACGCCTTAGCTGGGGTTTACAAATGAACGCCGATCAGCTAAGATGGGACTGTTTTAACTTCTCTTAAACAAAAAATATGATCGACTTAATCAAATTTTTCCAACCGGCTTATCTTTTTGATGTGCGGCCGTACACTACTGGCGGAACCATCAGAACCATGGTTATCTTTTTCGCTATTTTCTTGATTATCGGGCTGGGCCTGAAAATTTTTGAAAAATTCAGAAAACTGGAAAAATTCCAAACTAAGATCTTAAGCAAATCAGCCGCACTCTTCATTACTCTGGGCGCCATCGGCCTGGGTCTGACTTGGATCAGATACGAACGGGTGCAACTGCTCTCCAGCCGTTACTGGCTGTTGGTCTGGCTGATGATCCTTATCGTTTGGCTTTATCCGATTGTCAGCTATTGGCTCAAAACCGCGCCCGAAGCCAAAAAACGCAACGAAGAAAAAAAATTATTCCGCAAATACCTGCCGAATAAAAAATAACTATGTCGGATTATAAACAACGGCTGGGGGCTTACGGCGAGGATTTAGCCGCTAACTTCCTGGCCGGAAAGGGCTGCCGGATAATCAGCCGGAACTTCCGAACAGCTTATGGAGAAATCGACCTCATCGCCCAAAGCGGCGATGAGCTTTTATTTGTGGAAGTGAAAACCCGGACCGCTAGCGGCTATGGCTATCCTGAATTGGCGGTTAACCGCCAAAAAATCAGCCATTTGGCCAAGGCCGCTGAAATTTACCTTAATAAAACCAGCCGAAGAAGCTGCTGGCGCCTGGATATTGTCAGTGTGGAAATAAATAAACCTGCTAAATTAGCCAAAATTCGCTGGTTTAAAGATGCCGGCAACAACGGCTATTGACAAGCATGTAATAATAATGTACAATAACGACTTGAATAACCGCACTTTTTATAGTTCTGCCAACCAAACCAAGGAGGTAAGCCATGGTAAACGAAGCCCAAAGAAACCGTGAACGGGGATTTAGGGAATTAGGAATCCCCCACGAAGCAGTTATAGCGTTAGAAGCCAAGAAAATACCAGTACCTGACCCGATAGAAATCATAACAAGTACTGAGAATCTTAACAAATTATTGGCAGCCGAGGGTTTCAGTTTCCGAGTTACTTCCTTGGGTTTTTTTGAATGTCTGCAATTGGATCTGGAATACAGGATAAAGCAGAGAACGGCAATAAAACATGGAGAGAAGCCGTCACCTAATCGATCATTAATTTCAATAGCGGCCGTGCTCGAAGCCGAACGAGTGATTCGGCTGAGGCATAAACTAGTGACCAATCCGGCCAGCGGTAAAGAACGGCAGGAGTTTGAAAAAGAATCCCAAACGCTGCTGGATAAAATGATTAAAGATTGTCAAGAATACCGACTGAGAAAACAAGCGGTCGAGCGCCTCAAAGCACAGGGAAAGGCCGTGCCGCTGACCGAGGAAGTCAACGCTATGGTGGAAACCATCAGGGCGGAAACGACGCAAGATCAGGCGCGAGTTGCGTCTGCCAATCAAGTACCATCAACCTAGGGCCGCGGCCTTAGGTCTTTTTTTTTTAAAATTACCCCCAGCTATTGACAAATAAAAACAGCTGTGCTATACTGGTTATAGTCAGGCAGTCCTATGGGGCTGCCGCTTTTCATAAGCTAACAATCAAACCAATATGAGCCAATCGCCCATCCAAGCCGCTATTCAGCAAATCTGCCAAGAAAAGAACCTTGACGAAGACGTCGTTTTAAGGTCGATCGAGGCCGCGCTGGCCGCCGCCTATCGCAAGGACTTCGGCAATAAACTGCAGAACATCATCACTGAATTCGACCCCAAAACCGGCGCCGTCAAAGTTTTTGACGTCAAAACGGTTGTCGAAGATCTGCCGCCGGAACCGGAATTAGACGAGGATGGCAACCCCATTATCATCGAAACGGAAACGCCGGCTGAAACTGAAGAGAAAACCGAAAAAAAACAACGCAAACCCAAAGAAGAAGCCGGCTCCAGTTTTGCCGCCGCGTTTGCCGCCGCCCTTAAGGCCAAGCAAGAGGAGGAGGAGGAGGGTGTCCAACCCGGCGAAAAAGTACCGGTTACCAAGGCCTTTATCGCCGAGGAAGCGGAAGGCGTGCCGGCCGAAGGCGAAGAAGAACGCAAATTCAATCCTAAAACCGAAATCGAGATCAAAGAAGCGCTGCTCGCCAAACCCGATGCCAAAATCGGCGAAGAAATCATTACGCCGTTAGAATTGCCTGGCGAATTCGGCCGCATGGCCGCTCAAACCGCCAAGCAAGTCATTATTCAAAAACTGCGTGAGGAAGAACGCTTAAAGATTTTTGAAGAATTCAAATCGCTCGAACATACCCTCATCACCGGCACGGTTCAACGCCGCGAAGGCCGCAATATTCTGGTTGACCTGGGCCACACTACGGCTATTTTGCCGCCGGAAGAGCAAGTCGAACGCGAACGTTATAATACCGGCAATCGTTTGAAATTCTACTTGAAAACCGTCGACCTGGGCATCCGCGGCTCCAATCTGGTCTTATCGCGCACCACGACCGATCTGGTCAAGGCGATTTTTGAAGAAGAAATTCCTGAAATCGCTTCAGGCGCGATTGAAATTAAAAGCATTGCTCGCGAAGCCGGCAACCGCACCAAGGTCGCCATTATGTCGCATGAAGAAAATATCGACCCGATCGGTTCTTGCGTCGGCCAACGCGGTTCGCGCATCCAAACCATTATCAGCGAACTCTCCGGCGAAAAAGTCGACATTATCCTATGGGATAATGATCCGGCCAAATTCATCACCAATTCTCTGTCTCCGGCTAAAGTCGTCAATGTTGAGATCAATGAAAACCATCATCTAGCCAAAGTCATAGTCAAAGAAGATCAATTATCGCTGGCCATCGGCCGCGGCGGACAAAATGTCCGTTTAGCTTCGCGCTTGACTGGCTGGAAAATCGATATCATTTCCGACAACGGCAAATCGGGCGAAGAAGCCGTTGCTGAATCCGCCATTCCGGCTGCTGCTGAGGAAATCATCACTGGGGACTCCGTTCCGGAGCCAACCGCCGAAGTTGTGGGGACTCCGACTGAAACCGTCGAAACTAAGCCAGCCAAAAAAACCCGTAAGAAAAAAATCGCCAAAACCGAAGAACCGGAAACAACCGCTGAAACCGCGGCCGCCCCGGTCGAAGAACAGCCGGCTGAGCTAGCCGAGTAAAAAAACATTTCCTAAAAAAGACGCCTCGCCGGATTAATTGCCCGGCGAGGCGTTTAGTTTATGTTGCTAATTAATCCGAATCAATTTTATTTTTCCTTAACTTCCGCCACAAAATAACCACTAAAAATAACAAAAATACGGCCACCGCCCCCAGATACCAAACCAAATAATCCGGACTGGAATTTGGCGCAACTTCAGCGCCGGCAAAAGCGCCTTTGACTTCGCCTTTTTGAATCTTGATATCATCGGCGCCCCGCGGCATGACACGATGGCCGCTGGCTGTTCGGCCGACTATGCCCGTCACCGTGATTTTATCGCCGGCTTTGGCATTCAGTCCTTTCAGATCAATGGCGTTATGGAGATAAACCTTGGTTTCGCCGCTGCCGTCATCGACGATCAGATTGCGGCTCTGGATTTCCAGAATGTCTCCGGTCAGCGACACTAGATATCCTTCATAATCATCGCCGACATCGGTTGTGGCAATAGCGTGGGGACTGGGAGCAGCATGATGCTCAATTAATTTTATTTGATCGCGGCCGGAAATCTTGACGCGCCGGCCGGCCGAGCTGACCGCCACTTCGCCGCTGACCTCGATATAATCGCCGATGGCGAGCTCGGGAAAATCCTTCTTGCTGCAATAAACTTGGACACCAGAGCCGGAGATATAAAAATACTGGCTGCTCAAGACATTCGGCGCCACCGAAACCACGCCTCTGACTCTGACCAAATCGCCACTGGCTGAATTTCTTAATTGTTCCAGCGTCAAATTCTGCGCCACCTTTTTACTGGCAGTAACCGCCTTTACTATTCCGACTAATTTAGGCGAATTAGCCGGCAATTCGGCCAGTAAAGCGGGATTCTCTTCATCCGGATAAAGCTCGTCTTCGGCGTTAGCTGTACCTGGTGTTGGCGTTTTAACCCAGCGCCATTTTCCCGACTCGGTCCGGCTATAAGAAATTCCCTCTTTATTTTCACCCAGATATTCCACCCGATCGAGCGGCTGCAAAGCCGGCGAATACAGATTAACTGACTCCGCGCCCGTATTATTCAAAGCGATGTCCGAGTCGGAACGGTAAAAAACAAAATAACCGCCCGGCCGGATCAGATTCGTCGTCGTCGCTGTCGTCGATGACTTGATCAAATGCTTGGCATTAGAAGCGTCGGCCAAAACAAAACCGGTCAAATCGACAGTGCTGGTCGAAATATTTAATAATTCAATAAATTCATTGTCATTATCCGATCCGATCGGATTATTAAACAATTCATTAATAATTACTCGTCCGGAAAAATTCTCGGCAGTCGAAGCAGTCGTGGTCGCCTCCGTCGTCGAAGTCGAAGTCGTCTCTATGGTTTTTAAAACCGACGTACTGCCGCCGCCGGTCAAAACGACGGCTTTGGCTTCAATAATGTTAACTAATCCCTTGGTAATCCTGACAGTCGCCGTATAATCGCCGGCCGCTGTCCTGGCCCAACTCTGATCGCGCTTATTGGAAAAATCGCCATAAGCGATCTGGCTGATAATCAAATCAACGTTTCTCAAAATTATCGTATCACCGTCATTATTCAAATTGCCGCTAATGTTTTCGATAACCAGATAACCGCCGGCTTCGATTTCACCGGTCAAGGTTGTGGTAGAAAATTTGGCATCCAGCAGGTATAAGCCGGCCAGATCAATCGTCGAAGAAGTATTATTGTATAACTCCAGCCATTCAGCTTCACCCGTCGGCGGCGCCGGATAAATTTCGTTGATAATAATATCTGAATAAGAAAAACTCGGGGTGGAAGTGGGGGTCGAGGTTGCCGGCGTCGAGGTAGCAATAGGATTAATAGCGATAATTAGCGGCGTCGAAGTGGCGCTCAAACCCTCGTTGTCAGTGACAGAAAGATAAACCGAATAAACCCCGCTGGCCGCGTAGGCATAGAATGTCGTCGAAGCGTAAACCAATGGCCGCTCTTCGCCGAAATCCCAATACCAATCGACAATAGTTCCGTCATCGGTCGAATTTGTCCCGTCAAAAAAGATATTTTCGCCGACCGTCGCCACCGTCAAGCTGGAAGTGGCAATGGCGATTGGGAGTTGATTGGTTAAACTGACTATCAAATTAATGTCATCCAGACCAACACCCTTGCGGCCATCGGCAAATGGCGCGCTAAACCCGACCTTAATTGTCTGACCGCAATAAAATGTCAAGTCCGTAGTAGTCGCAGTCATCGAACTGGAGACCGGCTGTTTAGTGTCAACCAGATCTATGCTATCCTGATGATTAATGGAAATCTGAATGATTGAAGTGGTGCCAACGCCATAGTAAGTTTGAATTGAATAACTAATTTCGACTGATTGACAGTCCGGCAATTCGATCTCTGGAGAGAATAGAGTCGATGTCGCAGTATTAAGTATTAAACGTTCAACGGAAGTGGTGACATTATTATATTGCCAATCCGGATAATCATTTTTTATGCCATTATGAATCAAACTAATGCTTTCGGCCGCCCAGGAGTCATTAATAATAAAAAATCCGGCACTTACGACTGTCGCCAGGATTAAAAAAGAAAAAATAAAAATGGCTCTTTTGGTCATTTGGCAAATTAATTTGTTATCGGATATATTATAGCAGAGTCCTTGCCAAAAACCAAAAATTTTTATATGCTTCATGTAGCCAATATGCCAAAAATCTCCATCATTATCCCCGCCCTAAACGAGGAACAATCGCTGCCGGCGCTCTTGGAATCGATCAAAGACCAAGAGTTCACCGATTACGAAATTATCCTGGCCGATGCCGGTTCAACTGACAAAACCGCCGTCATTGCCGAAGAGCGCGGCGTCCGAGTCATCAAGGGCGGCCTGCCGGCAGTCGGCCGGAACGCCGGAGCCAAAGAAGCCAAGGGGGAGTGGCTGCTATTTTTGGACTCCGATGTCTTCCTGTCGGGAAAATTCCTGACCTCTTTGATCGCGGAAGCCGAGGAAAAAGGCGTTGATGCCGCCACTTGCGCCGCCATTCCGCTCAGCGATAAAATCATCGATCAGATCATGCATGATGTAGCCAACGCCTACATCCAGCTGACGCAATATTTTTATCCGCATGCCGGCGGCTTCTGCATTTTCATCAAAAAGTCATTGCATGACAAGATCGGCGGCTACAATGAAAGCTTGAAATTGGCCGAGGATCACGAATACATCTCGCGCGCTCAAAAACTGGGCAAATTCCGAATTCTCAAACGGCCGAAGATCTACGTCTCAGTCAGACGATTGGAATCCGACGGGCGATTCAATGTCGCCGCCAAATATGTCGCCTGCGAGGTCTACCGCGCGCTGTTGGGCGAGATCAAAACCGATCTCTTTAAATACAAATTCGGCCACCACTACGACCAACTGAAAAACAAAATAAAAAACGGACTCTAAACGAGCCCGTTTTAAAATGAAAAAAGGATGCCGCAGCATCCTTAAATTGAAAGATCTGATTGATCATTCGCACAACCGAATTAAACGATCGATATCTGTCTGATCGAATCCGCCCCCCTGGAAAACACTCGGGCCAAAAAGTTTAGCGGCCTTAGACATTACTTGAGTATAGGCGGACACATCTTGATTGGCTAATTGCGCTAACGCCGCCGGAATCTTCTCAATGGCAGCAACAACTTCGTAGTCAGCCAAGCCGACAACCAGGGGATTATCTTTGCCGGCAATCAAAGAACGGACGTCTTCTTTATAAATCACCAATGGCCGTTCACTGCGAAAACACAATGCCGCTTCGCTGACTGCTCCCTCGTCCGGAACGCGCCCATTCAAATTCAAAACGGTAGCGTCGCAAACCACGCAAACTTGGTAAACGTCAAGCTGGAAAATAAGCTTCGAAGCAATCCGCTCCGCTTCAGCGACTGAGTAGAAGGCCCGATTCTTGATCCGCTCCACCAAATCAGCGAATAAAAAACCATCTCTCTGGGGCAAAAAGGTGTCATAGCCCGCCGCTTCCAAGGAATCCTTAATCAACT
>Ga0265297_10004859_pt1 | contig 21326 bp, 34 predicted proteins | sample Munlanlwell13791_FD_192502 | JGI IMG/M metagenome (GOLD analysis project Ga0265297, IMG submission 192502) | Leachate microbial communities from a municipal landfill in Southern Ontario, Canada - Leachate well 137-91 | ecosystem: Engineered > Solid waste > Landfill > Unclassified | place...
TATAATGTCAAACCGAAAATAGAAAACGAAAATTTTATTATAAATGAGGATTATGACTTTATTGTGGCTATGGATATTCTGGAACATCTTCCGAACCCTGAACCAATTATAGAAAACTTGGCAAAACATACCGAGTGGCTTTTCTGTAATCCTGAATATCTATTTTTTGACAAGTGGAATCCGCAACATATCAGCAAATTTGACTTAACAAAATATTTTATTAAAGAAGAAATTTATTTATGGAAAAGGAGGTGAATAAATGAAAAGTGTTAACAAAGCAACAATTTTAGGAAACATTACTAAAGACCCGGAGTTGAAATATACTCCAAGTGGAGTAGCTGTTACTAATATTTCAGTTGCCACTAATCGGGCGTATAAAGCTAAAGGTTCTGAAGAATGGACAGAAGTGGCGGAATTTCACAGTATTGTCTTTTTCGGCAAGACGGCTGAATTGATTGACCAACTTTGTGATAAAGGAAATAGGATTTACCTTGAAGGAAGGTTGCAAACAAGAAGTTGGGAAGGTAAAGATGGAGTGAAACGATACACAACCGAGATAGTGGCTGAGGATTTTGTCTTGCTTACTCCCAAACCGAAAGGGGAAGCGGAAGTAAAACCGCCAGTTCAAGAGCCAGTAGGAGAAAAGGATACCGCAAAACTGGCTGAAGAAATTTTTGGCTCTTCCGGCTCGCCAGAACCCAAGAAAACCGATGATTTACCATTTGGCGAAGAAGTGCCAAGTGAGCCGACAGAAAAGCCCGCAGAAGCGACTACAGGGGTTGTTGAGCCTGAAATTACAGGAGAACAGTTAGCTAATGATGCGGTTGAGGCTGGTCTTTAGTAATTATAAAAGGAGGATTAAATATGGACGGGAAACTTGATACCGTAGCCTATGGTGAAAAAGCATTTCAGATACATCAAGACGTTCTTATCCTTAAAAAGAGAATGGGAACTTCTTTTGTAGAAATGGGGAAGCTTTTAAAGTTAATTCGGGATTGTGGTTATTACAAAACTCTTGGGTATGATGATTTCCAGTCTTATGTCATCAATTCTGAATTGGGTTTTAAGCGGAGAACAGCTTATTACTACATTGAAATTTACGAATGGTATGTTTTGAAGTTTAAATATGAAGCAGAAAAACTGGCAGACTTGGGGTATGACAAATTGGTTACCCTTCTTCCGATTATTAAAAAAGACGAATTAAATGCCGAAAAACTAATCGAAGACGCTGAGGTTCTTAGACCAGTTGATTTCAATAAAAAATACAAGGACGAAGAAAAACAGGATGGACATGAAGACTATCTTGCACCACCAGAATATTTTAGATGTGGGTGTCACGGAAAGTGGAAGATAGTCGTTCCAGTTGAAGACTGTTGTGAAGAATGGCTAAAAGAATTTTGGGAAAGGTTAAACAAGAAATATGGACAGGAATGATATTTTAGATGCAACCATTTTTGATTTTATGGTTGAAGAAGCTAGAGAGTGGCAGAAGTTTTTGGACAGTAAAAACCAAGGGTATAAAACAGTTGATGTAGACAAGGACAAGAATATTAAAGGTTATTTAGGCCATTGGATAGTGGAAGCAAAATTTAATCAGTTGCGGTTGCCGATAGTTTCGACAAGAAAAATAAAATACACAAGGGGTGATTTAATTGACATAGAATATGAAGGGCAGAAAATTGATGTAAAAACAATTGGAAAAACCCTGAATGAAGACTATTTTTTTAACATTGATTGTGGGGTTTTCCAACATCAAATTAACGAACCAAAATTTGATTTGATTGATTATTTTGTTTTTACAATGGTTTCACCTGATTTTGAAAATGGTTGGATATTGGGAATAATACACAGACAAGACTTTTTAGAAAAGTCTTTTGAAACAAATTTAAAATATAAAGGTCGAGCGGTTAAATCAAACAAATTAAGACCGTTTATGAATTATATTTACAGAGTATGATAAACTATTGACAATGGGAAAAAATACTATTACTATGAAAGAAATATGTTTGAAATAAATAATAATTTACAACTTTTACACAAAGATGCGGTCAGTTTCATCATTGACAACCTTCCAGGTGCGGTTAGCATGGATAGTCTTGTTGGAATGGGAACTCCGTATGATATTGAGTGGAATAACCTAAAAATTATGGTTAAAGTTGCAAGACTTTCAATGAAAAGAAGTCTTGGGTATTACAGGTGGTATTTTGCAGTTAATAAACAGGATAGGGAACTTGCGGACTTCATTATTTTGGTAACTTTAAACAAGGACAAAATTGATTGTGTTTATGCTATCCCGAAAGTTTTCCTTCCAAGAACATACATTACAGTTTCAAGACTTGAAGGGAATAACCGATATGAAATGTTTATAGTTGATGTAAAAGACTTGCCTTCCAAGATAATGGAATTGAAGGAAAAATTACCGAAGTTATACAGAATGAAAAGGAGTGCGGTAAATGCCTGAAGAATTAAAAGATAAAATTTTAATTTGTAAAGACTGCAAAAGAAAGTTTCCTTTTACAATTGAAGACCAAAAATATTTCGGACAAAAGGGATATCCAGACCCGATAAGGTGTCTTTATTGTCGAAGGCAAAAAAAAATACTTAACCTTAGAGATGGGGTTGGAGTAGCCGATGAAATAAAATTTTCTGAGGTTTGCGATAAGTGTAGGCGTTCTTTTTATACTAAATTTAAAAGAAAACCCGGAGAAAGGATATATTGTGACGATTGTTGGAAAGAAATCAAATTCACAAATCCAGATAGGGAAAAAAACGAAGATGTGGCTAAAAGCGAAGCCGAAGTTGATACAAGAGTATCTTGAAAAAGGAATAACAAGGTGTGAAATAAGCGGAAGCAGGTTTATACTTAGTTTTCACCATATTGACAAGCGAAGTAGTCAAGTGGCAGAACACACCTTTTTTGGAACACGATTGTTAAACCAAGAATGGCACGACTTTTGTGAATACAATGAAAGGGCAAACGAAATGCTTGTTAACAAACCGAGAGGGTTTGATAAAGAGTATTTTGAAAAGTTTAAACAAATGAAAAACGAAAAGAAAGAAGAACGTAAAAGCAGTAAAGCGGATTGGAGCAGACCGCACAAGTGTAAAAATTGCAAACAACAAATATCAATGTTGGTGTGCCCCTACTGCGAAAAAATGAGCGTATAGTTTTTTTGGCAGGCACGGTGGTTACGAATGTAACTGCGAGTGTTTTGGGCGGGGTAACACCTTGCCTGTCAAGAAAATTATGGACAATGTAACATTTAATCAGGAATTAATCAGAAGACTTAAAAGTGGTGAGGATTTGATTTTGACGACTGCAATTCCAAATGAGGTAGTTAAAAATTATCCTTCCGAAGTGGCTTTTTTTCAGTACCAGATAAATGTTGCTACAGAGCAATTTAACGACAGAATAAAACAATTAAAGGAAATGGAAGGGAAAAAAGAAGATATGATACAAGTTTTATTAAAAATTAAAAAAGAAAAGGAGAAATACGAATGAAAACACGTTTAGATATTTTAGAACTTGACCACGATTCTGCCCTTACCCAGAAAATTGAGAATGAAATAAATGTTCGGGAACTTACCAGAAGGTCTTTGATATTAAAACCAGGTGAAGAATATACAAAAGTTATCCAAGGGATAGAGTCAAAGAAAAACTTGATAAAAGCCCTTGATGAAGTTTTGCAAATTATTGAAGAAATGATGAAGGAGGAGGGAAAAAATGAAAAAGTATAGTTTTACAAAACAGGAATCCGACAGGCTGGGTGCTATTTTGCAAGTTGCTCAAATTCAAGAAGAAATGTTTAATGCCATAACCGATAGGTATAGAAGTTATTTATTGGTTGTTTTTAAAAGGTGTGGGATAGAACCTGAGATGTTGCAGTTTGCAAATATAAATTTGGCAACAGGGGAATTAACAATCGACAAGCCAGAACCAAAAAAAGAAGAAAAGAAAACAGAAAAAGTTCCAGACAAGAAATGAAATATTTTTCAAAGTCGGCTATATGTAACCAAATGCACAAGCACGCTTCCAAAAAGGAAGCTCAGAGGTGCGATGAATTGACAATTTTAGAAAGGCAGGGTGTAATCAGGTGGTTAAAACAACAGCCAAAATTTACAGTCCAGCCAGGTTTTAGGTTTGAAAGTAAAGCAATCAGGGAAATAGTTTACATCGCTGATTTTTCTTATTTTGATGTCGAAACAAAAAAGCAAGTAGTTGAGGATACCAAGGGATTTAAAACAAAAGACTATATGATTAAAAAGAAAATGTTATTATTTATGTTTAAAGACAGAACTGATTTTCAGTTTCTTGAAAGTTAAAATGAGAAAATTAGGCATTGTTCACTTTGAAACCACTACCGCTTGTCCAGCAAGGTGTACTTTTTGTCCGCACAAGACAATGAAACGTCAAAAAGGTTTGATGTCGCAAGCATTGATTGAAAAAATAATTGACGAATCGTTAGACTACGGAGTTGACGAATTGATGCCTTTTTATATGGGTGAACCTTTTTCGGACTCAAGAATGATTGATATATTAAGGTATTGTCGTGCTGGAATAAAAAAACGTGGACTACAAACAAAGGTGGGTTTTTACACAAACTTAGACCCTCTACCCATTGAAACAATTGACTGCATTTTTGATACTCTTTCAGACGTTCTTGGTTGCTTTGCGATTAGTTTTAATGGCATGACTAAAGAAAGTTACAAAAAAATAATGGGTTTAGAACGTTTTGATGAGAATTTAGAAAAAGTTAAACGTATTATTAAACTGAACGAAGCATTGGAGAAACCAATTGATTTGCAGGTGGGAATGGTTTATTGTCCTGAACTGATTGAAGAAATTCCTTTATTTAGGGAAACTTTTGGAAAGTATAGTGCGGTTTACCGAAACTGGAATTGGGGTGGCAATATGGGTGAAGGCGAACCAAGAACTAAACCTTGTCCAAGGATATTGACACAAATGGTAGTCCTTTGGGATGGTCGGGTTTGTTTGTGTTGTATGGATGCCGAAGGTGAAGTTATTTTAGGCGATGTTAATACCCAAACTATAAAGGAAATTTGGGAGGGGAATGAGGCGATGAGAAAAGGACACGAAAAATTAGAGTTTGATATCCCACTATGTAAAAATTGCAATATGATTTAATTATTATTTAAAGGAGGATTTATGGAAGAAACAAAAAGAATAGTCCCATTCGAAGAAAAAATAGCCATTGGCTTACCAACTGGCTCGGATAAGTTTAATTTTGAAACAGTAGAGTCGCTTTTAAAGATGCTTAGTAAAAGCCCTTGTAATTTTAAGTTTATTAATTCCAAAAAAGTTCACCATATAGCAAGGAATGAAATATTTAAGGAGTTTTTGAAAAGCGATATGAATTATCTTCTGACGATTGATTCCGATATGATTTGGGAGCCAGACAGTTTAGAACTTGCTTACCAGTTAATACAGCACCCGGACGTTGACATTGTAACTGGGATTTACTTTACAAAGGGTGCTCCCTATCTTCCAGTTATTAAAAAATTAGACCTTCAAGCTGGTTGTTACAACATTTACACACAATGGGGTAATGAACCGTTTGAAGTTGATGGTGCAGGAATGGGTTTTATGCTTATCAAAAGAAAAGTAGTTGAAGCGTTAAAACAGCCGATTTGCACCTGGGACGGAGGGTTTTCAGAAGACTTGAATTTCTGTTTGAAAGCTAAAAAAGACTTTGGCTTTAGGATATGGGCTCACCCGAAAATAAACTTAGGACATATAGGACAGATGATTATTACCAGCGTTAATTGGGCTATGCAATATAAACCAGCAGTGGAAGCCTACATAGCTCAAGCTATGGCGGGAACGACTAACTATCTTCAGCAGGAATACCCGAACTGGCGAGAGTTGCTTGGCATTCACCCTTTGCAGTTTAAGAATGTAAACACCGAAAAATACTGGGATGAAGTTTATAAAAGAGAGGGGTTGAGAAATACTTGGAGAACTTATCCAGAAAAATATGACCATATAGCCAAAGAGGTTTTAAAGGAACAGTTTGAATTAAAACCGAATTCAAGAGTGCTTGAATTGGGTTGCGGAGTTGGGATATTTGCAAGCAAATTGAGAGAGAGTTATCCACAGGTTGATTATTACGGGGTGGATATTTCAGAGGAGGCAATCAAGGCTTTGAAGAACGAAGGTTTTGAAGGCGAGGCGAAACAAATCCCACCGATTGGACTTGACACAAGAGATGTTGTCTTGGGTTTTGAAATCCTTGAACACCTTGACGAAGAACCAAGACTGCAAACAATAAAAGAAGTTTCTGAAATAATAGGGGATAACGGAATAGCGGTGTTCAGCTTGCCAGACAATATTCTCGGACCGGAAGACCTTGCAGAACACAGGGTAAAATATACTGCTGAGGAATTTGAAAAGTTTTTGAAACAAGCATTTAAAAATGTTAAGGTCGAGCAAGTCTTAACCAGAATTTCAGATAAACCGACACTCGGCAAAGCACCGTTCTTGGTTGCAGTCTGTAACAATAAGCCAGTTAAAAAAGCTCCGTTATTAAAAACTGAAATCGAGGAAGAAAAATGAAAAAGTTTGTTTTATCAGCGTCAGAATTCGACAGTATAAAGTCAGCCGAAAGACAGGTCGAAGACTGGCAAAGAAACGGAACTTTAAAAGAGGATACAAAGTTATATGTCGTATCAGAAATTTACGATTTAAAATTAAAGTTTGTGAAAAGAAAGGAAAACAAATGAGTGAAGTTATTTTTCTTAAATGTGATACTTGCGGAAAAATCGCTGGTTCAGACAACCACTATAAAGAGGGCTGGATAAGTGTAGATGGGGAAATTAGTGTTGGGACAAAAAGATACAGTGAGAAAAAAGGTTGTTATATTTCTCAATGGATACAAGGTGACAGGAAACACCATTTTTGTTCTTGGAAATGTTTGATGGAACATGATGACAATAATCAAATTAAAAAAAGAAAGGTGGTGAAAAAATGTCAAAAGTAATACCATTCAGGGATAATCCTTTAATTGTTGCTAACTGGTTTAGCAAAGAAACCAGCGAGAATAAACCAGATGAAGGCAAGAAATCCTATTATGATATTTCTGTTTTGGAAGGGAAACTGAGAATCCAATTTAGGGAAGAAAAGCAAAAGACAGAAGAAGGTTCGGTTGAAAGTCCTTGGTTTTCTTGGCTGGAATTTCCGCTTGACAGCCAGTTTGCTAAAGACTTGCTGGTTTTTCTTGCGGATTATGTTCCGACTGAGGAAGAAGGAGCAGTCGAGGCTGGGGAAGAAAACGAGGCTAAATGAGAGGCACTCCCCTTCTCCGAGAGGCAGGGGAGAGGGGTATTTTGAGGCTAAGAGGGGGGACATCCCTCGAAAGAGGGGAGAGCAGGGGGTTATATGAATAAATGTCCAGTTTGCGGTAAAAGTTGCGTTAATAAATATTGTTCAAATGCCCACGAAAAAAAGGCTTGGAAACTTAGAAATCGTGAGAAATACTTGCTTGGGAAGTTAAAATATAGGCGAACACACAAGGAGCAAATTAAAAGTTATAAAAAAATGTATCAGGAGGTAAAAAATGCAAATTAAAGAAGTTCCAATTGACACAATTTTTCCTTATCCAGAAAACCCAAGAGAAATTGAGGACAGCCAGTTTGAAAAACTTCAAAAGTCAATTAAAGAGTTCGGTTTTGTCGAGCCACTGGTAGTGAATGTTCGGGAACATTCAGACTTCAAGCCAGAAGAAAAAGTCCCGACTATTGTTGGTGGTAATATGCGGTTCAGGGCAGCCAAGGCGTTGGGAATGAAGGAAGTGCCGATAGTGGAGGTCAATTTAGACAGGACGAAAGAAATGGCATTGAACATTGGTCTTAATAGAATTGCTGGACGGTGGGATGTCGGGAAATTAGAGAAACTTGTCTATGACCTCTCAAATACAGACCTTGACATTGACCTTGACTTGACTGGGTTGGAAGACTGGGAACAAAAACTTTATAATCCAGGTTCAGAAATAGACCCTGAAGAAATATGGAAAGAAATGCCTGAATATAAAAAAGCTCCCTTTGAAGTATATAAAAGAATAATTGTTAATTTTGATAATGAAAATGATTTTAATGATTTTCAAAAATTAATTAATCAAAAAATGACTTTTAATACTAAATTTATTTGGTTTCCATTTAAAGAAAAACAAGATATAAAATCAATGAAAATAATTAGTAAAAATGAATCCTGAATATCCAGTTTATATTATTTCAAAAGGAAGATGGGAGAGCAGGTTAACAAGTAAAGCCTTAGAGATATTAAAAATTCCTTATAAAATTGTTATAGAACCTCAAGAATATGACCAATATTCTTCAGTAATCGATAAAAATAAAATATTGATATTGCCTTTTAGTAATTTAGGACAAGGTTCTATCCCTGCAAGAAATTGGGTTTGGGAACATAGTATTTCTATTGGGGCAAAAAGACATTGGATATTAGATGATAATATAAGAAATTTTTATAGAGTTTTAGATGGAAAAAGAATTAGAGTTGGGGATGGAACAATTTTTAAATGTGCAGAGGATTTTGTAGATAGATATAAAAATATTGCTTTAGCTGGTTTTCAATATTTATTTTTTTCTGTTAAAAGTAGAAAACCATATATATTAAATACTCGGATTTATTCTTGTATTTTAATTAAAAATGACATTCCTTATAAGTGGAGGGGAAAATATAATGAAGATACTGATTTAAGCATAAGAGTATTAAAAGATAGTTGGTGCACAATTCTATTTAATGCTTTTTTAATAGAAAAAAGGAGAACAATGACATTAAAAGGCGGGAATACAGATGAATTATATAAACAGACAAAAAATTTTGATGGAAGGCTTAAAATGGCTCAATCATTATACGGACAACATCCTGATATTGTTCATATTGTTAGAAAATGGGGAAGATGGCAACATCAAGTTAATTTTAAAAAATTTCAATATAATAAATTAATTTTAAAAGAAAATGTAAATATTACAAAGAATATAAATAATTATGGAATGGAATTAATTAAAATTTAAAATGAAAAATTTTTTAAAACTTATTCAAACGGATACTTGGCAAGGTTATGATATTAAAGACATTAAAAAATTTCTCGGGTCTTCTGGTTATAGACAATTCAATAATTGGTTTTCAGGAAAAACAGGAGGGATGACTGCAGACGGAGAATATTGTGTTTATAAATATGATTTTGAAAAATTTTGTGAGGATTATGGTTTATTAATAGGATAAGTGCAGGTGGTTGCATATATAGAATTAAGGTATATATAGGAAAGGTTCAGAAAAATGAAAAGCCCAAAACATAATTACACGATAATCAAGGAAGAATATATAGCGAACGAAAACGTGTCGTTAAAAATGTTGGCTGATAAATACCAATGTAGTTATGGAACATTAATGGTGAAATCGTCAAAAGAAGGTTGGAGTAGAGAGAAAACAAGAGTATGGGGTAAAGCGAGAGAACAGGCTATTGAAGATGCTGAGGGTTCGGTTAAAGATATGATTAAAAGGCATTCTAAAATGGCAAGGTATTTACAAGGTGCAGGTGTTAAATATCTTAAACTTTTACTTGATGAAGTTGAAATTTTGATGAGAGGTAAAGACGAAGAAGGTGCAAGGAAAGTTTTGAAGTCTTTGATTTTTAACAAAATAATTACTGCTTCAAATTTGGAAAGTATGCTTTCAGAAGGTTTAAAAGCCGAAAGAGAATTATATCCAAAGCAAATGCAGGTTGACCTTGATGCAACAGTTGAAGGTGAAGGATTATCACCAGAATTAACGGAGGTGGTTTATGACGCTCTCAGAGCCAAGCTTGGACGAAAAAGAGCTTCTATCCATAGAAGCAAATCAAATAAAAAACCAATTAAAAAATAGGTTATTACCTTGGGTAGTTGACACAGTTCGCACTCCTAAAGGCGACCCTATGGACTGGAACGATCACCAGTATCTTTTTGATATCTATGAAGACGAATCAAAAGAAATAGTGATAGAAAAAGCTGCTCAAATTGGGATTACTACTTTTGCGATGAATAAGTCGCTTTGGTTTATTGATACTCATAATGTTTCTGTTATTTATACTTTCCCTACTGCTTCTGATGTTTCTGATTTTTCAAGAGCCAGAATAAATCCGATGATTGATGCTTCTCCGCATTTGAGAAGTAGAATGGCTGACGTTGACAGCGTAGGCTTGAAGCAAATAGGAAGTTCATTCATTTATTTTCGTGGTGCTTGGAGTGAAAGACAGGCTATCTCGGTTGACAGCGATATGAATGTTCACGATGAACTCGATTTCTCAAAACCTGACATTATTGATATGTATAAGGAAAGAATGTCCCACTCCAAATACAAACTCTTTCTTGCTTTGTCCACTCCAACTATACCAGAGTTCGGGATAGACTATCTATTCAATCGCTCTGATAAGAAGGAGTGGTTCGTTGAATGTCCTAAATGTAAAAAAGCTCAGATACTCAAGTAGCCTGACTCAATACGTGGGGATACTAAAGAGGCAAGGTACGCCTGTGTTTACTGCCGAGCCACAATAACAGACGAAGCAAGAAGAAACGGCTTTTGGAGGGCTACAGGCGACCCAGCGTGGGGTGTTTCAGGTTATCACATCTCTCAACTAATGGCTCCTTGGATTTCAGCCACTGATATTTTAAGAAAAGAAGAAGCGAGTAGAAATAAACCAGTCGCAAATTTATCAGGGATAAAAGACTTTTACAATTTTTGTTTAGGCGAGGCATACGGTGGCGAAAACCAACCTCTTAATCGTGATATTCTTTTATCTTGTATCCAGAATAAATATGAACTTGAAGAAAGCGGAAGGAATACAATAATGGGTGTTGACCAAGGCGATAAGTTGCACGTTGTAGTCTTTTCTAAGGATAAAAATGGTGATTGCAGACCAATTCACATCGGAATTTATGATGATTTTGGTGAATTGCCAAATTTAATGGAAAAATACGGAGTAACTTTTTGTATTATTGATGCGTTACCAAATAAGCACTCAGCCCGAAAATTTGCTAATATGTATCAAGCAAAAGTTTGGATGGTGTATTACAATGATAATCAGAAGGAATTTGTAAAATGGTATCAGGACGAAGAAACCAAAGAGTATCGGATTACTGTTGGTAAAGTGGAATCAGTTGACCAAATGGCAGATAGGTTTAGAAATCACAAAATTATATTGCCTCGATTAACGGAAAAGGTTGATTTGTATATTCGACACTTATGTAACTGGGCTAAAGACAAAGAAGAAAAGCCCGACGGCAGGGTTGTTTGGGTATATAAAAAGCTGGGTGAAGACCACTTGACAATGGCAACCAACTATGCAATGCTGGGAATAGACAAGTTATCCACAGGCTCTTTGGCTGAACCAACAGGTGAGGATATCCCTAAAAAGGATAGACCTATTACTGCTGGAATATTAAGTGAAAAATTTTAAATAAGGAGCTAAAAGCCTATGGAAGAAATTAAAAAAGGGAAAAAATTTGCAGAAAAGTCTTCACGGCCAGAAATAGGTGCTTCAGGAACTACCAATTTTCAGGGCGTTATTGATTCTGATGAGTATGTAACGAACCTTACTGGCGAACAGTTATATACGACAGTCGATAAAATGCGATGGTCTGACGCTTCTGTTCAGGCTGCTCTTTTAATGTGCGAACTTCCGATTAGGTCGGCTGAATGGGATATAGTTGCTAGTTCTGACAGTCCAGAGGACGAAGAAATTGCAGAATTTGTGAAAGACAATTTGTTTAATGGGTTGGTTATTCCTTGGGAGGATACGCTTCGACAGATACTTCTTATGCACCCTTATGGGTGTATGGTTTTTGAAATTGTTTATGAATTAAAACAGGACGGTAAAATTGGGTGGAGAAAATGGGCTCCACGACTTCCTAAAACAATTCAAAGGTGGTATGTAAATAAAAACGGTGAATTAACAGGTATTCAACAAAGGGCTTATAAAGACAATAATTTTATTGAGGTTGATATTCTTTCCGAAAAACTTATGGTATTTGTAAACCGTAGAGAAGGTGATAATTATCTTGGAACTTCACTTCTTCGACAAGCTTACAAGCATTGGTTCTTTAGGGATAAGTATTACAAAATTGATGCGGTGGCTCAAGAAAGACTGGGGATAGGTATTCCTATCATTACACTTCCAGCAGGATATTCTGATGATGATTATAATGATGCTGAAAATGTTGGGAAAAATTTAAGAGGGAATGAAAAGTCTTATGTTGTGAAAAAGACAGGCTGGGAAATAGAGATGATGGATATGAAGAATAACACGCTTCGCAGTCCTATGGAAATGCTGGAACATCACACAAGGGAAATTTTGAAATCCGTTTTGGCACAATTCATTGACTTGGGAAGCACCTCAAAGGGAAGTTTTGCTCTCTCACAAGACCAGTCGCAAATATTCCTTTCTTCATTGGACGCTTCGGCAAAAATAATCGAGGATGTTATAAATGAAGAAATCAAAAAGCTGGTTGATTACAACTGGACAGTCGAAGAATATCCTAAACTTACTCATTCTGATTTAGGGATAAAAAATATTCAGGAACTTTCAAATGCTATTCAATCCTTAACAATGGCGGGTGCGATTACTCCCGATGTTGGAATGGAAGAATATTTGAGAAGGGTTTTAAAACTGCCAGACATTCCAGAGGTAATAAAAGACGCAAAAATTGAAGCGGAAACTCTGAAAGCGGACATGATTAAAGACCCCTTAACATATAAGCCAGTTCAGGAAAACAATAATCCGAATGACAACAAGAACCCAAACCAAGAAAAGAACCAAGACGAAAAACCAGACAACAAAGAAACTCAAAAACATCACGAAAGAAGACCACTTACAAAAGCCGAGCAGAGAGTTAGGTTTGATGAAATAAACGATTATATGGATAGTGCAGAGTCGGAAATCATTAGGCAAATGCTGTCTTTGCTTAAAAGAGAAGAAACAAACCTAATTCCGATGTTTGCGGAAGCGATAAAAAACAAAGACTTTGCTTTACTCCATCAAATTTCTTGGAAATTAAAAGGTATTTATTCTGGTTTGTTTAAAGAACAGATAACTAAACTTTTTGAGTTTGGGAAACTAAAGGCAAGTTATGAAATTATGAAACCTGCTCCTGCTACCTCGGCAGTCGTAAATCAAAGCATTACTTCAAAGTCTTACTATCTGGCTCAAAGGCACGAAAAGCAAATTCTTGATGATTTGAAGGGGATAGCTGCAGTTGGAATGATGGAAAACGAAGTTGATGTAAACAAGACAATAAACAACATAAAGGAAAGAATGGAGCAATTTTATTCAAGAAATGTGCCTGCGACAGCTTCTTATGTCACGACAGGCGAGATAAACGAAGGCAGAAAATACACTTTTGATGCCTTCAAAGACGAACTTTATGGGTATCAATGGAGTGCTATTTTAGACAGACACACGTGCAACTACTGCACATCTATGGACGGAAGGGTAATTGGGGTTGAGGATAAGGCTTTTTCAGAATATAAACCAGGTGAAGTTCATTTTGGTTGCCGTTGCATTTGGGTTGCCATAATGAAAGAAGAAGTAAGCCCTCCACCCTACACAGGAATACCTGAAATTTTAATACCCCAGACAGAAATGGAGCCTTGGGAATTTAATGATTTGGAATATCCTCTTGTTGGTTCAGGGGGTAGAAGAAAGATACCTTACGGAATAGGAGTTTATAAGGAGCAAAATGCCAAAAAGTAACCAGCAACAGTTCAACCAGTTAACAGAAGATATGGCGGTTATGAAAACCGAATTTAAGAATTTCAATAAAAATTTTGAAGGTTTTCTTATTAATTATCAAAGGTACTGTGAGAAAGTAGACATAGTAGAAAATAAACAAATAGCAGTTGAAACAAAAGTTGGTAATTTAGCTGTGTTTCAATCAATATTTTCAATTATTATTGGTGCTATTGCAACCTACTTAGGGGCAAAAAGATGAATATTATTTTGGATTATATAAGAATGGTTTGTTATGTAATTATTATATTGACAGACCTGAACGGAATTTTAAAAAGAAAATTCTCTAATTCTTTGTTTGTCGGGGATATTGTTATGGCAACTGGGCTTTTTTTGACACTTTTTCACTTTGATTTTTTAAAAAAGGATTTAATGGTTATTACTGATTTTATACTTACGCCTACCGCTATTATATGGGCAGTTGTCCATTTTTCTTCTATGTTGAAATATAATCGTATTGACAAGTATGATAATAACAAATAGTATTTAAGAAAGGAGAATATATGAAATTTCCAGCAGACTTTGATAATTGTGTCCGGGGTGGTGGCAAAGTACGGACTATTGCTGTAAAAGGGCAAGCCGACAAATATATGCACGTTTGTTACCTTAATGGTAAATCACATTCGGGCGAAGTAAAGACCAAAAAAGAGGCTTCTGAGGTGAATGTATATCTTAAAAACCTTGGTTATGTAGAACAAAGTGGTGAATGGGTAATGGGTTCTGAGAAAAAACTGAAATTTCTTATTCCTCAAATAGAACTTGCTTTTAAAGAAGGGAATATCTCTGAAATTGAGATGCTTCACTCTGGTGAATGGGAACACCCTGTTTATGGGATTATTTCCATTTCAGAAGGAGATATAGATAAGTTTATCCAAAACTTCAACGATAAGGTCAGAAAAGTTGATATTGCTATTGACCAAGAACACATGCCAGAAAAAGGGGCTGCTGGCTGGGTTAAAAAAATGACAAAGGTTTTTGAAGATGGTAAAGCAAAACTAAAGGCGGTGGTTGAATGGACTGCTCTTGGAACTCAACTTTTGAAGGACGGTGTGTTTAAATATTTCAGCCCAGAGTTTGACTTCGCTTATGAAGATATGGAAACTCACGAACAGTTTCAAAATGTTTTGCTGGGCGGTGCTTTAACAAACCGTCCTTACTTTAAAAGTCTTGCTCCAGTATCATTATCTGAAAATATGTTTGCTGGATTTACCAGTAATACTTTGAAAGGAGGTGAAAAAGAAATGACCAAAGAGGAACTTAGAGCAAAATTAGTAGAAGACGCTGCCTTTGCTTTGGCTGATAACGCTTCGGAAGAAGAAAAAACAGCCTTTGAAGAAGCGAAAGCGGAGTTGGCTAAGGAGGCTGAGGACAAAGAGAAAGCTGATGCGGAAGCCAAAGAAAGCGAAGAAAACAAAGCAAAAGAAGAAGCTGAAAGGGTTCAAGCATCAGAAAAATTTATCTCTAAAGAACAGCACGTCAAGGAAATGAACGAACTTAAGTCTAAAATGGGTGTTGTAGAGGCAAAATTAAGACTTAAAGAAGTTACCGAAGAAGTGTCTGGATATACGTTCTCTGAAAGCAATCCGACAGGCGTTCTTCTACCTAAAAACCAGAAAAAAGCCATCGAGCTTTTAATGAGTGCTACTCCAAATGTTGCCAAATTGTTCAAAGAGTTTTTAGCGGAACTTCCAAAAGTTTCAACTAAATTATTCCAAGAGCAGGGCGGTGATGGTGGTGAAGCAAATAAAGAAAAAGGGATTGAAACAGAAGTAACCAAAATAATGTCCGAAAAGAATGTTAAATATGGCCAAGCTGTAAAAATTCTTTCCGAAGAAAAACCAGAATTATTTAAATAATTCTGGTAAATAAGTAAATGGAAAAAGTATTATTTTCTAATAAATAAGAAGGAGGTGAAATTAAAATGGCTGAAAATGCAGGACAAACAGTTGTATCTCTTATTGCAGAAGCAACTTTAGCTGCCAAACAGTATTATGCTGTTCAAATGGGTACGTCTGACAGGTATGTTGTTGTTGCTGGTGCTGCTGCTGCCGAAGGTTCTCACGTGCTTGGTGTTGTGCAAAACAAACCAGCTGCAGGAGAAGCTGCTGCGGTTGCGATTGGTGGAATTTCAAAGTTGGTAATGGCTGCAAATTGTGATAGAGGCGAAAAAATTAAATCAGACGGAACAGGGAAAGGAACCCCTGTCGATGCAGACCAAAAGTCTGTTATTGGAATTGCTTTAGACAGCAATACCAGTGGTGACGGAGCAGTAATTTCTGTTCTTTTAACTCCGGGTGGAGTGGCACAAGCTGATGAGTCGAATTAAGGCTCAAATTATAAATTGAAAGGAGGTGAAAATTTAAATGAAACTTATAGATGAAAATGGAAAAGTGTTTTATGCACCTGATATTTCCGACGTCCATCAAGATGCGGTTTTAAGCGGTGTTTCTGTAAAATACACAAACGATGAGTATATTGCTGACCAAGTTATGCCTGTCATTCCAGTTAAAAAGGAATCAGACATTTATTACAAATACACTCGAAATTGGAAACTCCCACAATCCAAAAGGGCTGCTGGGGCAGAAGCCAATGAAGTTGAGTGGAATGTAACGACTGATACTTATTCTTGCGAAGAATATGCGTTGAAAGACCTTATTCCGGACAGAGTTCGTAATAATGCAGACAATCCTCTAAGTTTAGATGTAGATACCACAGAAAACCTTACCGACTTGATTCAGTTGGGGAGAGAAAAAAGAGTGGCAGACGTAGTTTTTGCTGCTGGCACTTATGGAGCTCAAACCTCTGCTTTAGCTGGAGCCAATCAATGGGATGATTACGCTGGAAGCGACCCCATTGGTGATGTTCGAGATGCAAGAGCAACTGTTCACAGTGCATCAGGAAAGATGCCAAATGTAATGGTTATTGGTTATCAAGCTTTTTTGAAACTTCTTGACCACCCTGACATTTTGGAGAGGATTAAATATACCCAAAAAGGAATTATTACTGCTGACCTTATCGCTCAAGTTTTTGAAGTCGATAAAATTTTAGTAGGAAAAGCCCTTGTTGACAGTACGGTTGAAGGAATTGCCGAGTCGTTGGGTTATGTTTGGGGTAAATCAGTGGCTTTGTTATACTCAGAAAGAAGTCCTGGTTTGAAAAAGGTATCGTTCGGATACCAGTTCCAGAGTAGGGGTTTTAGCGTCAAAAAGTGGAGAGAAGAAAAAAGAGCAGGAGACTTTATCGAAGCAGGAGAAATCCGTGACGAAAAAGTTGTGGCTGCTGCTTGTGGTTATTTATATACCACGGTTGTTAGTTAAAATTAGGAACATTGATAAAGGGCTGGGGGCGGTGAGTCCTCCAACGATATCCGATTAAATATCCCAGCCCTAAAAAGGTGTTGACACTCTGAAGGGAGGTGAAAAGCAACAATGATTATCAAAAATAAATATGCGACCTATGTAGGTCATAAGTTTTTAGGAAAAGCGTATGTGGTGGTTCAAAACTGGACTGCTCCTGACGCACCTGCTGTTGCTACTGTTTTGGCTGCAACTCTATTGACAGCTGCAGTTCAGACAATCAGCACAGGAATTACCAATCCTGACTTTCCAAGAGTTTTAAGTATAACTGGAGGAGACGGTAATGTTACAGGCAACGTAGTGATAACTGGAACGAATATCCGAGGAGAAACAGTTACCGATACGATTGCTTCAAGTGGAACAGACACAGTTGTAGGGGTGGTGGCATTTAAAACCGTTTCCAGTATACAATTACCAGTTTATGCTGTAGCTGGAACTGAAACAATTTCAGTTGGGATTACCGATAAACTTGGTTTACAAAGTATTCCTTTGTCAACCAGCGTGTTATCCGAAACCAGCGGAAATGCTGCCGATACTGGTGGAGCAATTTTGACCAGAGATGCAGATGAAGTTGAAAAGTGTTTGTTTGACCCGACTACTCAATGTGATGCAAGTGCCGACAAGGCGATTGCTTACATTAGTAATGAACAGCCGACAAGGGTTGGTGGTTATACAGAATAATAGTTTTTCCGTGCTGGTAGAAATATTAGCACGGAGAACTTGCCAAGCAGTTACCTCTGGAATGCGGGCAAGTAAAATATGTAAATAAATTAAGGAGGGAGGTGAAAATTATGACATTACCAGAATTACCTAAAGGATTAGGAGCAAGAGAATACGGAAAATTCCGTCAGACACTTCATGGTCAAGTGGGTGTTGGTGTCGTGAATTTAGATGAGGCACTAAATATCACGCTTGAAGTTACTGAAAGTGGTGACACGGAAATACTTCCAGCTCCGGGAGAAACAAGATATCTTACTGTTAAAGGATTCCATTTTAGCAATGTTGATGGCTCAACTATTACTGTTTGTTTAAAAGCTGGCGATGGCGACCAAGAGAGGTTTAATGTCATGTTGCCTGCAAGCGGTGGTAACTTCGACAAGAACCTTAATGGAAGAAATTGGAGACTACCAATAAATAAACCATTACTTGTTAACCTTAGTGCTGCTGGTGACGTTTTAGTAACAATAGAATATGAGGGTATTGGTGAACCTGGAGAAGAAGCGGTTTACTTGACCGATACTCAAGCGATTACTGAGGCGTTAATTAAAGAAGAAAATAAAATTATTAGTGATACTCAATCCATATCGGAAGCGAATGTTAAGGATGTAACGACTGAAAAAACTGACGTTATTTCTATTAATGAAGATGCTGATAATGTAGTTGCAGCAGAATTGGCTATGACTGATTCAGTTGCAGTTGCAGAAACAGTTGGAAATGGGATAACATTAGCCTTAAGTGATGATATTTCTATTAGTGAAGCTGAAGTTGAAGACCATTTAACGCCAGCATAAAGGAGGTGAAACTTAATGAGATATAAAGTATTACTCGGTTCAGTTAGAACTGACAAGGGTGTTGTTTTTGCTGGACAATTTGTTGACCTTACTGAAAAAGAGGGGATTGCTCTTATTCGGGAAAAGGTTGTTGAGGCAGTTGTGGAACAGAGCCAAGTGTCCGCTCCCGAAGTAAAAGAGGCCGTGAAAAGGACTACACGACCTTCAGCGAAGGCTCAGAAAAAAGCAGAGCCTAAAAAAGAGGAACTTTTGGCAGAACCCTCTTTGGACTGGACTCTTAGCGAGTTAGAGGATTTTGCAAAAGAAAAGGAAATAGAAGTTCCAGCAGACGCAACAAAAGAGCAAATATTGGAAGCAATAAAGGGAGGTGATAAGGAATGACGATTGAATTGACTAAAAAAATTGGCAACAAAAAAGTAAAGTTTGACTTGATTTCTCTTAATGGAAAGGCTACAGTTAAAAATAGTTCACTAAAGGAATTGAAAAAAAGCGGGATTAGGGAAAAGGAAATCGAGGAGTTCGGTTTTGGGGTAGAACCAACCAATTAGGTTGTTTGAAATAATTTGAAAGGAGGTGAATATTAAATGATTGACAATGCAAGACTTTTTGGACACGGTAGAGCAGTTTTAAAAGATGCTAATGGTAAAATCAAAGAACTTCGTGAGTTCGACAACGTCTTTACTGACGTTGGAGATGCACACGTTGCAGACCAGATGTCTTCTGCTCCTGATGAGGCGGTTATGTCCGACATGGCGGTTGGAACCGTATCTACTACTTTAACTGCTGGAGACACTCAACTTGGTGGAGAAACGGATAGAAATACCCTAACTTCTTTCACTCAAGGTACAGGTGGAGATGACAACAAAGTGGTTTATGTTGGAGACTGGGCTGCTGCAGATGCAACTGGTGCTTTAACAGAAGCAGGTATCTTCAACTCTCATACTGCGGATGCAGGAACAATGCTTTGTGCTCAGACTTTCTCGGTTATTAATAAGGGAGCTTCTGACACTCTGCAAATCACTTGGACAGTAACCTTCGGTTAAAACTGGTTATTCCTTGTGGTGGAATAAATTAAAATAGGAAATAGTACAAAAAGTATTGTATTTTAGTACTTGGGTTGGCAGGGGTGGGAACAAATTAAAATTATTTAAACTAAAATGAGAGAAAGATATACAAAATTTGACTTTTTTAAAGACGCTTGTTTTGAAACTGATAAAAAAATAAAGCCAAAACAAAGTCCTTTACCAAGAATTAACGAACAAACAAATTGGCAAGTTAGAGCTACTCCTGCACATAAACCTGGAGTAGCAGACGGTAAAAAATAATATGGAAAATAGTGTTTTAATTGCTATTACACATACTGGAAATATAGTTGCTGGTTTAGAGACAACCATTTCAAAGTTTGTCTATGAAAGCCAGACCAAATCCGAGATATATTTCTCAAACCTCGCACCGATTTACAACAACAGGAATTATGTTGTAAATTACTTCTTGAAGTTTACAAAACATACCCACCTTCTTTTTATTGATAGTGATAATATACCCCTTAGTAATCCTCTCAAAATGCTTGACTTGAACCTTGACGTGGTCGGTGGGGTTTATCCGATGTGGAAAGGCGAACATTTTGAGTGGAGTGCTATGAAGATAGGGCAGGACGGAAAATATAGAATGCCACCACCAGAAGAAAGAAATGGGGTTCAAGAGGTTGATTCGATTGCGACTGGTTGTATGATGATTAAAAGAGAGGTTTTGGAGGCGATAAAAGCACCTTTTAATTTGATTTTAACGGAGGGCGGTTTTAACGATTTGGGTGACGATTACGCTTTCTGCAAGAGAACAAAAGAGGCAGGTTTCAAGGTTTATGCTAACTGGGATTTGATTTGCGACCATATAAAACAAGTTCCTTTGATGACCATTGTAAGGGCATTGAAAAAGGCCTATGATGAGGGTAAGAAAAACTTGACAATAGAAAATAATAAAGATACAGTTTAATTATTAAGTTATTGGAATAAATTAAAAGGAGGATAAAATGGCTGACTTTCCTACAGACCTGTCGGCAGTAACGGATAATGTCGATGATGTCGTGGCAAAACACCTTAACAATGTTGAAGGAAAAATTGGTGTTAATAAATCCACAGTTACTACTTCTCTTGATTATTATATCAGGACGGGGTGGATAAATCCCGGTGAGACTTGGACTTACGCTTCGGCGACTACAATCACCGTTCCTGCTGGTGCAGTAGCCAGATACAGCAAAGGAGACAAAATCCGTTTTCAGAATAATGGCTCTGGAACTTGGCTTTATGCTTATATTATTACAGTGGCCGACACCCTCTTAACTGTTGCTGGGAATGCTGTTCCTGATGCTACATTAACTGACAACTTTTATTCTCATATAGAAAACCCACTAGGTTTTCCGACTTGGTTTACTTGGGTGCCTAGTTTTTCTGCAACTGGCTCAATGACATATACCTCTGTAACCGCTTCTGTTGCGGTATTTTGTATTAAAAATGATATTGTTTTTTATGATATTTATGCCGGAGGGACAACTGGCGGAACAGCTTCAAACGGATTGATCTTTACATTACCAGTTAACAGGGCTCTTACAACTACTAATTATCTTATGGGATATGGTCGTGTTTATGATGGGGTTGATGTAA
>Ga0265297_10004860_pt1 | contig 21322 bp, 17 predicted proteins | sample Munlanlwell13791_FD_192502 | JGI IMG/M metagenome (GOLD analysis project Ga0265297, IMG submission 192502) | Leachate microbial communities from a municipal landfill in Southern Ontario, Canada - Leachate well 137-91 | ecosystem: Engineered > Solid waste > Landfill > Unclassified | place...
CAACAACAAATTTAAAATGGAATATCAAACATACCTTAAACAGCTTTTAGAGGCGACTATAAAAAATAACGCTTCAGACCTTCATATCTCAGAAGGCCATCCTCCTGTAATGAGGATTAATAGAGCGTTGGTCCGTCTAAAAGGAAATAGTTTAACAGCTGAAGAAACACAGGGAATTTCTTTTGCTTTAATGAGCGAAGATCAGATTAATACTTTTGTGAAAGAAAAGGAAGTTGATTTCTCGTACGATTTTGAAGGAAGAGCCAGATTCAGAGTTAATATATTTTATCAAACAGGGACAGTTAGTGCTGCCTTAAGGCTTGTTCCAGAAAGGATTAGAACGATGGAAGAATTAAGGCTTCCCGTTAGACTTCATCAGTTTTGTGAGTATACTCAAGGTTTTGTTTTAGTTGTCGGACCTTCGAGTCACGGCAAGAGTACAACCCTTGCTGCGATGATTGATGAGATAAATCATACTAGAGCTAGCCATATTATAACTATTGAAGATCCGATAGAGTATATTTTTAAAGATGATAAGTCAATGGTTAACCAGAGAGAGCTGCATTTAGATACGCTATCTTTCGCTAAAGCTTTAAAGTCAACATTTAGAGAGGACCCTGATGTTATCATGGTGGGGGAGATGAGAGATTCCGAAACAATGTCAACAGCAATCACTGCTGCCGAAACTGGACATTTAGTTTTTGCAACCTTACATACAAATTCAGCTGCTCAAACTATTCATAGGATAGTAGATAATTTCAACGGTGATCAGCAATCACAAATTAGAGCGCAATTAGCTAGTTCTTTGGTAGGAATAATTTCACAGAGATTAGTTCCTTCAACTGATGGGAAAGTGGTCCCAGCTTGTGAGATAATGTTCAATACTCCAGCGATTGCTAATTTGATTAGAGATAATAAGATATATGAAATACCATTAGTCATTGAAACCTCTTCTGAGTCAGGAATGGTTTCTTTAAATAGATCATTATCTGAATTAATTAGAAAGGGGATGGTTGATATTGAAAATGCTTCTAAATTTTCAAATAATCCAAGAGAATTAAGAAAATTAATATGAAGTATTTTTATCAAGCAAAAGACATAAGGGGCTTAGCTAAGTCTGGAGTACTGGAAGCTTCTTCAAAAGAAGCAGCTTTGGAAGTTCTAAATAATAACGGTCTTTTTCCTACAGAAATTAAGCAAGAAGGCGAAGAAAAGAAAGATTTCTTAGATAGAAAATTTAACTTATTTTCTCGAACCTCAATGAAAGATGTGGCTATGTTTTCTAGGCAGCTTTCAATTATGATTGATTCGAATGTTCCCCCCGCTGAAGCTATTGATGCTTTAGCAGATCAAACAAGAAATAAAGATTTTAAAGAAAAAATATATAATATTGCTAAAGATGTTAGGGGTGGGACTCCATTGTCAAAAGCACTTGGCAAATATCCTGATGTCTTTTCTGTTTTTTATATTAATATGGTTAAGTCAGGAGAAGTTTCTGGAAATCTTCCGACTATTTTGGAAAAAGTCGCCGACCATCTAGAAAGCGAATATGCTATTCGTTCTAAAATGATGGGAGCGGCTATGTATCCAATGGTTATTTTAATTATTTTTATTTTAATTTTTGTGGTTTTGATGATTTTCGTTATCCCTGGCTTGGTAAAGGTTTTAGTTGAATCAGGACAAGAACTTCCCATAGCGACTAAGATAATTATAAGTATTTCAGATTTCTTTGTTAATTTTTGGTATCTAGTGGTAGGATTATTAGCGGGAATAACAGCCTTCTTTATTTATTATCCTAAAACAGCAAAAGGAAAAGATGTTTTTGACGCTATTTCTTTAAAGATTCCAATTTTTGGGCCCTTCCTTAAAAATCTTTATCTAACTCGTTTTGCCGAAAACTTTTCTACTCTTATTTCTGCCGGCATCACCATTAACGAAGCTTTAGAAGTAGTAGCTGATTTAATAGGGAATAATGTCTATAGAAATGCAATCATTAGAACAAAAGATAGGGTTGTTAAAGGAGAAAGTATAAGTTTCGTTTTAAGCCAACAAACAGGAGTGATTTCTCCGCTTTTCGTTCAAATGGTATCGGTGGGAGAAAAAACCGGAAGATTAGATTCTTCTCTTGTTAACGTAGTTAGATTTTACAAAAGAGAAACTGAAATATTCGTTGATTCACTGTCTAGTATTATTGAGCCGATATTAATTATCGGGCTGGCTCTAATGGTGGGATTCTTGGTTGCTGCTGTTTTGCTTCCGATTTATCAGATTAGCACGACGGTTCAACAGTAGCATCGTTTGACAGTCTATGTTTTATCTAATAAAATTAAGATATTAAAAAGATAAAAGGTCGTATACTAATTATTTAAAAAAATATGCAAAAAACAAAAGGTTTTACTTTAATTGAGTTATTGGTGGTTATTGCCATTATTGGTATTTTATCTGGCCTTATTATCGTTTCTATGTCTGGAGCTCAAAATGCTGCTAAGGATGCCAGAATTAAATCAGCAATGGATCAATTCAGATCAACCGCTGAGATATACAAATTAACAGCTGGAACTTATGGGGCTGATTTAGCCGTTAGTTTAACAGATGCTTCTTGTACTGCAAGTGTGGTAGCCTCTTCACTTATCGCTACTGGTAGCGACGGTCTTGCTTTATGTAATGACATTCAATCGCAGGGAACAGGACAGCTTTATTTAGATGCAAGTTCTTCAGCTTATTGTATCCAAAAAGTTTTGCCAGGAGGATCGACATGGTGTCTTGATAGTACTGGAAGAGTTGGGTGTATTGGTTCGGTAAGTTGTACGACTAATTTAGGTTCTGGATGTACGGGAACAACAGACTACAGTTGTTTATAATTTGAATAGTTTGCACCCCCCCAATCGGGGGTGTTTTCTTTTTTTCATTGACAATGTGTCTTTTATCTAATAAAATTAAGACATTAAAAAGATAAAAGGTCGTATACTAATTATTTAAAAAAATATGCAAAAAACAAAAGGTTTTACTTTAATTGAGTTATTGGTGGTTATTGCCATTATTGGTATTTTATCCGGCCTTATTATCGTTTCTATGTCTGGAGCTCAAAATGCTGCTAAGGATGCCAGAATTAAATCAGCAATGGATCAATTCAGATCAACCGCTGAGATATACAAATTAACAGCTGGAACTTATGGTTCTGTTCCAACTTCTTCTTCAGCATGCACTGCGACAGCATCTACTCTTATCGCTACTGCTAGCGACGGTCTTGCTTTATGTAATGATATTGAATCGCAGGGAACAGGAACCTTAGCCTTACATGTAAACACTACAGGAACAGCTTACTGTATTCAAAAAGTTTTGCCAGGAGGGATAACATGGTGTCTTGACTCTACTGGTGATGTTGGATGTATCGCTGGGACAGGTTGTACTAGTATAGGAGACGGATGTGACGGGACTGACTATACTTGCGAATAATTTTGTTATGAGTTACACCTCCTAATCGGGGGTGTTTTCTTTTATTTAATTATGTTATTATTTATCTATGATAGAAGTAATTCTAATTTTCATATTTGGATTAATGATTGGCAGTTTTCTCAATTGCGTCATTTGGAGACTATATAAAGAAGAGAGTTTTCTTATTGGAAAATCATATTGTCCTCATTGCCATCACAGTTTAGGATTTTGGGATTTATTTCCCGTTTTAAGCTTTGTTTTTTTAAAAGGGAGGTGCAGATATTGTCAAAAAAATATTTCTTTCCAATATCCTTTAGTTGAATTGGCAACAGCTATTATTTTTTCTTTTATTTATCTTCATTTAGGAATAATCTCTCTTTCTTTTATTTTTTGGTTAATAATTATATCTTTTTTAATCATTATTTTTGTTTTTGATTTAAAGTATTTTATTATTCCCGATGAGGTTATTTATCCCGCTATTTTTTTATCAATAATTTGGCTTTTATATTCTTTTTTTATTGGAATAGCCACTAGTCATGAAATTATTTTGACGATTATTTCTGCCCTTGGTGCATCTCTATTTTTCTTTTTAATATGGTTTTTTTCAAAAGGGATGGCAATGGGATTTGGAGATGTAAAATTGGCCTTATTGATAGGTCTTCTTTTGGGATTTCCCAATACAATCGTCGGACTCTTTTTAGGTTTTCTTTTAGGTGCTATAATAGGTTCAATAATGGTATTTTTAAAGAAAAAGGGATTTAGTTCGGAGGTTCCGTTTGCACCTTTTATTATCGCTGGAGCAATTATTAGTTTTTTCTTTGGAAATAGTATTGTCAATTGGTATCTTTCGTTAATGGTTTAATTATGCAAAAAACAAAAGGTTTTACTTTAATTGAGTTGTTGGTTATAGTTTCGATTACCGTTTTAATGACGGTTGTGGTTTTTTCTAATTATGGGAAGAATAACGAAATTTTTGCCCTAGAAAGATCTTCCCAGAAGCTTGCTCAAGACTTAAGAAGAACTCAAGAAATGGCAATGTCAGGTTTAGAAGGAGACGCTTCTACCGCTGGATATGGAATGTATTTCAATAATACGGCTGGAAATCAAAGCCAATATCTTATCTATATGGAAAATAATACGAATATGTATTATGAATCAGGGACCGATGATATTAAGGAAACGATTAATCTTGAAAGTGGAATTCAAATTTGCGACATTAAAGACAACACTTCAAGTGCCAACTACCTTAGCATTTCTTTTGAGCCACCTAATCCCTTAACGTATGTTGGAGGTAATCCTTCTGGGCACGAAGCATCTATTGTTATTTGTATGACTAGTGACAATAGCCAAACGAGGACAATAAAGGTTAATAATGTGGGAAGAGTAGAAGTAACAAACCCCTAATTGCATGAATAATATTTTTAAAAAAGAAAAAGGATTTACTTTATTAGAAATGTTAATTTCGATTATGGTAATAACCATAGGGGTTTTAGGTATCTATTCCGCAGTTTTTAAATATATTAAAAATACTCAGCAAGAAAGAGAAAATCTTGTTGCTTCCTATCTTTGCCAAGAGGGGATAGAAATTGTTAAAAATATTAGGGATACTAATTGGGTTGAATCAGCTACTACTTGGAGCGACGGATTAACTAGCTGTTCCTCTGGTTGCGAAGCAGATTATAATGGAATTTTGACCGCTTGGTCTTCGCCAGGGAGATATTTATATATTGATAACTCTACAGGATTGTATAAATATGTTGCTTCTCCAGTTACGGGAGACATCAAAACGTCATATACAAGAAGAATAGATATTGTGCCTAACGGAACAGACGAACTAGACATAACAGTTTATGTATATTGGGAAACTAATACAATAGTGGTAAAAGAAAATTTATTTAATTGGAGATGATTAATAAAAATCAAAATTCAAAAGGTTTTACTTTAGTTGAGACGTTAGTTTCTCTCCTTATTTTTGGTTTTATTTCTGTAATTTTAGTAAATATTTTTGTTTCTGTATTAAATAGCCAAAGAAGAATTTTACAAAATCAAGAGTTGATGAATCAATCGAGCTATGCTTTAGAGTATATAGCGAAAATAGTCAGGATGGCAGAAAATGATGCGGATGGAACTTGTGTCACGGCGGGAGAAAATTATGCATTAGGAACAAACTCAATAACATTCTTAGCCTATGATACTAAAAGTTTATCATATAAGTGTACCCAATTTTTACTTCAAGATAATGCAATTAAGGAAAAGAAATCGACAGATGATACTTCGGCAAACCTAGGAACCGCTCAAGAGATAACATCTTCTTCGGTTAAAGTTGATGATTTGATTTTTGCTGTGACGGGTGATGTTCTTAATGATTCATTGCAGCCCAAGGTAACGATTATGATTAAAATGGAATCTTCAACTTCTTTCTCAAATCCGCCCAGTTTAATTATCCAAACAAGCGTTTCTCAAAGAAAATTAGACATATGATAAACAATAATCAAAAAGGAGTATCGGTATATATAACGGTAATGATATTAGCTATCCTTTTGGCAATCGCTTTGGGATTAGCGAGCATCATTGTGGGCGGGGCAAAAATAGCAGAGAGCATGGGCAATTCAGTCAAAGCTTTCCATGCGGCTGATACGGGAATAGAAAAAGCACTATATAATATAAAAAGCGGTGATTGCGACGGGGCCAATGCTTCAGGAACTTTTGCAACTGGCTATTCATACACAGTTGTTATTAGTTATACAGGAGGATCTTGTTTTGAAACAGGAACAAGTATAGAGTCTTTGGGGGAATATAATACAACAAAAAGGAAAGTAGAAGCTTCTTACTAAAATGAATAAAAATGATGTTCAGAAAAGAATAGAAAAGCTGAAAGATTTAATTAATCATCACCGCTATCTTTATCATGTCTTAAATAAAGAGGAGATATCGGAATCAGCTTTAGATTCCTTGAAAAAGGAGCTTTTTGATTTGGAACAAGATTTTCCTGAGTTTATTACCTCAGATTCTCCGACTCAGCGAATAGGAGGAAAACCGATAGGCGCTTTTAAAAAGATTGAACATAAAGAATCAATGCGCTCATTAAATGATGCTTTTTCGAGGGAAGATATGGATAATTGGGAAAAAAGAAATAAAAACATTTTTGATGAAAAATTTGATTACTATTGTGAGCCTAAATTAGATGGATTAGCTATTGAATTAAATTACGAAAATGGAGTATTGCAAACTGGATCAACAAGAGGGGACGGAAAGGTGGGCGAAGATGTTACGCAAAACATTAAAACAATTGAAGCAGTACCTCTTAAATTAAGAGAAGTGAATGAAATTATTAAAGAATTAAAAAATGAAGGATTATTTATTAGAGGAGAAGATTTTAAAAACATCATTGTTAGGGGAGAGGCGATAATAACAAAAAAAGAATTTGAAAAAACTAATAAAGAAAGATTGAAAGTAGGCTTACCCCTTTATGCTAATCCGAGGAACCTAGCGGCTGGTTCGTTGAGGCAACTTGATTCTAAAGTTACAGCTGAAAGAAATCTTGATGCCGATGTTTATGATTTAGTAACTGATTTAGGACAAAAAACACATGAAGAGGAACATAAAATATTAAAAATATTAGGATTCAAAACTAACAATAAATATAACAAACTGTGCAAAAACATGGATGAGGTTTTTGATTTTTATGCTTATTGGCAAAAAAATAGGGAAAAGCTTCCTTATGAAATAGATGGATTGGTTATATCAATAAACAATAATAATGTTTTTGATAGACTAGGTGTCGCTGGCAAAGCTCCTCGTGGAGCAATAGCCTTGAAGTTTCCTTTAAAACAATCAACAACGATAATCGAGGATATTAAAATTCAGGTTGGAAGAACGGGAGCAATGACTCCGGTTGCTATTTTAAAACCAGTCGAAATTAATGGAGTTACCATTAGTAGAGCGACATTACATAACGACAAGGAGATAGAAAGGCTAGGATTGAAAATTGGAGACACTGTCGTTGTTGGCCGAGCCGGTGACGTTATTCCAGAAGTGATTAAAGTTTTCCCTGAGCTAAGAACTGGCAAAGAAAAAAACTTTAAAATGCCAATAGATTGTCCATCTTGCGAAACTAAATTAATTAGACCAGAGGGCGAGATTGTCTGGAGGTGCCCCAACCACAATTGTTTTAGTAGAAAGATAGGATGGTTTAAGCATTTTGTTTCCCGCTCAGCATTTAGTATTGATGGCTTGGGACCGAAGATAATCGAGAAGTTTATAGAAGAAGGACTATTAGCCGATCCCTCAGATTTGTTTGAATTAAAAGAGGGAGACATTCTTCCTTTGGAAAGGTTTGCCGATAAATCAGCAAAAAAAATAATTATTAATATTCAGAGTAGAAAAAGTATTTCTTTTTCTCGATTTATTTATTCTTTAGGAATAAGGAATGTAGGGTTAAAAACTTCTCTTGACTTGTCGCTTACTTTTAACTCAATTGAAGAGTTGGAAAATGCTTCAATCGAAGAATTGGAAAACATTGCCGACATCGGACCAATAGTTGCACAATCAATTTATAACTGGTTCCAATTGAAAGAAAATAGGGAATTTTTAAAAAGATTGAGAGAAGTAGACATTAAATATTTTATTGAAAAAAGGGGAGGGAAGCTATTGAATAAGAAATTTGTTGTTACAGGAACTTTGGAAAAAATGAGCAGAGATATTGCTAAAGAAAAAATAGTTGCTTTGGGGGGAGATGTTTCTGATGCTATTTCTAAAAACATAGATTATTTAATTGTAGGGGAAAATCCAGGATCAAAACGTGAGAAAGCAAAGGCACTGGGAATTAAAATATTAAAAGAAGAAGAGTTTTTAAAAATGATAAGCTAATATGTCTTTTTTGAGTCACATTAAAAGAATGGATTGGACTTTGATTATTGTAAGCTCTCTATTGGCGGCAATAGGGATGGTTTCAATATTCAGTTCCTCCTCAGGAGATTTTTCCAATTTATATAAACAAATTGGATTTTTTGGTCTTAGCTTGCTCTGCATGTTTTTAGTGAGTTTTTTAGATAATAGAACAATCAGGGAAAATCCTTCAATTATTCTTACTTTATATTTTTTATGTATCATAGCTTTAATCGGAGTTTTCTTTTTTGCTCCAGAAATTAGAGGGATTAAATCGTGGTATAAGATAGGAATATTTTCTTTTGACCCGATTGAGCCGACTAAAATAGTTTTGATTTTAATATTGGCCAAGTATTTTTCCAAAAGACATGTTGAGCTATATAGAATAAGGCATATTATTTTATCTGGTATTTATGCTTTTATTCCTTCTGTTTTAATATTTATGCATCCAGAATTTGGCTCAGTGGCAATAATAGTTTGTATTTGGATAGGAATACTTTTAGTGTCAGGAATAAGGATAAGAGATTTTGTTTTGTTATGTTTAGCTTTTATGGTAATCTTTGCAGGGATATGGTCTTTTATGCTTAAGGACTATCAGAGAGAAAGAGTTTTTAATTATCTTGCCCCTCAAGACGATCCGCTTGGAGGAGGATGGAATCAAAATCAAGCGAAAATAAGTATTGGCTCGGGCGGATTAATTGGAAAAGGAATTGGTAACGGTTCTCAAACACAATACGGATTTTTGCCTGAGCCGCAAACAGATTTTATTTTTTCAGCGATAGGGGAGGAGTTGGGTCTTTTGGGAACAACAGTTATCCTTGCTCTTTTCGGATTATTATATTGGAGAATACTAAAAATTGCTCTTGATGCTCGTTCTAATTTCACTAGACTTTTTGCGACTGGATTGGCCTTGTCTATTTTTATTCAAATGGTTATTAATATTGGGATGAATGTAGGTTTCTTGCCAGTTATTGGAATTCCCTTGCCGATGGTTAGTTATGGGGGAAGCAATCTTCTCTTTACCTTTATAGCTCTAGGTATTTTACAGAATATGAAAATTAATGAGTCCTAGGGGGCGGGGGAAAAGCTAACTATTGACAATTATTTCATTTGTGATAGGATATATTTAATTTGCAAAATAATTACTTGGTATTTTGATTTCATTACACATTTTTCAGTAATTAATTGTTTTCTTTAACCCTACAAAAAAATAATCAATCAGGGTATTTTTTGTTTGAATACCGCAATTTTTAATCTTTAAGTTAAGCATACATAATAAAAATTATGAAAATCAAAACCAAAAGCTTTGCTAAAAGTAAAATATCCTATCCTTTGCCTAGTTTAATTTTTATGCAACAGGAGAGTGGTAGACAATTTTGGGAAGAGGAGTTGAAAGACCTTTTCGCTGAGGTGTCTCCCATTAAAGACTACACTGGCAAGGAATACGAATTGCATTTTATGGATTACAAATTAGGTAAGCCTAATTATGCATCTGGTTTTGACGCTAGAGAGAATAATGATTCATATGTTGCTCCATTAAGAGTAACTGTGAAGTTGAACAATTTAAAGACTAAGAGAACTCAAGAACAAGAAATATTTTTTGGTAATTTTCCTTTATTAACAGAAAAGGGAACTTTTATTTTAAACGGAGTGGAGAGGGTTGTTATTTCTCAATTAATTCGTTCTCCTGGAGTTTTCTTCCCTTTAAATATTAATAAAGGAAAAAGATGCTTTGCGGCTAAGATTATTCCTAATCGTGGAAGCTGGCTTGAATTCGAAACTGAAGCCACTGGGGTTTTATCAGTGAAAATTGATAGAAAGAGAAAGGTTCCTTCGACAACACTATTGAAAGCCTTAGGCGGGTACAACGATGACGACATTAAGAATATGTTTGTCGGTTTTGATAATGGCGAAGTTTCTTTTATCGAAGAAACACTGAAGAAGGACCCAGCTCATAGTCAGGAAGAAGCTTTATTGGAAATATATCAAAGATTGAGAAGCGGAGAGATGGTTAATCCTGATGCCGCCAGAGAATTGATTTTCAATATGTTCTTTAATTTCGAAAGATACGACTTATCTAAGGTGGGAAGATGGAAGATGTGGTCAAGAATGCCTGAATTGAAACCCAAGAAAGATAAAGAGATTACTAAAGAAGATAGAGTTTTATCTGTTAATGATTTAGTGGCTGTAATGAAGGAGATCATTAGAATGAACAACGATGAGACCGCTGTCGCTGATATGATTGATCATTTAGGGAACAGAAGAGTAAGAACTATCTCTGAATTATTATCGAATAAATTAAGGGTCGGTATTTCCAGAATGTCGAGAATTATTAAAGACAGAATGTCTACTTTGGATTTTGAAAACTTGAGCCCAGTTCAATTAATAAATCCAAGACCATTTTCTGCACAGGTTACACAATTCTTCACTGCCAGCCAATTCTCTCAATTCATGGATAACACTAATCCTCTTTCAGAATTAGAGCACAAGAGAAGATTGACTGCGACTGGCCCTGGAGGTTTGACTAGAGAAAGAGCAGGCTTTGATGTTAGAGATGTGCAACCCTCTCATTATGGTAGAATTTGTCCGATTCAGACCCCTGAAGGTCCGAACGTAGGTTTAGTTACCCATTTATCTCTATATGCCAGATTGAATCCTTATGGCTTCATTGATACTCCTTATTACAAGGTTATAAATGAAAAACTTACTAATGAAGTTTATTACATGGATGCCAATGAAGAAGAAAGATATAATATTGCTTCAGCTAGTGTAATTTTAGATGAGAAGGGGAACATAATGAAGGAGAGAGTAGAAGCTAGAATTAAAGGAGAAACGGGAGAAATTGAAAAAGAGAAAATTGATTACGTTGATGTCTCTCCTCAGCAATTTATTTCAGTTGCGACAGGTTTGATTCCTTTTTTACAAAATGATGATGCTAACAGAGCTCAAATGGGTTCAAACATGCAGAGACAAGCTGTTCCTTTGGTTAATCCTGAAGCTCCACTAGTTGGAACAGGACTAGACGCTATGGCAGCAAGGGACTCAGGACAATTAATTATATCTGAAGAAGCTGGAAAAGTTGTTAAAGTTGATGCAACAGTTGTTGAAGTCAAGGGAACAACTTCAGGAAAAGTTAAGACCTATCCTGTGAGAATCTTTGACAGAACTAATCAATATTCATGTTTTCATCAGACCCCTGTAATTAATAAAGGAGATATTGTTAAGAAAGGAGATGTTTTAATTGAAGGAGGTTCAATCAATAAAGAAAGATTAGCTTTGGGAAGAAATCTATTAGTTTCCTTTATTTCTTGGAGAGGAAATACTTTTGAAGATGCTATCGTTTTATCAGATCGATTAGTTAAAGAAGATGTTTTTACATCAGTACATATTGAAGATTTTTTCTGCGATGTCAGAGAAACTAAACTTGGACCAGAGTTGACTACTTCAGATATTCCTAATGTTGGAGAAGAAAGATTGAAAGACTTGGATGAAGATGGAATTGTTAGAATCGGAGCTGAAGTCGGACACAATGATATTTTAGTGGGAAAGATTTCTCCTAAGGGTGAAGCTGATTTGTCAGCTGAAGAGAGGCTATTGAGAGCTATCTTTGGAGAAAAAGCTAAAGAAGTTAAAGATACTTCATTAAGACTAGAGCATGGAAAAAGAGGCCGAGTAACTGATGTTAAGGTTTTTGATCGAAGCGAAGGCTATGCTTTAGAGCCAGGAGTTATTAAGAGAATTAGGGTGAGAATTTCTGAGGTAAGAAAAATTCAAGTGGGAGATAAGCTGGCTGGAAGACATGGAAACAAAGGTATTATTGCGAAGATTTTACCTGCTGAAGAAATGCCCTTCCTAGAAGACGGAACCCCAGTTGATATTATTTTGAACCCATTATCCGTTGCTTCGAGAATGAACCTTGGACAAATTCTTGAAACTCATCTTGGTTTAGCTGTTAAGAAGCTGGGTTATCTAGCTGAGACCCCATCATTATCTGGTGCTACCGAGTTTGATATTAAGGCTGAATTAAAAGAGGCTGGGTATACAGAAGATGGAAAATTGAGATTAGTTGATCCAGAAACTGGAGAATTCTTCCCAGAGAAGATTACTATCGGATACATCTATATGATTAAATTGGCACACATGGTTGAAGATAAGATTCACATGCGTTCAATTGGACCATACTCATTAATTACTCAACAACCATTGGGAGGTAAGGCACAGTTTGGAGGACAAAGATTTGGTGAGATGGAAGTCTGGGCTCTTGAAGGATATGGCTCAGCGTTTACTCTTCAAGAAATGCTGACCATTAAGTCCGATGATGTTGCTGGCCGTGCTGCCACTTATGAGTCTATATTAAAAGGGGAGAAGATTAAGAACCCCAACATCCCTGCATCGTTCAATCTATTATTAGCAGAGTTAAAAGCCCTTTCCTTAAATGTAATCATTAAGGGGAAGACTGAGGAAGAAGACTAAATTAAAAAAATACAAAAATATGTTTGTTTCTAATTTAGAATCATTAAAGATAAAATTGGCTTCTCCTCAAGAGATATTGAACTGGTCTCACGGGGAAGTGACCAAGCCGGAAACTATTAACTACAGAACACAAAGGCCCGAGAAGGACGGTTTGTTCTGTGAGAAGATTTTTGGACCGACCAAAGATTATGAATGTTATTGTGGAAAATATAAGAGGGTAAGGTATAAGGGAATTATCTGTGACCGTTGCGGAGTCGAAGTAACTAAATCATCAGTAAGAAGAGAAAGGATGGGCCACATTAAACTGGCTACTCCAGTTTCACATATCTGGTTCTTAAAAGGAGTTCCTTCAAGATTAGGAATGGTTTTGGGTATTCCTTTGCACAAAGTTGAAGAAGTCGTCTATTTTGTTTCTTATGTCATTACCAAAGTTAATGAAGAATTGAAGGAAGGAGTTTTGAATGAAATTGAAGACGAATTCAAAGTTAAAAGCAAGGAAATCAAAAAGAACACTGAAAATGAAAAACAGCAGACTTTAGCTTTGGAAGAATTAAAGAAAGCTAAAGACAAGGCTAAGCAAGAGGTAATGTCAATTAAGCCATTAGAAGTTTTGACTGAGCTTGATTATCATCGATTATCTTTAAAATATGGTGAAATATTTGATGCTGGAACAGGAGCTGAAACTCTAAAAGATTTATTCATGAAGGTTGATATTGATAAATCAATTGAAGAAGTAAAGAGGTTGGTTGAAGAGAAAAAATCAACTGAAGAAAAGAAAATCATCTTGAGGAGATTGAAGATGTTTAAAGATATGAAGCATGCGGGAGTAAGGCCTGAGTGGATGTTTATTGACATTCTTCCTGTTTTGCCTCCAGATTTGAGGCCAATGGTACAATTGGATGGAGGAAGATATGCATCTTCTGATTTGAACGATCTATACAGAAGAGTTATTAATAGAAATAATAGATTAAAATATTTATTGGAGATTAATGCTCCTGATGTTATCGTCAGAAACGAAAAAAGAATGCTTCAAGAAGCAGTCGATGCTTTGATTGATAATAAAATGAGAAAGAGTACAACTACCCAAGCTTCAACGGGAGGAAGAAGATTGTTGAAGAGTTTGGCTGATATGTTGCAAGGAAAGCAGGGAAGATTCAGGCAGAACTTGCTAGGTAAAAGAGTTGACTATTCTGGTAGAAGCGTTATCGTTGTCGGTCCTAATTTGAGCCTTGATCAATGCGGTGTTCCAAAGAAAATGGCATTAGAATTGTTCAAGCCTTTTGTGATTAAGAAAATATTGGAAAAGGAATTGGCTTTTAACGTTAGAGGGGCTTCAAGATTAATTGAAGAAGAAACTGATGAGGTCTGGGCTTCTTTAGAAGAGGTAGTAAAAGAAAAGCTAGTATTGTTAAACAGAGCTCCAACTTTACATAGACTTGGTGTTCAAGCTTTCCACCCAATATTAATTGAAGGAGAAGCTATTAGATTGCATCCTTTGGTTTGTACCGCTTTCAACGCTGACTTCGATGGAGACCAAATGGCTATTCACGTTCCCTTATCAGATGAAGCTCAAGAAGAAGCTAGAGAGAGAATGTTATCTAGTGTTAACCTATTAAAGCCTTCAACTGGAGATCCAATTATGATTCCAACTAAGGATATGATTTTAGGTTGTTATTATTTAACTAAAATTGTTGCAGGGGTTGAAGGAGAAGGAAGGGTATTTGGTTCTAGAGAAGAGGCTTTGATTGCTTATAATCTAAAAAAGATTGATTTAAAAGCTCAAGTTAAAATTAGAATGAACGACGAGGAGATTATTGAAACCAGTGTTGGACGAATAATTTTTAATGAAGTTTTGCCAGAAGGCTTTGAATACCAAAACGAAACAATGGATTCAAAGACTGTTAAGAAAATGATCAATAAGATTATTGATATTTATGGAAAAGAAGCGGTTAAAACTTTGGATAAAATTAAAGAGTTAGGATTTAAATTTGCGACAAGATCTGGTATTACTTGGGGAATGGATGATTTAACCGTTCCATTAGAAAAACCAGCTTTGATTGCTGAGGCAGAAAGAAAAATAGAAGAGGTTGAAAAATATTACGAAAAAGGTTTGTTATCAAGAGACGAAAAATCTAATCAGGTTATTGAAATCTGGAAAAAGGTTAAGAATGAAATTGAGAAATTAGTTCCCAAGGCTATTTCTTCAGACAGTCCAGTATTCAGCATCGTTGACTCGGGTTCTAGAGGTTCTTGGTCTCAACCAGTGCAAATGGCTGGTATGAAAGGTTTGGTTGCTAACCCTGCTGGAAAAATTATTGAGTTGGCGATTAAGAATTCTTTCAAAGAAGGTTTTGACGTCTTGGAGTATTTTATTTCTACTCACGGTGCTAGAAAAGGTACTGCTGACACTGCTCTTAGAACTTCGACTTCTGGTTATTTAACTAGAAGATTGGTTGATGTCGGTCACGATGTGATTATTAATGAAGAAGATTGTGGAGATAAGGAGGGACTTATTGTTTACAAGAAAGACTCTAATGAAATTAATCAAGATTTTGTTCACAAAATATTTGGTAGGATTTCTTTAGAAAAAGTTGAAGATCCTGAAACTAAAGAAGTTATTCTTAAATCTGGAGCATCGATAGACTTGAAAACAGCTCAGAGAATTAAAGAAATGAAGAGTATCGAAAGTTTAAAGGTTAGATCTCCTTTGGCTTGTAAATGTGTTCGAGGAATTTGTCAAAAATGTTACGGATTAGATTTAGGATGGAAGGGAATGATTAAGATGGGGGAAGCCGTTGGAGTAATTGCTGCTCAAGCTATTGGTGAACCAGGAACTCAGCTAACCATGAGAACCTTCCATACTGGAGGTGTAGCTGGTGAAGCGGACATTACTCGTGGCTTGCCGAGAATTGAAGAAATATTTGAGAAGAGGCCTCCTAAAGGTGAAGCGGAGATGGCGGTTAAAGATGGAAAGGTAATTGAGATCGAAGATAAGAAGGGAACTATTAAGATTTTGACTACCAAGGAAGACAAAAAGAAAGAAGAAGAAACTATTGAATACAGAATTTCTCCTAATATTGAAATTTTAGTCAAAGAAGGGGACATCGTTAAGAAAGGAGATGCTCTCTGTGCCGGATCTCTTGATTTAAAGAAGTTATTAAAACTTCTTGGAGTTAAGGCGGTTCAAGATTACATTATTAAAGAGATCCAGAAGGTCTATGTTTCTCAAGGTGTGTCAATCAACGATAAGCACGTTGAGTTAATTGTTAGACAGATGTTCTCAAGAGTGAAGATTAAGGATTCTGGAGACAGTCGTTTTAGTTCCGATGAGATTATTTCTAGAGCTAGAATGATTGAAGAAAACGAGATTTTGGAAAAAGAAGGCAAAAAACCGATTAAGGGTGACGATTTGCTTTTAGGTGTTTCAAAGGTTGCTTTAAATACAGATAGTTGGTTATCAGCCGCATCTTTCCAAGAAACTTCAAGAGTTTTGATTGAGGCATCACTAAGAGGAGAAGAAGATAAATTAAAAGGACTAAAAGAAAACGTTATTATTGGTAAGCTTGTTCCAATTGGAACTGGTTTGAGGTATAATAAAGGGGATAAGTAATAATACTTTTCTCACACCATGAAAAAGAAAAAGGTAAACTCTCGAAAGAAAATAAATAATTCTAAAAAAAGAGTTGAAGAAAAAAGAGAAATCAAAGAAAGATTCCATTTTTCTCTACCTGAAAAAACTAAAAGGTATTTATTCTCATCTTTAGCTTTTCTTTTGGCAATTATTTTTCTATTCTCTTTCTCTGGTAGAGCCGGAGCAATCGGAATTTCTTTAAGAAGTATTTTTAATGCTTTAATCGGAAATGTAATTTATATCGTTCCGATTATTGCCGCTATCTACGGAATTGTTTTATTAAAAGATAACGATTCTTTTAAAGAAAATAAAAATTCTTTAATTGTTTCAACCGTTTTACTCATTTTAAGTTTAAGCGGAATTTTTGGTTTAGTAGAGCTTAAAAATAATGCCGACCTAGTTAAGGAGTTTATTTGGAGCCACGTTGGGGCAGGGGGCTGGATTGGTTATGCGATCTCTTGGCCGTTATTAAAAGGATTTGATTATATCGTTACTTTTGCTTTATTTATTATCGCCTTAGTTGTTTCTTTGTGGATTATCGTCCAGCCATTCAGAAGAGCAATTGAAGAATACGAAGACGAAGAAGAGGAAGAAGAAATTAAGGTTGAAGTGAAGAAAGATAAAAAATTGCCAATGGTTTTAGAAAAGATTATTCCAAAAAAACCAGAAGAATTAAAGCCACCCGTTGAAAAGAAGGAGGATAAGAATTTAAAAACATTTGAACAGAAGAAACAAGAGAACAAAGAATATAAATATCCTCCACTTGATTTGTTATCGAGAAAGGGAGGTGCACCCGAGGGAGGAGATATCACTTATAATTCCTCAGTTATTAAAAGAACTTTACAGACTTTTGGTATTCCAGTTGAGATGTCTGAGATAAACATTGGACCAACTGTTACTCAATACACTCTGAAGCCAGCGGAAGGAATTAAGCTTTCTAAAATTACAACCTTGCAGAATGATTTAGCCTTGGCCCTAGCTAGTCCGACAATTCGTATTGAAGCACCTATTCCCGGAAGATCTTTAGTGGGAATTGAGATAGGGAACAAAAAGAGGGCAGTTGTTGGTTTGCGTGAAGTTCTAGACACAGATGAATTCAAAGCTTCTCCCGCACCCCTTTTAATGGCTTTAGGAAAGGATGTAAAGGGTATGCCATCGTTCGCTGACTTAGCTGAAATGCCCCACTTACTAGTTGGTGGAACGACTGGTTCTGGTAAGACCATTTGTTTAAATTCTATTATTTTGAGTTTATTGTATAGGAACAGTCCTCAAGAAATGAAGCTAATTTTAGTTGACCCGAAAAGAGTAGAATTCCCAGTCTATGCTACTCTTGAGCACTTACTCTGTCCTGTTATTTATGACGCTACTCAAACATTAGTTGCTTTAAAGTGGCTAGTTGGTGAAATGGAAAGAAGGTTTACTGTCTTAGCCGCAGGACACAGCCGTGACATTGGATCATATAACGAGAAAATGGAAAAGAAGGGAGAAGAAAAGCTTTCTTATATCGTTTTAATTATTGATGAATTAGCTGACTTGATGAGCGTTAAGGGAAAAGAGATTGAGTCATACGTTGTGAGATTAGCACAAATGTCTCGTGCAACCGGAATACATTTAATCTTGGCCACTCAAAGACCATCAGTTGAAGTTATTACTGGTTTGATTAAAGCTAACATCACCTCAAGGATCGCCTTGAAGGTTGGCTCTTTAATTGATTCAAGAACTATTCTTGATTCTTCGGGAGCCGAAAAATTATTAGGAAGAGGAGATATGCTTTTAATGTCAAAAGAAGTTTCTAAACCAAAGAGAGTTCAGAGTCCATATATTTCAGAATTAGAAATTAAAAAAGTTGTTAATTGGATAACTGATTCTAATGCGGAAACGAAAGAAAAGACAGAAGAAGGAGAGCCGTCTTTAATTGAAACAGAAGTTGAAAAAGAAGAGAATTCATTGGCTGGTGAATTAACTAAAGCGACTGAAGCACCAGAAGCACAGATGGACGCCTTCTTTTCAAAGGAGGATCCAATGTATGAAGAAGCCAAGAGGACGGTTATTCAATCTCGCAAAGCTTCAACCTCATTGCTTCAAAGAAGACTGGGGGTCGGTTATGCAAGAGCTGCTAGGCTAATGGACTTATTAGAAGAAAGGGGAATCGTTGGTGAAGCAGATGGAGCGAAACCAAGAGAAGTTTTTGTAACCGAAGAATCTCCAACTGAAAATAATGAGCAGGAGCTTTAATCCCTGCTTTTTATTTGATATAATGTGCTTATCAAAAACAATATAAATATATATGGCAAAGAAAAAAATAGAAGAAAAAGAAAAGATTAATTTATCTGAAGCTATCTCTGAAATTAAAGAGAAATTTGGAGAAGGAGCGATAATGAAATTAAAGGATGCACAAAAAGCCAACGTTGATGTTGTGCCGACTGGATCTCTTTCAATTGATTTGGCTTTGGGGGTAATGGGAGTCCCTCGAGGAAGAATCGTCGAGATTTATGGGGGAGAGAGTACTGGAAAAACAACTATATCTTTGAGTATTCTAGCTGAAGCTCAGAAGATGGGTGGAGTATGTGCCTTTATAGACGCTGAGCATGCTTTAGACCCCGATTATGCTAAGAGAATAGGAGTTAACACAGACGAGCTGTTTATCTCTCAGCCAGACTCAGCTGAGCAGGGTCTTCAGATAGTTGAAAGTTTAGTTAGATCGGGTGAAGTTGATATTATCGTTGTCGACTCTGTTGCCGCTCTAGTTCCTAAGGCAGAAGTAGCAGGAGAGATGGGAGAATTGCAGATTGGCCTTCAGGCTAGATTAATGTCCCAAGCTTTAAGAAAATTATCAGGCATTGTTTCTAAAACAAAAACAATTATTATTTTTATAAACCAAACAAGAATGAAAATTGGAATTATGTTTGGCAATCCAGAAACTACTCCTGGAGGATTAGCTTTGAAATTTTATAGCTCAGTTAGGATTGAATTAAGGAGAATAGCCCAGATCAAGGTGGGGGAGAATATTGTAGGGAACAGAGTGAAGGCTAAAATTGTTAAAAATAAAGTAGCCGCTCCTTTTAAGGTAGCTGAATTTGATATCTATTACAACGAAGGAATTTCTAGAGCATCAGAAGCAATTAATTTAGGAACAAAGGAAGGAATAATTAAAAAGTCAGGATCTACTTTACAGTATGGGGAAATAAAGTTGGGGGTAGGAATGGAAAAAGCTAAAGAGTTTTTAAAGGAGAATCCAAAGATTTTAAAAGATCTTCAAAAAGAGATTATAGAAAAAGCAGAATAATTTATATATATAAAAACAGCCTCGCTTTGAGGCTGTTTTCTTATTTCGCTACAAAAGGCATTAATGCCATTATTCTTGCTCTCTTAATGGCGGTAGTTAATTCCCTCTGATGCTTGGCGCAAGCGCCAGTTTTGTCTTTAGGTTTAATCTTTCCTGATTTAGAAACATATCTTGAAAGAGTTTCTGTGTCATGGAAATTTATTTCCTGTACGTTTTTTTTGCAGAAATAACAATACATATCTTTACTTAATTAATATATTAAAAGGGAATATCTTTGACGTCGATTTCGTCTCCGTCTTCGATAATTGGTATATCTTCATCTTCAGTTTGTTTTTTGGGAGAAGAGAAGTTTTTGGTTGGTTCGCTGCTTCCTCCTTGAGTTCTCGGACCCATTTGCATGCCTTCACCGATAATTTCAGTGGTGTATCTTTTAACACCATTTTTATCATCCCAGCTTCTGTTTTGGATTCTTCCTTCAATGAGAACGAGAGAACCTTTAGTTAGAAACTGTGAAGCGATTTCGGCTAATTTTTGCCAAAGAACGATACGGTGGAATTGGGATTCTTCTTGCTTCTGTCCGTCTTTGCCTTTCCAAGTCCTATTGGTGGCTAAAGAGAAAGAGCAGACACTTTGTCCAGAAGGGGTGGTTTTCATTTCAATGTCTGTTGCCACTCTTCCGACTAGAAACACTTTGTTTAGATTCATATTTTTGCTAATTTATTATATTTAGCTTTAAGTGTTTATTCTCCTAGCATTTCGTTCAGCTTTTCGTCAATTTCTTCAAGCTGGACTTTCTGTTTTTTTGGTTTTTCTTCTGTTGGGATATCTTCTACCGCTACAACTTCTTCAGTCTTTATTTCCTTATGGATCCTTGTCCTTTGAGGTTTAGCTGGAGCTTCTGTTTTTTTAGTATCTTTTTTGATGATTAAGAATCGAACAATATCCTTTTCTTCTTTCAATAGTTTTTCTACTGAATCAAGCATTTCTTTCTTGTTTGCAACTTCAGGGCGAAGTTGTAAAAAGTAGAACCATGCTTCTATTTGGTTTTCTACGGAATAGGCTAGCTTTTTTCTTTCTGCTTTTTTGTCGCTAACAATTTTTCCGTATTTTTGCAGTTCCGTTTCCATTTTATTAATGAAAGCAGAGATTTCATCCTCGGTAAAATTGGGAGAAATCAGCAAATTTATTTCGTAAAATAGCATTTGTTTTTATTAATTATTATTCCTTTTATTACTTGCGAAGGCAATTTAAGGTATTGATAATATAGCAATTTTAAGGGTTTTGGTCAAGGTTTGTTGTTTTTTCATTTTTATTTGTTATAATGAGGATATAAAATAAATAAAGATTCATGTTTAACAAAAAAGGCTTTACCCTGATTGAAATATTGGTTGCCATCGTCATCGTTGGCATCCTTTCTGCTTTTGTTATCATTCAAACGAATAGTGCCATCAACTCTGGAAAAGACACTAAAAGGAAGGCTGATATTGAATTGCTAGCCAATGCTGTTGTATCATATTCAGCCGAGCACTATTCTTCCAAGCCAATCACACCAACTGAAGGCTGTACAATTAATGGAACTTGTCCTCCTTCAATTAACGATTCTTTAAACA
>Ga0265297_10004862_pt1 | contig 21311 bp, 19 predicted proteins | sample Munlanlwell13791_FD_192502 | JGI IMG/M metagenome (GOLD analysis project Ga0265297, IMG submission 192502) | Leachate microbial communities from a municipal landfill in Southern Ontario, Canada - Leachate well 137-91 | ecosystem: Engineered > Solid waste > Landfill > Unclassified | place...
CAGGAAACAAGCGGAAAATACCAAGAAGTAGTCCGGTGGCAAAAAACGAAAGTATAATCAGACTCCCTTTCATTTGCTTATCGATTTATTTCGGACGGACAACCAGAGCAACCAGGCAGCAATAATACTTCCCAATGTTCCGCCCACTGCCAACAATAAAGCTTCAAAACCCAGTTTGGCAAACTGACTGACAACTGTTTCGTTAGCACCCACTTCTAATCCAAGCAAAAACAATAAAAGCCAGATGAGCGCCAAAATAATTTTATGTATAGAACGTATTTTCCGTTGGCGAAAAAAATAACCAACGATAATCCCGGCAAGCATACAGCCAATGACGATAAACATGATTTGTGGTTTTTAGTGAATGCAAAGATAAGGGAAAACTGCTAAACTGCCAATGTGATAACAGTCATAAAAAACTGCTCCCTGATTCACTGTAAAATGGTAAAAAATGAGTAATTTTGCGGCTTCAAAAAATTCAGGCATTAGTTTAGGATAAAAAATTAATTCACAAAATAATATGAGCAAAAAAGCATTACTAATGATTTTGGATGGCTGGGGAATTGGAAATCATTCCCATTCTGATGTCATCTACAGCACTCCAACACCCTATCTGGATTCATTGTTGGCTAATTATCCAAATTCTCAACTACTAGCATCAGGAGAAGATGTCGGTTTACCTGACGGTCAAATGGGAAACTCGGAAGTAGGCCATTTAAACATCGGTGCCGGACGTGTAGTTTATCAGGATCTGGTAAAAATCAATATTGCCTGTCGGGATAACAGCATCATGAAAAACCCGGGTATCATCAGTGCATATTCTTATGCCCGCGAGAACAAAAAGAAAATTCATTTTTTAGGATTGGTTTCAGATGGAGGTGTTCATAGTTCATTGGATCATTTATTTAAATTGTGTGATATTGCCAAAGAATATGGTGTAGAAGATGCTTTTGTTCATTGCTTTATGGATGGTCGCGATACGGATCCACGCAGCGGGAAAGGATTTATCGAACAATTAGCGGCACATACAGCAAAAACAAATACCAAAATAGCTTCGATTATCGGTCGTTATTATGCTATGGATCGTGACAAACGTTGGGATCGTGTAAAAAAATCGTACGATTTATTGGTAAATGGAATTGGTGAATCTTCAACCGATTTGGTTGCTTCCATGCAAACTTCGTATGATGCTGGAGTAACCGACGAATTTATCAACCCGATTGTTGCAGTGGATGCTACAGGGAAACCCCTGGCAACTATTGAAGCCGGAGATGTGATTATTTTCTTCAATTATCGCAATGACCGCGCTAAGGAATTAACGGTGGTTCTTACCCAGACAGATATGCCCGAAGAGGGAATGCATACCATTCCGTTGGAATATTATTGCATGACTCCTTATGATTCCTCATATAAAGGATTGCATATTTTGTTCGATAAAGACAATGTTCAGAATACACTCGGCGAATATATTTCAAGCCTGGGAATGAAACAATTGCGAATAGCCGAAACGGAGAAGTTTGCACATGTTACATTCTTTTTCTCGGGAGGTCGCGAAAGCGAATTTGATGGTGAAGAAAGAATTCTAGTTGCATCGCCAAAAGTAGCAACTTACGATCTTCAACCGGAAATGAGTGCACCGGAAGTGGCTGATAAATTAGTTGCAGCATTGAATACAAAGAAATTTGATTTCATTGCACTGAACTTTGCAAACGGCGATATGGTTGGACATACCGGTATTTATGAAGCTATTCAAAAAGCTGTTATTACAGTTGACAATTGTGTAAAAGAAGTGGTAGAAACAGCTAAAGCCAACGATTACGAGGTTATTATCATCGCCGACCACGGAAATGCCGATTACGCAGAAAATGCTGATGGCTCAGCAAATACAGCACATTCATTGAACCCTGTTCCATTTATTTATGTTACTGCAAATAAGAATGCAAAAGTTGTAAACGGCATTCTGGCTGATGTAGCTCCTTCTATTTGTCAGATTCTGGATATTGAACAACCAAAAGAAATGACCGGACACGGACTTATTATTAATTCATAATGCATAATGCTTAATGCACAATTAAGACGCTGTAGATTTTTCTGCAGCGTCTTTTTTTTAATTAATATTTCAAACCTAAAAGGCTAATAATCTGTATTAATTTCAAAATTATGAATTATGAATTATAAATTATGAATTGATTATCATTATCTTTGCATCTCAAAACAAAAAAACAATGACACTAAGAACTGAATTAGAACATCGCATTTTGATCCTTGATGGTGCGATGGGAACCATGATACAACGCCATAAACTCACCGAGAAAGATTATCGCGGTGAGCGATTTGCCAACTGGGACAGCCTTGTTAAAGGCAATAATGACTTATTGATACTTACACAACCGGACATTATTCTCTCTATTCACAATGAATATCTTGCGGCAGGGGCTGATATCATTGAAACAAATACTTTCAATGCCCAAGTCGTTTCGATGGAAGATTACGGAATGGGTTCTCTCGTTCGTGAAATTAATCTCGAAGGCGCACGATTGGCCAGAAAGGCAGCCGATGAATTTACGGCAAAGAATCCGGCAAAACCCCGCTTTGTTGCCGGTGCTGTTGGTCCTACCAATAAAACGGCATCCATGTCGCCCGATGTAAATAATCCGGCTTACCGTGCGGTGAGTTTTGATGATTTGGTGACGGCTTACAAAGAACAAATTCTGGCATTGATAGAAGGTGGAGTGGATGCTTTGCTGATTGAAACGATTTTCGATACATTAAATGCCAAAGCTGCCATTTTTGCTGCTGAAGAAGCCATGACTGAACTCGGCAAAAAGGTTGAAATAATGCTTTCCGCAACCGTAGCCGATAAAAGCGGACGTACTTTATCCGGGCAAACCATTCGTGCTTTCCTGGCTTCCATTTCCCATGCCAGTTTATTATCGGTTGGTTTGAATTGCTCGTTTGGAGCAAAGGACTTAAAACCCTATTTACAAGAAATTTGTGCCCATTCGCCCTGGTATGTCAGTGCCTATCCAAATGCAGGTTTACCCAATCAGTTTGGAGAATACGATGAATCGCCCGAGATGATGGCCGTTCAGGTAAAAGAATATTTTGACGAACAGTTGATCAATATTATTGGTGGATGCTGTGGAACTACACCGGATCATATTGCAGCCTATGGTGTTTTGATTGAAAGCGCTGAAGTAAGAAAAAGGAAAGAGAAAAGTACAAGCCTGTTACTAAGCGGACTTGAGCTTTTAGAGATCACCTCACCCCTAACCCCTCTCCTTAAGGAGAGGGGCATTGTTACAGACTGGACAGAAGAATTCGAACATGCCAACTTTACAACGGATCCTGTTTCTTGGAACTTATTGATTGACAAAGCTAAAGAAATGCGTCATAATCCTACAAAAGCAGAAGATACTTTGTGGGAATGTATTCGTAATAAAAAGATAGGATATAAAATTCGCAGACAACATATTGTAACTGGATATATTGCTGATTTTATTTGCATTGAGAAAAAAGCAATAATTGAAGTCGATGGAGGAATTCATTCAACCATAGAACAGCGTGAACATGATAAATTTAGAACAGAAGTTTTAAACTCGAATGGATTTTACGTTATTCGTTTTACAAATGAAGAAGTTCTTGAGAACCCTTACAATGTTGCAAAAAAAATTAAAGCTGAACTTGATAGCTTACCATCACAAAAACGAAACAATAATTCAGAAACAAATGAACTGCTCCCCTCTCCTCTAGGAGAGGGGTTGGGGGTGAGGTCCTTATTCGTCAATATAGGTGAACGCTGCAATGTAGCCGGTTCAAAGGCTTTTCTTCGTTTAATAAACGCGAAAAAATACGAGGAAGCTTTAAGCATTGCTCGAAAACAAGTGGAAGATGGTGCACAAATTATTGATATCAATATGGATGATGCCATGTTGGAATCAAAAGAAGAAATGGTGACTTTCTTGCATTACGTTGCTTCGGAGCCTGAAATTATGCGTGTTCCCATTATGATTGACTCTTCGAAATGGGAAGTGATAGAAGCAGGATTGAAATGCCTGCAGGGAAAATGTATTGTCAATTCAATCAGTTTGAAGGAGGGCGAAGAAGATTTTCTGAACAAAGCCCGAAAGATTCGTTCATACGGTGCAGCAGTTATTGTTATGGCATTCGATGAAAAGGGTCAGGCCGATAGTCTGGAGCGAAAAAAGCAAATTTGTACACGAGCCTATCGCTTATTAGTTGATAAAGTTGGATTTCCACCCCAGGATATTATTTTCGATCCAAACGTATTAGCCATTGCAACCGGTATTGAAGAACATAGTAATTATGGCGTTGATTTTTTGAATGCCACCCGCTGGATAAAAGAAAACTTACCTTATGCCAAAATCAGTGGTGGTGTGAGTAATCTTTCGTTCTCATTCCGTGGAAATGATGCTGTACGTGAAGCAATTCACACCGTATTTTTGTATTACGCCATAAAAGAAGGCATGGATATGGGTATCGTAAATGCCGGCATGTTGGGAATATATCAGGACATTGAACCCGAATTATTGGAACATGTGGAAGATATTGTTCTGAACCGTCGTCCCGATGCGACTGAACGAATGATAGATTTAGCCGAAAAGATAAAGAATCAGGCTTCAGGCGAAAAAATTGAAAAAGTCGACGAATGGCGCTCACGTCCACTGCAAGGCCGGTTGGAATATGCGTTGATAAAAGGCATCAGCGATTTTTTGGAGGAAGATTTAGCTGAAGCACTGACACAATTTGATACTGCGATAGAAATTATTGAAGGACCTTTAATGAGTGGAATGAATATCGTTGGAGATCTGTTTGGTGCCGGAAAAATGTTTTTACCGCAAGTGGTGAAAACAGCCCGAACCATGAAAAAAGCAGTGGCTATTCTTCAACCTGAGATTGAAGCTCAAAAAGTTCCGGGACAAAGTTCATCAGCTGGAAAATTCCTGATTGCCACTGTAAAAGGTGATGTGCACGATATCGGAAAAAATATTGTCGCTGTAGTGTTGGCCTGTAATAATTTTGAAGTAATCGACCTGGGCGTAATGACACCTACCGAAACAATTATTCGCAGAGCCATCGAGGAAAAGGTGGATATTGTAGGTTTGAGCGGATTAATTACACCTTCGTTGGAAGAAATGACCATCGTGGCAGCCGAAATGCAGAAAGCCGGCTTGACAATTCCTTTATTAATCGGCGGAGCTACGACTTCAAAGATTCATACAGCCGTGAAAATTGCTCCGAATTACAAAGGACCGGTAGTTTACGTGAAAGATGCATCGGTAAATACTTTTGTTGTGGCACAACTAATGAGTAAAGCAAATCAGGCAGCCTATACTGCTGGAATAGCACAAGAATATGAAGCCCTGCGTCTGAAACAAACAAAAAAACCGGACCTGTTAAGTATGGAAGAAGCCAGGAAACGGAAACCGAATTTGTTTTAACCTACAAATTAGTATAAATTCATTCAATAAATGCCATTAACTCTATAAACTTGACAATAGTCACATAATTCACAGCAAAATACGGAACACAAATCCTAAATTAAATAGATGTAATTTCAAAGTTAATAGTACGTAATTTCAAAATTCATATTGTGTAATTTCAAAATATAGCATATATTTGCAACTGAAAAAAGACATGATATGAATATTAAAAGAGAAATAATAAGCCCGATACGTGATTTAATAAGTAAGTACCCCGTACTTGCCGTAACCGGACCACGCCAGTCTGGAAAGACAACACTATTAAGAACTATATTTCCTGATTTTCAATACGTAAGTTTAGAGAATCCTGATACAAGAAATTTTGCAGAAACTGATCCTAACGGCTTTCTGGATAAGTACTCTAAATCCGTCATTCTGGATGAGGTTCAACGAGTGCCATCCTTGTTTTCTTACATTCAAACTTTGGTGGATGAAAGTGGTTTAATGGGACAATTTATATTGTCCGGATCGCAAAACTTTCACTTAATGCGGAATATTACTCAAAGCCTCGCAGGTAGAGTAGCCATTTTTAAGCTATTTCCATTTGACATTCAGGAATTAAAATCATCCGGGTTATTAAATGAAAACTATTTGGAGAATCTGATACATGGATTTTATCCTGCTATTTACGACAGAAATATTGCATCCCGTACATTTTATTCAAATTATGTCCAAACATATATTCAACGCGATGTAAGTGAACTAATCGCTATAAAAGATATCCGGTTATTCCAGAATTTTTTGAGTTTGTGCGCTACCCGGGCCGGACAACTTTTAAATATGAATGCACTTGCTAACGAATGCGGGATTTCTCAACCGACGGCAAAATCATGGATTTCAGCGTTGGAAAACAGTTACATACTTTTCACGCTTCAACCATTACACGAAAATTTCAGTAAACGAATTGTAAAAACATCAAAACTATATTTTTACGATACGGGCCTGCTTTGCTATTTATTAAAAATAAATAACCCAAATCAAATTCGAACACATGCGATTAAAGGTAGTTTATTCGAAAATATGATGGTAGCTGAGTTTGTAAAGCGAATGTATCATAAAAATATCGTACAAGATATATGGTTTTGGAGAGACGCAGCAGGACATGAAGTTGACTTAATTGTACAGGATGACTTAACATTAAGCTTAATAGAGTTCAAATCTACTCAAACAATAATGTCCGATTTATTCAAAGGACTGCAGTATTTTGAAAACCTGTCAAAAAATGATTCTTTGATAAAAACGTTGGTATACACAGGAACTGATTCTCAAAAAAGAGCAGGAGTTAAAGTGATTTCATGGATGGATTTTGGTAAATAAGATACTTTGCGAAACATATTAAAGATACTGAACTTGTTTTGTAACCAGATTAATCTCTATAAAGCAGTTGACTGGAGAAATTGAAAACAATCTCAAAAATAGTAAGTGTGTAAAAAAAGGTACACACTTACCCTACCTTCTCCACCTTCCTTAAACTTACATAACAAACAAAGCCCTGTGTCTGATAACCCATTTCAGTAATTAAGTCCATATAGTTTTTTACTTGTTGAAGATAGGTTTTACTTTCCTTATCACCGAATTTATAATCCACAACGGTCGCTTCATTTCCTTTAATCAGCACACGATCCGGACGATATTGCTCACCGGAAGGAACAAGAATCGTCGTTTCATTCAACACATGTGCATCAGTCGCAAACCAACTTTCTGTCTCCCTGAGATTCCAGAAATACTGTAATTCTTCCTTAACAATTTTACTTTCTTCTTCACTGATTCGTCCGCTATAAACTAAATCACGGATGGCTTTCGGTTGATCGGATTTGTGTATAATTTGTTTTAAAATATCGTGCATAATAATCCCGTAATTCAACCGGCTATCAGTCAGATTTTGACTTTCAAGCCAATAATCGGCACTCTGATGACGAATACGTAACCGATCGGAACTGCTGACGGACGGATAGAAATTTACCTTTTCGTTGATATCATCACTTGGTTTATCATGATAAACGGCAGTAATCGGGTCACCTAATTCAAACACTTTCAATTCATCGTTATAAGACGCTGTTAAAGGAATAATCTGAGTATCCAGACCAGGAGTTTCCACCTGAAAACAGGCTGACAGTAGAACCGACAACGAATTTACTTTATCCAGTCCTTCCACTTCTTTTTTGGGAGCCGGAGCCAGACAAATCAATTCGTTTTTGGCACGGGTAAAAGCCACATAAGCCACATTCAAACTGTCGATATATTGATGCATTTGTTCATCAAAATAATTTTCGGCAAAAATAGATTGTCCCAGTTTGGAACCATATTCGATGGGCAACAGGGGTAATTCATTGAATGGTGCTACAGTAGGTTCGCACCACAGGATATTACGCATCCGACTGTCCACATCCCAATCGCAAAATGGCATGATCACCACTTTGAAGTCCAGTCCTTTCGATTTATGAACGGTCATAATACGCATGGCATTCTGATTGTCAGGAGTAGCGATGCATTGTTTCTCACCGTTCTTTTTCCACCAGTTAAGAAAACTGTTCAGGTCGGCGGTTTTGTTATTCGAAAAGCGAAACACGACATCCTGAAATGCCTGAACAAATACCGCTTCGTTGTGCCACGACCCGACATTGAAAAGCGAAATAATTTCCTCCACCATATCGTAAAGCGAACTATGCTGAAGGAATTCCAATTGTTCATTTTCTATTCTTGTAAACAAAGAAGAAAAAGAATTTTCTACCCTCTTTTCATTCGGAAAACAGGCATTCAAAGCTTCATTTTCGGTTTTATTTTGTTTGCCACGGGCATATTCATAATTGACGATGGTTTGTTGGATGCTATCAGCCGGATTGACGAACAGTTGCAAAACGCCCAGAATAAAACGGACGGATGCGGATGCGCCAATCAGCAAACCTTCGTTGCCCATAATATCGTAACAAATTCCATCTTTTGCTTCAGGCGTTGTTTTAAAGTTCAGCAGTTTACGAATCACCTGTTGTTCTTCTTCATTTTTACGTACCAGGAAGCATATATCATTCGGACGATAACCGCGTTCCTGCAAATCTTCCAACAAAGCCGGCAAGCGGTTCAGACTTTCGGCTTTCCAGCCGTCTTCATTCTCGTCGCGTTCAATAAAACGAACCTGAACCCTACCGACAGACGCATTCTTCGATTTTTCCTGATGTATATTGGAGTAGGCATGCTCTATTTTATGTGTCAATGCTTCCAATGCAGGATAAACAGGCAAGACGGGATTCAGATTTTCGTTGAGTTTACTTTGCAATAATTGTGCGGCTCGAAAGAAAAACGAATTATTAAAATCAACAATGTTCCGGTCGCTCCGCCAGTTAGTTTCGAGATTTTCTTCGTGAATTTGTTCGGGACGAAAATCAGTCAGAATCTGTTCATCCAGCAGTTTCCAGTCGGAATTACGCCAACGGTAAATGCTTTGTTTCACATCGCCCACCACCAGATTAAATTTTCCGGACGACAAACTATTATCCAGCAAGGGCTGAAAATTCTTCCATTGCAACGTTGATGTATCCTGAAACTCATCGATCATAAAATTATCAATCTGGATGCCCGTCTTTTCATAGACAAAAGGAGCATCGCTGTTATCGATAATTTTATTGAGCAGCAAATTGGTGTCCGAAATCAACATGCTGTTTTGTTCTTCGGTCAGTTTCTTAATCTGCACCGCCAGATCGGATAAAATACCGAGTGTATTGATGTGTTTCAGCACCAGCAAAGCGGAGTTATACGTAATAATATCAATCTGCAAAAACTCCCTCAATTTAGCAAGCCGCTGTTGTAAACCTCCGTTATACGCACTTTCAATGGCAGAAATCGTACTCTGCGGAGTTGATTTTGCGTAACAATTTCCGACATCTTCCGAAAGACTCAGAAAAGTGGCACTCACATCCATTCCGCCATTGTACAGTTTGTCCAGCGTTTTCATAGCCGAGCGTGAACCGCCTTTGAAACTGTCGGTCATCAGTCCGTTTTGAGCGATAATATTCAACGCTTCGGTAGCTGTTTGTTTTACCTTGGCTTCGAAATCGGTTTTAATCTGGAGCAGACTTCTACGGTAACTATTCAGAAACTCCCGTTCGTGCAATTTCTTATTCGTATCTTCGGCTTTGTGTTGGTAGCTTTCTTTAAACACTTCCTTACCCAACTCCATAATGTTGCCGCGCATATTCCAGTTTTCCGATTGCTCTATCCGTTCTTCTGCAAACCGGGTGAGCCATTGCAGCAATTGTTTGTTTTCCGGTTTCGAAAGATCCAGAAACAGATTATCCACCGATTGTTCAAGCGTGGAACTGCTGTCCAATTCAAGATTATAACCCCCATGCACACCAATATCGCGTGCAAACGAACGAATAACCTGCTGGAAAAATTTATCGATGGTACTAATGGAAAACGAAGAATAATCGTGGAGAATGGTAGTCAGAATATGCTTTGCCCGAACATTAACCGCTTCTTCAGTCATGCGGAATTTATCCATCAATCCGGCACGATAATCCGACGGTTCGCCTTGTGCCAACGCGTGCAGTTCTTTCAGAATGCGCGATTTCATTTCGTCGGTAGCCTTATTGGTAAACGTTACCGCCAGGATGCGACGATGCGTACGCTCCCGTTTGGGATCGAACAACAAGTGAATATAGTCTTGCGTTAACCGGTATGTTTTGCCCGAACCGGCGGAGGCACGATAGATGTTGAGCATGTGAATTAATTCATAATTTATAATGCATAATTCATATTCTGTATTGCGAGAATAAGTTTTTTTGCTAGCCTTCCTAAAGTTTAACTCCTTCTTTCAAAAACCATCTGCCCGAAGGTCTCGGGCAGTTGCCCAGAAAGAAGAGTCATCTCCCCGGAACAATAATCCATCCGCCCGAAGACCCGGGGCAGCTTCCCCAAAGAAAAAGCTGTCTACCCGAAGACTTCGGACATCTTCCCAGGAGCTTAGGGCACCTGCCCGAAACGAAAAGGCATCTGCCCGAAAGCTTCGGGCAACATCCCAAAGCAATAAGGCAGCATCCCCGGCATTTCGGGCAGCTCGTTAATCCTATCCGCAACATGACTTAAGGGATTTTCAAGCTCAAAGATACAGATTAGTTTCAAAAAATCAATGGAAATAAAAAGGATAGGTATCATTCATAGAAACTTCTTGAGATGGGATTAGCTGATACAATATCGGCTGAACTTTCTGTTGAAATTCAGCCGATACCTTAATTTAATTTTATAGTTATTGTGAAATATATCTTTGGGTCACCCATTGTAGTTTTTCAAGAGAATGAAAAATAATTCGGGACTCCTAAAAGTTCTTCAACATTCGTATTTCGTCAAAACCAACTACTGAGATAAAAAACCGTCTGTAGAATTATTAGCCTCTCTCCCAAAAAGTCAGGGCTTTGTATGCATCAGGATACAAGTAAAAATAAGTACTCACCAGAATTACTAAATGAATGGTATAATCCATTGCAATTGTCAGATTATATTTTACTTCGTTCTTGTCAATTAATTTGACTTTTAATTTGCCGGTAAAATAATCAACAACAAGATGCAAAACTCCGTTAATCAGGCTATAAACAAGGCCTTGCAGAATAGTTAACCCAAGCAATACCGGACTTAGAATAATAAAGACCAGCGTATACAGACCAACATGTTCCAGTAGGTAGCGTTTATTCTCTCGTTTCAATTTACTTATTCTATTGCTTTGCAGAAAGAAACCTGCAAAAACATGCAATATAAAAATTACAACTAATGTTTTAATCATGGCATTATTGATTTAAAGGTGTGTTTATTAATTATATTAGTTTAATCAAGTATTTGTTCAATAATTATGTAAGCCACTTTATTCTGACTTACGGGTTATTTCAAAATGTCAAAAAAAGAAAATGTTTTCAGTAGAATTCAGCTTATAAAAATAATTCTACCTCAATAATTTAAACACGGTAGGGGAGTTGCATTGTTGATAAAACATATTTTTGAATCCGTTTAATCAGAAACAGGAGCAATACCGTAATCAATGTATTAATTCCACTGAATAAGTGAATCCTTAAATAAAAGCAAATAGGTAATTATTAATATTGAAACATGTAATGTATAGTCAACAACAGTGGTTATTTTATATTTTAGATTCGTTTTATCCACATACTTCGTTTTAAATTTACCGGTAACATAATCGACACCCAGATGTAAAACACCATTGATCAAACTATATACGAGTCCCTGCAATATGGTCAATTCAAGCAATATGGGACTAAACACAATAAAAAACAAAGTGTAAATGCCTACATGGAGAAAAAGATATCGCTTCTTTTCACGCTTTAATTTGCTGACTTTCTTGCTTTGCAGAAAAAAGCCTGCAACAACATGCATTACAAAAATGAGAATAAAAATTTTGTACATAATAAATGTTCTTTTTAAAAAGTGTTACTATATTAATAAATCTAAGATTAACAGTTTTTTGTTTTTTAAAGAATTCAAAAATACAACAAGTTTTGGAATTGACAAATAAAACCTGATATTATTTTAATTTTTGTAAATATTGTTGGAAGGAAAATGATAATATAAATTATTCAGCATAGGTTGATACAGCATCGGCTGAATCTCAAAATGAAATTCAGCCGATGCTGTAAAAGAATTTTTCATATCCATTTATACAAGACAATTAATACAGCCTTGAAACGAATAATTAATTACCAGATTAAAAATTATTTTTTTGTGGCAGATGTTGTTGCACCTGTTGTGGTGTCAACCGGTGGATTTGTTGATGAACAACTTACAATGCCTAAAAATAATATAAATAACACCAGGGTGCGGTAGATGAAATTCTTACTTTTCTGTCTCATATTTTTGTATTAATTATAAATATGAATCTAAAACGAATTGAGAATTGAAAAGTTGTATGATTTATTTATTACAGGGTTCAATTTAACTTTGTTTATCCCCGGATAGAACAAAATAAACATTTCCTAAAGCTTGATTGGATTCCTGTTAAATTAAACAGATTGAAATTAGGATTTCATTCAGATATTATTTAAAATTTATTTTTTTTACCTTAAACCCCATTTCAAGCAATATCTCAGCAATTTTCATCCTAAAATCACCTTGTATAAGTATTTCGCCATCCCTTGATGAACCACCTGCGCCACATTTTACTTTCAGCATTTTTGCAAGCTCCTTTAATTCATCATCTTTTCCCTGAAATTCAGTGATGAGCGTAGCAGGTTTACCGTTTCGTTTATCCAATTCTATCCGTAAAGGATCTGACTGGCGTTTTTTTTGAGGTTTAGCTTCTGCTGAAACAGGCGCATCTTCAACTTGTGGTAATCCGGATTTTAATCCGTTGAGTTTATCTCTCCAGTCGTTTTTCATATAAAAAAATTAATGATTGTAACTAAGTCCCGTTATGTCAAAAAGCTCATTTGTTTAAACATTTCCCAAATAATTATTCCTCCGGTCACACTTACATTGAGCGAATGTTTGGTGCCAAATTGAGGAATCTCAATGCAATCATCGCAAACATCCACCACTGTTTGTTGCACTCCTTTTACTTCATTGCCTAGAATTACGGCATATTTCTTCATCGGATCCAGTTGCAGGTCAGTAAGTTTTGTACTACCTTCCGCCTGCTCAATGGCAAAAACCGTATAACCTTTCATTTTCAAATCAGCAACAACTGAATGCGTATCTTCATAATATTCCCATTGGACCGTGTTTTCAGCTCCCAAAGCCGTCTTATGAATTTCGGCATGAGGTGGTGTGCTGGTGATACCACACAAATATACCGCTTCCAGTAAAAATGCATCTGCCGTACGAAAAACCGAACCTACATTGTGTAAACTTCGAACATTATCGAGTACCACCACAAGCGGCGTTTTCTTTTCACCTTTGAATTCCTCCACCGTCAGGCGATTCATTTCCGTTATTTTGAGTTTCTTCATTTTTATTTAGAGGTAAGAAAAAAGAGAAAAATACAAACAAATTGCTTGCTCCTTAGCGCTTGCCACTTACTCCTTTAGAATTTTAATTGCTTGTTCAATAATTGTATCTATACCTTTCGCTTGGTCAGTCGATTTCAAATCGACTATCACATCCGGGTCAATTCCCCATTCGGTTTGTTGCATGTTGGCATTAAACATAGGTGAAGCGGAGAATCGGATTGTCCATCCGTTTGGCAATTCACTTGAGAATGGCAATCCACTACCACCTCCTGTTTTATCACCTACGATAATTGCATTCGGAGCTTGTTTCATTCTATTCACAAAATCATTGGTAGCACTATACGACATTCGGTTACAAAGTACAGCTACTTTCTTTTGCCATTGAATTTTTTTACTGGCAGATGTTTTAATTTCCACTGGAACTGAGAAATCGGAATGACCCGATCCAATTTTATGCCGGATATACCCTGTAACTGTTTCTTCTTTGAAAAAATAGGAAGCCAGTTGTTCGGAATTATCCAATGATCCGCCCCCATTGTCCCGCACATCAATTATCAGCCCTTTACAATCCTTTAAATAAGACATTATATACCACATGTTTGTATCGGAAAATTCATTGGAAAAACTACCGAAATAAATATAACCGATACTATCATTTGCAATTTTAGCATAACGAAATCCACCGGCAATACGATAATTTTCACCTAAATACCGGTCATTATATATTAATTCGGAACTGAAATTTGGAGCATAATCCATATACCAGTGCCAATATCTTGTTCTGTCAAAACCGGAAGACAAATTCACGTGCCCGTCTTTCAATTCATCCAGCATATCTCCCATCAAATCAAAAAAATCGAACTTTTCCATTGAGTTGGAAACTTCATTTTGATATACCGTATGAATGGAATCCCAATTTATGTGTTTATAATCCAGATAACAATATTGCCTATCAATTATTTGCCACAAAGCTTCAAAATTCCCTATATTTGTGTTTGGTTGCATAGTGGGTTCGTTCATACACGATGGAAGCCAAACAACCGAAAACAATAAGATAAATATGTATTTTTTCATGAACTAATAATTAAAAACAAAAAGTTGAATAATCGATAATTTCTATTCATTAGTTGAGATGAAATTCTTTGGTGCTTTATTTTTCATTCCTGAGAATTTGGCAAAGTCAAAAGTCGTTCCTATCAGCAGACTCAATTCGTTTCGTTTAAATACCAAATCATTGGCAGTATATTTTAGAGATTTAAAACCAATCCCAAAACGCCAGGTGGAATACCGAAAAGGAACATTCATTGAGAATGTTCCGTTAATTCCTCGCTTATTATGCAACGAACTAAAATGGATTGTGTTAGTCATGTTACCCAACTCGAAAATTTCATAGTAGGATGCTCCACCATTAGGTACAAACATACAGCCGATAAGCGGACTCTGAACGGCCAGTTGAATTTTCAAACTTCTTTTCTGTAAATGTATGTCATAGCTCGCTAACCCTGTCAAATTCAGATTCGTTGATAAATCGAAATTGATGGGATTGTTGACGTTTCTTTCAATTTCTTTATATCCAAAATCTATATCCCACAATCCTCCTGCCCAAAGTTGCAATCCGTTAACAGGTTGAAAATAATATTGTATGCCCCTACCATAGTTCATTCCGAAATAGATCATTGAGGCAGTTGAAGCCGGATTTAACAAGAGCCCTGTAGCCATATTCAATTTACTTTGCATTGAAATATTGGTTCTTTCAGGAGACAGTAAGCTGTTAATATCAGAATTATAACTAACTCCAAGTCCACTGTAAGGTAATGGAGACAGATAAGGATCGGTAAAATTGAGCGTCGAAAATATTATTGAACTCTTGTTGGTAGACAAAATATATTTTTTCTCATCTTCATTTTGTGCTGAAATATTAATTGCAAGAATAAAAATACAACTTAAGAAAATTATTTTTTTCATCTGAAGATATTTATTGAGATTAACGTACAAAAATAATAAAAAAGATTTGGATTAAGACTGTTTCTCACATTTCGGTCTTCTTCAGAGCATTTCTTAAAAAAACAAACAAAAAGACCTTGAATATCGAATTTGATTTTTATCTTTGTTGCGTATATAATAAAGTCCGTCAGACACAATTGAGAAATTAAATTATGGAGGTATATGCAACGTTAGCCGGCATTTTTGCATCGTTAAAGAAATACTTAAAAAGTCACTTGTGAAAAAAATCGCTTTTAAACTTTACGATAAATTGATAATCGGTTTATTATTCTTCGTTTTATGTCTGGCAAGCTGCGAAGAACCGGATATCCCAACACCTGATTACGGAGTAGTGCCTATGTATGGTGTTCCGGTATCAACTTATGTGAGTGATAAACCTTCATCAATCGATAATTTTACAGCAAAATGAAAAAACTTTTTTTTAAATTTTTCGACAAGGCTCTGATTGGATTACTGGCAGCAACCGGATTACTTTCCGGATGTGAAACGGTTGTAGAATATGGCACACCGACTGCAGATTATGAAATGAAAGGAACAATAACCGACAGTGTTAAATCTGTTGCCATACAAAATATTAAAGTAATTGTTACACTCACAAAATCCTATGAAATGTCCGATACGACTATTAGCAGAATTGATACATTAGGAAGTACACTAACAGACATATCAGGGAAGTACGATATTCAATTTCAAGAATTTCCAATGGATGACAATACTTTCCGGATAGAAGCAACAGATGAAGATGGTGATGCTAATGGGGGTGATTTCAAAACCGGGACTAAGGATGTGCCGTTTAAACTATCCGATCTTGAAGGGAAGAAAAGCGGGTGGTATGATGGTAAAGCAGTAAAAACAATTGATATTATGCTTCAACCCAAAACAAAATAAACTTTCATGAAAATATTTAAATACAGCATTCTTTTAGTAATTGTATGCATTGGTTTTATTACAGCTTGCAATGATAATAAAAATAACTTAGCCTATTATCAACTAAATGGTATCGTTACGGATAGCCTAACAACGAACCCACTCAAAAAAATAAGGATTATACGGGAAGGAACCGATTATCTTTTGTATTCAGACACGACTTATACCGATTCTATAGGAAAATATCATTTCGAGTTAACGGATTATTATGCTAAGAATGCGACTTTTAGTATAAAAGTAGAAGATGTGGATGGTGAATCAAATGGCGGAGATTATGTAACACGAAAATTGAACGTTATATTTTCAAAATCTGACTGGATAAATATTGCCACAGACAGTGAGTACTATGGAACAGCTTCAAAAAATTTCGATATTAAACTTCAAAAAAAATAAGAATTATTTTCCTCAAATTTACCTGTGAAACTAAAAAAGAAAATCATCCTTTCACTTTATCAACAGCACAAAAGGAATCAAAAACAGTTGCATGAACTGACATATTTGTTTTGGGAGTGTACGTTACGGTGTAATCTGAATTGTATCCATTGCGGAAGTGATTGTACCCGGGAAGTATTGACTCCCGATATGCCATTGGATGATTTTCTGAAAGTCCTCGACAACATTTCTACACATGTCAATCCGAATACTACAATGGTGGTCATCACCGGTGGCGAACCTTTAATACGCAAAGATCTCGAGAAATGCGGTGAAGAGATATACAAACGCGGTTTCCCCTGGGGGATGGTTACAAACGCATTTGGTCTTACTACTACCCGCTTCAATTCACTGCTAAATGCCGGGTTAAGATCAATCACAATAAGTTTGGATGGATTGAATCCTGAAACACACGATTGGTTTCGGGGAATGAACGGTTCATGGGTTAAGGCCATCGAGGCAGTTGAAAGAGTTGTCGCTACACCCGGTTTGATGTATGATGTTGTTACTTGCATAAACAAAAGGAATATTGGAGATTTGGAAGCCATCAAAGAGCTATTAATCAGCAAAAAGGTAAATCGTTGGCGGTTATTTACCGTATTCCAAAAAGGCAGGGCAAAAGGAAGTCCTGAATTACAACTTTCTAATATCGAATTCATCCGACTAATGGATTTTATCAGCCAAACCCGTACCGAAGGAATTATTAAAGCTTCCTATGGTTGCGAGGGTTATTTGGGAGAATATGAATTAGAAGTCAGGGACTCACCTTTTTTCTGTCAGGCAGGAATTCATATTGGTTCTGTTTTGGTTGATGGTTCAATTAGTGCCTGCCCGAGTTTGCGTGCTGATTATATTCAGGGGAATATCTACAAGGATGATTTCTGGAAGGTTTGGAATGAAAAATACCAAATCATGCGTGATCGGTCCTGGACAAAAACAGGAAAATGTGCGACCTGCAAATCCTACAAATTCTGCGAAGGAAATGGTCTGCATTTGCGGGATGAAATGACCGGAGATATCCTGTGTTGTCATTTAGATTTACTAAAAGTTTAAGGCAAATTCATAGTTTAGTTAGCCTTAACCCATAACAACAATTATCCATACGCCCCTTCCAAATTCAAAAAAACAGGGAAATCAATCGGGGAATTCGAAACTTTATTCCCGAAATTAATTATCTTTGCGTTCATTTGATTTAAAAAACTTTTCTTACACATGAATAAATTGGTTTTTGCTACCAATAATCCACATAAACTGTCTGAAGTCCGGGCTATTTTGGAACCTTTGTTTAAAATTGTAAGTTTAGCGGACTTGAATTGCAACGAAGAAATACCCGAAACGGCTGACACACTGGATGGCAATGCCTTACTTAAAGCCATCTATATCCACGATAAATTCGGATTGGATTGCTTTGCCGATGATACAGGATTGGAAGTTGAAGCCCTGGGTGGTGAACCGGGGGTTTATTCGGCACGTTATGCCGGAGAAGGGAATGATGCAAAAAAAAACATATCCAAAGTATTAAGATTATTAGGTAATAATACAAATAGAACGGCTTGTTTTCGAACTGTTATTACATTGATACAAGGCAAGGAAGTAACATTTTTTGAAGGAAGAATAGACGGAGAAATTGCATTGCATCCCTGTGGTGAAAGCGGATTCGGATATGACCCGATATTTATACCAAAAGATTATGATCTAAGCTTTGCACAATTAGATATTGACAAAAAAAATCAAATCAGTCACAGAGCATTAGCTGTAAAAAAACTGGCAGAATATTTACTGCATAAATCCTAAGATATTGCTTGTTATGAATACAGTTTTTATTTTTAAACTTTAAATTGTAAAAAATCTCATTGTGTCAAACAAAATAAATTGCTCACAATTGAGTTTAAATTATTTCAAAAGGTTTGCAAATAAATTCTACTCTCTATCAACATGATAAAATATGTTTAAAAGAAAAATTATAATTGGATTTTTACTGTGTGTGTTTTCTTTGTCCGGCTGGACTCAGGTTGAAATGGGTAAATGGCGGACTCACTTTGCATATGATAGTATCACACAGATAGCACAATCAGAAAATAAGATTTTTGCTATTAGTAAAGGATCTTTGTTTTCAGTAGACAAACTGGACAGAAACATGGAGTTCTATAGTAAACTTAGTGGTTTATATGGAAATAATATATCAAGTATTGAATATGATTCATCAAATCATCAACTACTGATTATTTACAGCAATGGTAACATTGATGTTTTAGCAGAAGGTGGAGTCAGCAACGTTCCAGATCTTTATAATAAGCAAATGAGTGCAGATAAAGATGTGAATCATGTAACTTTTTATCAGGACAGAGCCTACTTATCCTGTAATTTTGGGATTTTAGTTCTTAATATGCAAAAGAAAGAAGTGGCGGATACGTATTATATTGGACCAAATGCGACTGAAGTTAAAGTGTTGAACACTGCTATACTTAAGGGAAACATTTATGCTTTAACCTCTTCAACTTTATTTAAAGCATCGATTGATGAAAAACATTTGGTCAATTATGCTTACTGGTCTCCTGTTACAGGATTGCCGGGAAATGGAAATTTACAATATGCAGTTTCTTTTGCCGGTCAGCTTTTTTTATTACGAAATGATAAATTATATAAATTGGACAGCAATAATAGTTGGTCGGCCTTTTTACCGTCAAAAACAATAAGCAGCTTAAATGTCACCAATGTTAGTTTGAATTTATTTTCGTCCAATGAAATAAATTTAGTGGATACACTTCTTCAAGTAAAAACAATCAATAATTTGGGGACTATTACCGATGCTGAATATGATAATCAGAATAAAACATATTGGTTTGCTGCTGGTAAGTCAGGAATAAAAACTTATAAACAAGAGGGTAGTGATATTGCAACAATTGATTCAATAAAACCGGCCGGACCGGCAATGAATAGTCCCTTCTCAATGAAGTTTTCCGGAAATAAATTATTTGTAGTACCCGGAGGTGGAAGAGGAATTTTTTATAATAATCCGGGCATCATAATGATATATGAAAACAACTCGTGGTCGAATATCAGTAATACTTCAATTGAAGATAAAACTGGTATAATCTGTAGAGATTTTGTCTCAATATCAATTGACCCAACAGATAATTCGCATTTTTTTGCATCTAGCTACAGCAGCGGTTTGTATGAATTCAAAAAAAATGAATTCTACAAATACTACAACTTCACAAACAGTACAATTGAAAATCTTTTTGGAAGTTATCAATATCAAATGCTGGGTGGATCTGCAATTGATAATGAAGGGAATTTGTGGGTTTTAAATGACTTTGTTTCCAATGGCGTAAAAATCATGTTGGCAGATGGAACTTGGAAGCAACTTACATATCCCGGGGCTTCATTAACACCTACATTCGGTGAAATGATAATCTCAAATCAAAATGTCAATCAAAAATGGTTGATATCTGTACGTGTTCCAGCAGGTGTTTGTGTTTTCGATGATAATGGTACAATAACAGATCAATCAGACGATCATTCCGTATTTATCTCTCAATTCACTTATCCTGAAACTGACAATAATGGCAATACAGTTTTAACATCAATAGCTCCAACATATGTATATTCAATAGCACAGGATCAAAATGGAACTGTTTGGGTAGGCACTGATCAAGGACCATTCCTATTTAATAATTTATCTAAAGTGTTCGATTCCGGGTACACATGTTCGCGGGTAAAAATTCCAAGAGGAGATGGCAGTGGACTAGCTGACTATTTATTAGTAAATGAAAAAATCAAAGCTATTGTCATTGATGGTGCTAACCGCAAATGGATAGGAACCGAATCATCGGGTGTTTACCTGATGTCCGAAAATGGTCAGTCAACAATTCAACATTTTACAACTGCAAACAGTCCACTACTTTCTAATGATATTTTATCGATAGCAATCAATCCTGTTACCGGCGAAGTCTTTTTTGGTACCGGACTCGGAATTGTCTCTTATCAAAGTGATGCAAGCCTTGCAGGTGATACTTTCAACAATGTTCATGCTTATCCTAATCCTGTTCGTGAAGGTTTCACCGGCGTTATTACCATTACCGGACTAGTGCAGGACACTCAGGTAAAAATCACCGATTTAAATGGGAATTTAGTTTGCCAAACTGTTTCAAACGGTAGTCTTGCAACTTGGGATGGCAAGGATTTAAATGGACGGAAAGTAAACACGGGAATATATTTAGCTCTATGTGCAAATTCTGATGGTACACAAAGTGCAATTACAAAGATTTTAGTTATAAATTAATTGTAACAATCATGAAAGTTTCCATTATTGTATCGGTTTTTAACGAAGAACAAGTCTTACGTATGTTCTATCTTAAAATGACAGAAGTACTTAAATCATTAGAATACGATTATGAACTGATTTTTGTAAACGATGGAAGCACAGACACATCACAAAATATTATTGACGAATTCAGCAGGCAGAATCCAAAAATAAAATCCATACAATTCTCAA
>Ga0265297_10004863_pt1 | contig 21309 bp, 21 predicted proteins | sample Munlanlwell13791_FD_192502 | JGI IMG/M metagenome (GOLD analysis project Ga0265297, IMG submission 192502) | Leachate microbial communities from a municipal landfill in Southern Ontario, Canada - Leachate well 137-91 | ecosystem: Engineered > Solid waste > Landfill > Unclassified | place...
CGGCGGAGTGATCAACCCGCTTCCTACTGAGCCGCTTTTTAAAATGGGGGTAAAAAAGATCATCGCGGTCAATGTTACGCCTTCGCGCCAGGATATCCTGAATCAATATGCCAAGATCAAGCAGGGCCTGAAAGTCAATTTATCCGATGGCATCCAGAAGAACAGCTGGTTCGGCCTAGGCAGGTATTTCCGGGAAACTTTCCGGACGAATATACTAGATATTATCTTCAGCAGTGTCGAAATATTGCAATCTGAGGTAGCCCAGAAAGAGGCGCTGCTTGCGGATGTGGTTTTACATCCGGACACCTCCGGGCTGTATTGGTTGGAACTGCATAAAGCCACCGAATTCGCCAAACGCGGAGAGGAAGAGGCGCGCCGGAACCTGGATAAAATAAAACAACTGGTCAACGAATAAAAATAAGGAGGAGGCATGAATATTCCCCAAAAACCGTTTTCCCTGCATACTACCCGCTACCTGCTACCTACTTGTTTATTTTTAGCCATTTTACTTTCCGGCTGTGCAGGTACAAAAGAAGTCTGTAAAGGTATTTTAGGAGTTTCTACCCAGGTCCTGGAAGACGGCCGTAAAGACGCTTTAAAGAAGGAGTTCGGTTATGATCTGGTCACCTGCCATAACCGGGTCAGGGCAATATTGAAGAAAAATAAATCTTATATTTACGCTGATAATCTGGAAAAAGATATGCTGGCGTTGTATATCTCCGAAGAGGACACCACGCCGGTGGGCATATTTTTTACGGAAAAAAGCAAGCGCAGGACGCTGGTAGAGGTAGCCAGCCCCAGTACTTACGGTAAAGAACTTATCGCCAAAATTGTGTTTAACGGTTTAACCGAAAGCTTAACCCCTAAATCTGAGAAAGGAAAAGTTGATGCAGCCAAAACAGAAAAAGTCGGTAAATGATCTCATAAAAGAATGCCACCGCGTAGCCAAAACCAAAGGATGGTGGGAGGATAGCCGTAACGACGGAGAATTGATCGCGCTTATGCATTCCGAACTATCCGAAGCGCTGGAGGCAATGCGCAACCACGGCAAGGAAGAAGAACTGGCCGAGGAGTTAGCAGACTGCTGTATCCGCATCTTTGATTACTGCGGGGCCAGGAAGATAGACCTGGAAAAAGCCCTCTTTAAAAAAATAGAATACAATAAAAGCAGGCCCTATAGGCATGGAAAGAAGTTCTGAGGCTGAAAATCCCGCCCTTGAGCACCTTAAGCTCCATCTTACGGGAAAGGTGCTCCTTCTGGGCATCGGTAATAATTTACGCAGCGACGATGGAATAGGCTCGCTCCTGGCTGTGCGCCTTCAGGGCAAACTCCCTTATATAGTTTATGATGCCAGCTCCAGCCCGGAAAATTACCTGGGCAAGATCATTAAAGACGAGCCGGATACCATTCTGTTGATTGATGCTGTTGATTTCGGGGGAGAAGCCGGGGAGATACGGCTTTTAGAGGGAGAGGATATCCAGACGGTAAATTTTTTCTCTACGCATGATGCCTCGATCAGCCTGGCGATAAGCTATTTGAAGAACAGCTTAAAACATACCGGCATATTTATTTTGGCTATCCAGCCGAAAATACTGGCCTTTGGAGATAAATTAAGCCCGGAGATAACGCAGGCTTTGGAAAAAATAGAAAGATGGTTTCTCAATGGCTAAGATAAGAGACAGCTGGGGCACGCGGTTGGGGATCATTATGGCGGTTGCCGGTTCAGCCATCGGCCTGGGTAATTTTTTAAGGTTTCCGGCTAAAGCCGCTTCCAACGGCGGCGGCGCTTTTATGATCCCTTATTTTATTTCGTTGTTTTTACTGGGCATACCGCTGATGTGGATTGAATGGACCCTGGGGCGTTACGGGGGAGGCTTTGAACACGGAACAGCTCCGGGGATATTCCACAGCGTCTGGAAGAAGAACAGGTTCATTAAATATTTCGGAGTAATCGGTATTTTCGGTCCGCTGGTAATATTCATTTATTATATTTATATTGAATCCTGGACTCTGGCCTACAGTTTTTTTGCTCTTTTAGGAAAATACGCCCAGCTTAACGACCAGGCAGCAATGAAGGGTTTCCTTACGAGTTTCCAGGGGCTGGGGAATAACCAGTATTTTAACGGCCTGGGCACAGCTTATGTATTTTTCCTGGTCACCTTTATTTTGAATATCGCGGTAATTTATCACGGTATAAAAGGCGGAATAGAAAAGCTCTGTAAATGGGCAATGCCGCTTTTGTTTATTTTCGCCCTGGTTCTGCTGGTCAGGGTCTTTACTTTAGGCTCTCCGGATGCAGCTAAGCCGGCCTGGAATGCCTTTGGCGGCCTGGGCTTTTTATGGAACCCGGATTTTTCTGCTTTAAAGTCCGCTAAAGTCTGGCTGGAAGCTGCCGGCCAGATATTTTTTACTTTAAGTGTCGGTATCGGCGTAATCCTTACCTATGCCAGTTATCTTGCCAAGGGCGATGATATTGTGCTCTCCGGGCTTACTGCTTCAGCTACTAATGAATTCGCCGAAGTAATATTAGGAGCAAGTATCATTATCCCGGCGGCATTTGCCTTTTTCGGGCCGGTAGATATCCAATCCATTGCCCGCTCCGGAGTATTTAACCTGGGTTTTGTAACTATGCCGCTGGTTTTGAATAAACTTCCTTTAGCTGCGCTCTTTGGTTTTTGCTGGTTTGGCCTGTTATTTTTAGCCGGGATAACTTCTTCGGTTTCTCTGGCTCAGCCGGCAGTAGCCTTCCTGGAAGACGAGTTCAACATTAACCGCAAAAGAGCCGTAGCTATATTTGGTAGCACTGCGTTTATATTGTGCCAGCCGGTAATTTTCTTTTTAGGCCGGGGGGTGCTTGATGAAATGGATTTTTGGGGTGGGACATTTTTCCTGGTCATTTTTGCTACGATAGAAGTCATCCTTTTTGCCTGGGTCTTTGGGATGGAAAAGGCCTGGGATGAAATACATAAGGGAGCGGATATGCGGGTGCCTAAAATCTATAAATTTATCATTAAATACATTACCCCGCTTTTCCTTTTTTCTATCCTCGGGGTGTGGCTTTGGCAGGAGTGGCTGCCGATCATCCTGATGCGGAATATCCCTGCAGAGAACCGGCTGTTCATATTAATGACCCGCATCGGATTGATAGCGCTGTTTATGATATTAGGGTTGCTGGTTAAAATTGCCTGGGACAGAAGGAAGGAACAAGCGCAGGGGGCAGGATGAAACTGACGGGTTGGATATTTTTAATCGCCTCCTGGAGTATAACTAGCTGTTTTAGCTCGCCAGGCATGCAATTATTGTTTTGCGGAACAGCCAAGTTATGGTATAATTCTTACCACTAAAGACAAAAATTCCGCCGAGATAGCTCAGTGGTAGAGCGCGGCCCTGAAAAGGCCGGCGTGGGGAGTCCGATTCTCTCTCTCGGCACCATTTAAGGGCAGCCTTTTTAAGGGCTGCCCTTTTTTGCCCGTCCGGTAAGGTAAAAAGCATTCCTCGAATTTTCAAATCCGAGGTATAATAATTTGACGATGAAGATATTGATGTGCAATAAATTTCATTATCCTGCCGGCGGGGCCGAGGTTTATCTTTTTGATCTCTGCGCCGGGTTAGGAGATTTGGGGCATACCGTAATCAACTTTTCCACGCAAAACCCGAGAAACCTTCCTTCGCCGTATGGCGGATATTTTGTTAAGCCGGCAGACCTGTCCAGTATAGGTTCGGCAGTAAAATTCATCTACTCCCGGGCATCAGCCGAGAGTATAGCCAGGCTGATTGATAAATACCATCCGGATATAGCCCACATTCATAATATCTACCACCAGATTTCTCCTTCTATTTTAAAGGTATTGGCTAAAAATAAAATCCCCGCGGTTATGACCCTGCATGATTATAAGCTTATCTGTCCGAATTATTCCCTGTTTACCGGGGGAAAGCCCTGCGAAAGATGCCGGGGCGGAAAATATTATAATGCCGTAAAATATAGATGCCTTAAGGATTCCTTTTGGAAAAGCTCCCTGGCCGCTTTGGAAATGTATTGCAGTAAGCTGTTAAAAATATACGAGGAAAATATCGCTTTGTTCATTGCTCCTTCGCGGTTTCTGAAAGATAAGCTGGTTAGTTTTGGGCTGGACGCCAGTAAAGTTATTTATTTACCCCAGGCTATCAATCTAGAAAGTTTTAAGCCGGATCTTGCGCCGGGCAGATATATTCTTTATTCCGGGGGCCTTTCAATTAAAAAAGGGGTGAAGTTATTTTTAGAAAACCTGCAAGATCTACCTGCTGCGCCCGCAGTAAAAATAGCGGGAGACGGGCCCTTGAGCCGGGAACTGCCGTCTTTAATCAGCAGGTTAGGGCTCAAAAATGTAGAATTATTAGGTTTTAAATCCAGGGATGAATTAAGCCGGATCATCCGTAATTCCCTTTTCGTGGCCGTTCCATCCTTGTGGCCGGAAGTTTCCGGCTTAAATATCTACGAAGCCTTTAGCTGCGGTAAATGCGTGATTGCCAGCGATAGGGGAGGAATACCGGAATTAGTCGAAGATAACGTCAACGGATTATTATTTGATCCCGCCGAGCCCGGAAGCCTGAAGGCCAAGATCAGCTGGTTGATCGAGCATCCTGCCAAAATAACAGAATTTGGCCGTAACGGCTTTGCGAAGATCAACAGGATAAATAATGGGAAAGCTCATTATGAGAGATTAACGCAGTTATATTCCGGATTACTGAGCAAAAATTAAGATGAATATTTTGTTTCTTGTCCCTCCCGCAGATCTAAATAAGCAGAAAAAACCGGTAGACCGGGTCTATGGTTGTAATTACGGTTATGATTATAAGCCGGCGATTCATCTTTTATCCTTAGCTACAACTGCCAAACAAGCGGGCTGCCGGGTGGAGTTTCTGGATTGTCCGGCTGAAGGCTATAATAGTAAGAGATTAGTCCATTATTTAGGCAGCCATAGAGATATAGACGCGGTTGTATTTTTTTCAGTCTGGTTATCCAGGCAGGAAGATCTGGCAGCGGCGGACCTGGCCGGCAGCATATCTCCGGAAGTAAAAATCATCTTTAGCGGCCCTTATCCAACCTGGAAACCGGAGATCTTCTTAAAAAACAGCAATTATATCGTGCTCAGGGGTGAACCGGAAGGAACGCTTACTGAATTGATCCGTTTTCTTAAATCCGGGGATGACCGGCTGTCGGAAATTAAGGGTATATCATTTTCAAAAGAAAATAGAGTCATTGATAACCCGATGCGGGAACTGCAGTCCCTGGATACTCTTGCCTGGCCTGACCGCAGGCTGTTAAAAGGGGAATATTATTTTAACCGGCTGGATTTTTATCCGGCCACGGTTATGTATGCGTCCCGCGGGTGTTCCCACAGTTGTACTTATTGCGCGCCCCAGGCCATGGACCAGGCCATAGAATTGGAATCCTTAAGGTTTAATTTAACTAAACCGGCTTTACGGTTGAAAGGGGCGCAGGACGTAATCCAAGAATTCCAGGAGATATCCGCCTTGGGCTACCGGGGCGTAGAGCTCTGTGATAATCAGTTTCCCTGGGGCCAGGACAGGATGGTTGAGATCTGCGAAGGGATAAGGCCGCTTAAATTGAAATGGATATGCAATGCCCGGGCCGATTCTCTGCAAGACAAGAGCCTTTTAAGATTGATGCAAGAAGCAGGCTGCCAGTTGATTTATATCGGCACCGAATCATTCAACCAGGCAATCCTGGATGATGTGCATAAGGGCCTGGATCTAAAACAGAATTATCAGGCAGTTGATCTATTAAGAGAATGCGGTATTGAGCCGGAGATATCGGTTTTATTAGGCGCTTCGGGCCTGGAAGACGAGAGATCTGTTTTGCAGAGCATCTCCGAGGCAAAAAAGATGAAAACCAGTTTTGTCCATTATAGTATTGCTTTGCCTTTACCCAATACCAAATTGTATCAGACCGCTAAGAATAAAGGTTGGATGAAAACCGGTGATTTTGTTCCCGTGGATAATACGCTGGAGGCAACATTAGAGCTTCCCCTGATTAACGCTTCCAGGTTAAAGATGATTGTAAGGCAATGTTATATCCGGCAATATTTATCTTTAAGAACTATCCAGCGGCAGATATCCGGTTGTTTGAGCGGGGGATTGGTTTATAAGATCAAGGCGTTGGTTAATTTCTTAAGCAGCCAATTCAGGAGATCCTAAGTGCGTATAGCTTTTGTGGGGGTAAAGGGCATCAACGCTGAGCATAACGGCGGCGGAGCAGAGATCTCGGTTAGGGAGATCGCTAAGCGCCTGGCAGGCAAAGGGCATCAGGTGGTGATTTATTGCCGTAGGCCCAAAAAGGGGACTGTCCCCGAGGAAAATCTATCCAAAAATATCCGGCTGATTTATCTACCGTCATTGCATTCTAAAAACTTTGGTACATTGCTGCATTCTCTCTTAGTGGCTGTTCTGGCGGCATTCAGCGATGCCGATATCGTGCATTTCCAATCCCTGGGCCCGGCAGTCTTTTCTTTCTTCCCCAGGCTGTCCGGTAAAAAAACCATTGTGACTATTCATGCCTTAGACTGGAAAAGGAAAAAATGGGGTTATCTGGCCAGGTTATTTTTAAGGTTATGCGAATATCCGGCTATATTTTTTCCTCACCGGACTATTGTAGTTTCTAAAACTTTAAAAGCATATTTTGAGGCCAGGTTCAAAAAACAGGTTTCCTACGTGCCGAACGGCGTTAATTCTCCGGCTCCGGCGGTTTCTTTTCCGGAAGAAGACAAATATATCTTGTTTGCCGGAAGGCTGGTTCCGGAAAAAGGAGTGCACTATCTGATCCGGGCATTTAACGGGTTGAATACCGATTTCAAATTGATCATTGCCGGTGAGCCCAGCTTTACCGGTAAATATTTTGATCAGCTGAAAAGAACTGCTAACCAGAATATAAAATTTATCGGTTTTGCCGAAAGAACTTCTTTGGAAAGATTATACCGGAACGCCTATCTATTTGTTTTGCCTTCGGAAATAGAAGGTTTATCCATAGCCCTGCTGGAAGCGATGAGCCACGCCCGGTGCGTATTAACCAGCGATATTCCGGAATTTTTAGAGATAACCGGGGGAAGCGGAATATATTTCAAGTCCGGCGATTATCTGGACTTAAGGGATAAATTGGAATATCTGATCGGAAATCCCGTTCTAGTGCGGGAAAAAGGGCTGGTCTTCCGCCATCTGGTATTAGAAAGATATGATTGGGATAAGATTGCCGGAGAATTAGAAAAAATCTATGCCTAAAGTCAGCCTTTATATTCCTTGTTTTAATGCCGAAAAAACTATTCAGGAATGCCTGGAAAGCGTTATGCGGCAGAGTTTCCCCATAGATGAGGTATTGATCATTGATGACGGCTGCCAGGATAAGACTGCGGATATTGTTTCAAAATACCCGGTTAAAATCATTAAACACGATAAGAATAAAGGATTAGCCGCTTCCCGGAATAGCGCTTTTAAGCAGGCCCAAAATGAGTTTGTCGCGGCTTTAGATGCTGATTGCCTGGCGTATAATGACTGGCTTAAAGAATTGCTGGGGTGTTTTGAGGATGAGAACGTTGCCGGCTCCGGAGGCAGGCTTAGGGAGAGGCATTATCGCAAACTAGCTGATCAATGGCGCCTTGCGCATATGCAACAGAATTGGGGGGAAGCATATTTAAAAGACGCCCTTTTTATCTATGGAAGTAACAGTGTTTTCAGGAAAAGTCGGCTGGAGAGGATAGGTTTTTACAACGATCACGACTTTAGGAATCATTATGAAGATGTTGATCTTTCGGAAAGGCTCCATAGAAAGGGATACCGGTTGGCCTACAATCCAGCTGCTCAAGCCGAGCATTTGAGGACCGACACAATTAACTCTTTGCTTAAAAATTATTGGCGCTGGTCCGGCCAGGCGCATATCAATTCATATAATGCCAGGCATCCTCTTAGAAGAATAATCGCCCGTTTATTATTAATAGCGGAGACTTGCGGTAAGTTCCTGGAAGCCGATATGGTTAAAAAAAATTACAGGTTATTATTTCTGGACCTGATATTTCCTCTTTATTTCCTATGGCTGGATACGATTTGTTTTTTAAGAAAAATAATTAGAAAGCGCAGCAATTGATGGATATTCCTCCTTTTATTAGTATTATAATTCCCTCGCAGAACCGCCAGAAGCTTTTGGAGAGGGCTATCCTTTCGCTTTTTAAGCAGTCTTACCCCAAAGATAAATATGAAATTATTATTATCGATGATGGCTCTACTGACCGGACAGCCGGATTGGTCAAAGCCTTACAGGGTAATAGCCCCTGTAAGTTAAAATACCTTTATCAGGAAAATAAAGGCCCGGCTGCCGCCAGAAATTTTGGGCTCAGGCAGGCATCCGGAGAAATAGTTGTCTTTACGGATTCTGACTGCATAGCTTCGCCTGATTGGTTGAAGCAGATAACCGCAGGTTATGATGACCAGAAGGTCGCTGGTATCGGCGGCACGATAAAACCCTTAACTGCAAAATCAATGATCAGCCAGTATTGCGCGTATATGCGGATGAATGAAAAGCCGGATTATATTGAAAACACCGATTTTATCTATCTTATAACCGGGAATGCGTCATTCAGGAAAGATTATTTAACTTTAGCAGGGGGCTTTGATGAACGCTATACCTTTGCGGGGGGAGAGGATCCTGACCTATGCTACCGTCTTCAAATAAGGGGTTACCGATTATTGTATAATCCAGAAGCGGTCGTGTTCAATCCTCATAAGCAGAGCTTAAAAGAGCTGGGCAGTACTTATTTTAATTACGGCGTAGGCGCAACGTTTTTGTCTTTACGCAGGTTATCTCAATGGGATCTGACAGGACCTTGCGGTCCGGCATGGTTTTGGTTATTTCTGAAAGCTCTCGGTAAAGTGTCAATAATGTTTTTATCCAGGTTTTCCGCAATAATAATTAATACGCCCCTGAAGGCCCTTTCTTACTATAGCAAAGAAGGGCTAAGCCTGGGTAGAAGTATCAGTTATGCCTTCCTGGACTTTGTCAGAATATTCAGTTTCCTGCAAGGTTGCTGCTATGGGTATATTGCCGGTAAATTTAAAGGATTTAATATCTACGATGACCTCGATGAGCACAATAAAAAACATAGCCAGGAATAGCGGGGCAATAATAGCCGGCCAGGCATTAGAGATGTTTTTTAACCTGGTTCTCTTGGGCCTGTTAGCCAGGTATTTTGGCCAGAGTGATTTCGGCAAACTTTCTTTTCTGTCAGTATTTTTCTTTTTTATCGGCTCCAACGATAACCTGTTGATCAGGCCGATCCTGGTAAGGGAGATGGCCAGGGATCAGGCAAGGGCCCCCGTTATCATAGGCAACGGTATGATCATCAGGGCGTTATTTTCGCTTTTTGCGGTTGCCTTGCTGTGGTTGTGCATATGGTTCATTAAATGCCCGGTTGAGATCATACAATTAGCAATCTTTACTTCCCTGGGATTACTGATGTCTTCTTTAAGCGGGTCTTATGAGATTATATTCCAGGTCCACCTCAGTGTCTGGTATGTTAAGGTTATTAACTTCATCAGCCTGCTGGGGACTATCATTACGCTTTATGCCGTAATATTTTTCAAGGGCAGCCTTTTACAGTATAATATCCTGATTCTAATCCCTGGATTAATATCGCTTTGGCTAATTAAACACTATGCTGACCGGTTCATTCGGGCCGATTTTCAGCTAGACCTGCAGATCTGGAAGAAGATATTCAATGATTCCTGGCCGCTGCTGCTGACTGCGGTATTCATTTTTATCTACCATCGTATTGATCAGGTGATCCTTTTAGGCGTCCAGGGCCCGACAGGCCTGGGGTCTTATTCGGTTGCGGTTAAATTAGCTGAGATGTTTACAATTATAGCCATCGCGCTGAAAGTATCCGTATTGCCGGTTATGTCTGCTTACTTTAAGTCATCCCCGGATAATTTTAAGCGAACCTACCGCCTGGGATTCAAATACCTGCTGCTTTTTATAATTCCGGCAGCCTTCTGGGTCAGCCTTTTTTCCGGAGAGATAATTTCTTTCATCTACGGTAAAGAGTTCTTGTCTTCCGGTCCGGTTTTATCAATCCTGATCTGGGCGGAGATCTTTGTGTTTGTCGGGATCATGAACAACGCCATTTTAGTCGCGGCGGATAAACAGATCCTCGACCCTGTTTTTACCGGAATATCGGCCTTGGTTAATATTGTCTTAAATCTTATTTTAATACCTCGCTACGGTTTTATGGGAGCGGCAATCAGCAGCCTGCTGACTTACCCGGTAGGCCCGATTATGGGATATTTTATTAAAAGCACCAGGCCTTATTCATCTTGTATGCTCTATTATTCACTGAAGCCGTTCAGTGCTTCGTTGTTCATGTTTTTATTCATTTACTATACCCGCCATATATTTTGGCTGTCTTTTATAGCTTCGCCTTTTATTTATCTGTTGGCTATTTTCTTTATCCGGGGTATTGATAAAGATGATATCAGGATAGCCAGAGCGATTATTTCAACCGGATAATTATGCCTGAACAGGGCCGTAAATCCTTGATCACAGAACTGCTGGATAAATCCTACCAGGATTGTTTTCCTTATTTACCGCCGGTCAGGCTGGATATAAGTTTAACCACCGCCTGTAACACCAGGTGCGCGTACTGCTGGCAGCAGGAAAAGTCCGGAAGTAAACTTAATTTTGACAGCGTAGCCGGTATAATTAAATTTTTATGCCTGCAAAAACCGCCTAAGCTTAACTTTACCGGGGGAGAGCCCACGGTCTTTCCCGATTTTGAACGGCTGCTGGAATACGCGCATAAGTCAGGCATAAGCAGCATACTTTTATGTACTAACGGGTACCGTTTGCAGGATTATTCCTTTGCTAAGAGGATTGTCAATCTGGGGGTGACAGCTTTAAATATCTCGGTGGATACGCTGGACAGCGCTAAATTTGAAATGCTGCGCGGATATAAATTTTCCGAATTCCGAAAAGCGCTGGATAACTGCCTTCAACTCAAAAAAGAGTACCCCGGTCTCTATGTCACTTTAGCTTCGGTAATGAGTAAAATGGTCAGCCCGGAGGAGCTCTCGGAAGTAGAAAGATTTTGTTTAAAGAATAAGCTAGGATATTTTATACAGAGTTTCGATAAAACTATTTACCCCCACATAAATAAAAGATTTGCCTTAAGCGCAGCAGAGCGCCAGGATTATGCGGCAAGGCTTTCTTGGCTTAAGGGCAGAGTGGGAGAGGTGGTGCGCAGGCCGGATAATCCCCTTACCCGCAGAGACGGCCCGGCGAGGTGTTATAAAGGCATTACTACTGTAAAGTTGTCCAGTGACGGATCAATACGTTTTTGCTGGAAAGGCAATCCTATCGGGAATATATTGGAGTCCCCGTTTATTGAGATCTGGAATTCGCCAGCCGCCAGGAAAACAAGAGAGCTTATCCGGGATAAAAAATGTGAGTGTGATTTTGATTGTGATGTCTTTGAAAGCCTGGAATTATTAGATTGAACAGGTAGCTTAGGCTGGAGATTATCCGGAAAAAGTAATTGCTATCCCTAAGTATGATCAACCTGAGCGGGTTGATCATTAAGCCGAGCATATTTACCATAACCGCCCGGGGGTTCCTCTCCAAGGCTGCCGAAGCCGCTCCTTCATTATAACTTCTTTGGATAAGATAAGCGATTTTGAGCCTCGCTAAAGGAATATGGTGATATACGAGCATATCCGGATTTAGGCCCATTGAAAATCCCGCGCTGAGAAGTCCGGCTATCCTTAGCCGGTCTTCGGCATAGGGTAAGAGAGAGTAATTTTTTCCTAAGCCGGTTTTCCCAAAGACGTTTTTCTTAAATGCTACATTGCTGCCTAATGGAGGAAATTTTTTCCCTGGGTCAGGATTGATGCCGACCAGCCAGTTAAGAGAATTTCTCCACCACCAGGGGAATTTTATATCTGCCGGAGCTAAGACCGGGCCGGCTATAAAGTCGTAATCCTGTATTGACTCTTGAATGTTTTTTAGCCAGTTCTCTTCAGCTACGCAATCGTCATCAATAAAAGCGATTATTTCTCCCCGGGCCGTTGATACGCCTAATTCCTTACAGGCGGACAAGCTGGTCCTGGCCTTAACCCGGATTATCCTTGCCTTGTTCCGGTATTCCCTGGCGATGGATTCTGCAGTCCTAACGCAGGAGCCGTTATCTACGATAATTATCTCGAATTTTTCCCCAATATCCTGGGTGAAAATTGAGTCCACGGCTTTTTTAAGTAAAAGTTCTCTATTATAGGTAACAATTATAATGCTGGTCATGCAAGTTTATCCTTATTCTCCGGAGTTTAGCTTAAACTGGAAATCCTTTTGTTCACCTGGGGACAGGGCCAGTTTAGGGCCATTATTATTCTCCCAAAAAAATCTCAAGATAATCTGGGATTTAGAGTAGTTCATTTTGGGGATAAGTTTGGAATTATTGCTTAGGAAGGATAAAGAGACGGCGGTACTGTTTTTATCCCGGCCCTGGAAAGCGACATAGGCAGTTTCTTTGGGCAAAGCGATGTTTACCGGGATAGCTAGTTTAGCCCTGGAAAATCTACCTTGTGTTTTTTCGGTCTTCCAGCCAGTATAGTTATCAAAAAGAACGAAAAAGGAATTGCCGTTTTCTACCTCAATTGGTTGGGTAGCCGTAAAGCTGGCCTTTAATTTAATACCATTATCTGCAACCGAGATATGCCATTTTTCGGTAACCGGGATATCCGGGTATTTTGCCGTGGCTATTATTTCATCCCGCCCTGTATTTTCTATATTCCAATCTGCCCCTACAGAAGAATAAATTTTGTTTTGGGCCTTAAAGGAGCTGCCAAAAATAGCCGGCCTAGCTCGGGTTAAATTTTGAGAAGATAATTTTAGGATACCGTCTCTAAAAAAGGCTTTGAGTGCCCCTGCCGTTAATTCCTTGCTGCGCCCGGTGTTTTTTAACAGGACCAGGCTATCCCCTTTAGGCAAAGCAAATTTTTTTATGGCCGCGTAACGGTTAGCGTATCCCCGGATAAAGTTTTGCAGGCTCCGGATCTTGCCATATAAACGTCCGGAAACGAATTCTAGGGAAGGAGGCCGGCCAGTGATAATCACATAGTCCGCCAGGGCCGGGGAGATTAACGGCCCTCCGCGGTACCTGTAGAATTCTTCGCTATCTAGGGTAATGCCAAAAAAATAGAACGGATAATTATTTTTAGCGTTTAGATAGACCAGGGAGCCGGTGATTTCCGGGAGGATACCCGCAAAGAATACATAAGGTTTATATTTTAAGTCCTGGCTGTCCCGAGATATTAATTCCAGTATTTCTTTGGTCGGCAGTTGGATATTTTCCGGATAGGAAAATTGATCCCGGTCGCTGCGGTAAGGTATTCCTATGTCCCTGCGAAATAAGTAAATATCCGAGAATCCGCCCGGGCTCAATCTTCTGGGCAGGAAGCTAAGGTTATAGGATATGGCAAAGAACTGCAGCAATCCGAATAAGATGATCAGGCTAATGGTTATCCTGCGCCCTGTCGTCTGCTTGATAGCGGTTAGGCCTATGCCCGTGATTATTGCAAACGCAGGGAGGATGGGCATAAGGTATCTATCTATGACGGGATAATGGAAAAGCAGGCTTAAAAATAATATAGGCACCGCTATCCATAGCCAGAGTATTCCCTTATAGCTGAATCTATTCCGGGAAAAGACAGCCGAGCCAAAGAGGAACATTATAAAAAAGAAAAAGGACAATATATTATTCACCAGTTCTTTCAGGCACCAGGTTATGAACCGGAACCCGGTGGCCAGCCAATCAAGGAGAGATTGGAGTGACAGGCCGTAAGAAGGGTAAAGCCAGGAGCATTCATAGAACCGGGCGAAGATATACCAAACCTTGATCTTATAGAACCAGGATATTAGAGCCAGGATGATGAGCAGAAGGAAAAAAAGCCTGGGGAATAATCTTTTTTTTGAGTATTGATTGGTCCGGATGCTTTTGAATATTTCCAAGCCTAACGGTCCGATAATAAACCCCAGGTAATTAAATTTAGTCAATAGCCCGGCGCTTGCAGCTAAGGCAAATAGCCAAGAGAAGGTTTTATTGGAGAAGCCGCCTGTTTTTAGCAGCAGAAAAATACTTAAAGCCACCATGGCTGTCAGGGGCAGGTCTAGCATATATATCCTTAAATGATTGAAGATGAGGGGATACATACTGATTGTAAAGGCCGCCAGCAGCCCCGCCTTTTTTCCGGCAATGACCCTGGCGATGCCGTAAGTAGACAGGATCAAAATGAGCAGGAAAGTAAAACTATTGATCATTACGCCACTATCCTGGCTTGTTCCGAACAGAAAGTAGAACGGGGCGGTGAGGTATCCTGCAAATATCCCATGCCAACGCGCAGGAAAATGCGCATTAGCTATAAAAGATATTAAATTATCTTTTATTCTGTTAAAGATATCCAGGCTGAATAAGAAATGCTCATTTGAGTCAAGGATCAAGTAGGTATTATCGAGGTTCAGCCAGATATGATTATTGATGAGATGAAAAAGGATGAGCGATGCTAATATGACGGGAGCGCCCGCTTTTTTCATAAATTCACGCATGTAAAAATTATACCATAATAATGCCCGGCGCGCATCATTAAGAAAAACAGCCAAAATAACCTTAAAATAAAAGGATAAAGCAGGATTTATTTATGGTATAATTTTTTAAAAAGGAGGTTTTGCAGATGCTCAAACCGCTTGTTGACGTATTCATTTACGATATATTAAAGATGCAACGGGGGGGTATTTTTTCCGAAGCCGTAAACTTTTTTCTTTACGATACGATCAAGATATTCCTGTTGCTGGCGGTTATTATCTTTTTTGTGTCTTTTATCCGCACTTTTTTCCCTCCTGAAAAGACCCGGGCTATCCTGAGCCATAAGCATAGATTTATGGGGAACGTTTTAGCCGCTCTTCTGGGAATTGTCACGCCTTTTTGTTCATGCAGCGCGGTGCCTTTATTTTTGGGATTTATTGAGGCGGGGGTCCCTTTAGGAACAACCTTTTCATTTTTAGTTGCTTCTCCCATGATCAACGAAGTTGCCCTGGTTATGCTCTGGGGTTTATTTGGCTGGAAGATCGCATTAATTTATATAGGCAGCGGGCTGGTTATCGCGGTTATCTCCGGTATAGTTATCGGAAAACTCAAGGTTGAAAATTTAGTTGAAAATATTGACCAGCGCAAACCGTCGTGCTGCGCTAAAGAGTTAGGCCGCTCCTTTAGGAAGAGAATCGCGTTTAGCTATGATTACACAAAAAATATGCTGGATAAGATCTGGCCTTATGTGCTTATTGGTATAGGGGTGGGAGCCTGGATCCATGGCTATGTACCGGCGGATCTGCTTGCCAAATACGCAGGTAAGGATAACTGGCTGGCTGTGCCGTTTGCGGCAATAGTAGGCATTCCTCTATATTCCAATGCCGCGGGAGTAATCCCTTTGGTAAGCGCGCTTACTGAAAAAGGCGTGGCTATGGGTACGGCCCTGGCCTTTATGATGGCGGTGACCGGGCTTTCTTTGCCAGAGTTCCTGATCCTGCGGCGCGTAATGAAACCTAAATTACTCCTTATTTTTGCCTCCGTTGTCGGTATCGGCATTATTATTACAGGATATTTATTTAACTATATTATACGTTAGTGAGGGTAGCGCGATGAGCGAGGGCATAACTAAGAGGTTGTCTTTTCTGGACAGGTACCTGACGCTCTGGATCTTTCTGGCAATGGCTGGCGGAGTGGGCTTGGGTTATTTTTATCCCGGAATTGTAGGCTTTTGGAACAAGTTCCAGGTGGGGAGTACGAATATTCCCATCGCTGTAGGCTTGATACTGATGATGTATCCGCCGCTGGCCAAAGTCAAATACGAGGAATTAGCCGATGTGCTGCGGGATAAAAAAGTATTGTTTCTATCCCTCATCCAGAATTGGGTCATTGGCCCGGTTTTAATGTTTTTTCTGGCAATTATATTCCTGAGGAACTATCCGGAATATATGGTGGGTTTGATCCTGATCGGCCTGGCCCGCTGCATCGCGATGGTCATTGTTTGGAATGAGCTGGCCCGCGGGGATACGGAATATTGCGCGGGGCTGGTCGCGTTCAATTCATTTTTCCAAGTTCTATTTTATTCTGCTTATGCCTGGTTTTTTATCACGGTCGCGCCCGGGTGGTTCGGCTTAAAAGGCATGGTTGCCGCTGTTTCCATGGGGCAGGTTGCCTATAGCGTCTTTATTTATCTGGGTATCCCGTTTATTGCCGGTATGCTGACCCGGTTTGTCGTGATCCGGACAAAAGGCAAGGCCTGGCACCATGAAAAATTTATTCCTAAAATAAGCCCTTTAACGCTGGTTGCGCTTTTGTTCACTATAATGGTTATGTTTTCCATGAAAGGGGAATATATCGTTAAGATCCCCCTGGATGTAGCCAGGATCGCTTTGCCGCTTTTGATCTATTTTGTGGTGATGTTCCTGGTTTCATTCTATATGGGTAAGAAAGCCCAAGCCGGCTACGCTAAAACCGCAACGCTTTCTTTTACCGCGGCAAGCAACAACTTTGAGTTAGCCATCGCTGTAGCCATCGCCGTGTTCGGGATCAATTCCAGCCAGGCTTTTGCCACGGTCATCGGTCCTTTGATAGAAGTGCCGGTGCTCATCATCCTGGTTAATGTCGCGATATATTTAAAAAGAAAACATTTCTATCAGTAAAGCATCAATGATCGCCTGTGTGAGTGTTAGAATAGCCTAAGGATTTCCATGGGCCTGTCTTTTTCAAAGATATTAACTCTCCTCATATTCAATCTTCTACTTATAACTCCGGTTTTTGCCCATTCCGAGCATAGGCAGCAAGAGGCGCCTGGAACAAGTAGGCATTCCATGCCACCTATGCCGGAGCAGATGAATGGCATGTACGGACAATATCCGATGACCCGTGAATCATCCGGGACAAGCTGGCAGCCGGATTCAACCCCTATGCAGGGGCTGCATTCTGCGCACCAGGAATGGACCGTAATGATGGACGGTTATGTTAATGCCATTTATGACAAACAGACAGGAAAAAGGGGAGATGAGAAAGGTTTTAGCACCAGTATGTTTATGCTCATGGGGCAGAGGCCGGCTTTAAACGGAACTTTAGGCTTAAGGAGCATGTTTTCTCTTGATCCATTAATGGGTAAAGACGGATACCCTCTCCTGCTACAGACCGGCGAGACTGCCGACGGCAATACCCCCTTGATCGACCGCCAGCACCCGCACGATTTTGTGATGGAACTGGCTGCTACTTACAGCAAGCCTGTTTCAGAAGACAGCTCCGTATTTTTTTATTTTGGTTTACCCGGAGAACCTGCCCTGGGTCCGCCTGCATTTATGCACCGCTTGTCGGGCATGGATAATCCAGAGGCACCCCTGACCCACCATTGGCTGGATTCAACGCACATAACTTACGGGGTAGGGACATTTGGCTTTATCTGGAAAAAGCTGAAAATAGAAGGATCTTTTTTTAACGGCCGCGAACCTGACCAGCACCGCTGGGATATAGAATCCCCCGAATTTAACTCCGGGAGCGCGCGCGTTTCTTTTAATCCTGCGCCAAACTGGGCTTTCCAGGCGAGTTTCGGGTATCTGCATAGCCCGGAACAGTTAGAGCCGGGTACGGATGTCCGGCGCACAACAGTCTCCATAATGTATAATAAGGCATTCAAACAGGGGAACTGGCAGAGTACCTTTGCCTGGGGACGCAATGACAATATACCCGGCAAGGTGTTGGACGGTTTTCTTTTAGAATCAGAGTTGCAGCTCAAAAAAACGCACACCTTTTTTACCCGCCTTGAACGGGTAGCTAAAAATGAACTATTCCTGGAAGGTTCCCCTTATTACGAAGAAACCTTTATCGTGAATAAAGTAAATTTCGGCTATATCTATGACCTGCCCGCCTGGAAACATATGAAATGGGGAATAGGCGCCTCCCTGGATTTTAACATCATTCCGGACAGGCTAAAACCAACCTACGGGGATAATCCCTTGGGGTATATGATCTTTGTCCGGGTGAAGATGGATTAAAAAATTTTTCTTGACAAGCTATCCATTAGTGTTACAATATTTCAAAAAATAACACAGGAGAAATTATGGGGCATTTAGTCAGGTTCGGGGTTTCTTTAGAAGAAGAGTTGCTCAGGAAGTTTGACCGTCTTATTAAGGAAAGAAAATATACCTGCCGCTCGGAGGCCTTGCGCGACCTGATCCGCCAGGAGCTAGTGCAGGAACAGTGGCAGGAGGCCGGGGAGATCGCCGGAGCGATCACGCTCATCTATAACCACCATAAAAGAGAGCTGGTAAATAAATTGATGGATATCCAGCATGATTTTGGCGGCATGATCATCTCCTCTTCGCATATCCACCTGGACCATAATAATTGTTTAGAAATAATAGCGGTAAAGGGTTCTCCGGAAGTTGCGCAAAAATTGACCGATAGCTTGAAGTCGGTAAAAGGGGTCAAGCACGGGATATTAAGTATGTCCAGTACCGGGAAAGGTATTTGAAGAAAGTATTATTTTTTATTCATTAGTAACACTAAAATAAATATCGTATTACAGAAAGGAGTAAAAATGTTGCGTAAGGTTTTAATTTTAGCTTGGTTGGGGCTGTTCTTTTCCGGAGTCAGGATCAATGCTCTTGCCGGGGAGGCTCTTGCCACAGGGGCATCGGCGGCCCAGGAAATACAAGCGGATATTTCTACAGAAGTACAGCCTGCCGTTGAAGAAGAGTGGTCCCCGTCTTCTGCCGGACCGGTTGTAACCTGGACCGCGCCGTTGTGCGCTAAGGGCCAGCTGCTCATCCAGCCGTTCTTTTTCTATAACCGGACCAGGGGAACTTTTGATTCAGAAGGTAAATACAGGAGTTTGAATAAAGGCGACAGGCAATACCAGTATCAGCAGGAGCTATTTATTGAATACGGCATTACGGACAGGTTAGAGATCGCCGCGGATATATTCTACCAGCAGAATTATCTGAAACAGGATGGCCTAAGCGCTCATTCCAGCGGTTTTAGCGACAGCTATTTATATTTGCGCTACTGCGGTCTTGAAGAAAAAAAGCTGCTGCCGCAAATAACCGGGATACTACAGGTTAAGATGCCTACCGGAAAATACCAGCACCTGAATCCGGATAAGCTGGGAACTGACTCTATGGGTACCGGTTCCTGGGATCCGGGCATCGGCCTGATCCTGACCAAGAGGCTTAGGCCCTTTATATTCCATGCGGACGCCGTATTCAGTTTTCCGCAGAAAGTTATGATTGACAAAGTTAAAACGCGGTATGCCAGTTATGCCAATTATGATTTCGGAGTGGAGTATTTTTTACCCCAAGGATTCAATCTTATGCTAGAGGCAAATGGCTGCCTGCAGGGCGATACCTGGAGCGACGGGGAAAGGACGTCCGGCACCTCCACCCAATACTTGAATATCTCTCCGGGCATTGGCTGGTCTAATGATAAAATCCAGACTCTCATCGCTTACCAGCGGACCCTGATAGGTAAAAATACAGACGCCAATGATTCGGTGGTCCTGACTTGTATCTATAATTTTTAAAGCAGGAAGAGGAGAAAAATTATGCATATCCCAGACGGTTATTTAGGCCCGGCGACCTGCGGTGTTTTTTACGCGGTTATGCTGCCGATATGGCTGGCGGCTTCCAGGATCGTCAAACGCACGCTTAAGGCCAGGCAGGTGCCGGTTTTAGCGATCGGCGCGGCATTTAGTTTTGTGATTATGATGTTCAACGTGCCTATTCCCGGAGGTTCAACCGGCCATGCCGTAGGCGGAGTTTTAGTAGCTATGCTCTTAGGCCCCTGGGCCGCTTGTATTGCGATAACTGTTGCTTTGGTTGTCCAGGCCTTATTATTCGGGGACGGCGGCATCACTGCGATAGGCGCCAACTGCTTTAATATGGCTTTTATTCTTCCTTTTGCCGGATATTACCTATATAAAGCCATTAGCTACAATGCGCCGCTGGATTCAAATAGAAGAGTTATTGCGGCCGGCATTGCCGGTTATGTGGCCCTGAATATAGCTGCTTTATTTACGGGAATTGAATTTGGCTTACAGCCTTTATTGCACCACACTGCCAGCGGCCAGGCCCTGTATTGTCCCTATGGCCTCAAAGTTGCAGTAATCGCAATGGCCAGCGAGCATCTTTTAATATTCGGTTGGGTAGAAGCTATTGTTACGGCACTGGTAGTTAAATACTTGCAGAAACAATCTCCTGAGCTTATCGCAGAAAAGGAGGCAGCCTGATGAAACTTGTCACTAAACTATGGATTGGCCTGGGGATTTTAATCATTTTATCTCCTCTGGGGCTTTTTTTGCCGGAGCATTTTAAGGCTGGCAGCGCTTGGGGAGAATGGGGGATTGATGAGATAGGCAAACTTGCCGGATACGTCCCGAAAGGCCTGGAAAAATTAGCCTCTCTCTGGAACGCGCCTATTCCTGATTATGCTTTTCGAGGCTGGGAAGATAAGGGGTTAGGCCACCTAAGCCTGGCTTATATTGTATCTGCCGGCCTGGGGATAATCATAGTAGCTATAGTCACGATTTTTATAGCCAGAATATTGATCAAAAAATAGCAAATAAAAACCCCCGATATTGCTTCGGAGGTTTTTATTCATTCCAATTCTAAAGCGCCTTCAATTTATAGCTTGGTAACGTTGGTTGCCTGGTCGCCTTTAGGCCCCTGGGTGACTTCAAATTCAACTTCCTGGCCTTCTTCGAGGGTTTTGTAGCCGTCGCTTTTGAGGGCGCTGTAATGTACGAACACATCTTTGCCGTCCTCAGTGGTGATAAAACCGTAGCCTTTTTGGTTCGAAAACCATTTCACTTTGCCTTTTGCCATCTGTAACTTATTCACCTCCTTAAATAATAAAAAAAGCCGTAAAGCCTGATTTTTGAGTTTCTCGCTTTACGGTTTTTGCCTGTTTCTGTGAAAAATGTTAACTTCTCCTTGCAACGTTAATGATATTAATAATTTAGCACTTTTAGCGCTTTTGTCAAATTATTTTTTACCGGCTGCGGTATGGTAGGGATTGACTAACATATAGAAACTGCTATAATTATCTGCATTGATATGCCGATGTAGCTCAGTTGGTAGAGCAGGACTTTCGTAAAGTCAAGGTCGGTGGTTCGATTCCACTCATCGGCTCCATAAATATGTCCAGATTCCGCGAGGTATTAAAAAACCGCAACTTTTTCCTGCT
>Ga0265297_10004866_pt1 | contig 21299 bp, 16 predicted proteins | sample Munlanlwell13791_FD_192502 | JGI IMG/M metagenome (GOLD analysis project Ga0265297, IMG submission 192502) | Leachate microbial communities from a municipal landfill in Southern Ontario, Canada - Leachate well 137-91 | ecosystem: Engineered > Solid waste > Landfill > Unclassified | place...
TCCGGCCAGCCCGGCGCCGACCGCGACCAGGGCGAGCCCGGCCAGGATCTGGTCCGCCCGCAGCACCACGACGGCAAGCCCGAACAGCAGGCCGAGCAAGGCGCCCGCGCAAAGGCCGGTCGCAATGCCGGCCCAGGGGCTGCCGCTCTCCAGCGTCACGGCGACCGCGGCCATGGCGCCGAAGGCCGTCATCCCTTCGGCCCCGAGGTTCAACACGCCGGAGCGTTCGCAGATGATCAGGCCGATGCAGGCCAGCATGATCGGCGTGGCGAAGCCGGGGGTGGAGGCGAGCCAGGAGACGATAAAATCCATCACGCCGCACTCCGCCGCTGGATCGTGATCCGATAGGTCGAGAAGAACTGGGCCGAGAGCAGGCTCAACAGCACGATGCCCTGGATCAGCACGACGACGGCGTCGGACAGCGAATAGAAGACCTTGAGCGAACTGCCCGCGGTGAACATGCCGCCGACCCCGAAGGCGGCGACGACGACGCCGAGCGGATGGGTACGCGCCAGGAAGGCGATGACGATGCCTGAGAAGGTGTAATTATTGCCGATGAACTGGGTCAGCCGATATTCGGTGCCGGCGACCAGCACGCCCCCGGCGAGCCCGGCCAGGGCGCCCGAGAGCAGCACCAGGGTGACCACCGTCGCCGTCACCGGCAGGCCGGCCGCCCGGGCGGTCACTGGGTTGAGCCCGACCGCGGCGGCATAGACGCCGAGGCGGCTGCGGTCGATCAGCAAGTAGGCGGCGGCGGCGATGACGACCGCGAGCACGGTGCCGAGCCCGACCGTGCCCCAGCCGAACAGCGGCAGGCGTTCCAGGGGATCGAGGGCGGGCGAGACCGGGAAGCCGGTCGCCGGGTCCTTCCAGGCGCCGAACAGCATGTGCTGGACGCAGAGGAAGGCGATATTGCCGAGCAGCAGGGTGAGCACCGTCTCGCTCACCTGATAGCGGACCTTGAGAAAGAGCGGCAGGGCGACCCAGAAGGCCCCGGCGACACCGGCGAAGGCGAGCATCAGGGGCAGGCGCAGGAAGCCCGGCCCGACATCGCCGATGCCGACCGCCATGGCCCCCATGGCGCCGAACCAGAGCTGGCCTTCGATGCCGATGTTCCAGAAGCGCACCCTGGTGGCCAGCGCGGAACAGAGGCCGACCAGGATCAGCGGGGCCGCCGCCGCCGTGGTCTGGGCGAGTCCGTCTGACGACAGAAACACTTGCGTGAAGAGTTCGTCGGCGAGGTCTTCCGGCGGCACACCGGCCGCCACCAGCAAGGCGCAGGAAAGGGCGACGCCGAACAGGAGGCCGCCCATAAAGGTGCCGATCCGCGCCGCGCGCGGCACGTCCTGGCGGCGAACGAGGGTGATCCGGTCAAACATGGCCCATCATCAACATGCCGATCCGTTCGGCGTCCGCCTGGTCCGCCGGCATTTCGCCGGCGATCTGGCCTGCGCAGATCACGGCGATCCGCGTCGACAGGGCCAGGATTTCCTCGAGGTCTTCACTGATCAGCAGGCAGGCCGCCCCGCGTGCCGCCGCGGCGCGGATCGCCTCGTGCACGAAGAGACAGGCCTTCACGTCGAGCCCGCGGGTCGGCGAATGGGCAATCAGGACGGCGAGATCGTCGTCCATCTCGCGCGCCAGAATGAGCTTCTGGGCATTGCCGCCCGAGAGCAGCCGGGCGAGCCGGCCGGGGGCCGCCCCTGCGATGGCGAAACGCTCGATCGCCGCCGCCGCGCGCCGCCGCATGGCGCCGCGGTCGAGCAGGAAGCCGCGGTTCAGCTCGGGTGCCGCGAGATCGGTCAGGCACAGGTTTTCGGCGATCGGAAGGTCGCCGATCAGGCCACTGGCGAAACGATCGGAGGGGATGATGCGGAGCCCCTGCCGCCGCCGCGCCGCGGGCGGCGCCGTGGTCAGGTCGACGCCGTCGATCAGGAGCTGCCCGGCCGCCGCGGGGACGAGGCCGATCAGCCCGTCCGCCAGCGGCTGCTGGCCGTTGCCGCCGACCCCGGCGATCCCCAGGATCTCGCCCGCGCGGAGCGTCAGGTCGACGCCGGCGACTCCGATCGCCCCGTCCGGCCGGCGCACCGAAAAGCCGTCGAGACGCAGCCGTTCGCGGCCCAGCGTCAGGGCCGGCGCCGGTGGCGGCACCACCCGCTCGCCGACCATGAGGCGGGCCAATTCGCCGGCATCGAGGCCCTTGGCATCGGCATCGGCGAGCACGGTGGCGCCGCCCCGCATCACCGTGACGCGGTCGGCATGTTCGATCACTTCGCGGAGCTTGTGGGTGATCAGCACCACCGCCTTGCCGCCCTCGGCCAGGCGACGCACGAATTCGAGCAGCGCGCGCGACTCGGCGTCGGTCAGCACCGCCGTCGGCTCGTCGAGGACGACGATGCGGGCGCCGAGCAGCAAGACCTTGAGGATTTCGACCCTCTGGCGTTCCGCGACCGAAAGCTCGTCGACCCGGGCGGCGGCATCGACCGCCAGGCCGACCTCCCGCCCCTTGGCTTCGACCGCCTCCGCCGCCTGGCGCAGGTTGGCGATGCCGGCGACCGTGCCGCCCGCGGCCAACAGGATGTTCTCGGCCACGGTGAAACAGCCGACCAGGCGGTAGTGCTGATGCACCATGCCGATGCCCGCGGTGGCGGCGTCGGCCGGCCCGCGCAGCACCACATCCTGCTCGTCGACCAGGATCGAGCCGGCGTCGGGGGCATAGACGCCGGTCGCGACATTCATGATGGTCGATTTGCCGGCGCCGTTCTCACCCAGGAGGGCGTGGACCTCGCCCCAGCGCACCATGAAGGCGGCCGCGGTGAGCACCTTCTTGTCGCCGAAGGATTTGTCGATGCCGGAAAGTTCCAGGGCCGGCCGGCCACGATGCGCCGTGTTCAATTCGCCCCGCCTTTCAGGCCGAGGGCGCGCAGCGCCTTCCGATAGGCGATCGAGAAGCGGTCGGCCGGCAGATGGCCCTCCGCCGTCGGATCGAGGGGCAGGTCGAAGGGCACCTGGGATTCGACCATCTCACGGTCCTCCTCGTTCACCGCTTCCTGGAAGGCGATCCATTCGTCGACCGGCTGGTCGAGGTCGTGGTCGCGCGCCTTCAGCATGAAGATGCGCGACTCGCGGGCCGAGACGGGCGCCACGATGTCGAAGATGTGCTCGTCGCCGCGCGGGAAATGCAGGATCAGCCGCGTCGTATAGGGCAGGTAGACGTCATATTCCGAGAGGAGATCGGCGTAACTGGGCTTGCCGAGGAAGAGGCTGCCATCCTGCTGCGGCGTCAGGAGCTGGTAGTGCAGGCCGTGGGGCCGCGCCTCGACGACATAGGGGGCGACATCGGGCCGCTCCGGCCAGCCGAAGGTGCCGGCATGGGCGAAAGAGAAATGGGCCGTGTCGCAGAAATTCTCGGTATGGCGGCCGGCGCCGATCTTCCAGGTGGCGCCCATCTTGATCCGCTGCCAGGCGGGATCGGTCAGCTCCGGCCAGTCGGGGATGGGGAATTTCCCCTCCCCCTTCAGGCAGGTCCAGACCAGGCCGTAACGCTCGACCGCGGGATAGGTCGTCAGGTCCAGACGGGCCGGCGCCGCCATGCCGGGAGCCGACGGGATCCTGGTACAGCGCCCGGCGCCGTCGAAGGAAAGGCCGTGATATTTGCAGACGATCTCCTGCCCCTCGATCCGGCCGAGGCTCAGCTTCGTGCCGCGGTGGGGGCAATAGTCGGGGGCCACGCTCACCCCCGCCTCGGTGCGGAACAGCACCAGCGGCACATCCAGGAGGCGGCCGCGAACCGGCCGGCTGCCCGTCACCTCGGACGAGAAGCCGACCGGGAACCAGAAGCCGGCCAGGACATGCCAATCGTTCTCCGAAAAGGAGCAATCGATCGGCATTCCGTCCGGCTTCAGCATCGCGTCACTCCTTCGGGGCCGGCGGCATGGTGCCGATGGCGCCTTCGACGAAATAGTCGAGGGCCCAGAGCTGGTCGTCGGTCATGCTCTGGCCGGCGGGGATCGCCACGGTGCCGTCCTGCTTGGTGACCGGGCCGTCGAAGGGGGTGAGCTTGCCCGCCTCGATGGCGGCACGGGCCGCCTCGATCTTGGCCTTGGCTTCGGCGGAGATATTGGCGCTGAAGGGCACGAGGTCGACCGTATGGGTCGAGAGCGGCACGAAGGCGCCGTATTCTTCCGGTTTCCAGGTGCCGCCGATGATCGCCTTCAGGGTCGGCGTCAGATAATTCTCCCACTTGAAGACGACCGAGGTGAGGATCCCCTTGGGCGCATAGGAGGTCATGTCGATCTGGTAGCCGATGGCATATTTGCCCTTCTTCTCGGCCGCGTTGAGGGCCGAGGCGGCGGACAGGTTGGTGGCGATCACGTCGGCGTTCTGGTCCAGCATGGCTTCCGCCGTCTGGCCTTCCTTCACCGGGTCCCACCAGGAGTTGGTATAGACGGCGATCACCTGGGTGTCCGGCTTCATGGCGCGGGCGCCGCGGATGAAGGCGTCGACGTCCCAGTTGACGACGCTGACCGGGAAGCCGGCCAGGATGCCGATCTTGCCCGAGGTGGTGACCGCACCCGCCGCCATGCCGGCCAGATACCAGGCCTGATAGGTACGGGCGTAGAAGCTCTCGAGATTGGCGCCGTTGGTGGTGCCCGAGGCGTTCAGGAAGGCGACGTCGGGATAGGCCTTGGCCGCTTCGGCGATCGGGCCCGAATAGCCGTAGGAGGTGCCGACGATGATGTTGAAGCCGCGCTTCACATAGAGATCGACGGCGGCGCGGAAGGCCGTGGCCTCTTCCGGGATGCTCTCGGAGGTCGCGATCTTCACGCCCAGGTCCTTTTCGACCTGCTTGCGGGAGGCGTCGATCGCCTCGTTCCAACCGCCGTCCTTGATCGAGGCGGCATAGATGAAGGCGATTTTGGGCGGGCCCTTCAGCTCGAAGGCATGGGCTTGGTTGCCGAGGGCGGCGCTGCCGGCGACGGCGACGGCGCCGAGCCCGACGGTCAGGGCCAGCGCCCTGGCGCCCTGCAAGGTGCGACGGAGAAATGACATGGCGACCCCTTTTGCCTGCGACAGGATGTCCCGATTGGGTGCAAAGAGCATGCCACGGCTGCCACCGGCAGGGGCATTGGATTCCAATCTCGGATCTTGCCTAAAATTAGAACATTTTGATTTTAGAATGGCACAAATTTTCATCATCGAACCAGTCGAATGCCGACAACCATATGGTGAACAAGGATTATCCCCAACCGCGCCGCCCGCCGACCTTCCCCGGCGCGCCCATGAATGGCTATCCCATCTGAAATTTAGAGATTCCAAAATGTGAAAATTGGATGCCAATATGACCGCCAAAGAGATGGCACGGGGCTTGCTGGCCTGCCATGCCGACGGATACGGGCGACGGGCCTCGGCCCCGCCCGCATCGACCATCGAACCGGGGTAGAAGACTGTGACTGCCGAAGCACGACTGAAGGCCGCGGGCCTGGCCGCCAAGACGAGCGATTTCTCCGAGATCCCGCAGATCGACCTCGCCCCGATGGCGGGCGACGATCCGGTGGCCAAGCAGGCGACCGCCAAGGCGCTGCGCGACGCCTGCGTCAACGTCGGCTTCCTCTACGTCAAGAACCACGGGGTGCCACAGGCGGTGATCGACGGCATCTTCGCGCAGTGCCCGCGCTTCTTCGGCCTACCCCTCGAAGAGAAGATGAAGATCCATGTGAAGAAGTCGTCGAACAACAGCGGCTATACCCCTCTCCTCGAAGAGAATACCGACGAGACGGCGCTGGGCGACCTCCACGAAGGCTTCGACATGGCGAACGAGCTGCCGGCGGACGACCCCTACGGCAAGGGCCGCGAAGCGCTCTATGGCACCAACCTCTGGCCCGAGGGGCTGCCCGGCTTCCACGAGGCGATGCAGGCCTATTTCGACGCCATGCTGGCCTTGGGCGACCGCCTGTTCCGCGCCTTCGCCCTCGCCCTCGACCTGCCGGAAGACTATTTCGCGCCGATGGTGACCAAGCCGACCGCGGTCCTTCGCATCCTCTCCTACCCGAGCCAGGAGGGCGAGATCGACCAGCGCCAGATCGGCATCGGCGCCCATACCGACTACGAATGCTTCACCATCCTCGGCCAGCAGCCGGGCATCCAGGCGCTCCAGGTCCAGAACGGCAAGGGCGAATGGGTCTCGGCACCGCCGATCCCGGGCACTTTCGTGGTCAACATCGGCGACCAGATGGCGCGCTGGACCAACGACGTCTTCGCCTCGACCCGGCACCGGGCGCTCAACCTCTCGGGCAAGGCGCGCTACTCGATGCCCTTCTTCCTGGGCACCAATTACGACACGCTGATCGAGGCCCTGCCCTCCTGCGTCGGGCCGGACCGGCCGGCCAAATATCCCCCGGTGATCGCCGGGGAATATGTGCTGAGCCGCTTCGACGCGACCTATGCCTACCGCCAGAAGGAGGGCGAGGCTTAATCGACCGCGGGCGACTGCGCCGCGTCCCAGGGCGCGTCCGGAATCGCCAGGTAGCGGATCATGACGGTTGCCAGTTCGTCGGCCAATTGGTCGTCGGACATGCCCATGATCCGCTGATCGGCCAGCGAGCGGCTGATCAGGGCCGAGAAGATGAGCTGCATGGCGAGATCGATCGCCCCGCCCGCCTGGGCCCGATCGGCCACTTCCGGATGCTGCCGCGCGACGGCGAAGAGCTTTTCCATCAGATGGTCGCGCACGTCGGTGAAATGGGTCCACACCAGCATGTCGCGAAGCGCCGCCCGGACCACTTCGCGGAGCAGCACGGCATGGGCACTGGTCAGGCGCACCATGACCACCACCATGCGGCGGACGACGAGGGCGAAGGGCTGGCCGTCGAAGCGCTCGGGCAGCAGCAGCGTGTCGAGGAGGCCGCCGGCCCGTTCGGCGAAACGCTGGGCCAGCGCCTCGAGCAGGGCTTCCTTGTCGGCGAAGCGCTGGTAGAAGGCACCGGTCGAACAGCCGGCGCGTTCCGCGATGTCGACCACCCTCATCCGGTCGAAGCCGACCTCGTTGATCATTTCCTGCCCGACTTCGAGCAGGCGTTCGAGCTTGTTCCGGCTGCGCGCCTGGGCCGCCGGCTTCAGCACGACGCCGAGGCGCCGCCTTCCCGGCCGCGCCGCCGTCTCTGCTCCGTCACCGTTCTTTGTCACGCCACGCTCCGCCACAGGGCGTTTCGCGTTCCCCGGCCGCGCCGCCGCAGAATGATTGGTCACTGTTCCAGCCCCTCGCTTTGCACGAACGATAACGGCGTTCTGATTCGCGGGCAAGCCGCAGGGACCGGCCATGCTTGCGGTAGGCCGCCATTTCGGCCAGCCTTGGCGGCCGAAGTGAAGCGCGGGAGGATTCGATGGCCGAGGTCGGCACGGGCGAGGCGGACGAGGAGACCGAGTGGGCGGCGGCCCTGCCGGAATTGCAGCGCCTGCGCGACAGTATCGACAATATCGACGCCGCCCTGGTCCACATGCTGGCCGAACGTTTCAAATGCACCCAGGCGGTGGGTGCCCTGAAGGCCCGCCACAAACTGCCCCCGGCCGACCCGGCGCGCGAGGCGGAACAGATCAAGCGCCTGCGCGGCCTCGCCGTCTCGGCCAAGCTGGATCCCGAGTTCGCCGAGAAATTCCTCAATTTCATCATCGGCGAAGTGATCCGCCACCACCGCGCCATCGCCGAGTCCTGAAGGTCACAGGCGGGCACAATCGTCCCCGATCCCGCCGCAATCGGTGGCGGAGGGGACAAGCCTTTGCCATTTTTCGGGCCTAGCTTCGGCTGAACTGATTCGGTGACGAACCGTGACGGAAAAAATGATGACCGGGCCTTTCGCGCGCATTTCCTCGAGGGTGGCGGCCCTCGGTGCAGGTCTCGTGCTCGCCGTGATGAGCGGCGGTGCCTTCGCCCAGACCGCGATCACGGTCGACAAGGGCACCCAGGCCCCGATCCCGATCGCGGTGCCGAGCTTCGCGGGCGGCGACATGGGCGCCCAGGTGGCCCAGGTGATCTCGGCCGACCTCGAGCGTTCGGGCCTGTTCCGGCCGACGGCACCGGGCACCTATCCCCAGACGCCGGACCAGATCCAGGCCCAGCCGGCCTTCCCGGCCTGGCGCAGCACCGGGGCGGACGCCCTGGTTTCCGGCCGGGTGGTACCGCAGGGCGGCAAAGCCTCTTACGAATTCCGCCTGTGGGACGTCCAGGCCGAGCAGCAGCTGACCGGCACGGCCTTCACCGCCGATTCGGCCAATTGGCGCCGCGTCGCCCACATCATCGCCGACACGATCTACAAGAAGATGACCGGCGAGGACGGCTATTTCGACACCCGCATCGTCTATGTCTCGGAATCGGGACCGAAGAACCGGCGCGTGAAACGCCTCGCGATCATGGATCAGGACGGCGCCAACCACCGCTTCCTGACCTCGGGCAAGGACCTGGTGATGACGCCGCGCTTCTCCCCGCGCGACCAGACCATCACCTATATGTCCTATTTCAACGACAAGCCGCGGGTCTATCTGTTCAACATCGACTCGGGGCAGCAGGAAGTGCTGGGCGATTTTCCGGGCATGACCTTCGCACCGCGCTTCTCGCCCGACGGCAACAAGGTGGTGATGTCGATGGCGAAGGACGGTAACACCGACATCTTCGTGATCGACCTGCGCACCCGCAAGATCGCCCGGCTCACCTCCGGCCCGGCGATCGAAACCTCGCCCTCCTATTCGCCGGACGGCAGCCAGATCACCTATAACTCGGACCAGAGCGGCGGCCAGCAGCTCTATGTCATGAATGCCGACGGTTCGGGCCAGCGGCGCATTTCTTTCGGCGACGGCCGTTATGCAACGCCGGTATGGTCTCCCCGCGGCGATTACATCGCCTTCACCAAGATGAAGGGCGGCCGTTTCGCCATCGGCGTCATGAAGCCGGACGGTTCGGGCGAGCGGATCCTCTCCGAGAGCTTCCTGGACGAGGGCCCGACCTGGGCCCCGAACGGCCGCGTGATCGCCTTTTTCCGCCAGTCTCCGGGCGCCTCGGGCACGGTGAAGCTCTATTCGGTCGATATCACCGCATCCAACGAACGCCTGATGCCGACGCCGCTGGACGGCTCCGACCCGGCGTGGTCGCCACTCAATCCCTGAGGCGGGCGTCAGGCCTTAATTTTGACAAAGATGGCACAGTGTTGCGACTTTGCACTAGAGAGCGGCAAGGACCAGTGGTAACCCTACCTCCGCGTCCTTCCGCGCCAGGAGCGGTAGTGGATTTCGCAACTGCGAAATGCTAGTTTCGCGTTCGAGCGACCATCCCTGCCGCCCCGCGCGCACCGACAGCGCTGCACCCTCAGGAGTCCAACCGCTATGCGCTTCACTCATCCCGGCTACAAGATCGCCAGCCTTGTTGCCGCCCTGTTCATCGTGGCCGCCTGCTCGTCCTCGTCCGAGGGCACCGGCGGTGCCACCACCGGCGCATCGACCTCGTCGATCGTCCCGGGCTCGCAGGAAGATCTCGCCGCCACCGCCGGCGACAGCGTCTTCTTCGACTTCGACAAGTACAACCTGAAGCCCGAAGGTCAGAAGACCCTGCAGGCCCAGGCCGCTTGGCTCGCCAAGTATCCGTCGGTGACCCTGACGATCGAAGGCCACTGCGACGAACGCGGCACCCGCGAGTACAACATCGCCCTCGGCGAGCGCCGTGCGAATTCCGCCCGCGCCTATCTGATCTCGCTGGGCGTCGACGCCAACCGTCTCCAGGTCATCTCCTACGGCAAGGACCGCCCCTTCGCGGTCGGCTCGGACGAGACCGCCTGGGCCCAGAACCGTCGCGGTTTCAGCCGCGTCAACTGACGCCGGCTGCCACTTGCCGCCAGGCGGCATGATGGTCGCTTGAAACGCCCGTCCCGGAGCTTCCGGGGCGGGCGTTCTTCTGTCCGGCCGAGCGCCATGCTTTCGCCAAGCTGACCGGGCATTCTACCCTGTGACGATACCGCACCCGCGGCCCGCCCGATTCGAGGATCCCGTGTCATGCCGTCCGCTGCCCGACGCCCCCTTCGCCTGATTGCCGCCGGGCTGCTGCTCGCCGCCGGATGGTCGGCCGGGCAGGCCTTCGCCCAGGCGGCGACGGACCTTGGCGCGCTCCGCGACAAGCTCGCCGAAATCTCCGACTCGGCGACCGAGATCCAGCTGGCCCAGGCCCAGGGCGGCATCAACCAGGCCGGCGTGGCTCAGCTCGACCTCCGCCTCTCCGCTCTCGAAGAGCAGATCCGCACCCTGACCGGCCAGATCGAGCAGGCGCAATATGCCGCCGACCAGAACAAGGCCGCGCTCAAGAGTTTCCAGGACGACGTCGAATTCCGCCTGAACCGGCTGGAGCAGCAGTCCGGCGTCCAGGCCGGCGGCGGTGACACCGGCGGTGCCCAGGGTGGCACCGCAGGCGCTGCACCAGCGCCCGCGCCGGCCCCGACGCCCGCACCGGCCCCCGGCCCCACATCGTCTCCCGCGGGTGGCCCCTCGCCCGCCACCTCGTCGCCGGCGGCACTGGCCGCCTATGACAATGCCCTCGGCATGTTGCGCCGGGGCGACTACGACCAGGCGGAAGCCGCGCTGAAATCCTTCCTGGCCAGCTATGGCTCCGACAAGCTCGCCGGCAATGCCCAATATTGGCTGGGCGAGACCTATTACGTGCGCGGCAACTACGATACCGCGGCCCAGACCTTCCTGTCCGGCGTGAAGACCTACCCGCAGGGCGCCAAGGCCCCCGACAGCTTCCTGAAGCTGGGCATGAGCCTCATCCAGATGGGCCAGAAGGACAAGGGCTGCCAGGTCCTGTCCGACCTGCCCAACCGCTATGCCGATGCCAGTGCCACCATCAAGTCCCGCGCCGACCGCGAACGCAAAGCGGCCGCCTGCCCCTGAGCCGGCGGCGACCGCGCGTTTCACCACCGCCCTCGACCGCCTGGCGCCACCGCCCCGGCTGGCGCTGGCGGTATCGGGCGGAGCCGACAGCCTCGCCCTGCTTCTGCTCGCCGATGCCTGGTCCGGCTTGGCGCCCGGGCGAACCCTCGACATCCTGACCGTCGACCACGGCTTCCGGCCGGAAGCTGCGGCGGAAGCGGAACGAGTGGCGGCCCTGGCGCGCCGGCTCGGCCATGGCCATACCGTCCTCCGCCCCGCCGCGCCCCTGCCCCGGCGCGGGCTCGAAGCGGCGGCCCGCGCCGCCCGCTATGCCCTGCTGGGCGATTGGTGCCGGCGCGCCGGTGTCACCGCCCTGCTGACCGGCCACAGCCGGGACGACCAGGCGGAAACCCTGCTGCTCCGTCTCCAGCGCGGCTCCGGCCTGGACGGGCTGGCCGCCATGGCACCGGCCAGTGCGCTGCCGGGCCTTCGCCTGCTGCGCCCCCTGCTCGATTTTTCGCGGGCCGAACTGACCGGCCTGGTCGAGGCCGCCGGCTGGATCCCGGTGGCCGATCCGATGAACGAGGACGCCCGTTTCGCCCGGGTCGCCGTGCGCCGGGCGATCGCCACCCTCGGGCTCGACGCCGCCGGCCTCGCCGCGACCGCCGCCCGCCTGCAACGCGACCGCGCCGCGATCGAGGCGGCGGCGGCCGAGATTGCCTGCCGGGCCTTCACCCTGGATGCCTGGGGCGTCGCCTCGATCGATCGCCGGGCATTGGCCGGAGCCCCTGCGCCTTTCGTCGAACGGGCGCTCGGTCGCCTGATCCGGGCCGTGGGCGGCGGCGCCTATCCGCCGCGGCGCGAGCGGCTGGACCGGCTGGCCGAACGGCTTGCCTCGACGGACGAGATCTTTGCCGGCGCGACCCTGGGCGGCTGCCGCTTCCTGGCCGGGCGGGAGCGGGTGACGGTGCTGCGCGAGGCGCGCCATCTCGGTCCACCATTACAGCTCGACGCCGGAGCCAGCGGCGTCTGGGACGACCGTTTCGCGGTCGAGGCGGGACCGCACCCGATCACCGTGACCGCCCTCGGCGACAGAAGCGCGCCCGGCCTGCCGGCGCTCCGCCGGGTCGAGCGGCTGGTCACCCCGGCGGTCTTCTCGAATGGTGAACTCCTGGCCGTCCCCGCCCTCGAATTCGGGGCTCCACAGGCGGCGAGACTGCGCTATTGTGCCCCCGATATCTTCTCCGCCCGCGGTTGACAGGAGTTGTTTACCACGGGCGCGGCACTATCTATGACAAGCATTGAAATTCCGCCTTCCGGGGCGGCGTGCCGGCGGCGGCCGGCAAAGTAGATAAGGCCGGCGGAGGCCGGCACAGTAGGTGATGCCGGCGGAGGCCGGCTGGAAAGGTCAAGCCCGTGAATTTGCCCGGACGTAATCTCGCCCTGTGGGTCGTCATCGCGCTGCTGCTGTTTGCGCTGTTCAATGCGTTCCAGGGTTCGTCCAGTCATCGGACGGGCGGCTCGATGCCCTATTCCGAGTTCGTTGCCGCGGTCGAGGCGAGCCGGGTCACCGACGCCACGATCCAGGGCGAATCGGTCTACGGCCACCTCTCCGACGGCCGCGAATTCTCGACCTACGCGCCGACCGACCCGCAGCTCGTCCAGCGCCTGCTCGACAAGGGCGTGAACGTCCAGTCGGTGCCGCAGGACAAGTCGGGCCCGACCCTGATCGACGTTCTGGTGTCCTGGTTCCCCATGCTGCTGCTGATCGGCGTGTGGATCTTCTTCATGCGCCAGATGCAGTCGGGCGGCGGCAAGGCCATGGGCTTCGGCAAGTCCAAGGCCCGCCTTCTGACCGAGCGCCACGGCCGCGTCACCTTCGACGACGTCGCCGGCATCGACGAGGCCAAGGAAGAACTCGAGGAGATCGTCGACTTCCTGAAGGACCCGCAGAAGTTCCAGCGCCTGGGCGGCCGCATTCCCAAGGGCGCCCTGCTGGTCGGCCCGCCGGGCACCGGCAAGACCCTGCTGGCGCGCGCCATCGCGGGCGAGGCCAATGTGCCCTTCTTCACCATTTCGGGTTCGGACTTCGTCGAAATGTTCGTCGGCGTCGGCGCGTCCCGCGTGCGCGACATGTTCGAACAGGCGAAGAAGAACGCCCCCTGCATCATCTTCATCGACGAAATCGACGCCGTCGGCCGCCATCGCGGTGCCGGCCTGGGCGGCGGCAACGACGAGCGCGAGCAGACCCTGAACCAGCTCCTGGTCGAGATGGACGGTTTCGAGGCGAACGAGGGCGTGATCCTGGTCGCCGCCACCAACCGGCCGGACGTGCTGGACCCCGCCCTGCTGCGCCCCGGCCGCTTCGACCGCCAGATCGTGGTGCCCAACCCGGACATCGCCGGCCGCGAGAAGATCCTCAAGGTCCATATGCGCAAGGTGCCGGTGGCGAGCGACGTCGACGCCCGGGTGATCGCCCGCGGCACCCCCGGCTTCTCCGGCGCCGACCTCGCCAACCTGGTGAACGAGGCCGCCCTTCTCGCCGCGCGCAAGGGCCGCCGCATCGTCACCATGTCGGAATTCGAGGCCGCCAAGGACAAGGTCATGATGGGCACCGAACGGCGCTCCATGGTCATGTCCGACGAGGAAAAGCGCCTGACCGCCTATCACGAGGGCGGCCACGCCATCGTCGGCATGAACGTGCCCTCGTCCGACCCGATCCACAAGGCCACCATCATCCCGCGCGGCCGTGCCCTCGGCATGGTCATGCAGCTCCCGGAATCGGACAAGCTGTCGGTGACGCGCGAATTCATGATCTCGCGCCTCGCCATCTCCATGGCCGGCCGCGTCGCCGAGGAACTGGTGTTCGGCTACGACAAGGTGACCTCCGGCGCCTCCAGCGACATCGCCTATGCGACCCAGCTCGCCCGCAACATGGTGACCCGCTGGGGCCTGTCGGACGAGCTCGGCGCCGTCGCTTACGGCGACAACCAGGAAGAAGTCTTCCTCGGCCATTCGGTCTCGCGCACCCAGAACGTCTCCGAAGAGACGGCCCGCAAGATCGACGCCGAAGTGAAGAAGCTGGTCGACAATGCGCTCGCCACCGCGCGCCAGATCCTGACCGACAAGCGCGGCGACCTCGAGACCCTGGCCAAGGGCCTGCTCGAATACGAGACCCTGTCGGGCGACGAGATCCGCGCCCTGCTGCGCGGCGAACACATCTACCGCGAACCCTCGAACGACCCGCCCTCGCCCGACATCGGCACCAGCTCCGCCGTGCCCCCGACCGGCAAACCCGCCGACGACCGCGGCAACCCCGGCATCCGCCCGGAACCCGCCCCCGGGGCGTAAGGGACGTCAGAACAAACGCGAAAGGGCCGGCCCCATGGGCTGGCCCTTTTTTGTTTTGGGGCGACGGTAGCGACCAAGGGGGATACCGGAGCAAAGCCGGCCGCGCTGACCGCGACTGGCCCGAAGGGAAAAACGAGCTCCCTCTTAGCTAAAACGTACCTGCTATGCGTCTTCCCTAGGCTTCCATTGAAGCTCGTCAAGGCGGCAGGCTGCGCGAAAAACGGCGCTACGCAGACTCTTGTGGGCTGGCGTTTGAGATACAGCACGCTCATAGCACTTTAGGAGTAGCATTCGGAACTCATCCAAATTCCCCTGCCCATTCGGCAGTCCCTGCACCGCCAGCGCAAACTTGTTGGCGTCTGAGTCATCTTTCGGCTCCTCAATGTTGCCTTCGCAAAATGCTTTGACCAATTTCTTCGGCTTGCCATTGTTGACATTGTAAGCGGTTCGCTTTCCGCTAAGACGCGCAACTGCACCATCGCGATGCGATGGCCGGCTCGCGCCTTCCTTATTCAAATGTTCGATTGCGTCCATAGCGGAAATCCCCGCCTGACGGACATAAAACCAAAGAGGTAGCCACTCGCGACTGGAGTGTGCCGAGTGCACCAAATAATCGAGCGGATGAGCGACTTTTTCACCAGTGAGAAAGTTCCGCAGTACAGCGTCAGGCGTCACGTTTGCGCGGACGATTTTTGTCGCGACGGCATCACTGTTAGCTGTAACTTCTCCTATAAGTTTTAAGGTTGGCGCACCAGATTTTTCATGGAACTCGCCTTCTCGGATAAATTTGATCTGGTTCAACAAGGTCGGATCGATGACGATTGGGCGCTTGCCGTCGTCCAAAATCCCATTGTCCAAATCCGCAATCAGCGCACGTGCGGGACCGAGAGCGAGCAACCGCGTAATAAGCGGAAGCATATCCGAACGAACGGCAGCATCACGCTCATCAAGAATAATACGAAGATCACTATATTTTATACGTTCGCAACTTCCAGAATATCGAAAGAATATATCTCCTTCTTTTATTATCTTTCCATCTCCGGTGCGCGCAATAACTGGCCGACCGGGATGTTGCTCAACATGCATAACGCCGATGGTCTTCGTTCCTATAACAGCGACGGCGGTCTGTACTTTTGGTGTTGGGTCCAGATAAGAACGGATCAACCTCGTGAATTCAGCCGGGTCAGTTCTCTCAAAGTCACCGGTGCTCAGACCAGTGACTGTATAGATCTTGTTTGTCGCGGCGGCCGCCGAGCCAGCCCTATCCTGGACGCCGAAAAAAATGTAACCACCCCGGTTGTTCGCAAGAGCTGCAACTACACGGATCCATTCCAAGTAGTGCTTAAGGCCAAAATTTGCTTTGCATTCATGCTGCTCTGTTTCCCCACATATCAGGCGCCATGTCCCGTTGGCGTCCGCAGCAAATAGTCCCGCGATGACGCCTGGATCCAGAGGCCCTTTTGGGCTTTCAGTCCTTTGTGGCGACGCGACCACTGGAACGCCGATAGCAGCTACCTGCCCCTCTGGTTTAGGAAGTGCAATGAAGGCACTCAATTCCGCATCTGTCGCCTGCGGGACTTCCGGCCCGTATGATCCATCGCGGATTTGAGACATACGACCTGAATTCACTGCGCGATCCGGTCTATTGAAGAAGAATTGAATGTCCTTGTTCTTCATGCCACGCGCAAGCATGGCCTTGATCAGCCCTATTTCCTGATCTGTGATGCTACGCTTTGACATCCATTACACCATAAACGCCTTTTTCGCTTCGGCTCGGAGGCGGCGGACTACTTTCATGCAGATACCCCCTCCTAGACCCATGCCATCGCAGTTTAGCGAGCGATTGCAAGGACGATTGTATTGTTGGAGAAACCCACGCACCATGACTCGAACACACCTCATGTTTGAATGGGCACATCGTAGGTTCACCGTATCACTGAATTCTCTCGGAGAATAACCCCTATACTTGTTTCGAGCCCGCGGTTCTATTTTTGGCTGCGGACTAGATGGGGAAGGATTCGTTCAGCCTTTTTCCAGTCGCCTATCCCGCATTGCAAAAATCGATTGTGCGTTGCGACAAAATGCCAATTGTCGAGGCGGCGGGGGGCGCCCTCTAATGGGGGCAGTCGTTGTGTAAGCTTGGTGAAGCCATGACCGTTCTGCGTCTTTTCGCCCTGCGCGCCGAAGCTGCCCTGTTCGATTCCGTGGCGGCGCGGGTCGCCTGGGCCGTGCTGGGTGCCGCCCTCGGCCTGTGGCAGGGGCCCCTGTTCATGATCGGCCTGACCGCCGCTCTCGTCGTCCTGAACGCGCTGCTCGGCGCGATCGGCAGCCTGCCGGCCTCCCCGCGCAATGCCCGTGCCGTGGCGTCGCGTGCGCCCCTGATGGCGCGGCCCCAGGGCGCCTGAACCGCATCTGATCCCCCGGGCGCCCGGGGCTTTACCGGTGCCGGTTCAGACGGCGTAGGTCCGCGCCAGGGCTTCGGCCCGATGTTCGGCCGCGACGGCGCTGGGAATGGCGCCGTCCAGCCGCGCCAGGCAGGCGAGGTCGCGGAAATGGCGCGCCACCGTCGGCCGCGAGCGCGCCCGCTCCCGCAGCAGGGCGCCCAGGCCGGATGCCGGGGCATCGCCCGCCCGCCGACTCTTCAATCCCGCATCGACATAGGTCTGCACCAGGAGATCGCGCTGGGCATGGCTGCCGCCGAGCAGCGACAAGCGGGGCAGGATCGGCTCCAGCGCCGCCGCCGCTTCGGCGAAACGGCCATGGGCATGGTCCGCCAGGGCGTGGGCCGCGACGGCGGCGACCTCCGCCCAGGCGGCGCGGCGATGGCGCCGGGCCTTGGCCGCCTGGGCCTCGATCGCGGCGATCAGGCGGTTGGCCTGGCCATCCATCCCGGCACGCAGCAACGCCATCAGATAATGGAGGTCGAGCAGCGGCTCCAGGTGATCGGCCTCGCGCGCGGCGACATGGCGGGCGACGTCGCGCCAGCGGTTGCCGACCGGCACGCCCCGGAGGTCGAGGCGCCAGAGCAGCGAGGCGGCATTGACCTGGTCCTGCGAATAATCCTTCCACACGCCCCAAACCCGCTGGTCGTAGAGGTCGAGCGCGCCGGCCGCGTCGTCGCGGTCGAGATACATCAGCGCCAAGTGCCACCAATTATGGGTGAGCATGAAGGAATTGCAGTCCTCCCAGGTCTCGGCATGGGATTCCAGCCAGTCGATGCCCTCGTCCAGCCGCCCTTCGGCCGCCATGACGTGAGCGACGGCGTGATGGGCCCAGGGTTCGCGCCGACGCAGTTCGACGGCATAGCGCCCAGCCATTTCGGCGTCGCGCAGGCGGCCGCATTCCTCCAGCGCGAAGGCGCGCATACCATGGGCATGGGGATCGTCGCGGTGCGCCGGCAGCACGGCGTCGATCACCGCCAACATGCCGGCGGCGTCGCCCTGGTTAAACTGGTGATACTGGCAGAGCTTCACCGAGGCGAGATCGCGCGGCCAGCCCTCGGCGATGTCGAGATGCAGGCGGACAGCAAGGTCGGTATCGCCCTTGGCCCAGGCCTCGACAGCGAGCAGCCAGAGCTGTTCCCGCCGGCTCGCCTTGTTCACATAGAGCCGGGCCTTCTGCAGGAGCGGCAGCGCCGCCCTGACCCCGGCTGCCGACTCGAGGCAGAGGTTGAGCACGGCGCCGAGGGTCAGTGCCATCACGCAGCGCGGATCGGCCGCCACGCCCTCGAAGACGGCGCTGGCGGCCTGGCCGTAGCCCAGCCACTGGTCCACCATCTTGTTGATGGCCGCCACGGCCACAGGGTTGTCGGTGGTGACGTCGTTGCCGCGCGCATCCTTGAGCATGACGAACTCCCCTGCTGTTCATGACAGTCTGGGGACAGGTGCGGCGCACAAGCAAGGACACCTTTGTCTCACCCGCCGGTCATGCGCATAGCAGCCATCGGGAGGCGAAAAGAGGGTGGCCCGCCGGTGCCGGCCGGGCTCTAGAATGACCGGCAGCGCATCCTTCCGCGGGGTCCATCACCATGAAGATCGGGTTCATCGGCCTCGGCCGCATGGGGGCCGGCATGGCCGCCAATCTGCTCGCCGCCGGCCATGCGGTCACCGTCTACAACCGCTCGCCCGAGAAATGCGCCCCCCTTGCCGAAAAGGGCGCCGTGGTCGCGGCAACGGTGGCCGAGGCCTGCCGGGGCGAGGCGGTGGTCACCATGCTGGCCGACGATGCCGCCCTCGAAGCGGTCACCGACGGGCCGGGCGGCCTCGTCGCGCAACTCGCCCCGGGCGCGCTTCATGTTTCGGCCAGCACAGTTTCGGTGGCGCTTTCGGCCCGGCTCGACACGGCGCACGCGGCCGCCGGCCAGGCCTATGTCGCGGCCCCGGTGTTCGGCCGGCCGGATGTGGCGGCGGCGGGCCAGCTCTTCATCGTCACGGGCGGTGCGGCGACGGCGGTCGATCGTGCCATGCCCCTGTTGGAGGCCATGGGGCGCCAGGTCTTCCGCCTGACCGAGCGGCCCGAGGCGGCCAACCTGATCAAGCTCTCGGGCAATTTCCTGATCACCACGGTGATCGAGGCGCTGGGCGAGGCCCTCGCCCTGGTCGGCAAGGGCGGCATCGATCCCGCCGCCTATCTCGACTTCCTGACCTCGACCCTGTTCGGCGCCCCGGTCTATCGCAATTACGGCAAGCTGATCGTCGACGGCGTGTTTCAGCCGCCGGGCTTCCCGGCCCCGCTGGGCCTCAAGGACACCCGCCTGGTGCTGGCGGCGGCGGAGGAGCTGCGCGTGCCCCTGCCGCTGGCCAATCTGGTGCGCGACCGTTTCCTCGCCCTGCTCGCCCAGGGCGGCGACGGGCTCGACTGGTCGGCGATCGGCGCCCTGCCCGGGCGCGACGCCGGGCTCAAGTAATCCCAAAGAAAAAGGCCGGGGCGTCGCCACCCCGGCCTTCTTGGTTCGCTGATCCGCGGATCAGGCGGCGAGCAGGCCGCGCAGCACATACTGCAGGATGCCGCCGTTCTTGAAGTAGTCGACCTCGTCCACCGTGTCGATGCGGAGCAGGAGCGGGATCTCCTTCACCGTGCCGTCGGCCTTGGTGATGCGGCAGGTCACGTCCATGCGCGGGGTCAGCTTGTCGGCGAAACCGACGAGATCGATCACGTCGGTGCCTTCGAAGCCGATCGACTTGCGATCCGCACCGTCCTTGAAGACGAGCGGCAGCACGCCCATGCCGACCAGGTTCGAGCGGTGGATGCGCTCGAAGCTCTCGGCGATCACGGCCTTGACGCCCAGCAGGTTGGTGCCCTTCGCCGCCCAGTCGCGCGACGAGCCGGTGCCATATTCCTTGCCGGCGACGACGATCAGCGGCACGCCGGCCTTCTGATACTTCATCGAGGCGTCGTAGATGGCTTCGGGCTTCGGATCGGCGACGGTCTCGCCCGGCTTGCCGAAATATTTGGTCACGCCGCCTTCGGTGCCGGGCACCAGTTCGTTCTTGATGCGGATGTTGGCGAAGGTGCCGCGCATCATGACTTCGTGGTTGCCGCGACGGGCGCCGTACTGGTTGAAGTCGGCCACGTCGACCTTGTTCTTGACCAGATACTTACCGGCCGGGCTGTCCTTCTTGATGTTGCCGGCCGGCGAGATGTGGTCGGTCGTGATCGAGTCGGCGAAGATCGCCAGGATGCGGGCGCCGACCACTTCCGAGACGGCCTTGGGGGCCGCCGGCATCTTGTCGAAATAGGGCGGGTTCTGGATATAGGTCGACTTGTTGTTCCAGTCGTAGGTCTGGGACTCGGTGGTCTTGACCTTCTTCCAGTTGCTGTCGCCGCCGAACACGTCCTTGTACTGGGCGCGGAACTGGGCCGCGGTCACGCACTTGCGGACGGTGTCGGTGATCTCCTGGTTGGACGGCCAGATGTCCTTCAGGTAGACCGGCTTGCCGCCCTTGCCCATGCCGATCGGATCCTTGGTCAGGTCGATCTTCAGCGAGCCGGCGATGGCATAGGCGACCACCAGCATGGGCGAGCCGAGATAGTTCGCCTTCACCAGCGGATTGACGCGGCCTTCGAAGTTGCGGTTGCCGGAGATCACGGCACCGGCGACCAGGTCGCCCTTGGTGACGGCCTCGGCGACTTCCTCCGGCAGCGGGCCGGAGTTGCCGATGCAGGTGGTGCAGCCGTAACCGACCAGGTTAAAGCCGAGCTTGTCGAGCGCCTTGTCGACGCCGGCCTTGGCCAGATAGTCGGTCACCACCTTGGAGCCCGGCGCCAGCGAGGTCTTCACCCAGGGCTTCACCTTGAGACCCAAGGCCACGGCCTTCTGCGCCAGCAGGCCGGCGCCCAGCATCACGCTCGGGTTCGAGGTGTTGGTGCAGGAGGTGATGGCGGCGATGGTCACATGGCCGTGGTCGACCTCGTATTTGCCGCTCTTCACCTTGACCGGCTGGCTCTCCTTGCCCGCCTTGTCGAAGCCGGGCTTCGGCTTGACCAATTCGGACATGAAGTTCTCGGCCACGCCCGAGAGGGCGACGCGATCTTGCGGACGGCGCGGGCCGGCCAGCGAAGGCTCGACCGACGAGATGTCGAGTTCGAGGGTCGACGAGAACACCGGGTCCTTGGAGCGGGAAGTGCGCCACAGGCCGTTGGCCTTGGCGTATTCCTCGACCAGGGCGACGCGGCCGGGCTTGCGGCCGGTCGACTTCAGGAAGTTGATGGTCTCGGCGTCGATCGGGAAGAAGCCGCAGGTGGCACCATATTCCGGCGCCATGTTGGCGATCGTGGCGCGGTCGGCGAGCGAGAGCTGGTCGAGACCCGGGCCGTAGAATTCGACGAACTTGCCGACCACGCCGTGCTTCCTGAGCATCTGGGTCACGGTCAGCACGAGGTCGGTGGCGGTGGTGCCTTCCTTGAGCTTGCCCTTGAGCTTGAAGCCGACCACTTCGGGGATCAGCATCGAGATGGGCTGGCCCAGCATCGCGGCTTCCGCCTCGATACCGCCCACGCCCCAGCCCAGAACCGCGAGGCCGTTCACCATGGTGGTGTGGCTG
>Ga0265297_10004867_pt1 | contig 21299 bp, 26 predicted proteins | sample Munlanlwell13791_FD_192502 | JGI IMG/M metagenome (GOLD analysis project Ga0265297, IMG submission 192502) | Leachate microbial communities from a municipal landfill in Southern Ontario, Canada - Leachate well 137-91 | ecosystem: Engineered > Solid waste > Landfill > Unclassified | place...
AAATGAGTGGCTCTGCCAACAACGGGAACGAAGCCATAATTGAAATACCTGAAGAGCCAACAGACAACGAAGAAATTCGTATTGAAAATATTCCTTTTTAATAAATTAAAACTATGAATGCTAAAAAATCAAAAGAATGTTATTTTTGTGTTAATAATCTTGAGGTTGATTATAAAGACACAAGAACTTTAAGACGTTTTGTTAATTTCTACATGAAAATGTTACCAGGAAAAAGAACTGGCGTTTGTTCTTGGCACCAAAGAAAATTAGCAACAGCAATCAAACGCTCACGTATAATGGCTTTGCTATCACCAACTCATAAATAAATTTGAGCTTTATGTTAAATTTCAATGAAATAAAAGTGGGAAAAGTTATTAAGGTTAATGACGACCCATACATTATTATAAAAACCGACCATCATAAAATGGGGAGAGGAGGAGCTGTATTAAAAGTTAAGTGCCGTAATTTAATTAACGGCAATGTTTTAGAAAGGACATATCAAGGGGCAGAAAAAGCGGAAGAAGCGGAGACAGAAACGAAAAAAGCAAATTTCATGTATAAAGACAAGGACGAAGCCTACTTCATGGATAATACTAGTTACGAACAATTCAATTTAGCGATTGAAGAACTCGGCGAATCAGTTAAGTTTTTAAAAGATGGAACAGATGTTGATGTTTTATATTTTGAAAATAAACCGGTATCTATTAGCCTACCGATTAAAATGGATTTTAAGGTCCTCAGTGCCCCTCCGGGAGTTAAAGGAAATTCAGCCGGAAATGTTAATAAACAAGTAGAAATAGAAACTGGTGCCTTAATTAACGTCCCAATGTTTATCAACGAAGGAGATGTAATCAGAATTAATACTGAAACGGGCGAATATGTTGAAAGAGCAAATTAGTTTCAAAAAACTGCTCCGCGAAGGAGCAGTTTTTTTGTTTATTTAAGTGCAGAATGATATAATTAAAACCGAAGCAATACGATAAAATAGCAATATATAACTATGATCACCCTGATAATATTATCTTTAATATTTTTCTTAATTCTCGCCCTAATCCGTTTTGATTTAGCGATTATGGCTATTATTGTTGGCCTACCATCGTATTTAATTCGCTTCCAATTATTAGGGATCCCTCTTACTTTTCTAGAAGCAATGATTTTAATCAGCTTCGCCGTTTGGTTTTGCGGCAATGTTATCCCTAATTTTAAAACTTGGTTTAAAAAAAGAAAAGAAAGAACACCCTACCCCTTTTCTTATGAAATTATTGGCTTAATTATAGTTTCTTTTATTTCGGTAGCCATCGCTAAATTTAGTTCAGAGTCCCTGGGAATTTGGAAAGCTTATTTCTTTGAACCAATCCTATTATATATTTTGGTTTTAAATACTTTAAAAAAGAAAAACGATTTAAACAAAATTTTTTTAGCTCTGTTAATTTCTGCCATAGGAGTCATCTTGGTCGCAATTTTTCAAAAGATAACTGGTCAATTTATCTTTAATGACTTCTGGACCCAAGAAGAAACCAGGCGCGTTGTTTCTTGGTTTGGATATCCTAACGCTATCGGTCTTTATTTAGCTCCTTTAACAATGGTATTTCTCGGCTGGTTTTTTTCTCTCCCCTTAAAACAAAATTTAATTAAATCTTTAGGCAAAATAATTTTACTATTAACTATTATCGGATCTGTTGCTGCTATTTACTTTGCTCGCTCAGAAGGAGCTTTAATCGGATTAAGTGCAGGATTGCTTGTTTTTGGCTTAATATCCGGACGTCGTCAAAGAATAGCCACTTTTATTCTCGCTGCGATACTCGTTGGAACAATATTTCTGTCCGCTCCCTTAAAAAATTATACTGAGTTAAAACTGGGATTAAATGATTTGTCAGGACAAATTCGCGAAAGACAGTGGAAGGAAACTATCGCGATGTTAAGCGGTCCTAAATTTATTAGTGGGGCCGGCTTAAGTAAATATCAAGAAGCCATACAACCATATCACCAAGAAGGGATTTTCTTTAATAGCGATAATTTGCCAAATTTTGATGAGCAGCTCCGAGAAAGCGCTGAATTGCGCGCTAAATACTGGCAACCAGTTGAGATTTATCTTTATCCGCATAATATTTTCTTAAATTTTTGGACTGAACTAGGTTTATTGGGAGCTCTCTTATTTTCATGGCTAATAGTAAAATATTTATTTATTTCTTTTAAACTGAGTATTTCCTATTTACGAGACAAAAAACCGGAAAAATATCTTAGCCTGGGATTAATGTGCGCGATGATTGTTATTGTCATCCACGGACTAGTCGATGTTCCTTATTTTAAAAATGATTTGTCGGCGATGTTCTTTATCTTTTTAGCATTACTAGGCGTTTTGAACTTAAACAAAAAATACGAGCATAAATTAAATTAAAAAAATATGAAAATGATTCTCCAGAAGTTAATCGCCCATAGTGGATATTGCTCGCGTCGCCAAGCCGATGATTTGATTAGAAACGGCCGAGTTAAAGTTAACGGAAAAATTGCGATAATTGGTGATCAAGCTGACATTGAAGTTGATAAAATTATGATTAAAAATTTCTTGATTTCTAAAGACGCAGAAAAAATTTATTTAAAGCTTAATAAGCCCCTCGGTTATACTTGTACTAATCGAAGCTTCCCGGGCGAAAAAAATATTTTTGATTTAATAAAAATACCAGAAAGATTATTTGCAGTCGGCCGACTTGATAAAGAAAGTAGCGGGCTTATTCTTTTAACAAACGACGGTGACTTAGCCCAGAAGCTCGCTCATCCCAGTTTTAAACATGATAAAGTTTACCAAGTAAGAATTAAAGGTGAATTTAGAAAGGGCGATTTAATCGCCAAGAAATTAATGAGCGGGGTTGACATCGGCGAAGGTGACGGAATTTGCAAGGCCAGAAATGCTAAATATATTGATAATAATCTTTTTTTAATAACTTTAAACGACGGAAAAAAGAGACAGATTAGACGAATGTTTAAGGCAGTTGATTTAATGGTTGATGATTTAAGAAGGACTAATTTAGCAGGGCTAGCTCTTGGGACTTTAAAAGAAGGAACCTGGGCTTATTTAAGCAAAGAAGAAATAAAAGAGTTAACAAAATAAGGATATCAAGGAGACGTGGCAGAGTTGGTTGAATGCGCCGCACTCGAAATGCGGTATACCAGAAATGGTATCAGGGGTTCGAATCCTCTCGTCTCCGCAGGAGATAAATTAAATATCGGCTTTAGCCGATGTTTAATTTAGCTTCTTGTAAAGAAGCAAGGATTCGAACAGGTTGGAAGCGAGACAAATTCGAGCCGCTATTTTGAGCGGCGAGAATTTAGATGAACGTCGATAAGCGCGAGCAGGCGTAGCGCTTAGCGCCAACCCAGGACAAGTGAGCTTTTCGGAAGAAAAGCGAGCGCGAAATTCCTCTCGTCTCCGCCAGTAGTTTTGAAAAATAAGCAAGAAATAATCCTTATTTTATGATATTTTTAAAAAATAAAATTTGTTAAAATGAGTTAACCCGTAAGGGATTCGAACTAATATGGACAAAGAAATATTTCAATCAAATAATTTTACGGTCGTAGCGGTTGAAAAACCACATGTTTCAAGAACCGATGGCGGACATATTAAAATTTCTCCAAAAATAAGATTAGTTGATCGAACACAACTTACTCCGGAATTAGCTATTGAATTAATAAGATTGACTATGGTTATCGGTAAAGCTATGACCACCGCTCTCAACAAAAGAGGGATTGATATCGGTAGAATAAATTATCAGGACAATGGTAATTGGAGCGTCTTCGAGCCAGAAGGTCCATATTTACATATTCATTTATACGGCAGAGCTAAGAGTGCAAAAATTCATAAGTGGGGGGATGCTTGCCACTTTCCTCAAAGGAAAACTGGATTTTATAATTCTTTCGAGTCATTAAATGATGGCGATGTTGAAGAGATTAAAAAAGAAATTGAGTTAATTTTTAGAGAAGACAAATACCAGGATCAGAATTGGCATTTATAAATATATATATCATCCTTATCAAAACAGTATAGGATATCGCATATATCAATAACCGCGAAGCTTAGCCGTGTTCTCGGTTCAACGTTGCAGACACAGTCCGCTAAGTAGGTCACGAAGGAGAGTTTATAGCCTTGGATCGATATGATATAATAAATTTATGAATATACGCGATAAAAAACATTTAATATTTGATTTTGACGGCACAATAGTTGATTCCCTCGGTTTGCTTGTAAAAATATATAATCAGGTTTGTCATAATTATAGTTGTTTATTGGTTGATATAAATGACAAAGAAGAATTAAGGAAATTAAAATCTCAAGAGATTTTAAGAAGATATAAAATAAGTTTTTTTAAAATTCCTTTTTTGTTGATAAAAGTGAAAAAAGAATTTAAAAGAAGGATATTAGAAGTTAAAATTTTTGAAGGGATTAGTCTTGTTTTGAAAGAATTAAAAAATAAAGGGTTTGATTTATATATTTTAACTTCAAACTCAAAAGAAAATGTTGAAATTTTTTTGAAAAATAACGACTTATTAAATATTTTTAGTTTTGTTTATAGCAGCTCTAATGTTTTCGGTAAAGATAAAAGTATTAAGAAATTTTTAAAATTTAAAAACATTAACTTAAACGAATGTGTTTATATCGGGGACGAAACTAGAGATATTGAAGCTATGAAAAGAATCAGCTTACCAATAATTTCTGCTAGCTGGGGCTTTAATTCTAAAGAAGCCTTAGTAAAATTACACCCTGATAAAATTATTGATAAACCAGAACGTTTACTGGATTTGTTTTCTGGTAGAAATAATATCTAATAAGATGACTCCAACTACACCCCGCCCTTTCCGCAGGAGATAAATTAAATATCGGCTTTAGCTGATGATTATTTTTCAAAATATATATCTCACTTATGAATAAAGTTTTAGAAACCACAAAATTTGTCGTCGATAACTCTCAGTCTGTAAAAATAGATATGGACAGGGTTGCTAATTTTGCAGAAACTTTCGAGCATGGCTCTGTTCACCATTGGTTAAAGGAGGCTCCGTTTAATTTTTCTCATTTTTCCGACGAAGAGAAGCTTCATTTTTTATTTATCTTTAATGCTCTAAGTTTTTGCTATTGGGGTGAACCAAAGTGGACTGTTGATTTCGAAGGTAAATCGCATGACGGAGCTTGGGGGATGATAATAGCGTTGGGCAGAGCTATCCAAGAAGGATATAATATTTTAGATTTTAATTATTGCACTAATTTATCGGCCGAAGATTTCAAAAATATCTTAAGAGCTAATACTACTATTCCCTTATTTAATGATAGATTAAAAATTATTAATGGAATCGGCTCAACCGTCGTGAAAAAATATGACGGCAAAATAGCTAATTTAATCAAAGTCGTCAAAAATAATCCTCAAGAACTATTAGATTTAATTATTACTGATTTTCCGGAATTCAAGGATGAATCAATATACAACGACAAAACAATATTTTTTAATAAGCGGGCTCAGCTATTAATTTCTGATATTTATCAAATCTTTAACGGGCACGGATTCGGTGATTTTAAGAATATTGAGTTAATTACTGCTTGTGCTGATTATAAATTACCACAAATTTTAAGGAAGCTTGGCATAATTAATTATTCTGAAAGCTTGACCAATAAAATTGACCAAAAACAAGAAATTGAACACAATTCTAATGAAGAAATTGAAATTCGAGCCAATACTATTTGGGCAGTAGAATATATTAGACAAATAGTCGCTAAGAAAAATCCTAAAATAATGTCGAGTGAAATTAATGATCATTTATGGCTAGCGACTCAAGAGAAATTTCCAGATGATAGGCCGTATCATCGTACGAGAACTACTGCTTATTAATTTCCCAAGTAAAATATGTTTATTAAAGATAAAATCTACGGAAAATTCAAGATAGAAGAACCGGTATTAGTAGATTTGATTAAATCTGTTCCCATCCAAAGACTTAAGGGAATAAGCCAATACGGATATTCTGAGCCGTTTCATCCAAAGACTGACTTTAGCCGCTTCGAGCATTCAATCGGTGTTTTTCTATTACTTAGAAAGTACAACGCTTCACTAGAAGAGCAGGTTGCCGGATTAATTCACGATGTTTCACACTCCGCCTTTTCGCATTGTATCGATTATATTTCTAAAACAGGCAGCGGAAAAACTCAGGGACATCAAGATAACATTTTCAACGAGTTCGTAAAAAATTCAGAGATACCAAAAATTTTAAAAAAGTATAAGATTAGCCTTGATTATATTTTAGATGATAAAAATTTCCCTCTCAAAGAAAAACTACTGCCTGATTTATGCGCAGACAGATTAGATTATACACTGAGAGCTATTTTTAATACCAAGCTAATTAGCAGCCAATCATTACAAGGCTTATTAAATAACCTGCTGGTTTTTAAAAATAATTGGGTTTTTAAAGATTTAAAATCTGCAGAACTATACGCTAATTTATTTAAAAAACTTAATTCAAAATATTATGCTCATATTGACGCGGCCGTTATGCATCAAAGCGTCGGAGAATATTTGAGCCAGGCAATCTCTAAAGAATATATAAGCTATCAAGATTTATATACAACAGACAAAGAAGTTTTAAATAAAATAAAAAAATATCATAAAAACGATGCGAAACTTCAATACTTATTTGCTAAAATGAATAACAAAATTGCTTATAAGAATTCCCCAAACAATTACGATTACCGAGTTCATGTTAAATCTAGAATTGTCGACCCCTTATTTTTTGATGGCGAAAAAATAAAAAGACTGTCAAACAAAATAAATAAATGGCAGAAGATAATTAGGGATGAGCTCAAACCAAAGACCTATTACATTAAATACTTTACTAAAAAACAGCCCTAGAGCTGTTTTTTTCTAATGGAAAATATAATTTTTTATTTTCTAAACCAGGAGATAATGACAAATAGCCAGACAATGGCAAAAACCACCCAAATTAACCAAAGCCAATCAAGCAAATAGCCCCCAAAATAAGAACCAAGGGCAAACCCTAACAAAATTCCTCCAAAAGCAATGAATTTTAGCTCCCACCATTTCCATGATGTTGTTTTGAATAGATTCATAGATTTTTTATTATTAAATTAATTAATAAAGATAAATTAAATCTTAATAAGACAGCCCCAACTGGATAATTCCCCAAACTAAAAGCTTTCTTGGCCGCTAGAATAGAAAGGCTCAAACATTTTTTATCAAATTGATTTATTTTCTGCATATATATATTTTACCAAACAATCGCCTTTTAAGGGACTTTTCAAATATAGTTCTGACCTACCTGCTATTTTTCATACAATTTTATATTCAGTCCCAACAAACTAGCAATATAAACCGCCTGAGAATAATCAATAGTTAATTCTTTAAAATTACTTATATCTATTTTAATCCCGGAAATATTAGAACCACTAAAATCAACTCTTGAAAAGCTAGCTTGAGAGAAATCGACATCTTTTAAGTCGCAATTGATAAAACTAGTATTCTTTAATTTAGCTCCTTGAAAATCAGCCCCAGCTAAAACACAATCATCAAATACGACATTATTAAAACATGCAAAACGTAAACAAGATAAATCCATCTTGCTTTTATTAAACTTGATATTTTTAAATTCACCATCGACAAAGTTTGCGCCCGTAAATTTGGAATCGAGTACTATACCATCCTTTAAATAACATCCTTCTAGATCGATATTAGATAGGTTACTCTTCTCTATTTTTGAATTAATAAATATGAAACCAGAAATCTTTACCTTAGCAAAGTTAACATTGGAAAACAAAGACTCTTCAAATTCAACATTATTCTGAATTTGAGCCTCTGCTCCAGTATTTTTGATGACAATTTTTTTATATTTTGTATCACTTTTGAAATAATTCGTTGACATAATTAGATAATACCAAAAAACCGCCCAAAAGGCGATTTTTTTAGTGCGGAGTGGACGGGGCTTGTCGCGCTCGCTTTTCGCCATATTGCGAAAAGCTCACTTGTCCAGACCAGCCGCTAAACGCTCCTTTAGTCGCGTTTACCGTCGCTCGCCTATTCGTCGTCGCTTCCGCTCCTCCTCATATCTCGCTCGCTGCTTGTTCGAGCCCCTTCTGTCCAATCACAAAAATAAAAATATCCCAAAGGATATTTTTATTTTTGTGTGCGGAGTGGACGGGGCTCGAACCCGCGACCTCTGCCGTGACAGGGCAGCGCTCTAACCAGCTGAGCTACCACTCCATATTCTTAAAAAATGGCTAAAATCAGTAAGCCACAGAAAAATCATAGCAAATAGATTTTATTTTGTCAAAACCCCTAAGCCCCTTTAAAACCTTGCAAAAATTGTAAAAAAAAGATATAATTTAAATATAAAAAATGGCTTAAGTGGCCTTTTTAATTTATGATAATATGGAACAAGAATTAGACCAAAAAACTCTTGAAGAAATCAAAAAAACTCTTTTGGCTCAGAAAGAGAAGATTCAAGCTGATTTAAGCAATATTTCTCGTAAAGACAGTCACGAGGCCGATAATACCTCTTCGAAGTTTCCAGAATATGGAGATAAGCCAGACGAGAATGCTCAAGAAATTAGTGATTATTCAACAAATGTTGTCACAGAAAAAGTTCTTGAAAAAAGCCTAGAAGATATTAGTAAGGCTCTAAAAAGAATTGAAAACGGCACATACGGAATCTGCAAATATTGTGGAAATAAAATTAATGGAAAAAGACTTATTGCCAGACCGACTGCCGGCGCTTGTATTAGTTGTAAAACAGAACTCCAAGAAAATGAATAAAATTATCTCAAAAATTACTCCTAAAAATACAGCTATTATTTTGTTAATAGCTATATTTTTTGTTAGCGATCGAATTTTAAAAAATTTAGCATTAGCGACCGCAGATTTACAGCCCATAAAGTTAGTAGGGAATATTTTGTGGTTCAACTTTACAAAGAACTCAAACATCGCTTTTTCTCTACCCCTTAGCGGATTAATACTAACTATTCTTATTACTATCGCCATATTAGCCCTAGTTTGCACTATTATTTATTTAATATTAAATAAAAAAGCTAATAACCTAAGTATAGTGCTATTGACATTTATTTTGTTTGGTGCTATAAGTAATATACTGGATCGTATTATTTATGGCTATGTTATTGACTATCTGGAACTAAGTTATTTTGCTGTCTTTAACATTGCAGACGCGATGATAAGTCTTGGAGCAATAATTATGATTTTTAAAATAAACTGGAAAAAATAAAAAATATGTCTAGCTTAAATTTTAACAGAGTCGAAAGGTTGCAGCACAGAAATGATGCCAGCCAAGAAAGCTTTGATGCTAATGGTTTTGTTTTAGAAGAAGAAATGATTGGCACTGCAAATAAACGTCAATATAAAGAGCAGGCCTATCAAGCATTATATCCAGAAGAATGTTCATTAGAAAATTTGGAACAAACAGAGCGTTTTGAAAAAATTTTAACGATCAGAGAAGCGGCTCAGCAAGAATTTCAAAATATAACTGATTTTCATAAAAAAAGCATACCTTTACAAAAAGCGATGGAGCTCGTTGAAAAGTGCCAAACTGGGGATCCAGAGAATCCCGCTCGCTTATTTGCAAACCAATTATACCAAGCAATTAAAGATAGATTTGTAAACGATAAATATATTTTAAAATTCTTTTCCGCTGCCGGGGGGACTCATCTCGACATTTCCCACGGCATTGATTGTTATTTTAAACTTTACGATAAAGAAACCGGCAAGGAACTAACTAGGGCGACTATTGATTTAACAAAAAGACCAAATAAAGATTCGTCTTCAGCAGATGTTTTAATTAATATTTCTCAAGCCGATAAAGAAAAATTTGATAACAGTAAAAATAATAACAATTTTGACCAAAACTTTATTCAGGAATTTATCGCCAAAGAGGCTGAAAAAATAACAGACGCTATGATTGATAACTTTAAAAAAGAAACCAATAACTATACATATGACAGCAAAGGATCTGGGCTTGTTCGTTGAAGAAACTTGCGCGCCCAGCGTAGATGACATCTGTTTGCTAATTGCTGAGATGCTTTCTCAGCCGATAGCCGAGGATTATGTTTCTCGTTGTATCTGCAATAATTGCGGATTATATGGAGACATTGAGAAAGAACATGCGGATAAACTCCTAGAAATATGGAGGAAAATCGGCAAAGGAAGAGAACAAAAAAATGAAATAGACTTTTCGAAAGTCTACTTCATTACCTCTCACTGCGAGGTCTGCCGGACTGGTAATGAAAAACCGAACGACTTCAATATTGAAATGGGACTATTCTAATAAAACGGACTAAATCTCATAAACAAAAAGGATTCAACTAATGGATCCTCTTTTTTTATCTAAAAATTTATTTTATAGTAATTTCTCGCTTATTTTCTCCCAAATGTCTAATATCTATTTTAATTACTTTATTGACTAAAATGTCTTTAACTCTGTCAGCCCATTCAATCGCGACAATAACATCGGACTGATTCAATAATTCTTCTATTCCTAAATTTACTAGATCTTTAGCATTTTCTAAACGATAAGCATCAACATGACAAAATATTTTAATTACATTATTTTTGTTTTTATCAGTTTGATATAATTTTAAAATATTAAAAGTTGGACTATTAACATTTTCATTAACCCCCAATCCCTTAGCTAAGCCCTGGAGGAATTTAGTTTTACCGGCTCCTAAATCACCACTTAAAGCCACAAGCTCTCCTCCTTTTAACTCTTTAGCCAAAGCAAATCCAAGTCGACGCGTTTCATCTTCATTATTAGTAATATTTTTTTTCATAAAAAATTTAAAATAAAAAAAACAGACATAACGGCGCCTGTTTTTTATGTGGGCGCACAAGGATTTTCGCGCTCGCTTGGCGCCAAAACTGCGCCAAGCTCACTTGTCCAGACCAGCCACTAAACGCTCCCTTAAGTCGCGTTTATTGTCGCTCTCCTTTTCGCTTTTTCTTCCGAAAAAACTCAAGACTCGCTCGCTGCTTGTTCGAATCCTCTACCGTTACCGGCTAATAAAAATAACCCACAAAGCGGGTTATTTTTATTATGTGGGCGCACAAGGATTCGAACCCTGGACCCCTTCGGTGTAAACGAAGTGCTCTAACCAGCTGAGCTATGCGCCCTATCTTAATCAACTTACTCCGCAAATTATGTGGGCGAAAGAGGATTTGAACCTCCACGACCTTGCGGTCACAAGCCCCTCAAGCTTGCGTGTCTACCAATTCCACCATCCGCCCAAAGTTATTATTTAACAACTTTTTCTTTTAATCTTTTCTTATATCCTGAACGTAGGTAATATAATTTTGCCTGTCGAACTTGCGCTTCTTTTTTAATTTCAATTTTAGTAATTGTTGGTAAATTTAAAGGAAAAATTTTCTCAACCCCAATTCCATCAGAAACTTTACGAACTGTTATTGTCGCGCCAACTTCTTTATTATGTTTGCGCGCAATAATCATTCCTTCAAAATATTGAACTCTTTCTTTTTCTTCCCCCTTTGAGTTTAATTCTTTAATTTTTTGAAAAACTCTAACAGTTAAACCCGGTTTTAATTCTAATTTAGTTTCAACCATATAATTTACTTATAAACGAGATTTATTTAAATCTCGTTAAAATACTCATTAAAAATTTATAAATCTTGTCTAATGTTATAATTAATTTTTAGATATGTCAAGGTTTTTTAGAATAAAATTATAAACAGACTGAAAAACCTCATCTGCTGTCAAATTTGTGGTATTAAGGTAAAAATCGTAGTTCTTAACATCATTAACGTCTATATTATAATACTTCTTGTAGCGCAATCTATCACTCGCTAGACGCTTCCTAAGACTCTCTCTGACATCATTAATGTTTTCTATATTTCTGTCCTCATTTCTATTATTTTTTTGCTGTAAATGGCCAAAAACACGCCTATTCCCCTCCTCCTCATCAACGTCAAGATAAATCTTTAAAGAATGGGGGATAAGATACCAAGAGGTTCGACCTTCAATAACAAAATTATCCTCAGTTTCTCCTAGTTTCTTTTGATATTCGTCAACTTCTTGGTCAGTCGATGGGTCGCTTTCTCCTAATTTATTATACTCAGACAAGGTCATTCCCCTCCTTTGTGCCGCTTCTCGCCTAAGACCGCCCATATAATAACGAGGCCATCCTAATTTTTCAGATAACTTTTGAGCAATTGTGCTTTTTCCAGAGCCATGTGCTCCGCTTAAGGAAATAATCATATAAACCTATGTTAACATAAATAACTTTCAAAAATCAATAAATTAACTTATAATAAAAACGTAATTTAAGCCTGTGGCTGTTTTTTATATTTAACCTAAAATAAAATATGTACTTAGAGAAGCTTGATATTCATGGATTTAAATCTTTTGCCAGTAAAAATAAACTAATCTTTTCTGGGCTCTTGGAAAACAAGAAACGCGGATTAACAGCAATTGTCGGGCCAAATGGCTCCGGAAAATCTAATGTGGCCGATGCTGTCCGCTGGGTCTTGGGTGAACAAAGCATAAAAACTTTACGCGGCAAAAAGAGTGAAGATGTTATATTTTCTGGGTCAGATAAAAAAAATCAACTCGGGATGGCTGAGGTGTCTTTATATTTAAATAATAGCGAAACGACAAAAAGTCATATCGACAATCAAACATCCACAGAAAAAGAAAATGATTTAGACCAAATTATTTCTAGTTATCCGGAAATAATTATTACCCGACGAATTTACCGAAATGGCGAAAGTGAATATTTATTAAATAATAATCGCGTCCGTCTTGTCGATATTCAAATGCTCTTAGCAAAAGCTAATTTCGGCCAAAAAACCTATAGCGTTATCGGGCAAGGAATGGTCGAAAACTTTTTAAGTTCATCGGCGGCAGAAAGGAAAGATTTTTTTGACGAAGCAACCGGGATTAAACAATTTCAGATTAAGCGGGACTCGGCTTTAAATAAGCTTGAATCAAGTTACGAAAACTTGCAACAAGTTGATATGCTTCTTTCGGAAATTAAACCCCGACTAAAAAGTCTAACTCGCCAGGTAGAAAAATTAAAGCGCCGAGAAGAAATAGAAAAAGAGTTAAAGATTACTCAATTTAATTACTACGGATTTTTATACCAAGAGATAAATAAAAAATTAGAAACGGCCAATGAAAAATATTTAGGATTTGATAAAACAAAGTTAGAAAAAGAAAAAAAACTTGAAAAATTAAATGAGGAATTAAATAAAATTAGAAATACCGATAATTTTAGAGAGATTAACGAATTATCTCCCCGTCTTAAAGAACTGGAAAATCAAAAGAACCAATTACTAAAACAATTAAGTCGTCTTCAGGCTGAGCTAGAAATGCAGCTTGAAGCACAGGGGCAATTTGATTTATCTTGGCTTAACAATAAACAGGGAGAATTAAGCGCCGAACTAGAAAATATAAATTCGGAAATAAATTCGCTTGAAAAAAACAAGCAATCAAAAGAAGAAGAAAATCTCCAAGCTGAACTTAGCTCAATCAATAAAGAAATTGGAGAGGCTAGAAATATCCGCCTTAAAATAGAAAATCTGGAAGGAGGAAAAACTATTCTTTTCAAACAGATTTCTAAGCTAGAGGCGACTCTTGAGGCAAATTTAGAAGTTCAGGGCCAATTTGACGTTTCTTGGTTGAATAATAAGAATGAAGAATTAAATCTGACACTTAACCAATTAAACAAAGAATTAACGGAATTAAATTCAGAAAATAATCCTGATAAAAAAGAGGCTCTATCCGACAAACTGCAATTAATCCAAAATAACTTAGATAACTTGAATCAGGAATTAGCGGAGATAAACAAAGAAATCAAAAAGTCCGGGCAAGGCGAAAATAAGGGCGAAGAGATAAGCGCTTTAATTGATGAATTTTTGAAACAACTTGATATTATAGACGAAGAAAAAGATTTAGAAAAAATAAAAAGACTAATCGCTAAAGCTAAAAATGAATTTCAAGAAAAAATTAAAGAATTAATCGGCGGAGCAAACAGTGAGAAAGTAAATAGAGTAAAAATAATCCAAGAAGAAATAATCGCTTTAACAGAAAAACGCCAACTTATAACCGATGATTTAAACGAAGAGCGAATGCGTCTTTCAACTGTTAGTGAGAGATTACGCTTAACAACCGATAGACAGTTTCAAGTAAACCGAGAGTTGTCGGAAATAAAAATAAAATTGGAAAAAGCGGAAATTAAATTTGACGCTTCAAAAATTGAGGATGAGAAAAGAGAGATTAACAAAAAAATTGAAAATATCAATAAAGAAATGGGCGCGCTAGAAAAAGATTATAAGTTCAACGAACTACAAGAGAAAAAACAAGCTATTGATAATAATCTACAAGAATATCGCCTTAAGTTATCATCGCTTAACGAACGTTTGCGCCTATTACTAAACAAGCGAGAACAAATTGAAAAAGAAATAAACGATATCAGGACAAAAATCGGAAAAAGCCAGAACAAGTTTGATGCCAGCGGAATTGAAACAGAAAAAGCTGAAATAAATAAGCAATTGGAAAAAATCGGACAAGAAATAAAGATTCTGGAAAATAAGTTAGAGGCGCTCAATTTAGAAAAAGAAAAAGAAAAGTCTATAATGTTTGATTATCAAAGAGATATCAATACTCTGCAACAAGAGCTTAATATTATTAATTCAGAATTAAATAACCTAAAAGTTGAATCAACTCGCCAAGAAACAAGACTGGAAGATTTAGAGGCAAATATCCGTGGCGACGAATTAAATATTTCAGATATTGCTAAGCACAAAACAAACGTGGAGAGCGTTGACTTGGAGCGCTGGAAAAGAGAGCTTCTCAGCAGTAAGAATCAACTAGAACAAATCGGCGGAATTGATCCAGAGACTGAAAAAGAATATCAGGAGACTAAAGAGCGCTATGATTTCTTGAGCCGACAAATTAACGATTTAGACCAAGCAATTAAATCATTAGAAGAAATAATTAGTGAATTAGATATTAATATTAAAGGCCGTTTTGACGCTGAATTTAAAATAATTTCGGAAAAATTCAATGAATATTTTAAAATTTTGTTTAATGGCGGGTCGGCAAAAATCTCTAAAATTTTGGCCGAAGATTTGGAGAAGGAGGAGGGCAAAAATACTATTTCAAGCGATGTCTTAAAAGGAATGACAAATGAAGAGTTAGAAATAAAAAATGAAACAAACGATAAATTAAAAAAGATAAAATTTTTAAGAAAAAATAATGCAGCCGGACTGGCTGGTATTGAAATTCAGGCAATCCCTCCTGGTAAAAAAATCCAGACCGTAACGATGCTTTCCGGCGGCGAGCGCGCTTTAACGGCAATTGCTCTTATTTGCGCAATTATTAATGCCAACCCCTCTCCTTTTGTATTTCTAGACGAAGTTGATGCCGCTCTAGACGAAGCTAACTCGGAGCGCTTAGCGCAAATTCTTGATGATTTATCCGACAAAACCCAGTTTATCGTTATTACCCATAATCGCGCCTCTATGCGAAAAGCCAGCATCTTATATGGTGTAACCATGGAATCAGACGGCGTTAGCAAACTTTTAAGCGTTAAGCTGGACGAGTTAAAAAAATAAATTAACTTTTAGAAAAAATTTATAATTTTCTCATTAGTAACTAGCTATAATAAAACTGTTTCAAAAAAAAGCAGTTTTATTTTTAGTAATTAAATTCATTGAGCCTTGGATTTATTAAAATTTTCTATGCCCATAAAAGTATTATCAGCCGCCTTAATCGGATTAGACGCCGAGATAATCGAAGTAGAAGCTGACTCAGGCGGGGGAGACTTCGGACAGATTTCGATTGTTGGCTTACCTGACGCCGCGATTTCTGAGGCGAAAGAAAGGGTAAAAAGCGTTTTAAGAAATTGCCAACTTCCCTATCCTCGAAGAAAAATTACGGTTAATTTAGCTCCGGCCGATTTACGAAAACACGGACCATCCTATGACCTCCCAATTGCCGTTAGTATTTTAGCTTTAAAAAATAATTTCAAAATAAATTTTAAGGAATGTCTAATTGCTGGAGAGCTTTCTCTTGGTGGAGATGTTCGACCAGTTAACGGAATACTATCTCTGGCGATAAAAGCCAAACAAGAGAAAATAAACAATCTTTTTATTCCTGCCCTTAATTGCCAAGAAGCAAACCTGATTCAAGGAATAAATATATATCCGGTAAAAACCTTGGATCAGCTCATTAAACATTTTACAAAACAAAAATTAATTGAAATTTTTCAGCTAAAACAAATTTCGGCACCAACAAATTCCTGCTGTGCTGATTTTTCTGAAATCAAAGGACAAGAAAAAGCAAAACGAGCTCTAGAAATTACTGCCGCCGGAGGACATAACTTATTATTATTTGGCCCACCAGGATCAGGAAAAACTCTTTTAGCGAAAGCAATTTCTAGTATTCTCCCATCCCTGTCTCTGGAAGAAAAATTGGAAATTACTAAAATCTATAGTGTCGCCGGAAAATTAGATAAAAACAATTCTCTAATCATTAGCCGGCCGTTTCGTTCACCGCATCATAGTGCTTCTAGCGCTTCTTTAGTTGGTGGAGGAGCGTGCCCTCGTCCGGGCGAAATCTCGTTAGCTCATCGGGGGATATTATTCTTAGATGAATTTCCTGAATTTTCGCGCAACAGTTTAGAAAATTTACGCCAACCGTTAGAAGAAGGAGCGATAAGTATAAATAGGGCCAATTATTCGCTTAAATTCCCGGCTCAGTTTATGTTAATTGCGGCCATGAATCCTTGCCCCTGTGGTTATTTTGGAGACAAAATAAATAATTGCCTCTGTAAACCAAGTAAAATTGCAAACTATAAACAAAAAATATCCGGTCCAATTTTAGACCGAATTGATCTTCACGTTGAAGTTCCCGCTATAACATTTGAAAAATTAAATAATGAGCAGACTAGTGAATCATCTAAATTAATTCGAGTCAGGGTTGAAAGAGCCAGACACAAACAAATTCGTCGCTATCAAAAATATAATTATTCGATAAATTCCGAGATGACTCAAGAGGCAATTAAAAAATTTTGTAAGCTAGAAATATCTAGTCAAAACTTAATAAAAACAGCCGTCAAAAAATATAAGCTTTCCGCTCGCTCATATTTTCGGGTCTTAAAATTAGCCAGAACGATTGCCGATTTGGCAGATTCTTGTGATATAAAGTTAGAGCATCTAGCAGAAGCTTTGCAATATCGTCCAAAGTTGGAATAATACAATCATTTTTGTTATAATAAGAACAAAGATATACTAATATTTATATGACAAAAAAAATAACAATCCTTTGTTTATTATCACTTTTTATTTTGACTTCCGGTTTCGGTTGCAAGGGGACAGATACTAATGTCCAGAAAGCAATGGAGCCGATAACTCTGACTTATTGGCGTGTTTTTGACGGGCCAGACGCTTTTAGCGAAGTGATAGCAGAATACGAAGCTCTTCATCCTTATGTTAATATTGAATATCGCAAACTTCGTTATAGTGAATATGAGGCAGAACTTCTTAATGCCTTTGCCGAAGACAGGGGCCCTGATATTTTTTCAATTCACAACACCTGGATAAAAAGATACCAACCGAAACTAGAAGCCATGCCCGAAACAACAACTATGGCCTACCCCGTACTTGTCGGGACTATTAAAAAAGAAACGGTGAATGAATTAAGAACCAACAAAAGCTTAAGTGTGAAAGAGCTTCAGGATACTTTCGTTGATGCAGTTAGTTATGATGTTGTTTTAGAAGATAACAAGATTTACGGATTACCTTTATCTGTTGATACTTTGGTGATGTATTATAACAAAGATCTTTTTAATAACGCCGGAATTAGCCAAGCACCAAAATATTGGAATAAAGAATTTTTACAAACTATTAAAAAGCTCACTAAGCAGGATCCCAAAAAAGGAATTATCCAGTCTGGAATTGCCCTTGGAGGAAGCTCAAATATTGAAAGATATAGTGATATTTTATCCATTTTAATGATGCAAAACGGGGCGACAATGCTTGAAAACTCGCGCAAAGTAGTTTTCAATACAGTCCCTGCTTTCGCCCGCGACACAAATTATAATCCGGGAATTGAAGCTCTTCGTTTTTATACAGATTTTGCGAATCCAGCTAAAGAATCATATTCTTGGAATAGTGAAATGCCTAACTCTTTAGAGATGTTTACAAGCGGAAACCTGGCTATTATGTTTGGCTATGCTTATCATCTTCCCTTAATTAAAGCGAGCGCACCAAAACTTAATTTCTCTATATCGAGTTTTCCACAAATTGAAGGAAATCCTCCAACAAATATTAATTTTGCTAATTACTGGGTCGAATCTGTCTCAAAAAAAAGTAAACATACAAACGAAGCTTGGGATTTTGTCCAATTTATTACTAAAGAAAACCAAGCTAAAAAATATTTAGAAAAAACAAATTTACCCACCGCTCTAAGATCATTGGTCGCAAATCAAAAAGAAAATGATGATTTAAAGGTTTTTGCTAATCAAATTTTAACGGCAAAAAGTTGGTATAAAGGACAAAGCGTTTTTGCTGCCGAAGAAGCAATTAAAGAAATGATTGATAGCACCGTTGCTAGCACTGGAGAAAAAATACAGACAATAATAAATACTGCGGCATCAAAAATACAACAAACAATTTATTAACTTGTTAAATCTTTATGTTTAAAAAATTGATTATCGCCACCTTTTCGTTGAGTTTTATTTTCTTCAGTTTTTCTTTTGCTTACGGACAAGGAATACTCCCAACACCAACTGGAGCAGGGGGGGGATGCCCAGATGATTATAAGGGCAATTGTGGCAATTATGAAGTAATCGACTTTATAAGCCTGGCAGTAAATGCATCACAATGGATACTTGGAATGGTTGGGGCTCTCTCTTTAATTATGTTTATTTACGGCGGATTTACTTTTTTAATCTCAGCAGGAAGCAGCGAAAACATAACTAAAGCGAAGAATATTCTGACTGCCTCGGTAATTGGGTTAATTATTGTCTTTTCAAGTTGGTTAATTATAAAATTTGTTATCGGGACGATGGGCTTAAACTGGGATGGGACAACAAATGAAATGCAACCAGTCACGATAGTAGAGTAATATTTTAAAATGATTGCTTTTACTCCAAAAAAAATAAACACGGGAGAAAATTTCGGTGAAACAATGCGTCAGGCCAGACTTTTTAAAAATTTAAGAATTGAAGATATCGCCAAAAAAATAGGAATCAGAAAAGAATATCTTATTGCAATAGAGGAGGAGAGATTTGATATCTTACCGGCAGGATTATATGGGAAGAGTTTTGTTAAAGAATACGCAATATTCTTGAAACTAAATTCAAAAGATATACTAAAATGCTTAGAAGACAGACTTGGCAATAATTATGACAATGATCCGTTCTCGCAAAAAATTGTTAAGCGAAAAGAGTTTAGGATTTTTCCAAAAATTATTAAAAACATACTGCTGGGTGTCGCCGTGTTAGTTTGTTTTTTATACTTAATCTTTTATTTTAAAAAAATTGTTTATCCTCCATTTTTAGAAATTACTCAACCAGACAAAAATCTAGTAACTAAGCTATCAATAATAAACATAGTCGGCCAAACAGAAAAAGAAGCGGAGGTTAGAATTAATAACGAATTAGTTCTAAATAATCAAAATGGCGAATTTTCTCAAACTGTTAACTTAAAAAAAGGAGTAAATAACATTGTTATAACGTCACAAAAAAAATATAGCCAAGAAAAAATGATTATTAGACAAATATTAGTAGAATAATAAACATATGCAAGTAATCAAAAAAACTGTTTTATTTGACATTAAAGCAATTTTGAATAGAATAGGAATAGATGATAGGCAACACGTCGCTGAACTAGGTTGCGGTAATTTTGGTTTCTTTGTTTTTCCCTTAGCTCAACTGGTTGGAAGATCGGGTAAAGTTTATGCAGTTGATATTCTAAAAACAACCTTAGAGGAAATAAAAAAAAGAGCAATGAGAGATAACCTGCCCCAAATAATTCCCGTTTGGAGTAATTTAGAAATTTATAAAGCGGCAAATATAGAAACTAGTAGCTTAGATAATGCTATGCTGATAAATGTTCTCCATCAATCCAACAAAAGAATAGAGATAATAAGAGAAGCAACTAGACTGTTAAAAAGAAATGGGAAACTTTTAATCGTTGAGTGGAACAACATTATTTCTCCCTTGGGGCCAGAATCGGAAAAGAGAGTAAAAATAGAAGCCTTAAAATCTGCTGTCGGAAAAATTGGGCTTGAAATTAAAGAAGAATTTGCAGCCGGTCCTTATCATTACGGTATAATTTTAATTAAAATATAATAAAATCCTAATTGGCCTAGTTTCTGTTAATCAGTAAATAGCCTGAAGGAAAAATAATCTTACTATGAACAATCTGCTAACTTGGAATTTTTGGTTCAATCTTAATCCGGGAGACCTAATTTCTTCAACTCAAAACATATTTATTGGGTTTATTGTTGCGCTAGCTATCCTAGCTTTACTGATCGCTATTATAAAACAGAAGAAAAGCACTTATAAGGGTTTTTTCAACCGTCTTTACGGTTTTTGTTTAAGTAATTCTCTAATCGGGCTACTATTACTATTCTTTGACTACGAAGCTGTTCCCTTTTTCTCAGCTCGTTTTTGGCTCGCTCTTTGGGCTATAGAAATGTTAATCTGGGCTATATTTATTATTAAAAAATTGAAAAATATTCCGAAAAGAAAAAGACAATTGGAAGCTGAAAAAGAAATGAAAAAATACCTTCCCTAAAACCAATTAAAATAACCCTTAAAAGCCTCTCAATTTGAGAGGTTTTAATTTTATGACTAAATTCGAACTAGGAAAACTGGGAGAGAAAACTGTTCAGACTTATCTTATAAATATCGGGCACAAAATTATAAAGACAAATTATCGAAGCGGCCACTTAGAAATAGATATAATTAGCAAGCACAAAAATTTTGTTATCTTTACAGAAGTTAAAACCAGAGTTAAAACGGCAGGAAGCATTAAAGAGAACCCCTTAAACTCACGGCAAACAACCAAAATCAAAAAAGCGATTGGCGCCTATATTTTTAGAAATAAATTAAATTTTGATCTAATCAGGTTAGACTTAATTATCGTCCTAGTTAACATTAAAAGTCATCAAGCGGACATAGTCCATTACCAAGATATTTTCTAATTATAAATTTTTACAAATTACACCAATCGTGATAAAATTATATTAATCTACTATGCTAAATCTATTAATTTAGTAAAAGC
>Ga0265297_10004868_pt1 | contig 21294 bp, 25 predicted proteins | sample Munlanlwell13791_FD_192502 | JGI IMG/M metagenome (GOLD analysis project Ga0265297, IMG submission 192502) | Leachate microbial communities from a municipal landfill in Southern Ontario, Canada - Leachate well 137-91 | ecosystem: Engineered > Solid waste > Landfill > Unclassified | place...
AAAAGGGACTCGTGCGCAAGCCGGAAGTCATGCGGATCGCACGCCTTCTTAGTTGCACCCCACAACACGCCGCCGCCTGCTGTATGCAGGTGTGGGAATGGGCTGAGGATGCCACGTCTACGGGGTTTGTACCCGACATTGACGCCGAAGCCGTCTCTTTCGCCGCTGGCGTGGCCGGAATAGGCGAGGCCATGCGCGACGTGGGTTGGCTTACCGAGGACGACAACGGCGTCAACTTCCCGAATTGGGACCGCCACAACGGACAACCGGCCAAAGAACGGGCGTTGAACGCTCTGCGCATGAGGATCACCCGTGCGGAAGCCAAGGCGGCAGAACTAGAAAAGCGTGCGAAAAATGTGCGGAAGTGACCCGCACGAAAAACGCACGCGTGCACAGTACATTACATACACATATAGAATGTAGTCGGGTGACGGCGCAAAGTGTAAAGGTGTAGATGGTCATGGTGTGCAAGGATTGTCAATTCAGTTTAAGCGGACACCCGTCCACATCCTGCCCGTTGGCTGGCCGACTACCCGCTGGGTTCACGGCGGGCTGTTCTACTGGAATCCCCGCAACCAAGGCGCAACCTATCCGTCCTGACACGATCACCCCCTTGCCTTCACTTGGTGGACACGTCCAGACCAGCAAAGCCCGTGTAGGGCATCCTAGACAGCCAAACTCGACGGAACTGCGTTACAAGGCTGAGCACTTGGCGGGAATGGACGCCAGATACGAGGCGTTGACGTTCAAAATGGCGAATTCCCGCAAATACACCCCCGACTGGGTGGTTTTCGATGGTGGCAGACCAGTTTCCTGCCACGAGTGCAAGGGAAGCTACAAACTGCACAGCCACGGACGCGCACAGTTGGCCTTTGCGCAGTGCAAGGTTGAATTCCCCGGATTGGAGTGGATATGGCACGAGGCTACGGAATAATGTGCCGCACGGCCAACTATCCGTGCTGGTTTATGGTGGCCGACTCCCTTTCGCGGAAAGCGGCCCTTTCGCGGTTTCGACTCATCCGCCAGCAAATGCGCCAGGTGCAATGCCGTGGCACGTTGCGGATTGTGGCCCTTTCTCGGTTAGGGCCATAAAAAAGGCGCACCTTGTGGGGGTGCGCCGTGCGAGGTTGGTGCCCTTTCGCGGTTACTTTACTATCAACGCCACAAGCTCGCAATCCTCCGGGTTGTCTTCAAACCGGAAAATACCCTCGCCATCGCTGGTAATGTACTCCATGCCGGGTTTAAGTTTGAGAGCCGCACCACTTTGCCAGTAATGCGCGGTGCCGTATGCGTCAAGTGGGGTGACAAACGGCAGTTCCAAGCCTTCCATGGTCGCTTTGGATATGGTTTGCATGTCGATTCCCTTTTGCGGTTAGTCCTCTTTATTCCACCATCCGACTACCTGCACGGGCTTAGCCTTCCGCCGGTGCGGTATGCCCGCCGTCACGGTGCGCGTGTCTACGCCGTAACGTCGGGCCGCTTGCCACACTGCCAGTCCTGGCGGCGTGCCCGCGTGCATCCTGCGCACGGCGTAGAGGGCGGGGGCGGTCATGTTACCCCATATCCCCAAAAGCTCCCCACATCGACACGGCAAGGGCGACCAGCGCCGCCACAAATCCGCCCACTATCGCCAGAGTGTCCATCATAGCCTCCCTTGTTGTCGCCCTCTCATCAGGCCCACCGCACAGTGGGCGACCGGGCACGGCCCGGTTTCGGGGTTAGGCGTTGCGCTTTACGCCATGCTTAGCATACGCTTCCAACCGCGTCCGCATGGCCACGTCATCGACAAACGGCAGCACCTCGGCCCACTCAAACGACCATGCATGTCGGCAGAACCGGCAATGGACAACAGGTCGCAACGTGCCGTCAGCACAATTTTTGATGCTGGCTAATTCAGTGTGCCACGATTTGCCATTCCAACAGACCTTGAAGTCTGTGCTTTCACTGGGGAGCTTGATCCCATGATAGCATTTGACGTTGACTAACAGGCCGCTTTCATTGTGTAGCTGCATGATGCCGGGATTATCGGCAATTTCGGACGGGGCGAAGTCATCGTGACCGGCGAAGCCCGAAGGCTCGGGCTTGCGCGTCTTGTATAGCCTGAAACCCCGTGCATAGTCCTTGTAATCGCCGGGGCGCAAGTCATCCTCATCGGGGAAAGGCAACCGCCAGTAAAGACCCGTTGTCGTGGTCGGGTCTAAGCTGTGCGGGTCTTTCGTTACCTTGTATCGGTCCTCAAACCGGAGGTAATACATGTTTTCACATGTTCCGATCTTGATTTGTTCGCCGTCGCTCTGCCGTATTGCATATTCGCCCATGTTGTTATCCTGCCCTTCTCTTGTTTTGTTGAGTTTTCTACTTATTGACCCGTTCCGCTATTGCCAAAGTCGCTGTAATCGCCCTGCGCCCGTATCCAAGCTGTTTCAACTCGTTGCCCAACTGCCGCAACTCCTCTTGTGCAATTTCCTCAAGATATTCCTTGCTGTTATCCGATTCGACACCCCACAAACCTCCCGACTTGATCTTCTGGACTACGTTTGAACCTGGCAACACAACTTCAGCCTCGGCAATAATGCCCACATAACCCCAGTCGCCACGGTTCAACGCTTCCATGCGCTGATAATCCTGCTCCGGGCTTTCCATGTTTCCAGTCTCCGCGCCAGTCATGGAGGGATTGAAATAACGGTATTGACCGTGTTCCATGTCGCCCCGTGCCTGCCGGTCAATCGCACCCTTGCCGGGTGTATTGCTGTATTCGCCCAGATATGAGGCGTCGGGATCGGTATCCGTGCGCGTGATAACCTTGACGCTGATTATCCGCCCCTTGCGTGTCGTTGTCTCTGTCGTTGTCATGCTGTCTCCTTGGCAACTTTATCGCCCTGCCTCCGGGCTTTGTTGTGTTACTCTGCCCCCTATTATACACACCTCCCATTTCTTGTCTACCCCATATTTTAACATTTTTTAATGGGCAAATTGTATGATTTTCTTCACTCTGTGTGTACGTAAAATCTATAAAATTGTTTTCCTTGTTTCTACACGTAGAAACAAAACACACTCAAACCTTAGCATTCCAGCACCCCAAAAATAAACGCTTGACAAATAAACCCGAACCCTGTAATAGTTATTGGTGACAGTCCACAAGGGAGCGAAGCGAGCGGCGCAAAGCCGCATCCCCCCTGCGCAGTCTACGCACACCCCGCACACGTCGCCCGTGCAGCCGATCCGCATAACGTAGCGTGCAGGGCGCAGGGGGCAGCCGAGTAGCGTGCAGAGTGTAAGGGGTGGGATGTAGGCAAGCGTCGCGGCCGGTCGCGGCCTGCGTAGAGTGTATGGTGTGGGGCGCAGAGGGTGGCCGGGGTGTGGATAGTCTACCAAGTCTGTAGACTATAGGCGGTTTCGGGTGTGGGGAAGGGTGCAGTAGTGTCTCACATGTCTCATTGTGTGAGACACTTGAGACACTTCTCTCCCCGCACCAGCCGCACTTGGAGCAGCCTGCGATCCGCACGTTTTGCACGCTCGCACACACTACAGGTTGTGGTTTGCCTTGTGATTTGTGGTGGGTTTCGGGCGATTGTGCAGATTTGCCAGCAAAGTGCAGGGTTGCTAGAAGACATACCCGTTATTATGCGACGTTGCGGGTGTGCGATTCGCACAGGTGATTGGCGCAGACGGGCGGGGGTCTTGCCCCGGTGCCTCAGTCTCACTCTCTAACAGACCCCCACGCCGTCCGCAACTGCCCTGTACGACAACGGGGTAAGTCACACCCCCGCCCCCATCACAAAGAGACTGGTTCCATAAATCCGGATGTAGACTGGAAGTGACTAAAAAGAAAGTCACAAATAGTTCTTGCGTGTGTTGGGTGGAGATGGTACAAACCTACCCATGACCGACGACATCCATCAACCCGTGGCGACGGAACAAGACCAACCGACCGGGGATTGTAAGCGGCTTGATGTCCATATCGCCCCATCGGAAGGCGGCGGGTTGGTGGGTGTCTCCAAAATCTGCATCGACTGTGAACGACCATTTAACGGTCCAGGCCGACGCTGCCTGCGGTGTAGGAAACGTCGGAGTAGGCGCAACCGCACGACGCGGTGTTTCTGCGGGAAGCAGTTGGGAAACAACTCGCTATGTTGTGCGGCGTGTTGGACTGCGGCGTTGGACAAAGCGCGAGAGCAGATCATGGCGAAGAGCGGCCGGGTGGCCAAGCCGATGGAGATACCTGAAAGGTATAGGGAGGGTGCGGAATGACCAAGCCCGACCTATGGCGGTTGTTGGTGCAGCGCAACCCGCGATTCATCACAGGCCCCATAGCGTTTTCGCCTGAGACACTGCGGCGGTTCTTTGATTTGGTGTGGGATGAGGCGAAGAAGGACAAGTCGTTTGACGCTGGCGACATATTCCAAGGATTGTTTGGAGGGATACGACGATGAACCACTGCCACGACCCGTACTGTCCGATCTGCCACCCTTAGTTTCAGTGGTCAAACTTCGTGATAGCAAGTTTGCTGGTGTTGTTGGCGTTTGCTTTGGGATTTGCGTTGGGTAGGTACTTGCCATGACAACCGACATCGTCACCAAATGGGACGACAAATTACTTGGCGACGGAAATTGCACCATCGTGCAGGAGAGGGTATTTGCCCGCCACCCGGCTACGAAGCGGAAGTTCCAAGTGCTTCCGGTGAACAACCATGCGGGTTACCGGAAGGTTGGCCGCAACGAGCGGTGCCGGTGCGGGAGCGGGTTGAAGTTCAAGAAGTGCTGTGGGAGGTAGGATGAAGACGGCAATATACATCGAAGACGGGGTAGTGCAACTGGTAATCACGCCGGAGAGCGATTTCGAGAAGGATGCCATGCGGACGTTTGCTGAAGGCCCGGTGCAGGCCAAGATGTTCCGTGGATCATTCTATGACTGCCGGGGTGGATGGGTGCGCCAGTCAGAATACAACACACACATCTACGACTTGTCTGCCGACAAGGGCGACCGATCACTTATCCTGCGGACGGATGTCGAAACAAAACCCGCATGACAACCATCGACTTCGAATACGGCATTGGCGACAAGGTGGAGATTGCCACCGTCAAAGACATTTACGGGCACGTCATCGGCATGACGCTGAACCGGAACGGGATCACATATCACGTATGCTGGTGGGCTGACGGGAAACGGTTTGACGAGTGGTTGTGTGATTTCGAGTTAAAACCCGCATGAGGGAGTTCCCATGAACAAACGCCCCCCTAGACGAGGAACACACGCACGCGATGTATCAACACTTAACATTTTCCGACTTCCTGACGAGCGTGGCGGAAGAAGCGTCTTTGGCGTTCCCATTGGTGCGGCGTTAGAAGAAGTGTACGAACTCGAACACGACGACGAACGGGTGTACGATGGCAGCGGTGAAGGCGGACACATCAACTTTCCAGAATGAACAAGTTTCTATACACCTTCCACGTTGACGGAAAGACCTACGCCGACATGGATTACGAATGGTATCTTGGCCAAAAGGAGTTGATGGCCAAGGTCACTGACTCTAGGCGTAGGCGGTTGTTCTTGGGCCTCACCATACACACCTACGATCACGACTGGCTCAAGGCGCACCCCGACATATTGGCTGAGTTCAACCGGCTGTTGGAAGACTGGCGGCTAAACAAGATCAAGTACTTCGCGCCGAACAGCAAGGAGCAGTTGGACTTCATCAACGACTGGGACACGCATGACGTGGTAGGGTTGGTCGCCCCAAACCGCGTGGGCAAGACGACGTGCGGGGTTGTCAAAGCTCTGCTTTCCGGCATTATTCCGCTTGACCCGGAGTGGCCCATCTTCAAGAAGCACGGGATCAAGTGGCGTCGGTTTCAGGGCGAAGACCAACCGATGACGTTCGGCATGGGTTCATACGAGTGGAGCCATATCAAGTCGGTGGTGTGGCCGCGTGTCAAGGAGTACATGCCCGACGAGCAGTTGGGCCAGTATGGGGTGAGCGGCAAGCGTGAGGGGCGTGGTAGGCCGAAGGGTGAACCAAACTTCGACCGACTCCCCCACGTCATGCTCAAGTGCGGGACTCGGCTCAAGATGCACGCCTACTCGCAGGCGCAAGCCAACTTCGAGTCGGACGCCTACAACGGATTCCTGTACGACGAGCAGCCGCCTGAGAACATCTTCAACGCCGTGGACGAGCGTACCCGCACGCTGCGCGGTAGCCACTACTTCACGCTGACCCCGCACAAGGTGGACGGTAGGCCGGATACGGGTGGTGGTGGTTGGCTGCAAAAGCTGTTCACGGGCAGCGAGAAGAAGGGGCACACGATCAGTTGCTACAACACGAGTCTAGCTGATGTGCCCGATTGGATTTACCCGGAGACGGAGAAGAAGAAGGCGTTCGAGAAGTGGATTCACGAGCCGACGCGGGTGCGTAACCACAAGATGCTCAAGGAGGGCAGGGCTAGGGTGATGGGCGAATGGCACCAAACGAGCGGCCTTGTGATCGACGAATGGGAGCCGACCATTCACATCATAGACGACTTCTCCGTGCCGGAAGGCTGGACACGGTATCGGGCGGGCGATCACGGGATCAACAACCCGACTGCATTCCTGTGGCTGGCGGTGAGTCCACCTGAACCCGACTTCGGCAGCACGATCATCGTGTACCGTGAAATGTACTCGATGGGCAAGCTGGTTGCCGAGAACGTCAAGGACGTAATCAGCATGAGCGGTAACACCCGGCACAAAGTGCAGATGCTTGACGACCAGCGTAGCGGGTTGTCGATGCAGATGTACGAGGAGCACCAGACGGGTGAGTGGTACGCCAAGACGGTTCTGGATGGGCGCAGTTTCGGGTTGAAAGACCCGAACAGCGGCAAGCCTTATGGCTGGCTGTACCGGATGCACGGGTTGCCGGTGAGTGCGGCCAGCATGAAGTTGTCGCAACACTGGCTTCCGATCCTCAAGGAGTTGTTCGGCGTTGACTACACGGCCATGCACCCGTACAACAAGAAGGTGCGGGGCCGGTCGAAAATCTACATATTCCGCAGTTGCCACAACCTGATACGGGAGGTTAGCGGGTGGGTGTATGAGGAATGGCGCGGACGCCAAGAAGGCAAGAACCCAAAGGAAAGCCCAAGGAAGAAGGACGATCACGGGTGCACTTGTTTGGCATACGCCTGCCAGATCCCGTTGCGCTATCGGGGTGACGTTTACACGCAGACATGGACCGGAGAAGACAGAAAGCAGGGACAATATGAGCAAACCGAAGAAGGTGAGTACCGTGGAGTCTGAAGCATCCGCCGCCGTAACATTGGGCGAGACGATCCACGTTGACCACATCCAGCCCATCGGAACGTTCATGCTGGTGCGCAAGTGCGAGCGGCCTGACCCCGACTACATCGTGCTGCCAGACCAGATCAAGGAAGACACGAACTTCGTTGAATTACTGGCAGTGGGGCCGAAGTGCAAGCACTTTCTACCGGAACACGTCGGCTGCATGGTGCAATGCCCCGACTTCGCAGACGGTATGCACAACCTGGGTGGCGAGTTCTGGATGGTCAAGGAGGCGTTGATTATGCCTGTAATATTCGAGTAACGGACTAACCAGTCCGCTTTTCAGGTGTCGTTTAACGACACCTGACACCCACCGGACCACGCGGTGGGTTTTTCATGCCCGAAAATAAGTGTTGCGTTCGTCAGAATGTTGTGGTAACTACACAACCATGAATGACGAAGTAGTCGCTTTTGACGATATTGACCAGTCCGAACCGATAGAGTCAGATGCGGTTGCCGCGTCACCAATGACCGACAACCCATCCCGCATTAACTTCGCAGACAACAAGGATTTGGTCGCGAAGGCTCAGTCGCAAGCGGCATCCGCCTACGAGCACAACAAATCCAATCGCGCACCGTACGAGGAGATTTGGCGTCTTGCGGATGAGATGTATAAGACTGGCCAAAACGCCGCCATGCGTGAGAGCGAGCGGATTCGCACCGACCGACAGGGTACTCAGACCGCCGAGACACGCGACCTGACTCTCACCAAATCCTACAAGAAGGGCAGTACGTTGTTCTTCCGGCAAGTGCGCACACTCACGGCACAAATCGTTTCCGTTCTGCAATCCAAGCCCGACCCGTACAAGTACACACCGATCTACGGTTGCGACACATTCGCTAGCGAACAGCAAGCCAATGACCAGGCCGACCAGCACAACCTGTTAGCGAGGTGGGCGCGGAAGAAAGACAACTTCGACCGCAAATCCATTGACCTGATTTTCCTGTTGATGAAGTACGGCAACTATCCCGTGTGCGTGGGATGGAATAGCCACAAGGCGCGGCGGATTGAACGCACCCCGATTTACGGGCCACCGGCAGGCGAGAACGAAGACCCTGAGATTACGGGTTGGGAGTTCAAGGATGGCTTGAAGACGGTGGAGAATCAGCCGTCGCTTGGCATCGTGCCCATCGAGAACTTTTGGGCGGACCCGGCTGTGGGCAGTATCCAGAAGCAGAGTTGCATTTGCGTGGATGACTACGTGCCGCTTTCCACGATTCAGCAGAACGAAATCGCCAACGGGTTCTATCTCAATACCGGATCACTGACCATGGCCGACCAGTGGGGCGGTTCACGCGACGACAGCGAACTTGAGGCACAGCGTGCCGTTTCAGCCGGTCTGACTTCCGAACCGAACAGCACGGACACCGGGTTGTTCAAGACGACCGACGTTTACATCAACCTGCCAATCACCGATGACGGCGTATGGGATGAGACGGCCCCGCAGCAGAAGTGGTGGTTGACGTTTGTGGGCAACTCGCTTGGCGAGGCCAAGTGCGTTCGGTTCGAACGCAACCCCGACCCTGACGACGAGTGGCCGTTTGAAATGCTGCATTGCCTGCCCGACGACAACGGGAAACTCTACCACTTCGGGTACGCCCAGGCGTTGCGCGGTGACTTTGAGGAGCAATGCACCACACGCCAGCAGTTGATTGACAACCGCACCTTGCAGAACAACAAGCCGCTCAAGTGTATTCAGGGCGAGGTGTTCACCAACAATCTGCGGTTCGGCAAAGACAAGGTATATTGGGTTGAAAAGGAAAACTCCGTCACCGAGTTCTCCGTGCAAGACATCCAACAGAACGGTCTGTTGCACCTGCAATACTTTGACGATGATGCCAACCGGGCGGCTGGCACCGATAAGCCGTTGATGGGCGAGTACGCGGGTGCGCGTACGTCAGCCACGGAATCAAGCATCGTCAGCCAGAACAGTGCTAACCCGCACATCATGTTGGCCAAGTACGTACTGCACACTTTCTTGGAGTTCCACGCCCGCAAGAACCTTGGGCTGTGGCACCTGTACGGCGACAACGACATGGTGCTGTCGATCACCGAGAAGAACATCCAGCGGAAGATCAACCCCGGCGTGTTGTTCGGGGAGTTCGACGTTGAAATCAATCTTGTGGACGAGTTCGAACAGAATGCCCTCAACATCCAAACTATGACACAGGCTATTCAGACACTCGTTCCACTTTTTGCGCCGGTAATGGACTTGCCGAAAGTGGGTGCTGACGTGTTCGGAAAGATCGTCAAGGGGCTGGACGTGAGCCAGTGGTTCAAGCCGAACGGCAATAAGGACGCTATCCAACTGGCCGACCACGAGAACCGCGCCATGCTGGACAGCGGTACCGTAGTGGCCCCGCAGCAAGGCGAGGCGCATGACGTGCATCTGTCCCGCCATGAATCGGAACGTATGCGGTGGAAGGGCGCGGAAGCGACCAACCCCAACGTCGAAATCCTGATCCGCCACATCGACCAAACGAAATACCTCAAACAGGTTGAAGGCATGATGGCTGCGCAGGCCAGTCAGATGCCGAACGCTATGACAGGCAATCAGACCGAGGGTGAGGCGACCGGCAATGCGATGGCTGGCGCGATGGGGGCCACGCAATGAGCATCTTCGATAACGACGAGTTTCAACGCGGGTTTGTGGAGTTCTACGCATCCGAGTCTTTTGAAAAGTACATGGTCCCGTTTCTGAATGAGTTGGTTGAACGACACCGCACGGCGCTGGAAACGGCGGACGATGCGAAGGGCTGGCAGGCCAAGTTGAAGGCCATACGATTTATCAAGGATCAAGCGGAGATACAGAAGACGCTCCGCAAGGAAAAACTTTCCGCGTCCGTGGTGGATGTGGATGAACAAGGAGATAGACACTGATGAGCGACGACACGCTGAACGCAGGCTCCGAACAGGAACTACCTGCCGAAGTAGTGGACGCAGCGGTGGACGCGGCCTCGCAAGAGACTACCGCCGACACTGGAACGCAGGCACCGACAGGGAAAGAGAAAGCCCTGGCGGACACCGAGGCTGCTATCAAGGAGCGTCAGGCCGAGTTCACCCGGCTCAGCCAGCAACTTGCTGAGTTGAAGGGGAGCATGGCTACGCTGGCGCAGATGCAGACCGCGAAGAAGGAAGAAGAAGTCAAGGACTGGATGGATGCCGTGGATGACGACAAACTCGTTGAGAATCCAGCCATGGTTAAGCAGATGTTCAAGCAACTCCGTCAGGAGTTTGCGACCGTCTTGCAGAACCGGGACGCCTATATTCAAGGCGAAATCGCCAAGCATAGCGCCAGCCAGATCGACCCTGCGCTTCGTTCCGTTGTCGATGAGTTGAAGACCGATCCCGAACTTGCCGACCTGCCGGAAGCAAAACTTCTGGCGATGGCCAAGAGAATGGGCGGTGGCAAGAAGTCTGCCGTGATGCAGCCGCGAGGCAACATTGCGGATGGGCAACGCACCACGCCGACCTCGTCGGTCAAGGATGGCGAGTACACGGCTGAGCAGATGGCTTATCTGAGAGCATCGGGAACGGTCAAAGACGGAAAACGCGACGACACATTGGAGTAACACATGCCTGCGATTATCAGTGATAAACCGAGAAAAGAAGCACCGGCAGCTATGATTAGCCAGCCGTATGTCGATGACAGAGCACGCCTTGTCGAAAAGACGAAGAAGGCTCTTGGGGTGAAAGCCGTTGGGATGCACTTCTTCTACGGCGACAAGAACATTGCCGAAACCGGCCGGTATGCCGATGAAGGCTACGTGCCGTGTGGCGTGAACCACAGGGGCGACCCGCTGTTCATGCGACCGGACAAGGCGCACAAGGACCATCTTGCGGAGGCAGCCGGAGCATCGCGTTCCGCTGCGGTTGCCGCAAAGACGGGCAGCAACAGTGAGTACAAAACGAGGACCGCTGACGGTGATGTCATCGGCCCACAACAGGAGTAAATACAATGGCAACACTTACGAGTGTGAACCCGGCTCTCTACCAAGGGCCGGTCATGGAAACGGTCAGCATTCTGATCACGAACGCCAACAGTTGGAAGGCGGGTCAGTTGCTTTCGGTGTCGTCCGGGGCTTTGATCCCTGCGGCATCCGATTCAGTGGCGTGCAAATACTACGCCCTCACGGACCAAGACGATCCCGGCGATACGACCACGAAGGCTGAAGTCGGTGTTATCACCAGTGAACATGTGTTCCTGATGAACGAGTTGGACGGCACTGTGCCGACGACCTCGATTGGCGCATTGCATTCGCTGGATGTCACGTCCAACGTCTGCACGGTTGACACCGCTGACAACACGACCCCGTGTTTCCGCGTGGTTGGCATCATGGCCGACAATTCACCCGTCACTGACCTCGCCGCCGACGTTCACGGACGCCTGCTGGTCAAGGTTCTGCAATCCGTCCTCGACACGTAAGTCTAGGCATAACGTACAAGGAGAATGACCATGAGTGTTACCGCATCTGCCCTTACGCCTTCTTACAGTGCCCCCGGCACGTTGATGAAGGAAAACTTCGCTGACCTTTTGAACTCGCAGTTCAAGTTCGTGAAGGATCGCGCATTCAAGACCCCGATTCAGGGGCTTCAGTTCTACACCGTCGAGAAGACCTCGAAGGCGTATGAGAAACACAGTTACGTGACGGGTATCGGCCTGATGCCGAAAAACCGTGACGTGGACAAGCTGCCCTTCGCGGAGCCGGTTCAGGGATTCGACAACACGTACACGCCGGAGAACTTCCGACTGGCTATCCGCATTGAGAAGTCGCTGCGCGAGACTGACCAGTTCGGAGTGATCACACGCCAGATCACATCGCTCACCAAGTCCGCGACGGACACGGTGGAGTACTACGCTGCCGACCCATTCAACACGGGCTTCGGCACGGGTGCGAGTTGGCTATGCGCCGATGGCATGTACCTGTTTGACTCGGCCCGCCCAATGGAGGACAAGTCGCAGGGAACGTGGAGCAACTTGGAATCCGCGTCTGCTTTGACGCAGGCTTCGCTGGCGACCATGCGCGTGAACTTCCGCAAGTTCGTGGATGAACGCGGACTCAAGAAGCCCCTCGTGATGAAGACGCTGGTTGTCCCAGCCGCGCTGGAAGACACGGCGGAAGTCCTGATGAGTTCCAACCTGAAACCCGGCGTGTTCCTGAACGACAAGAACGTCTACGAGAACCGCTTCCAAGTCAAGGTGTGGGACTACCTGAGTTCCGATACGGCGTACTTCGGCCTGACGGCCAAGGACGTTGGCAACGAGCTGTATTGGTACTGGCGCGTCAAGCCGGAAACGACCAGCAACGTGCTGTCGGACAACCCGGACGTGTGGCAGGCCCGCATCCGCATGTCGTTCGTGACCGGCTGTGACCGGCCCTCGACGCTGCGCGGCAATGCCGGAGCGTAAGCAAACAACCGTAGGGGAGTCCGGGCAGACCGGCTCCCCTGCATATTACCAAGGAGCAATCCATGAGCGATGAAAAGAAAATCGAACAGGCGCGAGCCGAGGATCAGGATGCCGTGATTGAATTGAAGAAACAGTACAACCACCTTGCGGCCTACGTTCGCAAGATCGTGGCGAACTTCGAAAAACTGTCAGGCATTGACCTTAATGCGGACGGCAAGATCGGGTTGATCGTTGTTGGTCTGGCGTTGGCATGTGCAACGTCATTTGCTACCGATACGTTGATTACTGGCGTGGGCAGCAATTATACCGGAATCGGGACGTACCAAATCCTGAGTGACGGTACGAGTGCTACCCTTTGGGTAGACAAACTGACTGTCATCAGCTCGCTTTCTGCTCCACTGTCTGGCGCAAGCGTGTCTGGTAACATTCCGGTTGCGGCCATTACGAATGCTGCCAAAACTGTTGGCGCAAGCATTGGCGGGAATATACCCGTTGCGGCCATTACGAACGCGGCAGGTACGCTGGGTGCAACTATCGGCGGGAATGTGCCCGTCGCTGCCCTCACTAATGCAGCGGGCAGTATCGGTGCGTCTATCGGTGGAAACGTGCCGATTGCGGCGATTACTAACGCTGCGGTCACGCTTGGTCCGACGATTGGCGGCAATATTCCCGTCGCATCGATAACGAATGCGGCCACAACGGTCGGTGCATCAATCGGTGGCAATATCCCGGTCGCTTCGATCACTAATGCGGCTGGCAGCGTAGGCGCAAGCATCGGCGGGAATATCCCGGTGACGGCGCTCACGAATGCTGCTGGAAGCATTGGCGGGGCAATAGGTGGCAACGTGCCGCTGGCGGCTCTTACCAATGCGGCAGCTACACTGGGCGATACGATTGGCGGGAATCTTCCGCTTGCGTCCATGACCAATGCAGCGGCCACACTTGGATCGACAATTGGAGGTAACATCCCCGTGGCGACCTTGACGAATGCAGCTGGAACCTTAGGAACGGCTATTGGCGGCAATATCCCAGTCGCGGCTCTGACCAATGCGGCAGGGTCTATTGGAGCGGCTATTGGCGGAAACATTCCTCTGGCGTCTCTGACGAATGCTCTATCCGTGACGCTCTACAGCGGCACCTATACCAACGGGCCGGACGGTTCGACAAACGTCATTGTCGTTTTGAATGGCGTGACGGTTTCCGTGACACGCAATCCGTAATGCCGTAACCACGGCGCGGTAGCCCCCAGCCGCGTTACAAACGGGGGATTAATTTCAATAAGGAGCACATCATCATGAAGTACATCCTCACCTTACTCTGCATTTTGGCCTCGTGCGCGTGGGCGCAACCGGAAGCCATGCCTCCTCTGATTTGTTCTGGTGTGACCACATCGACTGTGGCCGTCACTGCCACGGGGCCAAGGATTGACGCCTACATCAACGCCTTACAGATAGGCGTGCAGCCCGCCGAAGTCACCGCTACCGTGACGGTAGCCACGTCCGGCATCCTAGCCGCACGCACTCTCTACAGCGCAACGGTGACTGGCACCAATGTGGTGTACCCGACAAACAGCATTGGTATGAAACGGTTTCTGGCAGGTGACGCGCTTGTGTTGTCGGCTAGTACTGGCGCACACGGCACTAATGTTGTCAGCGCAACCGTTACCGCGATACCCGTCATCGAACGCCAACCGTAAAGGGGGTGTCGCATGGCGACAACGATCAACACGCAGCAGCTTTTTGAAGCCAAGGCGGTGCGGTTCGGTACAAGTGCCGAAAGCACATCCTTCCAACAGGCGTTTCTGGAATCGCTCTATCGGACCCTGACGGAGATTCAGAACTTCACAGGCATGGCCGTCACGCTGGTAGCCGACGTGCAGACTGACGTTGCGCTCGACTCCAAGTACTACAACGCCGTGTCGGCTGGCCTCGACTTCTACTTGCAGGACACCAACCTGTTCACGGCTAACCCCGTGGAAGACGCATGGCAACGCTTCCAGCGTGAGTGCGCCAAGGCGCAACGGCTCTACATGCAATCCATCGACGTGTATGCGCGGTTCGGTACACTGCCGGAAGAAACTACCGACACGGAGAACCTCACCTAATGAGCGAGACCGCTACCCTTACGTTTCTGCTTGCTGAAGAAAAGGCGTATTGGTTCAAGAACTCATCCGTTCTTGGCCTCTTGCCCGATGGCGGGTTGATTCGTGAGTGGCGCAATATTCCCAAGGCGCATCGTGACGCCTGCATTGCTGCGCTCAAAGCACGTCGCAAGGAAACCGACCCCAAGGTGGAGGGCATTGCCCACCCCGGCCTATTTCGCATCGTAAGCGTTGACGACGTGTTGACGGATAGCGGCTTTACGCTGCGCGAGACGCTTGCGCTTGGCATGGCGACAACCATTGACACCGCGCTCAACGTGTCGCGTATCGGTGAGGACAACGCCAACCCCGGTGCGGCCACGACCCAAGCGGCAAGCACAGCTCATCCGGCAGGCACATCCGCCATTCAGCAGCCGACCCGTGCGGTCACATTAAAATGGGTGAACATCGACCCCAACGCACTTGAGGCGATTCGCACATTACGCACCGATGTTACCGCCGCTACCCTGACGGTCAATTCCGAAACGCTGACCGGAACGTGGTACAAGACCAAGATTACCACGTCGCAGGACCAGGACGGAAGCGGAATATATTCCGAAGTGTGGGCATTGGGCGAGACGGCTTTCGAGAGCGTATCGGCCACAGGGAAGCGTGCGCTGAGCGCTAACCGCGTCATCATCAACGTGCCGAAAGACCGCGTAAAGACCGTGCTGGATGCGGAGATTACGGCACTTGGCGCGACTTACGCGGTGGCAGGCTACACCTATACACAGCGCGTCAACTGGTCGGGCGATACGGCAGAGATTACGACGGAAGCATCTAAAAACATTGCGATGTCCGATACCAACACATCGGCCACCAGCAAGGCGAGTACCACATCGCGCACCGTATCCAAGGACGCCGCAACCATTCCTGACGCCACAGCCGCCGCACAGGGTATCACGTACAAGGTTATTGGCGACATAAACGCGACAGGCGACTTTGACTATATATCTGAAACCGACACGGCCGTCAAACAGGAGATCGCGGAATACACCGCCGAAATCTCAGCGGCCAAGACTGTCACCGAAGTGGTGGGTAAGAATCTGTACGATACGGACATCGACGATGTAAACGTCTACGAACCGATCACCATTGAAGCGGGCCACATCAAGCGGCTCGAAAAGCGCGTCAATCCAGACGGCACGTTTAACGACGTGGTGCGCGACGAGGCCAGCACCAGCCAAACCGCCAGCACGGACGGAACGCACAGCGACCGCCACTACGACGATGACGCCAAGACCATTGACGCCGTGGTTGCCACGGCAGCGTCAGCACCCGCCGCTGACGTGGCGTTTACTACGCAGGGCACGGTGACTAACGTTAAGAACGCGCCCAACGAGGACGGCACGTTACGCACGGAAGTCGAAACGACGGTTGCGAAAACTCAAGAAATCGGCGTACACAACGCCAAGGTGTCGGCGGCGGAAACCGTGACCGAGAAGTCGGGCAAGCAACTCCACGACGCCGACCTGTACGACGCATCGGTTGCGGCCACACAGGGCCACGTCGTGACGTTGGAGAAGCGTGAGAACAATGACGGCACGTTCGATGAAGTGTTGCGTGACGCGCTGGCTATCGACCAGACTGCCAGCACAGACGGCACACATAGCGACCAGCACCTTGACACATTGGAACTCACCGAGGATACTGTTCGCCACACCGCCGCCACTGCTGCGTTGACTGACGTTGCATACTCCACACCGGGCACGCTGGTTGAAACCGAAAGCATCCCCAACGAAAACGGGACGTTTAAGACTTCCGCAAAGACAACGGTATCCAAAGAGGTAACGTTGCTGGCGGACGTGGTTGTGGAAGACAAGTTCCGCCAAGTCCAAGCCGACATCGGCAAGAACATCTTTGCGGCCACAGTAACGTCCACCTTCCCGATTGCGAAGACAACCGGCGAAGTGCAGACGCGCACACTGGCAAAGAATCCGAACGGCACGTATCAAGTCGAACGCAAACGCGACATCGCTGTCCAGAACGTGACTAATGCCGAAACTACCGACGAGCGCAAGGCGTTTGAGGCATCGACCCGCTCCGTCGAACGCAATAGTGATGCTGCTACCATACCGTCCGCTCAGTCTGCGGGCACAATCGTTTCCGTCAACAATAAGGTAAACGACTACAACTTGACGGACATCACCATTGATACGCGCACGGCTGTATCGGCAGCAAATGGGGTAGCTTTCGAGACGGAAACGGAAGTCGCCAATGATTCCGTAAAAGTATCTACGGAAGTCAAGAATGCAACGTCAGAACCCGACCTCACCAATGTCACTCCAGCCGCCGGAGTAATCACTGTCAAGCGCAAGAGCAAGAACGATTTTGCATTGTGGGATTACGAGTCAAGCACAGATACGGCAAGCTACCAATACGACTCTGGCACCTATGTCACACGCGATGGGACGGTATCGTGGTCTTGGGGTATTAACGCAACAAGCATAGAATACAGCGCAGCACTTGCAGCCATTTCATTGACCAATGGCACCGATAACACGCTGCACAAGACGACCAATAAGTACGGACTGATAGACTATTTCATTACCAAGAACCCGTACAATGGCGGTGTCTTTACGTGGGGCGAATCAACGCAAATAGGCAAAACACGTAAAAGCAGGGAGTACGCCAAGATTTTCTCGCCTGCTTATGGGCGTGAACGGCGTTGGTATCGTGACGTTACTTACACGTTTAGCGTTGGTATCAAACACAGTTATGTAGACGCGCTAACGTACATCGATGGAGGCGAAGATGGTTCAAGCGTTGAAAGCCATGGAAACGGGCGATACGCCGGATATAGGGTGACTTCCATATCGAATGGGAATTGGTTGTTGGATGAAACGGGCGTCACATGAGTGTAGAAAAAGACATCCAGGCGTTGCGTAACGAGATCATGGTCTTGCGTTCCATGGTGTCTACACAACAGGACAAGGAAACGTGGGGCAATGCCGGATGGCAGATACCACAGAAGATGGTGCAGGGTGGCGGCGATGGAGAGATTTTGTCATTCAGCTTCAAGGCCACCAAAACCAGCAGCACCGCCATCTCCGTTCTGGCTGGCGACGTGTGGCTCGGCCCGATGACCGTCGTGCATTGGGGTGACGCAGCATTTACGGGCGAGTCCTTGACTTACACCGGATTGACGACATCGACGTGCATCTGGCTTGAGATCGACGTTGCTACACCTGCTGTCGTGATGACCTCTGGAACCCGCACCGATATGGAATCGGCGCTCAACGCAACCGAGCAGTTGACAAAGATGGTTTGGCCGTTGATTGAAGTTACGTGTGCAGCAAGCGTCATCACCGCCGTCAAGAATCTGCAATGCGGAGACGTTGTGGTGCCGAGGGCCGCAGGATGAAGTGGTTGCTCATAATCCTAATGCTGCCATGCGTGGTTCTGGCGGATATCTGGCCGTCGTGGTTGTCGCCAATGCAGGGCGGATACGACAGGGGCAATCAAGTGCTGTCGGGTGCAGTGGAGCGGTTGACGGTGGTTGCTGGCCCTACTGCATGGACGAATTACGCCACTACCAACATTTGGTGTGACTACTTCAAGCAGAGAACCAAATGCCACGCCGCGAAAAACATCTTATGGGCCAGCCTTCCCGCTGGTGTGGAAAAGTGGGTGTTCACGAATGCTGACTTTAGCCCGACAAATTATGTGACGATCACAAGGACGGGACTTCTCGCTCGTTGTGGCTTGCCGACTAATTGGTGGGCGGTAACACCGTACTTCAATCTCGCCACCGAGACGAACGGGTTTAGGTTCTGGCCGCTTGTGTTGTCCAACATGGTGTGGATGGGATACCCGGTTGCATTGGACGACGTGGGCGCGACCAATCAGTACTGGATGGAGGGACTTGGAGATGCGGTAGAAACGAGTTGGGAAGACGCTTACAACGATGCTGCATCGAAATTTGTGCTTGTCGATGACTATAGCGACGAATATGACAATCTTGTTTTGGGAGTGGCAGCTTGGGTTGAAGCCTGGGTTTACCAACCCGACACCAATTTAGTGGTGTACTACGGTGCTGATATAATTCGTTGGTTTGCTTCTGTATTTTGGAAAGCAAGGTCATACGATGTACAAGTTACAAATGCAGCATCATCCGACGAATTATGGATGCGTGGAACAAATGAACCAGTATTGGGGAACACTGATTTATGGGACGCGTTTCAAGATGACGTTCTACCAGCATGGAAGAAAATAGGCGTGTCGGAGCGTGCGAAGGGACTGGCGCAGGGGTTGCCTGTAGATGTCGGAGGAACTAACGCACCGGAGTGGGATGCAATTATAGCGGCTATTACGAACGAAACCACATCGGTCGGATGGGAGAACCGTGAGGCTGTGTACGATTCTGGAGATGCTTGGCACGTTCTGCACAAGTTCCATTTCCAGTGGTTCCCGTGATTGACAAACGACGACAACTAGAGTAGTAAGAACATAACGAGGTGCATCATGGCAAGCGCACAAGAATACGCAGACTACATCAACCGAATGCGAGCACTCCGCGCTCAACGCGATGCGGGGCTTGTTACCACGCCGCAAGCCGTAGCGGTTGCTCCAAAACCCGCAGGCATGGACCCCGTTAATTCGCAGGTCAGCACTATGCGACAGTGGGGCCGCAACATGGCTGAATCGGCCAGCGGTGGATTGAAACAGATGGGTACAGACATCGGCGGCAATATCGCTACGTCGGCTCGTGCAGTCGGTAGAGGAATTGTGGCGGCTCCAAGTGTTATCTGGAATGGGAAGAATGCTCAGGCACCCGCCGCATTGCCGCCGTACATGGCCGGAACAACCGCGCCCGCTCCGGCTGTACGCCCTACATCTAGCGCACCGAGCATACAGATGGGGCCACCCGACATGACGGTGGGCAGCGGCATGGTGCCGAAACGGTTTGTGGTAGGCAATGGCCCGACAAACAGCATCTATGGCGGGGCGCTGGTTTCAAACCCCACGACCAACTCCGTCTACACGCCGGAACAGATACGCGCCATTGGCGACGGTGCGGGCGCAGGCCCACAACAGACACCGCGTTCACAGATCACTTTCGGCAACACCAACGCCACCCAAAACGCCAAGGCCGCAGCCGACTACAAGGCGTTCATGGCCGGTTCACTGGAACGTGGCAAGGCGTTCATCGCGGATACGGGCTACAAGGCTCCTGTCGGTACAAGCCGCACGCGGGAAGCCGCACTCGACCGGCAGGCGAACGTGGATGCGCGGCGTGTGAGTACGGAGAACGCAACCAAAGAGAACGCGGCTGAACGCCAGAACAAACTCGACGTGGCGAACGTGATGGGTGATGCATCAGTTGCCGCAGCGGAAGCCAAGAAGCGTGACGAAATGGCCATGACGCCGGAACGCACCGCCAAGGTGCGCGAGTCTTTGGCTAAAGCGTATGGCGAGGCCATGTCTGCCGCGAACGACGACTTGGCGGCGTTCTACGCTGACCAGTTGAAGCAACTCGACCAAGCCGCGTCAGCACCGAAGACCGCCGCCATAGCCGAAGGCGCGACGGCGACCGGCAAAGACGGCAAGAAGATTAAGTTTGTTGGCGGCAAATGGATTCCCGCTTAACCCATGAACATCCCCGAAGGATATACGCTGGACGAGCCATTGCAGGCTGACGCCGGGGCGGCATCGTTGCCGCAGGGCTTCACGCTTGATGTGCCGGATAGTGCCGTTCCTTCGGGGTTTACTCTCGACGCACCCGCCCCTGCCGTGGACCCCTTGGAAGCGCGTTCCCTCTCCGCGCCACCCACACCACGGCAGGGGCTTCTTATTCCTGAATCGACTCACCCCGGCGACTTGGCGTTCAAGGAGAAGCTGGCGGCGGATGCACTTGCCAAGGCGCAGAAGGAAAGCGCACTCAAGGCGGGTGGCCGCGAGGCGGCATTTGGCGTGGTGCCTACGCTGGCTGGTATCGGCACGGGTGCGGCGGTTGGGGCTGGCATCGGGGCCGTTGCTACCGGCCCGCTGGCACCCGCTGGCGCAGTCGTGGGTGGCATCATCGGCGGCGTGGGTGCCGCCATGGGGGCTGACTGGCTACAGAACAAGGCTATCGAGACGGTTGCGCCAGAACAGGCCGCACAGTGGCAGGCAGAGCGTGCCGCCGCCGCACAGGTGCATCCTTTCGCCACCATGGCCGGTTCACTTGCACCGCAACTGATTGCCATGAAGCCGTCGTTCAAGAACGTGGCGACAGCAGCCAAGGCCGCTAAGGCGTTGCTGGCAGGCAAGGCTTTGGGCAAAGAGGGGATCGACCAGTTGTTCAACGTCGGGCTAGGCGCAGGTTTGCAGGGGGTGCAGGAGTCGTATGCGCAGTATCGAGCGGGCGACTTCAACGGCGTGCGGCTGGCTGCTCAGATCGTGGGCGGTGCGATTGTCAACGAGCCGAACAAGTTTGGCGTAAAACTG
>Ga0265297_10004869_pt1 | contig 21291 bp, 30 predicted proteins | sample Munlanlwell13791_FD_192502 | JGI IMG/M metagenome (GOLD analysis project Ga0265297, IMG submission 192502) | Leachate microbial communities from a municipal landfill in Southern Ontario, Canada - Leachate well 137-91 | ecosystem: Engineered > Solid waste > Landfill > Unclassified | place...
AAGGAAAAAAAAGTATAATTATCGACTATCAAAATGAAAAACACTCCTTGCCATATAGCTCTCATTCCTGACGGCAACCGGCGCTGGGCAAAAAAGAGGGGACTGCCCGCTTTTGTCGGCCACGACAGGGGGGCAGGGGCTTTGGAAAAAATACTGCAAAAGTCTTTGGAATTGAAAATTCCTTATTTCACCTTTTGGGGAAGCTCTCTGGACAATGTCACCAAGAGACCGAAAAAAGAAGTTGATTATCTTTTCCAAATCTTTGAAAAACAGTTCAAAAAACTTGCCCAGGATAAAAGAATCCATCAGAACAAGGTCAAAATCTCTGTTCTGGGAAGATGGAAGGAATATTTTCCTTCAAGCCTGAACAAAGCCATTGAACAAGCGATTGAAAAAACAAAGAGTTACAACCGCCATTATTTGACTTTCTTGATGGCATATAACGGCACGGACGAAATGGAAGAATGCATTAAAAGCATCATAAGGAAAAAACAAAAGGTGGATGAAAAAACAATAAAGCAGAACCTCTGGACCAAAGACCTGCCGCCCGTTGATTTGGTGATAAGAACCGGTTGCGAAGACGACCCTCATCTCTCGGCCGGGTTCATGATGTGGGACATTGCCTATGCCCAGCTATATTTCACCAAAACATACTTTCCCGCTTTTTCTCCCAAAGAATACGAGAAAGCAGTAAAAGATTACCTTAAAAGGGAAAGGAGGAAGGGAGCTTAATGTGTGGACAAAATCCTTGCCAAGCACCTTTTTAAAGGGTAGAATATAGGAGTCTAATTCGCTTAGACTTTTTATTTATGTATATAAAAGGTGTGGGGATGACAAAATTCGACTACTCCCAGAAGCCTTGGTGGGAATTCGCCTACGAGGCTGCTTTGGAGGCCCTGGAAGACGCCAAAATGAGCATGGCTGACATAGAGGCTGTTGTTTTCTCAGGCATGTCCAGCGCGGCCGGCGGAGAGCACCAAACCCATAAAGTTTCCTTTCTTTCCGACTTATTCAAGACAAACATTCCCATTATCGAGACCCCTTCCGTGTGCGGAGGAGGGGGAGCGGCTCTTTGGACCGCTTTACATCTGATCGGCTTCAAAAACATCCTGGTTCTGGCCGCGGAAAAGCTGGTTGACAACCAGAGTGAGGTGGTTGTTGACTGGATACTTTCGGCCGCGGAAAAAGTAATCGAGCAGACGGAAGGAATGCTCTTCCCCACGCAAAACGCTCTGCTCTGGCAGAAGTATGCAGAGAAATACAACGCAACCATGGACGATTTGGCTTTGATTGCTTTGAAAAACCATCAACACGCTGCTCTCAACCCCAAAGCATATTTCTATCAAAGGCCGATTGATTTGGAAAAAATCAAGAATTCTCCGATTGTTTCTTCTCCTTTCAGATTGATGGACTGCTCCCTTTCCGTTAACGGAGGAGCGGCAGTCATTGTTTCCGAAGAAGAATCCGATGTCAGGATAATCGGTTCCGGTTTTGCCACTGATTATCTGTTGACTTTCAGCAGGGAAGACATCACTCATTTCAAGGCCACGCAGCTGGCAGCCAAGCAGGCCTTTGACCAAGCCAAAATCACTCCCCAGGACATCAATGTGGCCGAACTTCACGACGCTTTCACTTCAGTGGAGCTTATCTCTTACGAAGACCTGGGCTTTGCCGAAGAAGGCAAGGGAAACGAACTGATTAAATCAGGCGCTTTGAATTTGGGAGGGAAAATGCCAATCAACACCTCGGGCGGGCTCAAAGCCAAAGGCCACCCCATTTCAGCCACTGGCCTGGCCCAGGTTTATGAAATAGTCAACCAATTAAGGGGAAAATGCGAACAAAGGCAGGTCGATTCTCCCAGATACGGGCTGACCCATAATATAGGGGGAGCGGGAGGAAGCGTCACTGTCCATATTTTTGAAAAAGTGTAATATGTTTTATCAATGCAAAAAATGCAACAGAACATGGAACTATCCGATTAAAAAATGCCCTTATTGCTTTGAGAATTTGGTTAAGATGGAAAGCGGAAAGATAAAGGTTGCCGGCGTTTCCAAGGTCAACATTCCGACTCTTCTTCACCCTCATTTCCCGTATTATGCCCTGGTTCTGGAAGACGAGAACAAAAACAAGTGGGCTCACAAATCAACAAAGGAAAAAAGGGTGGACGAAGAAATGGTTTTCTCTCCTTCTTCGGACAAAAACGCCGTGGCAATCTGGAGAATCAAATACGACATCAGCGAAGCGATTGAAAAGGTAATCGATCTATTAAACGGGCTTTCTCTTAAAGAGGGCGTGAAAGTTTTGGTTCTGCCTGCTTTAAATTCTCCCAGCCACGCATATTTCCGGGACAACACGTCTCCTGAATTTTTGGATGCTGTCCTTGATTTTCTTAATAAGAAAAAAGTGGAGATTAAAATCTGCGGACAAAGCTTTGACGATATTCCCATCGAGGCCTCGGCCCAGCGCTCGGGCTTGCTGGACGTCTGCCTTAAATACAAAATCACTCCTTTGGATTTGTCCAAAAGCAATTTCGTCAAACAGAACAAGCTGGAAATCTCGGAAGAAGCGCTCAACGCCGATTTGATTCTTAATCTTCCCGTTATGAAAATGGGCAGAGCCGCTGCCTCGGAAAACCTCTTGAAAATTCTGTCCAAAACCAATTACCTGGGGCTTAAATACATGGATTCAGAAGAAGCCATTGTTGCCGAAATCAACCAGGCCCTGGCTGATAAAATCGCTGTTATCGCCGAAGCCGACGTTGTCCAGCGCTCGGACAAGCTAACCAAATTTCTGGGACTGATTCTGGCCAGTCAGAATAATCTCAATCTGGACAAGATTTTTGAAAAAATCACCGCAGACAAAGACGTCGATGTTGAAACCATTCCCTTAGTCGGCAGGGAATTGAAAGAAGTCCAGCAAAATGCCGAGATATTATAATAAATCAAATTTATGTTAAAAGAAAAAGTTGTTCTCATCACCGGAGCGTCGCAGGGAATGGGCAAGGCCTTTGCCCTGAAGCTCGCTTCCCTTGGAGCTAAAATCGCCTTGAATGACATTCCCTCCCAGGAAGAAAACCTGAAAAAAGCCCAGGAAGAAATCAAAGGGGAAACGAAATATTTCCTGGCTGACGTATCCAAATACGCGGAAGTGGAAAAAATGGTTCAGGATATAGAAAAGGAATTCGGAAGAATCGACGTGTTGATAAACAACGCCGGAATCAACCAGGACAGAACCCTGATAAAGATGACCGAGGAAGAATGGCAGAGGGTTATAAACATTGACTTGACCGGAGTTTTCAACTGCTCCAAGGCCGCCTTGCCTTTGCTCATCCAGAGCCAGGGAAGCATCATCAGCATCTCTTCGATTGTCGGCCAGAGAGGCAACTTCGGTCAGACCAACTATGCAGCGGCCAAAGCAGGCATGATCGGCTTTACCAAGTCCTTGTCAAAGGAAGTGGGAAGATTCGGGGTCAGGGTCAATGCCGTCGCCCCGGGATTCATCGAGACAAAAATGGCCGAAGCCATACCCGAGGAATTGAAAATAACGGTCAAAAAACTGACTTCGCTGGGAAGATTCGGAAAGCCGGAAGAAGTGGCTGACCTGGTCGCTTTCCTGGCTTCTTCGCAATCAAGCTTCATTACCGGAGCCGTCATCAACATTGACGGAGGACTGGCGATATAACATGCTTTACTCAAAAGAACAAATCAAAAAAATCATTCCCTACGACGAGCCGTTCTTGTGGGTGGACGAGGTGGAAAGCATCGAGGGCAACAACATCATTGCTTACAAGCAAACCTCTCTTGATAATGCAAAAGGCCACTTCGTTGATTTCCCCATAATGCCCGGGGTGCTGGTGGTCGAGGGAATCGCCCAGACCGGAACCATCTTGCTGAGAGAAAAAATGGGGGAAGGACACGAGCAAAAACACTTACTGGCTTACCAGGTGAGGAGCGCGTTCTTTTACGAACCCATCTGGCCCGGAGACAGGATAAAATACAAAGTCGCGCTTTTGGGAATATATGCCGACAAAATAGCCAACTTCATCGGCGAGGCCCATGTCAACGAAAGCAGAAAATGCGAAGTAAGGTTCAGTGTGGCCATAATCACTAAAGAAGAATTAAAAGAAAAACATGTTTAAAAACAACAGGCTGACAAAGCTTTTAAACATCACATATCCGATTATCCAGGGCGGCATGGCCGGGGTTTCCGAATCGATTCTGGTTTCGGCTGTTTCCAATGCCGGAGGACTGGGAGTGATAGGCTCGGGCTATGCTTCCGCTTCCTGGCTGGAAGAAGAAATAAAAAAAACAAAGGCCCTGACCGACAAGCCCTTCGGCGTCAATCTGCTGATGCAGAATCCCAATGTCGGAGACCTGGTCAAGGTCGTGATTCAGCAAAAAGTCCCGGTTGTCTTTACCGGAGGAGGAAACCCCTTGGCCGTAATGCCTTATCTCAAGCAGACGGGAATTAAAACCATTCCCGTGGTTCCTTTCGTCCGCCTGGCGAAAAAAATGGAGGAGAACGGAGCTGACGCCGTGGTGGTGGAGGGCTCGGAATCAGGAGGGCACATCGGAGAAAGCTCTACTTTCTGCCTGATTCCCCAAGCGAAGAATTTAATCAAAAACATTCCTTTGATAGCGGCCGGAGGAATATACGACGGAAAAACTTTTGCCTCGGCCCTTATTCTTGGAGCGGACGGAGTGCAGATGGGAACCAGGTTCATGGCCTCGACAGAATGCCAGATAAGCGAAGGGTACAAAAAAGCGATTATCGAGGCCAAGGACGAAGACATCGCTGTTCTGGGAAGGTTCACCGGCCACCCCATCAGGGTAATCAAGAACAAGGTCTACGAAAATCTTAAAAAGCTGGAAGAAAAAAATCCTTTCCCCGAAGAAATCAACATGGCCCGGTTCGCCGGAGCCAAAGGCGGAAACATTGATTTAGCCATTCTCTTGTGCGGACTCTGCGCCGGAGGAATCAATGAAATAAAAACCTGCAAAGAAATAGTGGAGGAAATAATCAACGACGCTCAAAAAACATTCAAAGAAGACGAAGGTCTTTTATCATGAACAAACTTCTTTCCATCCTCGCTAAAATATTTCTGGCGCCGATAGTAAAAGCCGCTTTGATTAAGGAAACCAGGGGCTGGGAGAATTTACCCGAAACCAATTTCATTCTGGCTCCCAACCACCAAAGCTATTTGGACATCATTGCCTGCGGCTATCTTTGCGCGCCCAGGAAATTCACTTTTATAGGCCAGATAGACAAGGGCAGGGGAGTGGCGGGATTCTTGAGGGATTTTGTATACTTTCTGGCCGGAGTCATTCCCTTGAACAGAAAAGAAGAGGATTCCAAAAAGCGGGCCTTTGACAAAGCAGTCAAAGCCATAAAGCAGGGCTATTCCCTGGTCATTTATCCCGAAGGAAAAAGGTCTGAAACCGGAAAAGTTCAAAAAGGCAAATGGGGAATCGCCAAGCTTTTTCTCCAGACCGGCGTTCCCATCGTTCCTTTGGGCATAAGCGGGGCTTTTGAAACTATGCCCCCGAAAGGAAAAATCAAAATCAAAAGAGCGATTAAGCTCAATGTCGGAAAGCCAGTTTTCTTCAAAGAGGCTCTGGAAAAATCAAGAAATTTAAATTCCGAATCGGCTGAATACAAAAATATCTGCATTGACGTTACCGACAGAGTAATGGAAGAAATTAAAAAACTTGTTTATGAAAATTAGGAAAATTCTGATAGCCAATAGGGGAGAGATTGCTTTGAGAATTATCAGGACGTGCAAAGAAATGGGAATAAAGACCGTTGCTTTGTGTCCCATGCCCGGCCAGGAAAGCAATTTTCTGGAAACCAATCTGGCTGACGAATATCATTTTCTCAACGAAGAGGGCTCGGCCGGATACCTTAATCCCAAAAAAATAATCGGCATCGCCAAGAAGTCTCAGGCCGACGCCATTCATCCCGGCTACGGGTTCTTGTCCGAGAACTGGAAATTCGCCCGGCTCTGCCACAAGAAAAAAATAAAATTCATCGGCCCTAATTTTTACACCTTGAAAAGCTTTGAAGACAAAGTGGAGGCGAAGAAAATAGCCCAGAAGCTGAACATTCCCACCTTGCCCGCTTCGGAAAGCATTAAAACCAAAAAAGACCTTTTTAAATGGGCGATGAGAATCAAGCCGCCTTTCATTTTCAAGGCCCAGAGAGGAGGCGGAGGAATGGGCATACGGGTCATTGACGACCAGACCAGGTCCGGCGACCTGCTGGACGTGACCCTGGGAATCCAAAGGCAGCTGGCCGCCGGATTTTCCGATTTCGATTTCTTTTTGGAAAAATATCTTCCCGAAGCCAAACACATAGAGTTCCAAATCCTGGGCGACGGAAAAAACTTTGTTCATTTGGGAGAAAGGGACTGCACGGTTCAAAGAAGGTTCCAAAAACTCCTGGAAGAAGCTCCTTCGGCGTTCTTGGACGAGAAAACGCGCAGAGAGCTGGGAGGGCTGTCAGTAAAACTGTGCCAGAAGCTGAAATACCAGGGAGCGGCGACAGTCGAATTCCTGATGGATCGCGACCACAATTTCTACTTCATGGAAGTCAATCCCAGGCTTCAGGTAGAACACCCGGTGACCGAAGCCATCACCGGAATTGACATTGTCAAAGAACAAATAAGGATTGCCCAGGGAGAAGAATTGTCGATTTCCCAGGATGACGTTAATCTAAACGGCTGGGCCATTGAAGCCAGAATCAATGCCGAAGACCCCCTTAAGAACTTCCGGCCCAGTCCGGGAAAAATAAAGAAATATGTTCCTTCCGGAGGCCAGGGCATTTTCGTCCACAGCTTTTTGCACGACAGCCAGGAAATATATCCTTTCTTTGATTCGTTGCTGGCCAAGATTATCGCCTATGGGAAAACCAGGAAAGAGGCCGTGGAAAAGCTCAAAAGAGCCCTGGACGAAACAATTATCGAAGGCGTGGACACCAATATTCCTTTCTTTAAAACCGTCCTCAAGAACAGAAGTTTTTTAAGCGGGGACCACTATACCAACTTCATTGAGAAAAACGGCATAATGAAAGAATTGATATGCGTTCCTCCCTCAAGAAAGAGAAAGATTTCTCTTGAAGAGCTTAATGACGAGGAAATCGCCAACATAGTCTGCCAAATATACAAGAACATTAAAATCCAGGAGGGGAGCAGGGCATCCAAATGGACGATGTCGCAAAGATTAAAAATGTGAGCAATATGACTCTGAAGATATTAGTCAAAGGAAAAGAATACGAGGTTGAGATTACGGAAGAGCCTGAAGGAAAAATCAAAGTCAAGCTCAACGGCCATGAGTATGTTTTCAATTCAAATTCAAAGGAAATAATAAGAGAAGAACCCTTAAGGATTTCCAGCGCCGAAAGCACGGACAAAGACGTCAGAGCGCCGCTTAACGGAGTGATTTCGGAAATCTTCGTAAAGGAGAAAGATGAAATTAAAAAAGGCCGGAAGCTGCTGACCCTCTCGGCCATGAAAATGGAAAACGAAATAGTTTCCGAAGTCAACGGTAGGATAAAAAAAATATCCGTTAAAAAAGGCCAGAACGTAAAAGAAGGGGACATCTTAATCACTTTCTTATGATTTCCGTAAAAAGATTCAAGAAAATTTCTTCAACCAACGAAAAAGCGAAAGCCTTCAAGCCCTGGACGGTTTTAATCGCCGAAGAGCAGGCTTCCGGATACGGCCGCAAGGGGAGCCAATGGTTTTCCCCCAAAGGAGGCCTGTATTTCTCCCTGGTCCTTCCCAAGAGCGACATCCACGACTTGCAAATCCTGACCATTCTGGCCGGATTCGCCGTGGCCAAGACAATCAAAGACAACTTCGGCCTGGAGCCCCTGATAAAGCTTCCCAACGACGTTTTGATTAACGGGAAAAAGGTCTGCGGCATATTGACGGAGAACGTCGTGGGCAAAGAAGTTAAATTCTCGGTCATCGGCATAGGACTGAATACCAACATCAAAGAATTCCCTTCTGATTTGAACAAGACCGCCACTTCTTTGCAGTTGGAGCTGAAAAAAGAAGTAAACAATGAAAAAATCATGAAAGAAATCGTTTCCCAATTAGAAAAACAATTAAAAACAATCATATGAATTTTGAAAAAGAAATAGAAAAATTGAATAAAAAAACAGAGGACTTGAACGACAAGGACCTGGCCCAAAGCCAGCGCCAGAAAGGAAAGCTGACGGCCAGGGAAAGGATAAATCTCCTTCTGGACGAAAACAGCTTTACGGAATTCGACCCTTTGACGGAAAGCCGCTTTTCCGATTTTGAAATGGATAAGAAAAAACTGGCCGGAGACGCGGTAATAACCGGGTTCGGAAAAATAAGAGGCCGGTCCGTTTACGTCTACAGCCAGGACTTTTCCAAAATGGGCGGCTCTTTGGGGGAAATGCACGGAGAAAAAATATCCAGAGTGATTGATTCCGCCTTGAAGACCGGCTGTCCCGTAATAGGCATAATTGATTCGGGCGGAGCCAGAATCCAGGAAGGGGTGGCCAGCCTTGACGGCTATGCCAAAATTTTCAAAAGCATGGTCAGGGCCTCCGGAGTCATTCCCCAAATCAGCGTCATGGCCGGGCCTTCGGCCGGCGGGGCTTCTTACGCACCCGGCCTTTCCGATTTCATTTTCATGGTCCAGGGAATATCGCAGATGTACATCACCGGACCGGAAGTGATTAAAAAAGTAATCGGCGAAGAAGTCGGGTTTGAAGATTTGGGCGGAGCGCAAGTCCATGCAACCAAAAGCGGCTGCGCTCATTTCGTTTTCGACAACGAAAAGGATTGCTTTTCCGGAGTGAAAAAACTTTTATCCTATCTGCCCCAGAACAATCTGGAAGACCCTTTGGGACAGAAAAATTATCTGACCTGGACAGCAGAGGAGGGGAGAGAGAGGCTTTTGGAAATAGTGCCCGAAGAACAGGAAAAGGTTTATGACGTTAAGTCAATGATAGAAGAAATATTCGACAAGAATTCTTTTTTTGAAATTCATTCCCGCTTTGCCGCCAATGCCGTTGTCGGCCTGGCCCGGCTCTCCGGCAATGTCGTGGGAATAGTGGCCAATCAGACCAAATTCCTGGCCGGGGTTCTGGATATCGATTCCTCGGATAAGATAGCCCGCTTTGTCAGGTTCTGCGATGCCTTTAATCTCCCTGTAATCAATCTGGTGGACACGCCCGGCTATCTTCCCGGCACCTCCCAGGAGCACCAGGGAATAATCCGGCACGGAGCCAAGGTTTTATACGCCTATGCCGAAGCCAGCGTTCCCAAAATCAGCTTAATTGTGAGAAAAGCTTTCGGAGGCGCCTACATCGCCCTTTGCTCCCGTTATCTCGGCTATGACAAGGTCATTGCCTGGCCCGGAGCCCAGATTGCGGTCATGGGCGCGGAGCAGGCGGTGAAAATAATCTACAGGAAGCAAATTGCCGAAAATCCTAATATTGAAAAAGAAAAAACAGAAGAGCTCAAGAAAAAATTCCTCAATCCTTTCGAAGCCGCCAAGCTCGGACAAATTGACATGATAATAGACCCCAGGGAAACCAGGCTGGTTTTAATCAAATGCCTGGATTCCATTTTAACCAAAAGAGAAGAAAACGTTCCCAAAAAGCACGGCAACATCCCTACTTGACAGATATTCTTTGATGTTATATAATATGGGCAGGTCATTATCATGCAGACCATACAAGAACGCGCCGAAGAGGTTAGGGAGGACAGAGGAAAAATATCTGACCTCCTTGAAAAAGGACAGTATCGAACCGCCGTCACAATCGCAAGAAACAGAGGCTTGCGCGAGTGGCTTATGGCCCAGTGCCAAAAGGTGGTCAGGGAACTTGTCCGGAGAGAAAGAATCAGCGACCTGCGAAATTTCGTCGCCGACATGGCTCAAGCCTGGGCCGGGGAGCAGAAAAAATTCGTTCAGGGAGCCATTGATTGCTGTCTTGAAGAAAGACGGTACGACTATGCCGCAGAGCTCGCGGAAAAACACTTCGCGCATGGCTGGCTTATGCACCGATGCCGGGCAGTCATCAAAGAACTCGCCCAAAAAGGCCGGCGCACAGAAGCGCGAGATTTCGTCTCTGATATGGGCAAGGCCTGTCCCGAGAGGAAAGAAGAATTAAAAAACATGTTGGCTGAGGCCAACCTGTGGATGTAAGTCTGATAGGCTTACATTTTTTTTGACAAAATTACAGTTTTTAATATATACTTTAACCAGCTCTTTAAGGAGGGCTCTACTTGATGCAAACAACCCCACAGATGATAAAGAACATTGAGCGCCTGCAAAGCATGGTCGCCGCAAAAGAGGAAGTGGAACGGCTTTTTGGAGAAAACCAGTACGAACAGGGAGCGCGGGTAATAAAAAACTGCCCGAGGCTTCTTCAATGGTTCTTGACCAAAAGCACGGACATGATAGACAAGTGGGTGAGCGAAGGGAATACCCATCTGGCCATGGATTTCGTTGACCGCACAATGGGAGAAATCCCGGCTGAAGCAAGGGAGATCCTTACCAAAGAATTTTCCGAAAGCGTTGCCGCTAATATGGAAAAATTCGATGAAAGCTTTTAAAGCTTTCTTTTTTATTTGACAAATGAAAAAAACATGGAGTATAATGGGGAATAGAGGGTTAAAGCCCCTTATTATCAATAATGTTATTAGTCGCACAATGTACCTTAAGCGACGCTAAACATATGCAAAACTCGGATAAACCCATAATCAAGCACATAACCGACTTTTTGGACTATTGCGAGATAGAAAAAGGCCTCTCTGACAACACCCAAAAGAATTACAGCCGCTATCTCAAGAAATTTATCGACTGGCTGAAATATAACAAGAAGGAAAACATAAAGCCCCACGAGCTTTCCCCTGAAGACATCTGGAACTACAGGCTGTTTCTGGCCAGGTATAAAGACAATAACAGCGCCCTTTTGTCAAAGCTGACCCAAAACTACTACTTAATCGCCTTAAGAGCCCTTTTGACGTATTTTTCCGACAAAGACATCATCTCTCTGCCGGCTGACAAGATACAGCTGCCCAAAGACGCCAAAAAGGAAAAAATAGTCAAGTTTCTGAGTCTGGACCAGATAGAAAAACTGCTCCTGGCCCCCAATGTTGAGAACGCGACTGGTTTAAGAGACCGGGCCATTCTGGAGACCTTGTTTTCCACCGGCCTGAGAATAGCCGAGCTCATTGCCCTGAATAAAGAGCAGTTCAAGAACCTGGAAAACAAGAAAGACATGGAATTGAGCATTATAGGCAAAGGAAAGCACCCCAGGGTTGTATATTTCTCGGAGAGAGCCCTTTCCTGGGTCAAAAACTACCTTAAAACGCGCGATGACGAGGAAAAGGCCCTATTTATACACTACAGAGCCAGACAGGCCCCAGAAGGCCGTTTAACGCCTCGTTCAGTGCAAAGAATCGTCAAAAAGTACGCCACCCTGGCCAATGTCCCTTATTTCACCACGCCTCACACCCTAAGGCACAGCATGGCCACAGACCTGCTTAACCAAGGGGTTGACTTGAGGATAATCCAGGAATTCCTGGGACACAGGAATATAAGCACCACCCAGATATATACCCACGTAACCAACAAGAGGCTGAGGGACATCCACAGGCAGTATCACAGCGGCAAGAACCTGAAACAATGATTGACATTGCCTGTTTTCCATATTATCCTTAAATCAGAACTTTTTTAGGAGGTGAAAATGGCAAAGTTCGGCATTATGATAATCGCCGTAACCAGTATGGCTATGGCATGACACCGCAGAAGAGATCGATTTGACCACATGGAGATGCCGCTTATGCTGCATCTCCTCTTCTTTTATATATCATCCCCTTCCTTGCTTACGGCAAGCTTTAATAAATGTCGCACAATATATTGACAGGCATTCTTATTAAATGCTAAAATACAATCGGTACCTTGGAGGAGGTGAAAATGAAAAAGTTCGGCGCATTCTCGAACGGTAGTGCAACAACTCTGGCGATGCTGTAAACAGTTACTCCCCTACGGTTTAGCCAGATAAAAACCAACACGTAAAGATTTGCGAACAAACATACTGCCATCCCTGGGCAGAAATCCCATTTTATCCTCCTTAACCATGGGAGATTCTAACGAATCTCCTTCTTTTTATTTTACAGCCATTAACAATCGGTTGAACTCGCTTACTTTCAAAGAAGCTCCACCCACCAGAACCCCGTCCATGCCGGCGTCGCACAAATAACAGGCGACATTTTGGGAGTCAACGCTGCCGCCGTAAATAATCTTTATGCTTTCGGACGCTTTGGGTCCGTATTTGTTGTTTATCAGCTTTTTGATGAAAATTTTGACTTCTTGTATTTTTTCAACAGGAGCGAACTTTCCCGTGCCAATGGCCCATACCGGCTCGTAAGCCAAAACAATGTTTTTAACCGTTTCTTTAGGAACGTTTTCCAGCCCCTCCCCTATTTGCCTCTTGATGACCTCGAATGTCTCGCCGTTTTCCCTTTGTTCGCTGCTCTCTCCTACGCACAAAACGGGAATTAATTTTTCCCGAAGAACCGCTTTTATCTTTTCGTTAACGATTTCGTTTGTTTCGTTAAACGACACCCTCCTCTCCGAGTGGCCGACAATCACATAACGCGAACCTATGCTTTTGAGCATGGCCGGGGAAACCTCTCCAGTGAAAGCCCCTTCCTTGCAAAAACAATCCTGGGCGCCGAGAGAAATATTTCCCTTAAGCTGAGGCATGAAAACAAAAGGCGGACAGACAACCAAATCAACGTTCTTCGGAGCTTTGTATCCTTTCAATATCTTTTGCGCTTCTTTTATTGTTTTGGGATTGCATTTCCAGTTGGCGACGATTAAAAATTTCATAAGGCAAAATTATTAAAATTGATTATTCCCAAACTGAGCAAAGTGACGACGATTCCGGCGATGACCACTCCCAAAAAGATCAGGGGCAGGGCCCTGGAAAAAGGAATATCGAAGAGAAAAGCGCAGATTGAGCCGGTCCAAGCCCCGGTCATGGGCAAAGGAACGGCCACGAACAGAACCAAAGCCAGCTCTTTTGACTTGTTGAACTTTTCACTGTGTTTTTTTCTCGTCCTCTCAAAGAACCAGGTGATTATTTTTTTGAACAAAGGGCTTTTGGAGGAAAAATATCTGGAGAACTTTTCCAGACACAAAAGAAGGAAAAGGCAGGGAATCATGTTGCCCAGAACCGAAAAGAAGAAAGCCGAATAAGGACTGAGGTGATACTGGAACAAAGCCATGGGAATGGCTCCCCTCAATTCGATTATGGGAGACATGGCGATTAAAATTGTCTTTATTTCTTCAAACATGTTTGTTCTTTCTTAAAAGCATGGCTTGCTCTTCGGGAGACATGACCAAAATCTCCATATTGGCTCCCATTTCAAACCCGGCCAGCTTGGATAAGCGGGGGAAGAAATTCCAATACCAGTGGAAATACGAGAAGCATTCGCTCTCGTTGCAGGGCGCGGTGTGCAGATAGAAATTGTACGCCGGCTTGCCCAATACCGCTTCATATCTTAGAAGTATTTCTTTGAACATTTCCGCCAGATTCTTCCGCTCTCTTTCCGAAATTATTTCAAAACAAGCGGAATGCTTTTTGGGAGAAACTATTACCTGGAAAAGAAACTTGGGGGCGAAAGGACAGAAAGCGATGAAATCCTCGTTCTCAAAAACGATTCTTTTCTTGTTTCTCTTTTCCATTTTATTGATTTTGCACTGAAGGCACTGTTTGTTTTCTTTAAAATACTTTTGGGAACTGGAGAGAATTGTACTAAACTCTTTGTCTATTAAAGGAGATGTTAAAATCTGGGAATGGGGATGCTCCTGGCTGGCTCCGGCTTCCCGGCCGTAATTTTGAAAGATTAGAATGTATTTGACGAAATCGTGCTTGTTAAGCTCAAGATATCTTTCCTGAAAACATTTGATTACTTCTTCTATTCTGCCCTGGCTCAGGTGCGAAAAGGGCTTGTCGTGTTCCCTGGTTACCACAATTTCGTGGAATCCTCCCGACCTGATTTTCAAGCGAAATTTGTTTTCTTTTTCTTCTTTTGCCTTGGTCTCGGGATAAAAAACGGGATATTTGTTGGGCACGACAACGGTAGTCCATTCTTTCAAATCCTTAACCTTTTTGCCCTTGTTAAAAATCAAAACAGGCTTTCTCTGCGTCTTGATACTGCAGAAAGGACAAGCCTTGCCTGTTTCCGGCCTCTTCCTGCGCTGGGGAGCGATAATCACCCAGTCATTGGTCAGCAAGTCGTATCTTAGTTCTGATTCCTTTTTCATTGCTTGGATTATACCACTTTCCCCTGTTTTTTTCAAAAAAAAGAACTCACTTTTGGGGTGAGCCATTGGGTGAGCCATTGGAAATAACTCTGATGCAGTTTTCTTTCTGGCAGTGTATTGCCAGGCTGGATTGCCTGATTGGCGGCTCCATGGTCTTCTTGGAAGAAAAAGGGGGCTGCCCTGATTTTATCCTGGCCTCGTTCAATGCCTGCCACATGTTCGACTTTGATGCCGAAGCTGATGCTGGTTCTGCTGTTTTCGTCATCTGATGTCCTCCAATCCAAATAGATTTGTAATTTACCTCTTCCATTATACTTTTTTTTGCGCATTTTGTCAAACCTCGGTAAGGACCACAGACCCGTCCTTAACCACTGCCACCATGTGCTCGAAATGAGCGCAATTAGATCTGTCTCTGGTAATATATGAATAGCCGTCTTCGCCTTTTTTTATTCTGCAATCGCCAACGCAGACCATGGGCTCGATGCAGAATACCATTCCCGGCTTTAAAACTTTCTGGGAATGCCTTTCCCCGAAATTCATTACATCCGGCTCCTCATGCAAGTCTTTGCCGATGCCGTGGCCGCAGAGCTCCCGCACCACCTTGAATCCCTGGCTCTCGACATATCTTTCTATGGTTTCCCCGACATCTCCGAAAGTGTTCCCGGGCCGCGTCTTCTTGATGGCTCTTTTAAGGGCTTTCTTGGTCACCCTGACCAGGCGCTGGATTTCCGGGTCGACTTCTCCGACCAGAAAGGTCTTGGCCATGTCTGTATGAAATCCGTTCTTTATGTTGGGATATTTCTTGGAATCTATTTTCCCTGAAACGAATTTTTCCAAAGAAAAGAAAATCCCCAGGTCTAGGGTCAGGATGTCTCCGTTTTTCAAGTCCCTTTCTCCGGGAACGCCGTGAACTATTTGCTCGTTAACGGAAAAACAAAGACAAGATGGAAATCCATCCTGGTTCTTAAAGCTGCATTTGCCGCCTGATTTGGCTATCATTTGCTCGGCTTTCTTTTCCAAATCGCGTCCTTTGAGTCCGACTTTGACTTCCTTGCCCAGCTCTTCCAATATCTCGGCAAGTACAAGACCGCCTTTTCTCATCACCTCTATTTCCTCTGCTGTTTTAATCGGAATCATTGATGTTTAAGGCCTTGAGAATGTCTTCAAAAACTTTCTCTATTTTCTGCTCGCCGTTTATGACAATCAAATCTCCTTTTTCCTTGTAATAATTGATGACCGGAACCACTTCTTCTTCAAACCAAGCCAGTCTCTTCTTGACCCCGGAAAGCTCGTCATCCGGCCTTTTGAGCAGTTCTCCCCCGCACTTGGGACACTTTTCCATGCCTTCTTCAAAAATCAATATTTCCTTGCATTGAGAGCAGATTCTTCTCTTGTTGATTCTTATAATTACTTCCTCGTCGGAAATGTCAATCAAAAGAACCTTTACGTTCTTGTCCCATTCATACCATTCCAGGGCCTCTTCCAAAAGATAGGCCTCTTTGATTTTTCTGGGCGAGCCGTCCAGAATCACGCCTTTGAAATCCGGCTTTTTCTTGAACTCTTCAAAGTTTTTCATCCAGAGGTGGAAAATAACGGGCGTGGCCACTATTCCCCCGTTGTCTATTGTTTGAGATATTTTACGGCCCGTAAAATCATCTGTCTTTTTTCTTTCCCTCAGCAATTCTCCGCTGCCCAGAAAATCCAGGCCCGTCTTCTGCCTGAAAAGTTCAACCTGGGTTCCTTTTCCCGAACCGGATTTGCCGAGAAAGATAACAATGGAAGGATTGTTTTGCATAGGAATATATATTTAAATTAAACGTCGTATTCTCTCATTTCCAATTGGGCGTTGATTTGCTTCATCGTTTCCAAAGCGACGCTCACTATAATCAAAAGAGACGTGCCTCCGATTAAGAATGAAAACTGCTGCACTCCGGTGAAAGCCTGGATGGCCGAAGGCAAAACCGCGACCAAGCCCAGAAAAGTGGCGCCTATGACCAGGACCTTGTTCAGAATGCTTTTAAGATAATCGGCCGTATTCTGGCCCGGTCTGATTCCCGGGACGAAACCTCCCATTTTCTGCAGATTGGAAGAAATGTTCTTGGGGTCGAAAGTAACCGCGGTGTAAAAGAAAGTGAAGACAAAAACCAAAACGAAATACAGCAAGCCGTGGATAAGCGGATTCTGAAAAATGCTGGACAGCCAGTCAATGTGGAAAAAGTTGGCCACCAAACCGGGCAGCATCAAAATGGAAATGGCGAAAATGATTGGGATAACTCCGGCCGGATTGATGTTCAGGGGCAGATAAGTGGAAGCTCCGCCGTAAAGCTTGGTTCCCCTCACCCGCTTGGCATAGGAAACCGGAACATTCCTTCTTCCCTCATTGATTAAAACCACGCCGGCAATGATTATCAGGGCCATGACAAAGAAAGCCACGTAGTAGAAAATCTGAGAGCCCTGGAAAGACAAAAGCATTTGCTGGATGCTGGAAGGAAAATCGGCTATTATCCCGGCGAAAATCAAAAGGGAAACGCCGTTGCCTATTCCTTTTTCCGAAATCAATTCGCCCAGCCACATCAAAACCATGGAAGCGCAGGTAATGCTTAAAACCGCGGCAATGGTGGTAAGCAGGGAAAGCTCGCCGATAGCTCCCTGGTTTTTCAAGAACATCAGCATGGTAAAGCCCTGGAGAGCGGCCAAAGGCACGGCAGCGATTCGGCAGTACTGGTTGAATTTCTGCCTCCCCTGCTCCCCTTCTTCCTTGTAAAGCTTCTCGAACTGGGGGAAAATCAAGGTCAAAAGCTGGAAAATAATGGTGGCGGTAATGTACGGTCCAAGACCGAGCATGACAATGGAAACCCTGTCCAAAGCGCCTCCGGTAAAAAGGTTCAAAAGCCCGAACGCCTCGTTCCTGGCGAAAAATTCTTTTATCCTCAAGATGTCTATTCCGGGCACGGGGATATTGGCCATTATCCTGAAAACCAAGAACATTCCAAGGACAAACAATATCTTGTTCCTCAAATCTTTTGCCTTAAAGATGCCGATGATTTTATTGAACATGGTTTTTGAAAAATTATTCTATTTTTCCCTGGGCTTTCTCTATTTTCTCTTTGGCTTTCTGCGACACCTTGCATCCTTTAATGGTCAAGGCCTTGCTTATCTCTCCCTGGGAAAGAATCTTAACCAAAGGAGTTTTGCTTCCCGTCGCTCTTCTGACCATTTTTTTCTCAACCAAAACAGAAGGACTGACGATATCGCCCGCATTGAATTTCTTTTCCAAAGCGCTCAGATTAACCACCGCCGTCTTGGTCTGGACATTGAATTTGTATCCCCTCAACTTGGGATACCTCTTGACCCAGCCCCTGACCAGCGGCTTGAATTTGGCCCCGGCCCTCGCTTTCTGTCCCTTGTTTCCTCTGCCTGAAAAAGTTCCCTTCTTTCCTCCCCGGCCGACTCTTTTCTTGGTCTTTGATTTAATTTTTGGTCTTAGTTGGTGTATCTGCATTTTATTTCTTTAACATTTCCAAGGCCCTCATCGTGGCCTTGGCGTTATTTAACTTGTTCGTTGTCCGGCTCAAAATCTTTGAAGAAATGTCCTGAATTCCGGCCAAGGAGCAAACAACCCTCACGGTTCCTCCGGCCACCAAGCCCCTTCCTTTTTTCTGGGGCTTGAGTAAAACTTCAGCCGGACCGAACTTGGCCTGGACTTCGTGGGGAATGGTTCCCTGAACAATGGGAACGTCTCTCAAATTTTTCTTGGCCGCCCGGGTCGCTTTGTCAACCGCCTGGGAAACGTCAATGCCTTTGGCCACGCCGATGCCCACTTTTCCTTTTTTGTCTCCGGCCACTATTACTGCCCGGAACTTGAGATTCTTTCCTCCGCCGGTCACTTTGGTCACCCTGGCCAAATCCAAAAGCTTTGATTCCAGCTCTTCTTTTTCTTTCTTGAATTCCCTGGGTGTTTTTTTGGTAAACTCTTTTTTCATAATTTATTTTTAGAATTTAAGGCCGGCTTCCCGCGCTCCTTCGGCCAGGGCCTTGATGCGGCCGTGGTATTTATATCCTCCCCGGTCGAAAACAACGCTTTCTATTTTCTTCTCCTTGGCTTTTTCCGCCAAAAGGGTTCCTATCTGGCGGGCAATGCTTTCTTTCTTGTCTTTGGATTTTTTCTTCACGTCCAAATCATTCACGGCCGCCAATGTCACGCCTTTGTCGTCATCGATAAGCTGGGCGTAAATGTGATTGCTGGAACGGAAAACGCAAAGCCTGGGCTTGCCCGAGCTCCCCTTTATTCTCGCCCTCACTCTTTTGTGCCTTTTTATTCTTTTGCTCTTTTTTTCCAACATATTTTTAACCGCCGGCGGCTTTCTTGCCAAGCTTTCTTTTAATCACTTCGTTAACATACTTGATTCCCTTTCCTTTATACGGTTCAGGCGGCTTGACTCTCCTTGTTTCCGCCGCCACCTGACCGACCAATTCTTTATCAGGGCCGGAAACGATGATAACGTTCTTTTCAACGCTGAAAGTTATTCCTTCTCTGGCGTCAATCTTTATGGGATGGCTGTAGCCGACGTCAAGGAAAAGATCCTTGCCCTCAACCCTGGCCCTGAAGCCGACTCCGTTAATCTCCAGCCTTTTCTCAAAGCCCTTGGTCACTCCTTCAATCATGTTAAAAACAAGCGTTCTCATCAGCCCCCACAAGGCCTTGGTTCTCTTGTCCGATTTGACCGGTGAAAAATGAATCTCGCTGTTTTTTATTTCAACTTTTATTTCCGAAGGAACCTGTAAAAACAGCTGGCCCTTGGGGCCCTTTACTTCCACTCTTCCTTCCGCTTCCTTAACTTCCACGCCCGGAATTATTAAAACCGGTTTTTGTCCTATTCTTGACATGTTACCATATTTCACAGATTAATTCTCCGCCGACTTTCTTTTTTCTCGCTTCCGCATCGGTCATCAGGCCCTGGGAAGAAGAAATGACGGCCAGGCCGTGGCCCGACCTCACCTTTCTTATCTTCTTGACCTGCTTGTAAATCCTCTGGCCCTGCTTGGAAACCAATTTAATCTTGGAAAAGACCGGTTCTCCTTTCTCGTCGTATTTAAGGTTCCAACCGATTCTTCTGCCGGAAAGCCTTCCTTTTTTCTCAACCTCTCCGACCAGTCCCTGTTTTTTAAGAAGCTCCAAAATGCTGAATTTGAAGTCAGAATAAGGGTAAATCATCACCTGTTTCTTGGAAACGGCGACGGCGTTGTTTATTGAACTGATCATGTCTGCGATGGGGTCCATAAGCTTAAAATTACCAGCTGCTCTTTTTTACTCCGGGTATCTCCCCCCGATTGGCCATTTCTCTGAAGCAAATTCTGCACAAGCCGAACTTCCTTATGTAGCCTCTTTTTCTTCCGCACCTGAAACACCTTCTCACCGTTCTGGTTGAGAATTTGGGCTTCTTGGCTGATTTGACTATTTGCGATAATTTCGGCATATTTTTGACTTTAACTTTTCTTCATCGGAAAGTCAAGAAGTTTGAACAATTCTAATCCTTTCTCTTTGTCTTTGGCGTTGGTCACTACGGTAACTTCCAATCCCAGAAGAATCGGCGACTTTTCAGGAGATATTTCCGGGAAAATAATGTGCTCTTTTATCCCCATGTTCAGATTGCCGCTTTTGTCGATTGCCTTGGGAGAAATCCCCCTGAAGTCCCTGGAACGGGGCAAAACTATGTTAATCAGTTTTTCCAGAAAATTATACATTTTCTTTCCCCTTAAAGTAACCTTGGCTCCAATGATGTTTCCTTCCCTCAGCTTAAAAGAGGAAATTGATTTTCTGGCCTGGGTCAAAACCGGCCTCTGCCCGGACAACAAAGCAAGATTGTCTATAACGTAATCGTTGAATCTTTTCTGTTCGTCTTTGGTTTTGGCAGAAATCGCCCGGCCGAAACCGGTGTTGATGACAACCTTGATTATTTTGGGAACAGCCATCCTGTTTTTGTACTTGAACTTTTCCTGCATCCCCTTTATCGCCTCTTTTTCGTATTTTTTCTTTAATTCCGACATGTTTTTATATCTGAGCGCCGCACTTCTTGCAGACGCGGTATTTTTTATCGTCTTTAATCTCGTAGCCGATTCTCGCTCCTTTTCCGCACTTGGGACAAATCAATTTCACTTTTGACAAAGAAATCGGCTTGGCCGTCTTCACTGTCTGGCCCTTCTCTCCTCCTTTTTTGGGACGAACGTGCTTCTTGACCAGATTCACTCCCTCAACCAAAACCTTTCCCGCGCTCGGAACAGCTTTGAGAACCTTCCCCTTTTTCCCTTTGTCGTCTCCGGAAATTATTAAAACCTGGTCGTTCTTTTTGATTTTCATACTAAATCCTTGGTCATGGTTGATATTTTTTCAAAGCCCCTTTCCCTCACTTCCCTGGCCACCGGACCGAGGACTCTCGTTCCTTTGGGCTCCTTGCTCGTTCCTTCAAGAATGACAATGGCGTTGTCGTCGAACCTGATGTACGTTCCGTTCTTCCTTCTCTTGGGCTGCTTCTGCCTTATTAAAACCGCTCTCACCACCTGGTGCTTCTTAACCGCTTTCCTGGGCTCGGCCGACTTGACGGCCACCACTATAATGTCTCCCAAAGAAGCGTACCTTCTTTTGGTTCCGCCCAAAACCCGAATGCACTGGGCAATCTTGGCTCCGGAATTGTCAGCCACTTTTAACATTGTTCTTGTTTGTATCATTTTTTTGTTTTTTCAATTACCTCCCAGGTTTTGTCTTTGCTTACGGGCCGGCATTCCTGAATTACCACCTTTTCTCCGGGATTGAAATCAGAGATGTTCTCAACGTGGGCTTTGTATTTCTTGTGCACCTTGTATCTTCTTTTGTAGATGGGGTGCTCTTTGATTCTTTCAACCTTAACCACGACCGTCTTCGCCATCTTATTGGAAACTATTATTCCTGTCAGTTTTCTTTTAGGCATATTGTTTT
>Ga0265297_10004870_pt1 | contig 21288 bp, 24 predicted proteins | sample Munlanlwell13791_FD_192502 | JGI IMG/M metagenome (GOLD analysis project Ga0265297, IMG submission 192502) | Leachate microbial communities from a municipal landfill in Southern Ontario, Canada - Leachate well 137-91 | ecosystem: Engineered > Solid waste > Landfill > Unclassified | place...
GCCCAAAACGCTCGCGCATGTTGCACCTCCCAAATCTCCCCCGTCTTCCCAATCGCACTGCTCATCTCCGTTTTTTATTCCGTCTCCGCATTCAGGCCCAGCGACGGTGACTGTAATATCTCCCCCGCTGATAGCATCTCCGTTTCTCGGGTTAACTACTCTGATAAATAAATTTGAATTTCCATTCCCTATAATGTTTAAATCTGCCTGACTGACAACCCATGTTCCGGATATTTTTTTCTGATTGCAGGTTGGCGAAACTTTTGAACCGCTGATTGTTGTTATAAGTATATCTCTACGCACCCGTTTTTTGTAAATTTGAATTTTAAAATCTCCGTCGGAAGTTATACAATAATCTTCAAAAATATTTGCGGTTAATTGTGTTCCGACACCTATAGTTCCCGATGTGAAAATTCCCGAAGCACTGTTCCAATTCATTATCGGAGTATCATCCCAGCAGCAACTTCCCGTTCCCATTCCCTCACATGTATAACCTGGTTCTTCCTGACAAGAAATCGAACATCCATCATAGTTAGCGTTACATCCATCATCACATGCTTCTCCGGATTCAATTATGCCGTTGCCACAAGAATCAATATCCTTCTTTTTACAACATATCTTCGTCGCATAAGAACCGGTTCCAAAAGGCTGAGCAATATGAGCATTCGTCGTCGTGCTTAAAGAAACTGTCGGAATTGGAAAATCAGACGGACACGCCGATGCAGGTGTTGTCGTACAAGATATTTCATCAAAACATACATTTCCACTCGGAGGGTAACTTTTTATTGTATTTATTTCAGCATGAGCATTCGTCGTCCCTGATAATATTAAAATTGTGTTCGTTCCACTACACTGTGTACTCCCAACCTTCCCAACAGCCTCGCAGCATAAAACATAATTATAGTTATTTTGATTTCCTAATTCTCCATGAGCGTTTGTCGTTGCTGATAAACCCAAAACAGGAACTTCAGTTCCGACGCATTGGCTTCGTGTTGTTATACGACAGCCTGCAACTTCCGCCGACGCAAAACTTAATAGAAATATTGATATTGCAAATAAACTAAAAATAATCAAGCCTCTTTTCACCATGTTGAAATATTAAGTTAAGGGGGTTTTATAAATATTTCTTTATGAAAAATTAAAATTAAAAAAGAGCCCCCGCAGAGTTCAAATCCTCGTCAAAAGTGGAGCTCGGCCGAACCGTTAGTGCTCTTTTGTTTCTTGGTTCACCTGCTCAGGCAAATTTAACAAATTATTTAACTTTATAAATTTTCTAAAAAATAAAAGGGCTCCGTGAGGAGCCAAAAAGAAATTATTTCGGAAATTGAAAGTATCTTTCAAAAACTTTTATAATCAGGTCTCTTGGGATGGAAGTGTCCAATCTTATGGTAAAAGAATTTTTAGATTCTTCTGCAGATAGATGAACTTTTAATTTTGGGTTTAGATAGAGAAAAAGATATCCCCTATCTTCAAGGGTAAAGTCTATATTTGCCCTTATAGATTCATCTTTAAAACCGAAATCTATTAAGCAATCAACTATAGACTCCCAGTGCCCGCTACTTTCATCTATCTTAAAAGAGTCAATTCTTCCTTCAGGATAACTCCGACTTCCAATCTCCAAAATTTTGGGTTTTTCCATCTTAATATCCGCTTCCGGATGAAAAACCTCCAGAGAATCCCCCTCCAAGAGAAATTCCTCCTTCAGACTTCATCTTTTTTGCGTACTCTTTATGGCTTTCCCCTCCTCCCTGATATCCTGCTATTCCACTGAATTTAAAGGGGTCGATATATATCTTAAGAGTATCGTTTCCATTTATTTTTGGAAAAATGGTTTCAATTTTTCCATTTCTAAAATCTGTATCACTGTCTCCACTATACAAAGCAACAGAACTTAATCCAGAAAGGTCAACTACTGAATAAATTCTCTCAGTTAAAGAATTTCTCGGAGAGTACATCAAAGTTTGTTCAAGTTTGTTTTCCATTATTCTATACCTCCTTTCAACTCTATAAACTTTTCGCTATGCGAAAATCTCTTGCGAGAATAATCAACTAATTCGTTGAATGTCAAAATTTTTTCTCCGTTTTTCAACGCCAAAGCGTTTGTCAAATAAGTTTTTGCAGAACGAAGATTTTTATTTTGCAAATATTCTCCCAAAGAATTATCTTCAAATCTTTGGTAATAATGTTCCCATTTTTCTAGATTATAATTAATTGCATTTCCAGTGATTTCTTGATTTAAGATTTTATTTTTTAATTCTTCCTGATATTCTCTATCCCCAAAAATAAATTTTCCAATCATAATAGGGTCAGAAATTTTCGGGTCTAATAATTTAATACCTTCTTTAATTTCATCAAAATTATAAGCTCGAACATCAACCCATTCACTATAAAGTGATGTGATATCATTAGAAACAACAAATAAATCAATATCGGAAAAAGGCTTTCCTGAGCCAAAATGCAAAACTAATCTTGCTCTTTCCAGACTTTTTCCAAACAAACCCTGCGATAGCTCTATCAATCTTTTCTTATCCTGAATTTTCCCCATACCAAAACCATACATCGTCGCCAAATCCCCAAACTTTTCATTAAAAGAAATTATTTCATTAAAATATTCTCCAAAATTTCCATTTAACTTTTCATATTTACTTTCAAACAAATTTTCCAATCCAAAATTCTTTGATAAAAAATATTCGCTAAAAACTGCAAAACCTTCATAAATTCCTAAATTTTTACTTTTAAAATTCTGCAAATAATTGAAAGTTTCATTTCCTTTTCTAAATTCTTCCAATTCTTCTAAATTAAATTTCTTTCCATCAAAAAATTCTTTTTCCTCTTCTAAAAGTTTCTTTTCTAAATCAACTAATTTTTTCCCCGTTAAATTTTGTTCGCAATATAATCCGTGTCCAAAATATTCATGGAACAAACTCAGGGAATTATTTTTTGGAATAATCGCAGTTTGATTTCTCGGGAGATAAATTCCAGATGAATTTTCATCTAAATCATAATTCAAACAAAAACTATCCCAATCCTTTTTCCCAAAATTTTTCAAAGAAGTTTCATTAACAGAATAACCCAATAAATCCGCATAAATCTCATTAGAAGCACTTTTCAGGTTTTTAAATCTCGTATCACTACTGATTTTATTTCTTTTCATGGTATGCTCGGAATTTGGTTTCCGGGTAACCATCACCTAAAATTCCGATACTTTTGACACTTATATACCTTTCCTTATAAAAATCTTATCCATTTAATAGTGACAACAAACCAAAAGATTTATATACTTCCAACGTATTTAAAATAAATGAAAAAGACACTGAAAAACATACTTTTGACAGCAGGTTTGGCGCTTCCCCTTGCTTTTGGAAGCTGTGAACCTGAGAACTATCCTCCTCTGGCTAAAATTGATGTTGATCCGACACATGCAGAAGCTCCCGCATACATAAAAGTCAAGGTAACAGGGGATGACCCGGAAGGAGTTGAGGATATAAGGAAATATTCTTTATATGTTGATAACGGTTTAATAAAAACAAAATCAACGCCTATTGACACTGCGCTGACTTTTGACGGTCCGGGAACATACAGGATTTATGGCGAGGTTGTTGATTCTAAAAATCAGAGCAACAAGACACCTAAAAAATCTGTTGAAGTTTATTCTGGTCCGTACATCTCGCAATCTGCCTCGCTGATAAATGATGCGCAAATAAACTATTTCGCAACTCTGCACAGAAAAGACAATGCAGAATTAAAGATAAAAAAGGATGGAAACTCTTTTTTAGAGTTGTTAATATATGATGCAGGAAGTTCAAGACAACACGATTATCAAAAAACATTTACATATGAGGATGGATTTACAAAAGGAAATTATGAATTTATACTGACTGCAGATGATTTGGAGAAAAAATCATCTGTTGAAATTCCTAATTATATTCCTACTGTCAGTCTGAGTGGAATAGTTGGAGAGTTAATGGAAGGAAGTGAAATGGCCGTTACACTGCCTGAGCCTCATGACAAAAATCCTGAAGATTTGCCTGTTTTGTACCAAAGCGCAACCTCACTTGATGGAAAAACACAATTAGAGCTTAATGGAAATGAGCTAAAAATAAAATCACTTTCAGGTCATTTTGGAAATTACCAAGTTGAAGTTGGTTTTGGAAGCGAAGCTGGAGGGTTGGATAAATTAATCCTTAATGGACATATAAAAAAGGATACGAGAATAAAGATTAATCCTTTTGTATCAACAAATTCAAATGGGGCAGATTATGATTTGCTCACAACAAAAGAACAGAGAGACAATTATATTCAGGAAAGATTAAACGAAGATTGGGTAAGCGAAGTATCCCCAACACGTCCTTCAGATCCTTATGACTGGGATTGCTCAGAATATTCTAAGCAATTAATGATTAATTTTCACGGTTTTTTTGGAGATAATGGAGATAATGTGGCTGGATTACCAGGATATTCTGGAGATAATTTAGATTCAATTTATTATTATCATGGAACTATGAAAGATAATGGGAAATATGGATTACCTGTTTATTTAGTGCAACTTCCGCGTGGTTCAGGTCATAGGATGAACGCCATCCTAACCGGAGATAATGCCGAAGATTTTAAAGATTGGAATTTTGTAGAACCGCAATTTGACCAAATAAATGTCCAGCCAGGACAAGCTTATATGATCGGGGATAGTCGGGTAATAATACATAGTTGTTGGGTTAATCAACAAGAACAAGTAGCACAAATCGATTGCGTGCCAATACTTGAATTCAAAATTGAAAATGGAGTTCCTACATTAACTTGGAAAAATCCTAGCTTTAATCTAAATCTTATCACTCAAAGAGAATAATGAAAATCTGGTTCTTATTTTAGGCATAAGAACCGGTTCCAAAAGGCTGAGCAATATGAGCATTTGTCGTCGTGCTTAAAGAAACTGTCGGAATTGGAAATTCAGACGGACACGCCGATGCAGGTGTTGTCATGCAAGATATTTCGTCGAAGCAAACATTTGTATTATAGCCCGTTTGAACTTTTATTTCAGCATGAGCGTTGGTTACTGCAGACAATCTTAAAATATTGTTGTCTCCCGAGCAAGTATGTGTTCCGGAAAAATCACAACATAAATAATATCCATAACTCCCCTGATTGTATAAAGCGCCGTGAGCATTTGTTGTCGCTGATAATCTCATAACGGTTCTATCCGCGGGGCAAGAAGTTGCTATCGTGCACGACGCAGCAGAAATAAAATTCACTGATAATAAAAATATTCCAATAACGACTAAACTAAAAACAACCAAACCTCTCTTTTTCATTTTAAATATTTAGTGAAAAAGGTTTTATAAATATTATGTTGATTAAACTGTTTTTGTAAAAATATATTGAAAGTTAGCATTAGGGAATTTTTTTCTCAATTCCTTTATTTTACGAATATCCGCTTTTTCGACATTTGCTTCAATGATGCCTTTAGATGAATTAATTATTTTCAAATCTCTTAATCTTTTCTCAAGAGAACCATGGTCTTCAAACTGAATTAGTAAAAAAGGTTTATATTTTAATGACAAATAAAAACCTATAGAGTCATCTTCGGAACCTACATTTATTTTGGAATAGCCTTCTTTTCTTACAGTTTCTTCAAAAAATTGCACCAATTTTTTTCCGAATCCTCTTCTTCTAAACCTTCCATCAACTGCAATTTCACTTATCAAAAAATAATCTTCTCTAGGAAAGCCGAAAATAACCCCAATCAATTCATTATCCAAAAAAATTCCTGCAAAAAACTGGTGATATTTTTTAAATTTTTCTAAAAGAAATTTCTCATTTCTTACTCTGTTCTTTCCCAACTCTTTATCTAAAATTTTTAGACCTTCTTTAAAATCTTTTTTTGATAAAGTTTTTATTTCTAAATTGGATAATAATCTCATTTTTTCAAAATCTGAAAACACTTTTCTTTCCTCATTATCTAATTCTATAAGGTTTATTCCTTCATTCAATTTTTTTATAAACTTCTTGTATTTATAATCTATTTTCAAATCAATTAATCTTTTACAATCACAAATGAAAATTGCACCATTATCTTCTCTCCACTTGACATGTTTGTTTAAAGTTTGCATCATTTTGAATTATAAAAAGCATTTAATTTTTGTTCGTAGTTTTTGAGATTTTTTAATCCCAAGTTCTTGCCATTCTTTATACAAAATGGAGTTGGAGAAGTTCCGTTTTTAAAATATCTAAAACTCTGGGCAATGCACTTATTGCATTCTGAAATCATCTTGCATCCATCACAGCCTTTATCCATGTAACTTCTAAATTTATTAAAAACATCACCGTTCCAAATCTTAATTAAATTCTTATCTCTTATATTTTCAAATTTCATAAATTTATTGGGTATACAAACTCTGGAAAGAGTGCACGGAGAAACTGTCCCGTCTGAATGGATTTCACAAAAATTCAACGCAGCTGCACAGGTGTATGCAGAAAGTCCTTTTTTGCCCATCTCGACGGGCAAGTCAATCATTCTGACGTTTATCTTTTCCCTATTACTTTCCATTTGAATATCTTTCCAAAAATCTTTATCTAAATATTCATAATTTTCAGAAATAAATTTATTTAATTCACCTCTTCCCACAGGAATTATGGGGGAAATAAACCAACTTATTGGATTTATCTTTTTGATTAATTTTTGAAATTTATCAATTTTAGTTATATTTTGCTTGTGAAGAACTGTAGATATAGTTAACGGTATGCCTTTTTTTTTAAAAAAGAATATATTTTTTATTACAATATCAAATAAATATTTATTATACTTTCCTTGACGGTCTCGTCTTATATACCCATGACTTTTGCTATCTGGACCGTCAAGACTTATTTTCATGCCTATTAAATAGGTTTTATGATTAAGGATAAACTCCCTTATTTCATTAGAAAATACCCCGTTTGTTGTTAAAATGAAATGCAGCCCTTTTTTCTCTAAATATTTAATAAATTCTTTAAAAATAGGACTTTGTGTTGCTTCCCCACCTGAAATATTAACATAAAATACCTTAAGGCTCACTAGTTCGTTAATAACTTTCTTCCACTCTTCAAGAGACAATTCATTATTATTTTGAATAGAGTAACTGCCAAAACAATGTTTGCATCTCAAATTACATTTACTTGTTAAATTAACGTAACAAGAATACGGGAACAAATAAGCATGCTTGGAGATTTCCATATTGAACAATCTTATTTAGTATTGATTTTGACCGCAGGGAACAACTTCGTTACGTATTAAAGCAAAAAGTCTGCTTTTTTCTGAAACAGTTTTTACAGATTCATATGAAGGTTCCATTCTTTGAGCCACCCCTGCCGTTCCGGGAGTTATGAGTTTGTAAACTTCATATTTTTTCTTATCTTCCATAAAAAATTTTATAATTTTAAACTATATAAACTTTACTATTTGATAATTAAAACAGTCACTTAACAACAACTTTCCCTGTTTTAATTATATTTGAATTCTCATCATTTTCTTTGAATTGATATAGATAAACACCCGGCGCATAATTACTCACATCCATATTTATTTTTCCGCCTACACTATATTCTTTTCCAACTTCTTTTCCATCAACAGAATACATTGTTACATTTGCTTCTTTATTTGATTCTGCACTAAAATTCAAATAATCTGAAGCAGGATTTGGATAAACTTTTATGTCTGAATTTAGGACTTGTTTTTCTAGCTCGTTCGGTCTGTTGTCAACGTAAAAATCTTGTTCAGTTCTAGTCTTATTTCTGAATTTATCTTTAGATTCAAAAATCCCATGATACAATCCATTTTCTAAATTTAATTTTTTAGTTCCTGTTGCATTTGAAAAGTGCTGCCATGTTTGCCCTTCGTCATAAGAGAATTTAATGCTATCTAAATTCTCATCTAAAACTTCATATTCAAGAGTATCATTTCTAAAATTGAAATTATTCTGAGGTGCATCTTTATCTCTTTCTCTAATCAGCAATTGTGCATTCGCAGGATTAATTAATGCATCTTCAAATATTGGTTCTGAAACAATACCCTCTCTGACTTCGTATTTCATTAAAATAGGTGATTTTATTGGACTCCAGTTTTCAGTCGGAGGCCCCTTAACATAAATATCACAATTCATCGGCATTTGCCAAGAGCCAGGCTGAAAATTTATATCATCTCCTTGCGGTTCAATAGGAGTTGCACTTTCCCAATTAAAGTTGTCTCCAGTATAAACAACATTAAATTCATGTGACCAATAACCGTTTACCGGCCCACTTAGATATTCAATAGAAGAACATAAAACAGGTGCCTTCCCGGTTGCTTTTCTGCTCAATGTTCCTTTATTAAAATGAATTGAATCGATATCTTCACCAGAATAGCCATTGAAATCGTTAGTATAAGTTCCATAACCATCCACTGCAATTAGGTTAGAATATTCAGTGCAATCAAACACATCTCTTATTGATGGAATATGCATTGCATCATGAGGGTTTTCATTAAGAAAGTTTTGAAGGTGATTATCTCTTTCCTCTTTTGTTTCTAAATTGTCATACTGCGATTCAACAGGGTGAACAAAAAGATTTATTGGAGAATTATATTGCCCGTAACCCTCTTTCAAACCGCCGGCTAATCCGAGCATAATCGGCAAAGCATACACGAATTTCTTTAATTTTGACCCTATTTTTCTCATGTTTTTTATAGGCATAAGAACTATATAAACCTTTTGATTTGTTGTCACTATTAAATGGGTAAGAAAAATAATTTATCAGGATAATAATGTTTAAATATATTGGAATTATGTAGATTTATGGATGCTAAAAGAGAAGTCAGACTCCAGAAGGGTTTGACTTTGGGATGGCTGGGATGCCTTATTTCTACGCCTCTTACAGGACCTTTAGGTTTGATTGGCGCTGCGACTATTTTCACGGGGCAAGTTCTCAGATTAACTTCAAAAGAGGGTAGTTGGGATGCTTATTGCGGGAGAGTAATCCATCCTCCTGAAAGTTCTGCAGGCGAATACATTTCTAATCCTTCTAAGTTATCTAAAAGAGATAAATACGAGGTTGATGAAAACCTTACAGAAGATATTGCAAAATTTATAAAAAAGGAGAATGAAAGAAGAAATTATATATCAAGTTTAGCGAGTGGAAAAGAAATGGTTGAAAGTTATTTTTCTAATTTGCCTTATCGTGATTTTTCAAAAATAAAACAAATTGAAATCATTGAAAAAGATAAAACATTTTTAGGTTTTCCAACCGGAAATAAATCTTTGGAGGTTAGAACAATAAAATGAATAACATAATTCCATTATATGATTATAATAACAGATATCCTTATTTAAATTCATTTAATAGCTATCCAGTGATTGAGGAAAGTCCTGAATCAATTATTGCAAAAACCGATTACCGGTCTGCATTGGAATTACTTGAACAAAGGTCAAAGCAAAACCATTATCAAAGGTTAGCTGAAATAGGTCAGAATATTGTTAATTCCTATGTAAACAATTTAAGACCTGAAGATACGAAGGGAATTAGAAAAATTATTGTTGAGCCCGAGGTTGTAACTCAAAGAAATTGGTTTGGGAGACCAACTGCGAAAGGGATGGTAATAACCTTTGAGAGGGATGATTAAATGAAAATCTATCAGAAAATAAAAAATTTGTTTTCGGGAAAAAATGCAAATAGAAATTTGTTAAAATCTTTTGAAAATTACTGGAAAGAGTTTGCCGGTTCAATTTATGACTCAATTTACAACTTTAATCAGGATTTTCTAAATTGGAAGAGTTTTGGACAAAATTATTCTCAAAAAATTATACAAAACATGAGTCCTGTTTTAGCCAATAACAACTTCGGGGTTTATTTCACCAACAATGGTTTTGTTTTTGAGAGAAGGAATTTGGAAAGTATGTTATAAGTTAAATATATTCTGTGGTAATCCATAAAAACATTTATTACTCTTCCCATTTTATTAACTTCATGAAAGAGGAAAGCCCTAAACCGAAAGTGAATTTTTCTAAACAGGGAAAACTTAATCGCGCGTCGGGAAGAAGATTTGAAGCTAAAATCCGTGCCGAGCTTGAGGCAATGGGTTGGACCGTCGATAAATGGACGAATACAGTCGATTACAACCGTGAAGAAGGCATAGGAAAAGTCGTTCCGTCAAAAAGGAAATATAATCCATTCAGAAAAGTAATGGTAATTGGAACGGGTTTCCCAGATTTCATATGCATAAGAAATACCGACGATAAATGGCAGGTTGTCGGAGTTGAAGTAAAAGCAAACGGCTATCTCGACCCGATTGAAAAAGGAATGTGCCACTGGCTTATAGACAACAAAATTTTCTCGCGAATCCTCATCGCAAAAAAAGGAAAAAAACGCGGCGAAATCATATACGACGATTTTGCAGAAAAGTATAAAAAATAGAGGTTTTTTCGTTGAATATGTACAAGAATATTAAATATGGACTTGTCGGCCTGGGCGCAATAGTAAAATTATTCGGAGTTCCGCAAACAGCGCATTGTCCGACGCCGCCGAAAACGCATTACGAAGCAGAATATAAAGATGCATTTCAAAACACAATAAATCTTAAAAGTGATTATCATCTTTACAATCCATGCGAAGAGGACTAATTTTTTCGTTCGTTTTTCTGTTTTTAATTGCGGGAATTTATGCTTTATGTGAAGAAAATCAAATTGATATAAATTCAGCGTCGTCGGAAGAACTTGATAAACTTGACGGCATTGGTCCGGTCAAAGCACAGTCAATAATTGATTCAAGACCGTTTGATTCCGTCGGCGATTTAATCGATGTCCCAGGAATTGGTGAAATAACTCTGGAAAAAATAAAATCTCAAAATCTTGCGTGTGTTGAAAATTCCGACGACGAATCCCATACTGAAGATTCATCCGATGAAGAAAATTCAGAGAGTGAAGATAAATTTGAAAAAAATTATTTGCCCGCGATTGAAAACATCTCTGCAAAGAAAGAAATTCGGGTCGAAAAAGACACAATATTTCTTGCGCCAAAAGATATAAAAACCGCGTCTGTTAATGAGGATAAAAAGAAAATTAATTACCCTTTATTTGGTCTTATTTTCTTCGGTGTTTTGGTCGGATTTTTGTATCTGATTAAAGAAAAAGGAAACAGAAAAAATGAATTTAAAGAATAAAAATAGCGAAACCAGAGGCATTAGGGCAGTCCTAATTTTAGAAATGGTCGGAAGACCTGCAAGCCATCTCACTGAAACGATGGAAAAAATTATTCAGGAAATGGAAAAGGAAAAAGGCGTTGAAATCATCTCCAAGGAAATAAAAGAACCCGTGGAAATTAAAGAAAATAAGGAATTTTTCAGCACTTTCTGTGAAATTGAAGTCGAGGTTAAAGAAATTGCATATCTCGCAATATTGCTTTTCAAATACATGCCCGCCCACATTGAAATTCTTGAACCCGAATTAATTGCTTTAACAAACAACGGATGGGGCGATATATTAAATGAAATTGCAAGAAGATTACATAGTTACGACGAGGTTGCAAGAATTTTGCAGTTCAGAAATGCCGAGCTTGAAAGAAAATTGTCCGAATTGACCTCTAAAGAAGAAGTAAAAAAATAGGCGATATTTCCAAAATTAAATTTACCGGGGCAAAATAAATTTCCTTCTCCTTGTTCTGCCGTATTTTATTTTAAACCATATAAGCAAAATTAAAATTATTCCGATAATTGTCCAGCCGATAATTTTTCCGCTCTTGCCGGCGGGTTTTTTCGTGCACGAACTCAGACAGCATATTCCGTTTTTTGCATAAGTTGAATTGCTGTTTTCACATATCTGATTCGCACTGCAAACTTTTCCTTTCAATTCTTCACACGTTTTTGAGGACGCTGGTGAGTCAATCACATTCCCTTCGCCATCAACAGCATATTCATTTCCCTCATCGTCGGTAACAATATCATATCCGTCATCTGAATTTTCTTCATTTTCATCTTCGGCATCTTCCGATTTATTTTCTTTTTTGAAAATGTCCCAAAAGCTTCCCTGACTTTCATTTTTTTGTTCATAAAAACTGTCATTTTCTTCTTCATCAGGAACTTCGTTATCAGGAAGATTTTCCGCAATTATGTAAACAGGAATTTCATATTTTGTATTTTCCGACGACAAAGTTATTTCTCTGACTGTTGTCCCGTCGACGTTTTCAATCGAAACTTCTATTTCTTTCGTATCTCCGGATAAAACTTCAAACGAATCAGAAAGTTTTTCATCGTCGCAGAATAAATCTAAAAATCCTCCGGAAGAGCCGGACAATGTGTCAACATCCAGCGAAATATTTATTTTTGAGGGATTTAAATTTTGTACAGTTATAGTGAAATTTTCCTGTGTTACAATAAAACCTTTGTCAATTGAAAAATCCGCAGTTTCATTTGTTATAGTAAAATTTTTCGAAATACCTTCAGTGGAAACCTGCGTGCCGACGTAATATCTTACATTTTTTATATAAATTGAATAATTATTTTGCTGCTTACCGACGGTTTTAAATGAAATATAATAAACGCCGTCTATAAGTCCGACGTCATGTTCAAAAGCAGTTTTTATAACGTCATTTCTGTAAAATTCAATATTTTCTTTTTCTATCGGGTCTAGAAAATTCCCTTCAATTGTTGCGATAACTGTTTCGCCCTGCGGAATTTCCGTGTTCATATTTATTTCTAAAGATGAAATTAAAGGGACTGCAATTAACAGAATGAACAAAAAAATAATTTTACCCGTTTTCATTTTAATCATTTACTTTCCCATTTCTCTCAGCTTTTTCAAAACGTCATCCAAATCTTTTGAAGTTTTTGAGGGAGTTTTTGGCGGAACTCTCGGAGGCATTCTCGGGCGATTTGCCGTCGGCGGAAGTATTCTTCTCGGAACAGGTCTTCCTGTATGCGCACCCGGAGGAGGCGACATTGGTCTCAATCCTCCAAACACAGGTCTTCCGTCAGACTTTGAAGATTTTCTTGATTTATGTTTTAGTTTTAAAATTGCTTCGCTTATTTTTTCTCTGAAAACAATTCCAAGAATTACAATTAATATTAATCCTATAAGCACCCAAATAAACCACGTTTTCTTTTCGGCTTTGGTAACACAGCAATCGTCTCCCGAACCGCATGTGTAATCATAACTTATTTTCTCGTCGCTGAGGCATGTATCTCTGCAACGTCCGCCGTTAATTGAGCATGTATAATCTTCCTGAACATCTTCAACGCAATCCGATAAACAACAAACTTCCCCTGAATCCAAATTGTCCGCTTCAACTGTGTCGTCGTCTTCGCAAATTTCGTCCTCACTGCAAACTTCCCCTTTGTTTGAAATACAGCTTCCGTAAGTTATTGGTTCGTCGCAGCATTTGAATGAAACACTGTCACACTTATATGTACTAAGTATATTTCCATCACAGCTCGACGCGGACATGCAGAATCCTTTATTTGATTTGCAATCCGGTTTTTCAACACAAATATTGCTGTCTGAACATGTTTCATCATTTTTGCAATCATCGTTGGTTTCACATTCATAATCTGTTGTTATATTTTCATAACATTTTCCGCTGGCAGAACATAAAAGTCCGTTGGGACACGGCTTAGTTTCATTGCATTCTGGCAAAATGCATTTGTTTTTGTTGAATGTGCATTCTTTTGATGTTCCGTTAACATAACACGACAAATTTCCCGACGCGTAACCTAAACTTACACAACTCTCTCCGTCCAAATTTGTTCCTTCGCACTCTTCATCGCCGGTTATAATTCCGTCTCCGCACACTTCATCCTCGCCGCCATTTCCTCTCGGCCATATAGAATACAAAATGAAAGCAGTATTTCTCAAATTATTATTATCCCAGCAACCCGATTCCTGCTGGTCGCCCAAAAGCCAATTTTTCGAATTCTGTTTTTCAATCGGATTTTCATTTCTCAACGGAAAAAGTGCAAGCGCAGTATCATAATATTCGTCCCCCGAAACAACCCAATATTTATTTCTTACCTGCAGACCTAAAAGTTCGGGTTTGAATTTTCCCGTCATGTAATAAAGAAATGATTGAGATAAAAACTTTTTATTTTCTGTTTTTTCTGAGAACGCAACTATATACGGGAGGAAAGCTGAAACATCTTTGTCAAGCGCGAACAAAACCTGCGACGCCCACAAACTTCCTTCATAAGTGCATTCGTTTGTCGTTGGATTATTTGAGAAACAATATGAATCTATTTTTTCCGTCGTAGTTCCTCCGGCAGAAGATTCCTGAACTGTATCTAAAACATTCAAAACATTTGAACCTTCCATTTTGAAAATCAAAGTTGTTAAAAATCCCTCATCACATGAAATATCTATTTCCTGATTGTAGCACGAAGGCGAAACTTCAATAAGATAATTTTCCTGAGCAAGATTTAAACAATTTCCCAAACCCGATGATGAAAGTTTTTTGTCTTCGGCAACATTCACAACAACCCCGCTTTCATGCCCGGTGTAATAAATCGTGCACGATGATTCCGCGTCAGTTTCAATTTCTAAATACCATTTTAAATTTGCAGGATAAGTTTTGTGTGATAATAACCAGTTCACAGCAAGTGTTGAATTGTAAGAAGAATCGCGCTCTTCCAACGCAAGTATTGCTTGCGCTGTCGTTTTCACGTCGCAGTTCTCGCCGGGCCAGCATTCATTTGAATGAGAATCATTTTTTAATTCACCGACGCATTTGTCAACTGCCAAAACCGAAAATATTTTCTGCTCCGTCGATAAACTCGTACATCCTGAAGAATTAATTAAATTATTTAAACACGAATACGCCTGATTGATTTGAGTCGCTTCGTCAGCCATAACAGCGGGAAAAATCATAAGCATTAAGAATAAAATGCTCGCTAAAATCACAACTCTTTTCATGCTACAAATAAAGGAAAGTTGTTTATAAATATTTCTTTGATTTAATCTCTACTTTTCCTCGTCTTTTTTGAAGAAATTGAATTTTTGTGAATAACATAATTTACGGGATTTTTTAATTGAAGTTCTTCGGGTTCAGGAACAACGCCGATACCTTTGTAATAATCCGTTGAAAAATTCGGAGGCAGAATTGGTTTTTTTGAATACGCCCACGAAAGCTGAGTTTTTATGTAACCCTCTTTTAACGGCACTTCATTTTTTGAATTCCATTCGTAAATTTTTTTTTCGAATTCTTCTTTTTCAATTCCTATTGACCTGAAAAAATTTATTAAAACAAACAGCGCTCTTTTTCTGCCGTCGGAAACTCCGTTGAGAATTTTTTTTATCGACGGCGGGAACTGTTCGTCTGTAAGATTTTTTAATTTTACGGGCTTGAACTCCGAATACTTTCCGGAAATTTTCTCGTCGGAAATCCCGTGTTTAAGCTGGTTTTCCCTGTACCAGTCAAGCGCTTCTCTTACAAAATCTTCCGCTTCATTTTCTTTTGAATCAGGAACAAAACTTTTTAATTTTTCAGGAGAAAGTTTCATCGCGTCCGCATCCAACATGTCAAATTTTTCAAGTTCTTTTTCATCAATAACGACGCTGGCAAGCGCGGTTTTTTCGTGAAGTGAATACGGCATTCTGAATAAATGTCTCGGCGAAACCAAAATTAAATCCAGCCCCATCAAATCAAACAAATCATATTCTTTGTATCTTGAAAAATTTCGCGGATTTTTTTCAGATGAAATATTGCATTTAATGCACTGATAAATTTCCTTTGAATCGCGAATTTCATATTCTTTTCTGCAGTCGGGGCATTTGAAAATTTTATTTCTGTTTTCAGAATCAACCGAAATTTTTTTGAATTCCTGTCTGTGGCATTTTGGGCAGATATAATTTATCATTAAAATTGTTTCAGCGACGTCTTTGCATGAATTGCATTTAATGCCTCTTTTTATTTTTGTATCTTTAAATTGTGAAAGTTCTTCTTCGGTAACCAGATTTTTCATTTCGTCTTCCGCCCTGAATTTCAAAAAAGAAATTAATCTCCTCGGAAGTTCGGGAAACAAATCTTTTGTTTTCTCTCCCGCAATTTCTTTCGGAAACGACTTCCACGGCACAATTATATGAAAACCTTTTGAACCAGAAAATTTTAATCCGACGCTTTTTATTTTATAATTTTTGAGAACATTTATTATCGCCCTCGCTGCTTTCTTGCTGAAGTCAAACCATTTGCAGTCAATATCAATCAAAAAATCCCATCCGATTCTCAAAGCATTTGAATCTTTTTCTGACATCCCCGTCTCAATTTTCAGCGCGTTTTCCCAAAGCTCCTCGGAACAATGAAAAGATGTTGCTCCGCGTTTTGCGAGTTCATAAATATCCCCGGGAAACTCCAGAACGTCCGGACGCTTTCCGAAACCTTCGTAATATCTCGGACAAATTTCTCTGTTCTTCGAAAAACCGTAAATAATTTTCTGAATTTCCGGCCTCGAATAATAAAGATGCGTAATTCTTCTTACTCTTTCCTCCTTGAAACTTTTGACATCTTCAGACATTAAAAACTAAAAATTGGGTCGTTTATATTATTTATTGAACTCAGGGGATTATTTGTTTATTCTAAATATTTATAAATATAAAAACCCTAATCAAAGTATGGCTGGAAAAAGGAAGGTGCACAAAAAAACGATAATTACCGAGGTTGTTGAAAAAAAATCTTCCCCGAAAAAATCTCCGTCAAGAAAATCTTCCCCGAAAAAACCTTCTTCGAATCCAAGAATAGAAACTGCGCTCATCGAAAATTTTATTTCGCTTCAGAAAGTTATGGTGAATCTTTCCGTAAAATTTGACAGCCTTTCAAATCAAATTTCAAAACTTTTGGAACTGTTTGAAATTTCGGCAAAAGCCCTCGCTGAAAGAGATTTTGTGACGGAAAAAGAAAAAAAAGAGAACAAGGAAGTTATGGATAAAATGGATGAAATTATAGGACAAAATAAAATTCTTGCGCGCGGTTTGACGCTGATGCACGACCGAATTACCGAAGAGGGTGAGATTCCATTCACGCCTAAAATGCCTGCCCCAAGAATGCAAATGCCTCCGAAAATTCCGGAAAAAAATTCTCCCGTTAGAGAATTAAACAACTCTCCCGACGACATTTATCAAAGGTCAATATCCTCTCACAATGGTTCAAAATCTATTTAATGAGAAGAAAATACTCTCAACAGAGTTTAAACAATTTTTTCTTCTTAAATTTACAGAGCAATTAATCCGCAATTCCGCGCCGATAGAAGTTCTGAAACTACGGGAAATTCTGAAAGACAAAGGCGACAAAGTTCTTGAAGCTCAGGAAACAATTAAAGAAGAAATTAAAGAACACGTCAGGGAAGTTCTGAAAACCGAAGAGCTTTACGAAAAAAGCAATATGCCCAAGGAAGATAAATTTGAAAAAAAATGGACAAAACCAAAAATTGAAAGAAAATCATTTCCGTTTGAAAGTTTCAAAAATGTGCGCCTCACGATTCCGGAAACAAATCTCCCTGAAAGATTAAGATACCTGAAACCAACGCCGGTTCATACAGATATTGATTTAGGTCAGTTAAATCCTTTGATAAAAGACCCGTATGTAAAAACAATTGAATGCCAGGGACCGAGCACAAATATTGTTGTCATCGGAACGATGGGCGAGAAAAAAACCAAAATTGTTCTTGACGAACAGGATATAAAAGATGTTATCACAAAATTCTCTCTGGCTTCAAAAATCCCCGTTCACGAGGGAGTTTACAAAGTTGCCGTCGGAAAACTGATTTTCATGGCTATAGTTTCCGAAGTTGTAAGTTCAAAATTCATAATCAAAAAAATGATTTTCTAACCAAGTATTGCATTTGCAATGGCCGACGTTAAAAATGAAATTAACATTAATGCGAAAGAATGTTTTATTCCCGCCTTCGCGCTGCTTTCAGAAAGTTCACCGATGGTTAATCCCGTAAAAAAACCCTGAATTAAAAGCAGATACAAAAATGAGCTCGCAAGTTCTGCCCCGCTTATTGTTTCGCCGCTTGTTATTGTTTCTGTATTTCCGAAATTTCCCGACGTGACATCTCCGAGCCCGGATATTCCCGAAACCAACGGCAAAATTTGGAACTGCATGATTAAAATAATTATCATGAAAACGAAAAAAATAATGTAACCCTGAACAACCAGCGTCGATATTGCGGCTTTTCTTTCTTTTTTTAACCTGTCCGACATTGTAACAGCGCCGGCAACTGATTCAAGAATTTCTCCGATGTCTCCGCCCGCCCTTTCTGCCTGCCCTATTAAAGTTATGGTTCTTGAAACTGTTCTGTTGTTGACATCTTTTGCAAATGTCTGCAATGCCGTATTAATTGGAATGCCGAGAGAAATTTGATTTGCAAGTTTTTTTATGTGTTCTCCGAGGACGCCATACGCTTTGTCCCTCGTGTTCATAATGCTTTTGCTGATTGGCGTTCCGGTCTTGACGCTTTCAACAAGGTTTCGTGTAAACTCCAGAAACATTTCTTCCTTTTCATTTTCCATGCGCGTTTCATTTATCGCCGTAATTACGAACGGGGCAACTGCAATTAAAATCCCCCCGCCGATGACAAGGTAAAATATTTTAGAACCTGTTAAGAAAAGTGAAACGATAATTATAATTGCTCCGAGAAAAATTCCGAGGAAATGTATTCTTTTAAATTCCATTATTTTTTCATCTCCAATATTGAAAGGAAAATTATATTTATTACCGTTACTGAAACAACCATAATAATCGTAATCATCTGCGTGCTTAAGGAAATTCCAAGACCGCTGAGTTTCATCATCATAAGTAAAATCATAAGGATCATCGGAGCTGCGATTACGACGCTGATGTAAATATCCATGAAAGTTTCTGCGGCTTTCGTCCTTTTTTCTTTTTCAAGCCCGTACTCAAAAAGCAAACTCTGTGAACGTTTGTCAAAAAAATCCGGCAAATCCCCTCCTGAGTTTATCGTCGTCGCAAGTCCGTTATAAAGTTCCGAAAGTTTTTTACTCGGGCTGTTTACGGCGTTATTCCTCAGTGCGCTCACAATGTCGTAGCCATAAATATTTATTTCGTTGATTAACTTTGTAAATTGTTTTGACAAATAAGGATACTCTCTCGCCGAGATTATAATTTCAAAAATCTTTGACGGGTTAATCATAGAACCCGAAATCGCCGCCATATGCATCGTCGCGAAAGGCATTTCATGATCCATTTTATTTCCTGCAGAATTTTTTTCTATAGCCGGGTAAAAAAACATCAAAAGTAAAGTCCCGACGGGAACTGCAAAAATAAGCCAGAAAACTTTTAGTATTCTCGTTCCGAATTCTTCGGTTGTTCTCACAATTATCGGCAAATCCGGAGTGATTTTGAAAAAAAGGAAGAACAATGCAATAAAAAAGGAGGCAAAAATAGCGACGATAAAACTAAGCAAAGTCACCGAAAGATATTCCTGTGGCGTGCGGTGGATGTTCGCTTTAACTAAATCCCTTCCCAAAGTGTCAAAAGTTTTTTCATCAACAAGTTTTTTTGAAAAATTCGAGAAAAGCCTATTTGCAAATTTTACATATGGATTGACTTCCTGCGAAATCGTCGGGTTAATCTTCGTCGCTGTTTTTTGTTTTTCAATCCTTTTGAAAGTTTCCCGTTCAAGTCTGTCCGGTTTCATTTCCTTGTGTGAATACATTTTTCTGATTACTACCGGCGTAGGAAATTCATATTGTCGGTGAACTTTTTCTTTTGTTTCTTCAGATTCAGCCCCGCCCGAAATTTCTTTTTCTTCTTTTATTTCAGTTCTTCCGGCGAGCGGTTTAGCCAGATTTATTTCTTTAATCAAATTTTCCGTCTCATCACTCGCCTTTTTTAATTGTTCGGTCAAATTTGCAAAATGTTCGGCAATAATTTTTTTCTCTTCGGAATTTCCCTGGTTGTAATAATTTTTTGAAGAAATCAGTTCTTTCACAATTTTTTTCTGCCTTGAAATTGATTCCTTTATTTTATTAAAGTCCGGTTTTCCCATTCAATTCCTCCGAAATTTTTTTGTTTAGTTTAAGAATAAATTGTTTCGCCGCGTTAAACTGTTCATTTTTTTTCCGTCGGAAAGATTGCTCCATTTTAATTTCCGCCTGCTCGAGTGTCATTACAATCTGATTCAGAAAATTAACATCAATTTCTTTTATAGGGTCTCTTTTTTTCACCGTATTTTTCATTGAAGAAAAAAGCAACTTGCGTTATTAAATATTTTCTTTTGAAAATTTTATTCTATCCCAAATCTTCTAAGAACTTCCTTCCGTTCGACGACGCTTCGGCGAACGTCAAAAAATCCTTTCAGGATTTTTTTATTCTATCCCAAATCTTCTAAGAACTTCTTTTGGTCTTTTATAATATTCATTTATAACCTTTTGCACGTCTTCAAATCCGAATGTTTTTGTCTGATAAATTCTGTATAAAAGCTGAACTCTTCTTCTGAATTCCAATTCTATTTCTTCAATTCTAAGCCCGTATCTTTTTTTTATTTTTTCAAAAATTTTGGAATTTCTTTTGAAATAAAATTCGTCTTCCATTGAATCCCAGATGAATGGTGTGTTTGTTATTGCGACACCTTCCGGAGTTACATTTATGATTTCAACAACTTCTTTTAGTTTTCTTGTTTCTTCTTTGTTAACAACGGCGTGAGTCATAATGCAAACGCAGTCAAGGACATTTAACAGCGTCGGTGAAAGTTCAATCGGCGGAGTTTCAAGTCTTTTTATAACTGTGTCAACAGAGTCCGCGTGAATGGTGCTGATTGAAGAATGCCCCGATGCCATTCCCTGGAAGAGAACCGACGCTTCCGCTCCTCTTACTTCCCCCACTATAACATAATCCGGATTTTGTCTGAATGAACTTTTAAGCAAATCAAACAAACTTATTTCCCCATGACCGCCGACTCCTGTGTCGCTCCTCACAACGCTCGGCAACCAGTTTTCCCTCGGCAAATTCAGTTCACGTGTATCTTCAATTGAAACTACTCTTGCTTCCGGCGGAATAAAAAAAGCCATCGCATTAAGCAAAGTCGTTTTTCCCGAAGACGTTCCGCCCGTGATAAGAACATTCATTCTGTACTGCACCAACAGCCAGAGGTAAGCCATAATTTCCGGACTTAAAGTTCTGAACGAAATTAACTGCGGAGGCGTCCACGGCGTTTTTGTAAATTTACGGATTGTAAATGTCGGACCTTTTGAAGTTATGTCTTTTGTATAAGTCGCATTAACTCTTGACCCGTCAGGCAAACTACCGTCGAGAATCGGCCTCGCGTACGAAATATATTTTCCGCATCTT
>Ga0265297_10004871_pt1 | contig 21285 bp, 12 predicted proteins | sample Munlanlwell13791_FD_192502 | JGI IMG/M metagenome (GOLD analysis project Ga0265297, IMG submission 192502) | Leachate microbial communities from a municipal landfill in Southern Ontario, Canada - Leachate well 137-91 | ecosystem: Engineered > Solid waste > Landfill > Unclassified | place...
GCAATGATTTGTATCTCGCCAAATTGACCGACTGCCTGTCTTGTTATGATTGAAAGTCTCGGTAATGTTTTATGGATGACTGAAAAATCAGCAGCATAAGTTGTCAACGCAACCCAGTCACCCACCGCAGGGAAATCTACACGACTTTGTGCTGAAAAGCGATAATTTCCAGTTATTTCGGCTTCAAATTCACCGTTTTCTGTTTTTACAATATATCTTTCCTTATGTTCCGCAACGACTCTTCCAATCTCAAAGTCTGAAAGCTTACTCTCAATTCTCAATTTTTCGAGTTTGTCATTATATCCAAAATCTTCTAATTTCATAATATATGCAATCTCCTCTCCTTCGTTTGATTCCGATCTTTTTAATTTTTAAATCCTTATTTTCTTTTCATTTACCCGTAGTATAAAACCTGCAAACCAGCGCCTTACCCTTATTATCTACGCTGATCTTCGATTCCCTTATTTTAGTTTGATTTAATTATTGTTTTCTATTTTCAGAAAATAAGGGAAAAGGGAATAAGGGTGAATATTTTTATTTATTTTTGCTACTAAGGGTTCGAAAAAAAAATAAGGTTTTTATTCTGTATTTCATTTTTTCTGTAAATTCAATAATTCTGTAAATTCTGATGCTGACAATTTCCCAACTACCAATCATATCCATTACTACAGGGGTCCTATGTATTAGCAGCTGGCCGATGGGTGTTATAGTTTGTTTTCGTTATAAGAGAACATATTTCTTATTCAGGATAAATCGTTATCACTTTCGAACCTGATTTTCTGTTATATTTTTCTTCAATTAAGTAATTATGATCAAAAAAAATGACATTTTTCAAACTTTTACTGCTTTTTGATATTTGATCAAATAATATCCTATTTTCATAATTTGTCAAATTGGAGCTGACTAAATAGTAATGACTTGTGTCAATTGAAAGTTGCATATCTTTATTAATTGGTAAAATAAACTTATCAATGGTTGAATTGTGTTTGTCATAATCCCATTTTCCATATAAAGTTTTATCATAGTTAGCTGTATCAACTGCTATCGACAATTTTATTTGCTTAATACTTGGGTAACTTTTTTTGTGACTTAAGGTGTCCTCTTCTTTCCTGATAATATAATCATCTAAAGTATAAAAACGGTTATCAATACCCACACGTTCAATCATTTCACCATATAATTGAAAAAATTCGACAGAACTTTTTTTAAAGATAAGGTAGCCAGAAAATGACGCATCGAAACCACCACTATACCTACCAATAAAATATGATTTTGGTAGTTCAGAATCCTTGTTAAATTCCCCAAAGTAAAAGTAATGTTCGTTTTCTTTATCGATACGTGTGATGCATATATCATTATATTTATAGTAGATATATACTGAATCTTTTTGTTTATTTATCAATGTACATCCCAAAAGTGTAAATGCTATCGTGAAATAAATTATTTTTTTCATTTTCGTCCTCCATTTCTAATAGATTTTTCCAATTTCTTGACTTGCATTTGGATATTCATTTTCACTATGTTTCGTGGTATTTGACATTACTTTTTATTTTAGTTGGAGATATACATCATTTGAATTGTTTTTTTTTGGTTTACTGCTAACACCCTCGTCCTCCCGGATATTCTTATTAATTAAATAAATGGTGCTGCTTGTCGTTGGGTTCCCCCGAAAGCTATCGGGATCCATCCACCAGGACCAAACTCTACTCATTTAATAAACATATCCGCTAGGACGAGTTCTTCTATTCTTTTATTATCTTCCTATATTCAAATGTCTTACCAGTTTTAAATTTAATCATGTATATACCCGAACAAAGTGAAGAAGTTTGCACCGTTGAACTTTTAATCAAGTCACCATTATAAACAACTTGTCCCATTAAATTTAGAATTTCAAAAGTTGATCCTCCTTCAAAATCAATTCTTAACTGGTTTTTCACCGGGTTAGGATAAATGTTGATTTGTATATTATTCCCATCTAACTCATTTACACTACTAAGAGAATTCGTTACAATGTTTGAGCGGGAAGAATTGTATGATAGCAATGAAGCTCCGGCTGAGTAATCTGATTTTTTTGATTTTTGTATTGAAGCTGGCACTTTTGTTGGATTAATCAGATTTGGACTGATAACTTCCAGTTGATAAAAAACATCTCCGGTAGGTGCAGTCAAGTCGCTATACTGATTACTGCTTCCTGAAGTTGCATCCAGAAAATTCAAATTATTGATAGTAGTACCCCTATAGATATTGTATGTTGAAACATTAAATCCAAGATACGGTTCCCATATTAAATTCCATGTAGTGTTTTGTCCTTTATTTATTGATAAATGCATCGTTTTATGTGCATTGCTTAATGGAGACTCCATGCCATTATTATCGAAAATTGATAATTTATATTTATTTGATTTTACTTCGGGAAAAGATTGATTGTCTACAAAAACGCTCAATGAATCGTAAGGAACTGTGCCGATTTTCTCAAATACATTGCTTGTATTTGTTTCTCTATAAATATAATACGATGCAATACCTGTTGTAACAGGCTTGTTCCAAACAATCATGTTTTTATTGGAACTTATAACTCCAACAATTCCAATTTCCGGTTGAGCCATTGATAATAAATTTACTTTGACATCTGCCGAAGTGCTGCAACCGCTAGCTGTAGTAACAACAAGTGTATAGGTTATATTACTGGTGACAGTAGCAAAAGGATGTGCAATCGTATCATTATCTAATCCTGTTGAAGGAGTCCATTTATATTTTAATTTTCCACTTCCTGTATAACTTATTGTTGGGTACAGTATAACTGAACCTCCATTCATAAGTGCAGTATCTCTTAGTTCAATTATAGGCAATTGATTTACGGTAACCATTGAATACGATACATTACCATCACCACAATCATTATGTCCTTTCACTGTTATGTTACCCGAAATAGCTGACTTGGTATAATTTACAGTGATACTATTTGTTGTACTTGATCCTGTAGCTCCTGAAGGTAAAACCCATTTATAAGATGTTGCGTTATCAACAGCCGGAACAGTATAAGTTACAGAGTTTTCACCCTGACAAACAGTTTTGTTTCCGGAAATAGCACCGGCAATTACCGGCAATAAATTTGCAGTGATATCTAATTTAGAAGCAATTCCGTCTCCCCATTCATTATGTCCTTTTACAGTAAGACTTCCTGTTGTGAAATATCTTTCATATTTAACCGTAATACTATTTGTATAACTTGTTCCTACAATTCCTGCAGGCAAAGTCCATATATAGGATGTAGCAAAAGCAATAGTCGGAACAGTATATGTGACTGAGCTTTGTCCTTGGCAAACTGTTTGAGCCCCGGAAATTATTCCTGCTGTATCAGGCATTGATGCAGTCGTAAACGATACCTCACTTCCATACACTGTTCTTTCTCCATCTGTGGCATAGGCTTTTACATAATACTTTGTGTTAGCCGATAAACCTGATATTGTATCACTAAATGCACCAAGTGTGGTTTTTAATCCATTATCTGTTTTGTTATCTGTAATTGTTGGCGATCCAGATGTATTCCAACAAAATCCATATGAGCTGACAGGAGAATCAGTAATGTAGTCAAAGTTACCATTAAGTACTACAGAAGATAATGCAACTGAAGTAACTGGCTGGGTCGTTAATGACAATAACGATTCAGAAATACAACTGCTATAAAAACTCCAAACACTTGATTTATATGAATTGACACAACCCTTGGGGACATAAATATTGTTGGGAGTTATTCCTAGCAATGTTCCATTAAAATTGCTAATTGTTGCCGGATTGGGATTTAAACATCTGATTATTTTTAAGTTTGTACAATTGTAAAAAACATCATTATTAAAACTTGATACTAAACTTGGGATAACTATTTTACTTATTCCAGTACAACCATTTAATGAATAATTACCCATTGATGTTATTGAATTAGGTAGTGCTATTTTAATTAGTGTACTTTTCCCTGTGTCCATTCCGAAAAAAAATGAACCTTCTGGCAGTTCATTAGCAGGGTAACTTGAAGTGCTATTCATAAAGCTTGTTCCAGAATTTCCGTTGTATGAAGTAATGTTTACATCACTTAAATCAAGATTAGCTAAAATTTTCATTTCATCACGTATACATTTTACATCGCGGGCATCAATGTTTCCCGTAACAGTCAAGTCAGTTATAGAGGTCTTTTCAGTTGCAGAAAGTGAAGTGCTAAGTGTTCCGGCTGTAGGAACATTAACTAATTTCGAAACCTGAGCCGATACAAAATTGATAACTAGGACTAAAATGAAAATTGATAATATTTTCTTCATAATTCTTTATATTTTGTTTGTTGTTTTATAATCTTTTTTTGCGTTACGTTCATAATTTGTAGTTTAATTAAGCATTTTGCAATGCTTTCTTTCATTTTCTAGAATGGGGCATAACGACGAGGCTTGTATTAGGTGTAGTAATTTTTTTATGGTTCATCACATTCCTCTTTTATGTCCGTGAAATTCTTTCTGTATTCAGTCTGGAAGTTGTCCGTATTCACTCGATTTATAGTGTTGTTAACTGTGTTCCACCAACCAGATGAAATAACGTCTATTTTTGCATATTCAAGTTTATCTATCGAATTATACTTTTCGTCAAATTTCTTATTCAAGTATTCAATAGTCTCATTATTGGCACCTATTTTTTGTTGTTTTTTGATGAGTTTTTTATGTAATTCACACCATACTTTTAAAAGTTCATCTCCACCTTTCACTAAAGCTACAATATATTCTTTACATTCTATTGGACAGCCTTTATAATTTAAAGTGTCAGGATATTGGTAACCTAACATGTGAAGTCTATAAAGTTCATGTAATCTTTTTAGTTCAATAATTTTTTGTTGTTTTAAGTTGAGCCAATACTTTGAATTTATGACTTCTACAGTCATTAAATCATGAATTTTTCTTTCATATTCATTATCTAATGAATCAACATTTAATTTTTCAATATCATTAAAATTAAAAGCTGTCCACTGAGTTCTAATTTCGAATCTATCTGTATGATAACCTAAATCGTATGAGTTTCTCAATTGTCTATAAGACACAAGAGTTGAGTCATACTTGCATGTATAATGACACAATTCGTCATCCCAAGTGTAGGTTCTCAAGTTTTCGTTCTGATTCTTTATAGAGTCGCTCCGAACAGCAATGTTTTGCTTTTGTCCAGTATGGCTACAACTAATAAAGAAAATTGATAATCCGATTAAAAATGTTCTCATTTGCGTGAATGTTTTTAATTTTCTATTATTACACCTAACACCCAAATAAACCCATCCAGATATATTTCAATTATAGATTTATCAAATTACCGGGTTAATACTCCGTATTATGGAATAAACCTGATTTCTTTAAAATTACCCTCAAAAATACGAACTCTTTTTAACTACACCAAAAAATATCCTAATTATTTTTAAACAGTTGTAAAAACCCTTTATTTATGCGGGTGTGCGTTAATAAAAAAAACCTTTCCCCGGCAATAAGAGGAAAGGTTTTAATTTGATTTTTAGTGGGAGTACCGACTGAAAGTCGTGCTCCACGAATAAGACTTCGTCTGCTCCTCGTTGCAAACGAGGTTTTACAAACCCGGATAAAATAAATACAGCTAATAAATAGGATTACAAATCCTAAGAATACATAAGGTGGTCCCGATAGTTATCGGGATACAAATTCCACCTACCAGCCATATCCACTAGGACTGGCTTTTACTGTACTATTAATCTTGTTTTACCTAAAAATACATCATTCTTCACTTCCAGGAAATATAAACCTTTGGATAACGTTGATACATCCAATTTATACATACTATCAGTTAATTGTTTATGAGACACAACCTGCCCGGTAGAATTATAAATAATCAATGAAGTCTTGCCTGAAAGCTTACAATTAATGTCCAAAGTTGCTTCATTTCTGGTCGGGTTCGGATATAAGGTCAATAATTCAGATATATCGGAAACAGATTTCAAACTATTATATCCTGTTTGGTTAGTTGCAATGTTTGAACGTGAAGAATAAACCGTTACAGTTTTACTACTGTTTGCATTCTCCTTTTTTATGCCACTGGCTGCCGACATTACAGCTTCAACTTGGTAAAATACAACATCACCTGTTACAGTAATATCTGAGTATTGCGAATTACTACCTGACAATGAATTTATTAAAGTAATATTATCTTTATTGCTTCCCCGATAGACATTATAAGTAGCTATTGACGCACCTTCATAGGGTTCCCAAATCAGATTCCAGATATTATTTGTGCCTTTGTTTATAGTTAAATGCATGGTTTTGTGGTAAGCACTTAATGCCGATTCAAAACCACAACCATCTATCTGACTTATTTTATAAATATTGGCCTGTATGTCTGGATTTGACAAAGTGTCAGTAAACTGATGCGACGAGTTGAAATCTACCGAACCAATTTTTGTGAATACGTCTTTTATAGAACTTTCTCTAAAAATATTATATGAAACCACATTGTTAAAACTTCCTGAATCCCATACAATCACATTTTTGTTTTTTTCTGACACGCCTACATAAGCGATATTTGGATTTGCTATTGCCGATGCACTTACCCCAACACTATCGGTTGCTGTAGAACCATACTGATTAGTTATTATCAGATGATAAACTGTATTTTTCAATGGTGATACAACCGGATTTGCAATAGTATCATTATCTATTGCATAATTGGGTGTCCATTTATATCTGAGCTTATTGCCTGTATAATTGGTTGAAACTACACCTAATTGCAAAAGACTACCACAACTCATAGTTTTGTTATCACCCAAATCCAGCGTCATGTTGATGGGATTGATTTTTACGGTTGCCGATGTACTGCATCCTCCCGATATCTTTGCTGTGATCGTATAGGTAGTTGTTACATTTTTAGCTTCCAGTGTAGGATTCAAAATGGTATCGTTACTAACTCCTACAGATGGAGACCATTTATATGTTATTTTATCATTTCCGTTATAATTGGTAGTTATAATAGGTGATAAAGTTATTTTATTTCCACTCACAATATCTCCATATATATAATTACTGCTTAACGATAATCTTGATACATTGATACGTATCGAATCCTCAGCCATTTCACCCAGTGGGGTAGTTACTTTCAACTTGTATTGAGTCGTCGACGAAACTGTAGCAACCGGGTTAGCCACTGTATCTGAACTTAAGCCGGAAGAAGGTGTCCATCTAAATTTCAATTTAGAATAATCACTAAAATTTAATGTCGGTTGAAGTTGTATTTTTGCTGAACATACGATGGATTGATCATCACCGATATTCAGCGTTAATGGTACGATATTTACAGTAACTGAGTCAGTGGAAACACAGCTGTTCTCAGTTCTAGTAACATAATAAGTTGTACTAACGGTTGGTTGCGCAAATGGATTGGCAATATTGGGATTGCTCAATCCTGCTAGCGGTGTCCAACTATAAGTCCCATTATCAACTGTTGGTTCAGGGCTAGTCAATTTACTCAGATAGGCGTTCGAACCAAAAATACAGCCCTGATCTTCGGCAAAAAAATCCGATCCTGCAAACCGGACTCCTGCATTATAGGTATAAAACAATTTCCAGGCTTTCCCAGCATTCGTTGTTTTCAATACAAATCCTTCATAAATCCCTTTGGATATGGTTTTAGATCCACATATATAGCCAATTTTGTCGGTTACAAATTTCAATTTATTAAAAGTTGAACTTATAAGTGAATAAAACCCGATTCCTCCTGCAGAAGGATTGTTTTCATCATAATATTCTGTATAAACGGTATCAATCGGAATAGCCGACCAACTGGTTCCCCCATTTATTGTTTTCAATATAGAAGTTGAAGAAGTGGAGTAAGCAAAACCTGTCTCCTTACTGATAAATGAATAACCTGAAGATGAAATGCCAGTTGGATTGGACTGAGCTATCCAGGTATCCCCTCCGTCGGTTGTTTTAAATATGGTTTGATTGATGCCAGACAAAAAACCTGTTTTTTTATCCAGAAAATATAACTTGGATACTGATGATGTTCCTGAAACAGTATGCAGATTCCATGTTTGACCTCCATCAGTAGTTATTAAATATCCATTCGTTAAACCTATCCCGTGCACTAATATTGTATCAGAAGAAATAAAACAAGCTCCTTTAAGGGATGAAGTAGACGCTGAATTTAATACGGTCCAAGTATCTCCTCCGTCAGTAGTTTTGGATATCGTTCCATTGATACCAAAAGCTAATCCAATATTTTTGTTATAAAATAGCATACCGGCTAAGTAATTAGTAGAACCCCAGTTCGAACTTGTCCATGTATTCCCGGCATCGGTTGTTTTGAAGAATGTGCCCGTCGAAGTTGTTGCATAAATAATGCTGTCAGAGATTTGTTGAATAGAATTCAAATTGGTTGTAGAATCATAATACAGAGTTGTAAAGTTCGGACTTACCAACAATTTTGCTTTTAGCTGAACTTTATCTTCTGCAGTTATAAAATGATTTACACCCGCATCAACTACACATTGTGCCTGAAGTTTTAACATTGAAATGATAATAATTAAAATGCACGATACTAATGTTTTTTTCATATGACTTTTATTAATTTTTGTAATACTTTTCTTGATTGCAATATTTTTTATTTTTTTTAGCCTGCCCCTAACGACCGAGGCGTGTATTAACGGTTCGGTGTTTTGTGTTTTTAATATCTGTCAACTTTATCTTCTAATGCTTTTGTCATTTCTTCAGTCAGTGTATTCCAGTTTTGGAATAAATCTTTAACCAACGAACTATCATTTATAGAATTTGATGATTGAATTCCATCAATATATCTGAATCTGTCAACGGGACTTGGATGCGTGTCGTCCTCAGTGGTTCTTGCATTTAAGGCTTTTTTCAATTCATCTTCAATTTGATCATCATGAGTTATATTAAGGTCGTAAAGATTATTTAAAGGTCGTTTAAATTTAACAGCTTCTTCAATTTCGAGATTTGCATATTTATTAAACTCAATATCTCTTTTAATTACGTGAGTTAATCCATTTGAAAATGAACGACTACCAAATGTTTCTGCAGCAACTTTGTCTGCTAAAACTTCCTGCAAGCGTGTTGCACCATGGCTTATCCTACGAAAAATGAAATTATATAATCTCAGAAAATGAAAAGCAACATTCCATACTGTATTCTGTTCTGCTTTATACAAGGCAATAAAATACTTAGTCATATCATTCTGCACTCTCAAAGCTACTTCTCCTCCTGCTGTATCTCTATGAGCAAAATGTCCATATTCATGAGCCAGTACTGCTTTAAAATCTTCTTTTTTGAAATTGTTTAAAACAGATGTGCCAAGTATGAGTATTCGTTTGCCTTTATCATTCATTTTTTCGCGCCAAGTTCCCTTTTCGTATACAGCTAAATCGTTGAGAGGAGTAATACGTATTTCGTCTATAGGACGTGTGCCCATTAGTTGTGCAACTTTTGTTGTCAGATGATATAAGCCCGGAGCTTCTTCATTCTTTAGTTCACGACCGGGATCGGTGTAATCAACTTTAACAAGTAGCGAACGAATCATGCCAAATATTGTTGCTCCAGCTGCGATTATCAAAATGATTGTAAGTTTAATTGGAATGGTGCCGACAATTAGAAATAGGTAAATTATTCCCATAGTTAAGGCAATAACCAAAACAAGTATGATGGGTAGAGAAATATAATAATAAAAACCACCTGCGCTTATCAAAGTTTTATACCCAGAACGCAACCAGCCTCCGGGTTTAGCTGAACTTGTCTCAAGATTATTTTTTTCAATTGCATTAAGGGTAAGTTTAGAAAATAACTTCCCTACAAGAAAAAGTATCAACAAACCCAAAATCCAAATACCTAGAATTATTCCGAAATATATCATTCCATTTATCTTATAAATTTCATTGTTTATGCCTGAATCCAAAAATCTATCTACATCTTCCTGAGGAAGTCCTTTCTCTTTTGCAATAAGAATCTCACTTTTTGCATCTTTCCATTTTTCTTCAGATGCCAATATAAACGAATTGTAATAATGAGTAAGCATTTCGTCAGGATATCTTGATTTCATTTGATCAAATCCCGATTTAGCAGAAACAATATCATCCATTTGGAATGAAATCTGAACATATGTTGCTAGAATATCTAATTCATCACCATCAGGTAACTTTATAGCTTCTTTTAGTAGACTTTGTGCTTTTATTAGATTCGTTGAATCACTCTCCATTAAATAAATATTAGCCAAAGAAGATAGATTATAGGCAGATCTATTAATTTCTACTGATTTTTTGCTTAATGACAAGCCTTCTTTTGTTTTTCCTAAAACAACTTCTAAGTTTCCAAGCCTGCGTAGAAGCGGATCGAAATTGCGAACTTTGGCATAAACAATAGAATATAGACTATCTGCTAATTCAATTTTTTGTTCATCCATTGCATTTGTTGCATCTTTAAATGTTTGTACAACTGAAGGATCGATTGCTTCCAATTGTTTTTCAATCTTTTCTTCTTTTTGTCTGTCTCTAACTGTAGGTTGTGAATGCAGTTGCAAACAAATTGTTGAAATAATAATTATTAAGCTTAATTTTGCTGTTTTCATTAAATAGTAATTTTGCAGTTTTTTTTATTTATTTCTTTTGGTAATTTGTCGTAAAATTTAAAGTTATTCTCTCTCATAGTAAAAATAATAAAATAAACTCAACCTCTTTTTTATTTTTTTACACTGACCGCTAACAAATTTATATCAGCACCTGGGTGACTATATATAAACTTTAGCTTTTGGTGTTTTTATTATTAGTTATCTATTAATTAGCATTTTATAATTTTACCATTTATTTGACATAGATGCTCCCATATATTTTAACTCTTTGGTTTATAGGTTACTTAAATAAGTATTCACTCAGTTTTCCTTTTGAATGTTCCAGAATTTATGAATTCAAAATTGGAGTACCTATGTAGTGCTAATTAATATTCAATCTTTGGAAATAAGCATTTCCCTACTTTATCATCCAATAATACTGTCTAATCAGTTTTCACCCCCAAAAATACGAACTCTTTTTAACTACACCAAAAAATATCCTAATTATTTTTAAACAGTTGTAAAAACCCCTTATTTATGCGGGGCTGCGTTAATAAAAAAAACCTTTCCCCGGCACTAAGAGGAAAGGTTTTAATTTGATTTTTAGTGGGAAGTACCGACTGAAAGTCGTGCCCCCACGAATAAGACTTCGTCTGCTCATCGTTGCAAACGAGGTTTTACAAACCCGGACAAAATAAATACAGCTAATAAATAGGATTACAAATCCTAAGAATACATAAGGTGGTCCCGATAGTTATCGGGATAAAAATTCCACCTACCAGCCATATCCGCTTGGACTGGCTTAATTATCAATTCAAATAGTTTTATTATTCAATTCGTAAAAGTTCTGTCATGCGAAATTTCAAGTTGTAATAAAAAAAATTTTAAATAAAATCGTTATTTATATGATTTGAGGTCAATGAAAAACTGTTCAATTACTTCCCTAATTGAAGCAGAAGCAAAAATTCGTGTTGCTGATAATCTAGTCACAAAAGCTGTCGGACTAATTGGCGAATTCTTGTCAGAATCTGTAATGTCTGTACAATATGTTTTAATGTGTTCATGGTATTTAATTTTCATTTGACAAAGTCCATGAGCACTAATATTCCCAACACCAATTAAGCGTGAGTCGATAGCTTGTAAATTTACATACAAAGTGTCAGTGTATGTTGAATCCAATGAAACTCCAGAATCTTTTAATAGTTTTTCAAAGTATTGTCCTACTTTATAAATGCAGTCGGAATTTTTAAATTCAGACGTATTTGTTAGTTCTGTATTAGAACAGTTTATTCTTTGTAGATTTAAACTATTTCTTTCATCAAAAATTTCAACTCTTAGTTTAAGTGTTGAGAAATTATATTTGTCAATTGTAGAATAAAATGGAAATTTTTTACCTGGGAGAAAGCCATGTTCTGGAACAATTGCAGCAACTATTCGATTTAACATAAATGGATTCATTGTAACATAAGAAACTTGTCCGTTACATAAGTCTATTAGTTGAATAGTTAGTAGTAGTGATAAAAATACTCGTCTCATATTGATTTAGTCATTTTGAAATTTATTTTCACTTTCTATGAATTATAAATTGTCAGTTAAATTTGCAAACTATTTATCATTTTTTTGAATGGGGCATAACGACCGAGCATGTGTTGAACTAAATTCCCTTCGGGAAGGGCTTTGATTAGCCCCGTCCAACCGGATATGTCCTTCATTAAATGAGCAAATGCTAGACGCTGTCGTTGGGATTTTCTTTTTAATCCCAACTTTTGTATTCTTAGCATTTGTAATGCGTTCTTAATAGAAAACTTAGTATTAATTGGATTACATCCCGATAGCTATCGGGACCTTATAGTACATAGGGTGGGATTAAAAAGAAAATCCCACCCACCAGTTCGACTCTTTGCTCATCTTATAAATATATCCGCTAGGACGGATAATTATCGGAAGACAATTTTTTACAAGCTCAAGACTTTTGGTTCCCAGCTACCAATCATATTTACTACGACGGAGTGTGTTAGCTGTAGTTTTTTTCTTTATTTAAGTTTTTCTCTAAGTTCGTTCAATGATAAAATCTCAATTCCATCCTCGATTTTGAGCTTCTCATCAACTCCAAATTTCTCGTTTGTGATTAAGAGTCCTTTTTTGATACCTTCCTTGTCCATTGCAGATTTTAGTCTAGAAATATTTTGTTTGATAAATCCATATGGTGGTCTTTGTTTCCAATATTTAATTTCAATTGCATATTTCTCACCATTAATCAATGCAGATAAATCATATCCTTCTTCTTTAGTGTTTGGAATTGTTACTTCTATATTGAGTTTTCTAAGCTGTACAACTACCTCTTTCTCAAATTTTACATAGTCACGATATGGATTTTTGGGTAATTCAGTATCATTACTGTTTTCTTGATTATCTTTAATCCTTAAATATAAATATGCTGTAAAAATTGCTACTATACTTCCAATAATTGATATTAATATTTCAGGTTGCATATAACTGTCTAAATTTACGATCTTATTAAAAGACACTAAAGACACACCAATAATTGTCGAAACAATAGCTATTATCAATGAAAAGAAGTTGAAGAATTTTCTTGTTTTGTCTTTCGAGGTTTCTAAATTTATTTCATTATCTTGTTTTGCTTCTTTCTTGTCAATAACAAAAAGACTAGATAATCTTTCAATATTTTCTTCTCTCTGTTCTTTAGATATTAAATCATTCTCAAAAATTCGTGTATAAATTGTATTTAAAATCTGGTCACTATTCAGTAAGTCTTTTTGTTTTACTTTATAATCTCTAGCTTTTCCTTCTGTCAGTTTTTTAATATCTTCTTTTTTAGGAGTATATCTTTCAAGAATAACTCGTCTTAAAATTGTTTCAATGAGTTTTTCATTTGCAGCCTTAACTCTCTCTTTACTTGCCCCAATTGTCTGTTTGTAACCAGCTAAAAACAAAAGAACTGATACGATAATTCCTATTCCTGTTTGTAAATATCCTTCCATTATATTTTTGTTTTTTATTTTTTTAAATTATGGCTAACGTTGAGTATATGCAAAGTAGGCGATTGCGGGCTTCAAACTCATCAAACCGTTACGAATTTGAAGCGGGCTACTGCCGTTGAATTTACTACTTTTGCGCCTATTTTGTATATACATTGTTGGGCGTTCGTTTTTTATACAATTGGTTTATCAGACCAGTAAAATGTCAATCCGTCTATTTTTTCAACAATCATATATGCATCATCATCAAGGATTTTAGAATAAGGACTCTGGTGATAATCCTGATTGGATATACCACATTTGGCTTTTTTTACAATATATGACATAACTGGTCTAATGTTTCCATTTACAATTTCTTCATATTTTTTTTCATCATTATCAGGAATACTGAACCTGCAAGAAAGGGTATTTTCGTCTGAAAAAGGTTCGAGATTAAATTCAGGTTCAACTATTTTCCTTTTTAAATATAATACTCCGTCAAACTGACAAATTTCCTGAAGAAGAGGTTTGTCTATACTCCCGTCAAAGGTAGAATTTAAATAGGTTCTTTGCTCATCGAGCCAAATCTTAAAACTGTCTCTTTCTATTGGGATAAACTGAAAATTTGAAATCCAATTAAAAAGATTTTCAACATGCCCCAAACAACTAACTCTTACTTCTTTTTCTTCAAGATTCCATGAAATAGTGAAAGAGATTATTGTGTCAAATCCTTTTTCTACCATTCTTTTAAAAATTGTTCGCAAAGCCTCCAGTGTTTTCTTTATATCTTGAATTGGATTTGTTGCACTATGAAAAATACAAGGAATATTCCAATATTCATCTTTAAAGTTACCAAACAATGTATCAACTTTAATATGTAAATCTTTGCCTAATCTATTTAAAGCTTTCTTTATTTCAATAACTTCATCCTCAATTACATCTCTATCAACTCCATTGATATTAACAATATCATAAATTGAAATTGAATGACTAAAATCTTTAAATTCCTCATTTTTTTTATGATATGATACAAGCAATTTAATTCCATCATCTTGGTTCATAGAATGTGGCACCAACTGCTGAATCAATGTTTTTGGTTCTTGTTTTTTATTTAGTTCAGATTCAGGCTTTTTTATATCAAAATACTCATATATAAGTGGATTATCTTGCATATAATTCGTAATTAAACTTTTCCAATTACTCAATTCTAGCTTTCCGTCAATTCTAAACAATTTTTTGTAATCACTTCGCCGTCCAAAGTCAGTCATATTTTGGTCAATACGCTCAAAGTATAAGTCTGAATTATACCCTCTTATTGCTCCATCGAAGTGAACAAAAGTTGATTTTGTTGTATCATAAATAGAATGCATGTATCTACAGCCGAAAAAGTCATCCATTGTAGGTGCATCATTCTCTCTTAACTCTTCTAACTCAAATTCTTTTAGATTGTCATTGTCTTTCCAGAAAAACTCAGTTGTTGATATGCCATAATATTCTCTCTCGAATTCACTACAACTGTGTTTTGTGAGGCCTCTTTGAATATTGCTGATGTCATCATTGTATTTAGGACCAAACCAATATTCATATTCCATTGATTGTAAAAATGTTGGAGAATAGCCTATTAAGTCCCAATCCAAAGCAAGCTTTATAGTTATATCATCATTATTTTGAAATGACATTAATTCATCTAAAAATATAAAATGAAAATTGTTGTGTCTTGATAACGACCTTCTAAAGAAACTATGTGCGTAAATGCAAAGAGGAAGTGAATTATGGAGAAATACTCCTTGAAATTTATATGTAAAGTTTTTATTTATATCCTCAAGCTTTATCAAACCATCTTTATCCTGAAAGCTTTCCAATTCTTTAAATACCCTTTTTAATAAATCTGTATTAAAAATTGATAATGTTCCTGTTTCTATATATTTGAAGTCAGAGATGATGTGTTCTTTTACTTCATTGTATAGTTTTCCATCATTTATTTCTACCTCATCTTTAACATTTTTAATAGTTGAATATTTTTTAAAGTCTAATATCTGTTTAGTTTCCTCGTCATTTTCTGGTATCAAAGATAGACCAAGAGACCTTACTAATTTTGGTTCAAAATATAATCCAAAAGGAATCATAGCGCCAATTGGTCTATGCATATCATGTCCAACATGCATTGGAACACCTTCTGTCGCCTTCATCCATACCATATCCTCCATTGCAGATAATGCAATCAAGTGACCGTATTTATTTATTCTATCAGTATTTAAAATCGTTAATGATTTATGCATTGCTCGGTCTCTTTAAAATGATGCCCAACGAGTTCCTATGCGAACTCAAAGTTGTGAATGCGATTAAGTAGTTCGCATATTTCTACTGTATTAGTTGATTTGAGTTCGTAAATCCTCCATATAGGAATATAGGAACTGTTTTAAAAATCACCCCCCAAAAATACGAACTCTTTTTAACTACACCAAAAAATATCCTAATTATTTTTAAACAGTTGTAAAAACCCTTTATTTATGCGGGGCTGCGTTAATAAAAAAAACCTTTCCCCGGTACTAAGAGGAAAGGTTTTAATTTGATTTTTAGTGGGAGTACCAACTAAAAGTCGTTCCCCACGAATAAGACTTAGTCTGCTCATCGTTGCAAACGAGGTTTTACAAACCCGGACGAAATAAATACAGCTAATAAATAGGATTATAAATCCTAAGAATACATAAGGTGGTCCCGATAGTTATCGGGATACAAATTCCACCTACCAGTTATATCCGCTAGGACTGGGTTTCTTTTCGAGTTGTCGAGGTGCAAAAGTCGCAAACGCTGAAAAGTCTGTGTTTCTAAAAATCCCAGTCAGAATGAAAGTCATTTGTATCAGTTTCTTTCCAGTCGACAAGCCGAAAGCGTTTTCGTTTCCAAATGATATCAGTCTGTTTTCCTTTGAAATCTACAGTCTATATTTGTTATATATTTCTATTCTAGTCGGACAAGTACAAATATTTGAACACCCAAATGCCAATTTATAATTACAAAGTGTCATTTCCTTACATTTTATAAAATCTATTTTATTGTCAATAACCCTTTCAACTTTGCAATAAATATGTTTTTCGTTTTTAAGACAATCGAAATCTTTAGTGCATTTTACCGTTTTCTCTAAAATTTCTTTTTCAATTTTCATAGTTTCTAGCTTTTAAAATTTAAACATCGTTTTTCAAATCAAATTCAGGGGCTTTCTATAGAAATTTTTTGTCGAATGAAATTTATAGTATAGAGTTTCTGTCTTTTTTTTTTCTGCTACTGCCCCTAACACCCAAATAAACCCATCCGGATATATTTCACTTATAGACTTATCAAATTACCGGGTTAATACTCCGTATTATGGAATAAACCTGATTCCTTTAAAATCACCCCCAAAAATACGAACTCTTTTTAACTACACCAAAAAATATCCTAATTATTTTTAAACAGTTGTAAAAACCCCTTATTTATGCGGGGCTGTGTTAATAAAAAAAACCTTTCCCTGGCACTAAGAGGAAAGGTTTTAATTTGATTTAAGGTGGGAAGTACCGACTGAAAGTCGTGCCCCCACGAATAAGACTTCGTCTGCTCATCGTTGCAAACGAGGTTTTACAAACCCGGACGAAATAAATACAGCTAATAAATAGGATTACAAATCCTAAGAATACATAAGGTAGTCCCGATAGTTATCGGGATACAAATTCCACCTACCAGCCATATACGCTAGGACTGGTAGCTATCGGGATCCATCCACCAGGACCAAACTCTGCTCATTTATTAAACATATCCGCTAGGACAGGGTAATTATAGTATTGTAAATAGTTCATATTGAGATATGAATTCCTTTGCTAAAGCAATCATGAGAAGTCTTTGCGTATCTGTATTTCTTTTCATTCGAATCTCTTGGTAGTGAATTTCATAGTTGTAGGAATCAATCTTTGTTAGCCAATCAGAAAACTTATAAAAGAAATCACTGAAGAATTGCCAATCAGAAGTGTTAGAAAACTCATTACGGTAAGCTGCCTTAAAATGTTTTATAGGTTCACTAATATTACCTTCAATATAATTAGTCTCTTCATCGGTTTTTAGATTATTGATAAAAGTGGATATTTCACCATAGACTTGTCTTAGAGATTCAAGTGTTCCGGTTTTCTCTTCTTCAGGTATCGGCATTTCTAAAAGTTCTTCAAAACTAAAATTGCGAACAAGATTTATTTCTACCCCTTGAGATTCAATGAAGCTTGTAAAATTTATGCACAAGAAGTTATTACCTTTTGTTTCATCAAAAAATTCATGCACCAATTCATACCTTGTTGAAATTGACTTTTTATTCGCTTTTAGTAACCAGTCATTTTTTTCATCGTTTGAAATAAAAACAATATCTTTTTTCTCCTTGATTCCAAGTTCAATAATTGATTTCCATATTAGAAAATCACCTATGGCGTTGCTCTCTTTTGACTTGTCTTTATTACCCGGTGGAATATCTGATTCCAGCCTTGAATTGTATTCAGCCAAAAGACTGTCTTGGGACATTGTTGAAGTAATTATTATGTTTTCAGTAAAAGTAGTTGAATACATTAATGTTACTGGATCTGACCAATTCCAATCTGCGATTCCGTTTTTTAATTCTTTCAGAAATTCTCCATATTTTTTTATTGTTGCCGAAACTTCAACCCTAGCTTCGTTCAAAGCCTTATATGCATCTAATTCACCTAATATAGGGTATTCAAAGGATTTGACAGAAGGAATCAAAGAAATGTAGCTGTCAATATTCGTATAAAGTTCCTTAATTTTTACTGACCTATTTTTAGCAAATTCTCTCAAAACGTGTTCTGGTACAAATAGGCGATTTTCAGCAATTAATCTCGAATAAATATTTCTAATTTTCTCAATATCATCTTTACCTGTCTGATATGGAGCTAATAAGGAGTTTGTATCAAGTACAAAAATCGCTTTTTGTAATATCTCTTCTATACTTTTCTTTTTAGTTAGTAAAGATTTGATATTTGGAAAGGTTTTATTTAAAATAAAATGGTTTTTATTATCTTCAGCCATAATGAATGATATTTATACTTGTCTTTTTTATATGTAACGATGAGCCTGTCTTTTTTTTTATATTTACCGCTAACACCCAAATAAACCCATCCGGATATATTTCACTTATAGATTTATCAAATTACCGGGTTTATACTCCGTAGTATGGAATAAACCTGATTCCTTTAAATTTAACCCCCAAAAATACGAACTCTTTTTAACTACACCAAAAAATATCCTAATTATTTTTAAACAGTTGTAAAAACCCTTTATTTATGCGGGGCTGCGTTAATAAAAAAAACCTTTCCCCGGCACTAAGAGGAAAGGTTTTAATTTGATTTATAGTGGGAGTACCGACTGAAAGTCGTGCCCCACGGATAAAGAACATAAAGAAAAGAATCTTACATCACGTAACTTGTGATTTCGAAACTCCAGGCCCGACGTGGGTCGGTTCCTACACCTGCCACCTGAATAACATATTGTTGTCCCGGAATAAGATTCTCGAGGATAATTTTATGTTTGGTGGTCGTTACTTTTTCGTACACACTTGTTTCCGTTTTAGGAAATTTGGTGTAGCGTACTTCGTAACTGCGTGCATGATCTACCACATCCCAGCTTAGTTCAAGTGTACCGTTAATCTTACCTGCTTTTACAATTACATTTTCCGGTTGATCCAGTATATCCACATAGACGGGTTTGCGGTTGATATCGAAACCCGAACTAAGTATCATTACTTCGTCACCTTTACTGATGTTTTGCACCAAACGTCCGGTTTCACAAAGTGCTTCCGTCAGATTAAAACGTGCATTATTTTTTTCAGCTGTAACTTTTTTGCCACCATCAGCCATTTTGGCCAGGCAGTCATCGAATGTTGTGATAAGTGCCCGAATGGTCACAACATTGGGAGCCAACGTGGGGAAATATTCATTCCCGTCCAGATTAATTACAATATTCGACGCCTTTACTTTTAATTCAGGGTCGGAATACTCGTTTGTTGAAAATCCTAAACTTACTTTGTTCATAGGCTAATTTTTATTAGTGATTAATGATTAGTGATTAGTTTGGAGTTATTTGAACTAAATCATATTAGTGAATTCGGATTAACTGATTATTAAATTGAATTTAGCAATTATGAAATCGATTTTAGCAATCATGAAATTGAAATTACCAATCATTAAATTGAATTTATTCATCGTGAAATGAATTTTAGGATCAAAAATTGAATTTGAAAAGCGAAAAATTTTGTTTAGCAATCGGTAAATTGAATTTATGAATCGTGAAATTGAAATTACTTTACAGGAAATTGGATTTCACAGTCAGGAAAAAGCGTTTCATTTATGTCAAAAGGCTTTTTGCTTCGTGAATTACATCTTATATCTGTTATCCATCGTTCAAAAGATATGAAACAGCATGAAAGGATTTTGAAATTCCATATCATTTTACTGAAAATTGATTTCATGATCGTGATTGTATTTTCAAAGATTGTTTTTTATTATGAATGGCAAATTAAACAGATTTTAAAATAAAATGCAACCCTACCTAAGGGTATATTTTAACTACTCAACGTTAACAATATATAAATCTACCCTAATCTTTGAAAAATAAACACTAAAAGTATCCAATATATAAAATTAAAAAACTTAAATTTGTATTGATTTCTAAGATTTCAACAGTTAAGTTGTATCATTTTTCAGGTTTGTGATTATTCAGTGTTTCTATTCACTTTATAAATACCGCTATGAATTCAGATCAAGAAAATCCAACGGACAGTCAGATACTTGACGATCTGATAAAAAATTATTCCCAACATAATTCTATTTCAATGAATCATTATGTTGAAGATATTATCACATTCGGTCAACAGTATCTGAACGGAAGTAACAGCAGCTTTGCCCTGTTTGATATCGATAGAGACTATGTATTTTTTAACAAGTCGGATATTACCCAGCATTTGTTCCGACCGGCGGTACACACGGATATAAAGGAGAACCGGAAACTGATAAATGATATCACCCACCCCGATGATCTCGCGTTCTGGGACAAGACATTTCTGGATGCCTTTAAAATGATGCTGTTTCTGCCCGTTGAAGAACTGCATACGTATCGGGTAGTCGGTTCACGCAGGTTGAAAGAAAAAGATGAACAATATCACAGTTATATTCAACAGATAGAACCTTTGGTTATACCAGGCATGAAATATCTGAGGTATATTATTTTGAAAACGTATCGTGTAAAAGATGAAGATATTCCCCAGTTCCGCCTTTATAGCCGTTTTATGGAAAACGATACGGAAGAACACGAATATTCAGTCCTGCTGAAGAATCTGAAACTCAAACCCAGGGTAATGGAAGCCATCAATTTGTATATCGAAGATAATACCGAAGAAAAAATCGCCCTGAAAATGAGGTTAAGATTATCGACGGTGAAAGGTTATTTCAGAGAAATTAAAAAGGGAATGAAAGTAGGTTCCATAAAAGTAACCGGATTGATATGGAAGCAGTTGAAGGAAACCGGCTCTTGCTGTCCTCCTCCCGAAAGCAATCAGAATTAAATAATTTAGCAATTGTACTCCCGATAGCTATCAGGATTACTAATTTTTGACTTTCTTTACTCTAAACTCCTAAGAAACAAACCGCCCCAAGCCCCTCCCGTCAAGTCGGGATAAATT
>Ga0265297_10004872_pt1 | contig 21284 bp, 20 predicted proteins | sample Munlanlwell13791_FD_192502 | JGI IMG/M metagenome (GOLD analysis project Ga0265297, IMG submission 192502) | Leachate microbial communities from a municipal landfill in Southern Ontario, Canada - Leachate well 137-91 | ecosystem: Engineered > Solid waste > Landfill > Unclassified | place...
CTTATTCATTATGGCACAATTAGACGATGCTGTCAATCAAATCTTGTTCAAATTTTAGTATGCCGCCTAAGGTTGGTTCGTACGACGTTATATCTGGTAAATCCAAATTAATAATGCGTTTCCAGACAGCATTAATTAATTTAATAAACTCTTGTTGGTCTGTGTTATTAAAATCGGTTTGCAGATCGACGATTAAACCGGTCGTGGTTGGTTCAATAAACTGCAGCAGGCCGGATGTTACGACATGGCCACGGTAATCACGCGCATTTTCGACTAGCAGCTTATAGAACATCAATTGCTGTTTGTATTTGTGCAGTTTGATTTTTTCGTAGTCAGTTTTACCAGTCCAAGTACGCTGAGGTTTACCTGTTTTGTAGTCGGTTACGGTTACGGTTTTGTCGCTAGCAATATCGACTAGGTCCAAGGCACCAGACAGATGCGCGTCACCAACAATTACGTGTTGTGAGCTAAAGTTTAGTTCGACTTTTTGGGTTGGCGCAAAGCTATCATAGCGTGCGTCCAGAAATACAGGTAATTCCTGACTCCCCTTTTGCATGTAAAATTCTAGATCATCGTCAGATAGATGATGCTCGGCAAGGCTAGTTTCAAAATTATGCAGGATATCCTCGACTGCTTGCCTGCTGCCATTTGCAGATAAGTGTCCGTGGGCACGCTGTAATGTAGCGTGAACCGCAGACCCATAGGCAGACGCTGGACTCATTGCCTGAGGGAATCGCAGCAGGTTTTGTAACAAGAAATTTTGCGGGCCGCCACGGGTGACATCTAGAAAATTAGTTAGGTGTGTAACGCTAAGTTTATAGGTTTCTAGCTGTGGGGCTAGCAGTTCTTTTAGGTTCGGCTGGGTCGTTTGTGTAATAGATTCATACCAACGCAGTTCAGCCGTTTCTAGTGCCTCAGATATGTTGTGGTCGCTACTAATATTTGATTGTTCTAGGCCGCTGCCGACCAAGAACCCAGCGCGTGATGTCGGGCTGCCCGTGTCGTTTTGTAGGCTATAGCTGATTGTTAGCACATCTTTAGCACGGGTAGCGGCAACATAAAATAAACGCAAACGCTCGTCGCTGCTATCCCCTGCCGGCGACAACTGGAGGTTTTCTGGATAGCTGAGTTGTCTAGAACGCGAACGAGCTCGTTCACCCCAAACGGCATCGACGGCGTTGACTATGTAAACGGTATCAAATTCTAGACCTTTTGATTTGTGAGCTGTCATGATCTGGATACCTTCGGCCTGGGTAGAGGCGGCGCGGACGCTGGTGATGCCACTGCCAATACTACGATGTAATCTTATAAATTCGATAAAACTGACCAGGTTTGGTGTTTCTAGTGGCCGATAGTCGCGCAGTTTGGTGCGAATGGCGCGCAGGGCTTCTAGGTAGCGCACGTAGTCGTCGGGATGTTCACGCAGTTGATCGACAGAAAAGAAATAATCGTATATCGGACTTTTAAAACTAACTGCCATTTCTGCGGTCGATGGCTCGTCGTCATGTTCGTTATCTTCGGATTGCACATCGGTCTTGCCAATAATCGTGTCTAGGATTGTTTCTAGTGGAGTATGTGGTATCGACATTGCCGTTGATATCATCCACTTTTGTAATGGTATAAACTCTGGCAGACGCGCCATTTCGTCCAACCAGTTGGTGCGGTTTTGGTAGGCGGCCAGGGATAGTTTCCAGATGCTTTGTGGGTTAATCCCCCATGATGGGTGCGCAAGGATTTGCGGCAGGTCACTATTAACTTCGGCGTGTTTGCCGCGCTGAATATTAACGAGTAACCGTGACAGCTGTTCGATCAATATAATTGGCGCTAGTTCTAGGACGTTGTCGCGGCGTTCATACTGCACCGGAATATCAGCCCGCACAAAATATGGCAGTAGCTTTTCGATCTCTTTGTGTTGGCGTGTTAGAACAGCAATGTCTGATAAATTTTTGCCATTTTTGATGTCTTTTTTGATATTCTCGATTATGAAATGTCGTTCGTCGGCAATCGTTTCGGCCTGGGCGAGTGTGATCGTACCTGGACCCTGCGCGCTACGCGCTACCAAGTGTTTATCCAGTTCGTCAATGGCGTCTTCAAGTCGGTCTGTGCCTTGGGTAATAATTGTTCGGGCGGTATCTAGTACGGATTCACCCGAGCGATAGTTTTCGGTTAGCGCGATTAATTGTGCCTTTGGGTAGGTCGTCTGAAAGTTAATAATATTGCTGATATCGGCGCCTTGGAAACTATAGATAGCTTGGTCGTCATCGCCAACCACCAGGATATTTGGCGTATCACCCTGGGCAATATTGTTGGTCAGGTTATGAACAATACGCATTTGGGCCATGTTGGTATCCTGGAATTCATCAACCATGATATATTGGTATTTTTCTTGCAGGTTAAACCTTAGCTCGTCAAACACTTCCATGGCATGAACGACGCGCAGAATCATGTCGTCAAAATCAAACAGCTCGGACTCTTCCATGCGGGCCAAGTATTGTTCGTAAATCGAACTAATAGCCCGCAGTTTAGACTGGCGATCGATCGATCGAACAATAAATGCACCGTTTTCGTCCTTTTTGAACCAAGTGTTGCGCCAGGCTGTTACGGCCGTAGTTTTGCCCGATTCTATGGCGGTATCGGTCGCCGTGCGCAGCGAGTCGGCAATAATTGTAGCTAGTGGCACAATGGTCGGCAGAGGCACGTCAACTGCCGAGGATTCGATGGCTTTGATGTGTGAGGCTAATTGTTCGGCGGTAGTTTTGCTGGGTTTATTGGCGAAAATCGGCCCTAATAACTGCTGAGTCTTTTCTAGGGCCACATCGTTAGCGTTTAATATCTCTAGCAGTTCGTCGCTCGTTAGGCCACTCTTTTTTAGTTCAGAAATAACCGTCAGGCTTTCGGACAGGTACGTGTATTCACCGTTCATCTTTTTGTTCAAAACGTTGCCGTGGCCCAGACCATCAAATATAGAGCGAATGATTTCGTAACGGCTTAGCTCGTCGGCTGGGCGAAAATGTGCCCCTGAATAAAAGAACTCGCCAAATTGATTGATGACTTCGGTTCCAAAGCTGTGGAATGTATGTATTGATACCTTATAGGCATCTTTGCCTATCAATCCGACTAGACGTTCACGCATGGCACTGGCACCGCTTTCGGTGAAAGTTAGGCACAAGATGTTTTCGGGTAGTGTGTCGGTTTTTTGCAAAATATTAGCCGTCCGGACACTTAATAGTTCGGTTTTGCCAGTTCCAGGACCGGCGATAACCATTACGGGTCCATCAATTGCGTCGACGGCATGGCGTTGTCCTTCGTTCAGGCTTTTATAGCGTTTAGCAAAATCCATTGCCCTAATTATACCCTTTATATGTAAAACTGCCCATCCGTAAGGACAGGCATCAAAACATCTATATACTGCAATTATAACACAAATAAGCGTAAGTGTCTATACATACATCCCCTATCTATGGTATACTGCAGAAAGTTATGAGTGACAAAATGTATGATGAATTGGCGCTTGAGCGCAGCATAAAATCACAGTTTGGACTGGATATCGATGTCCGCCAGGCAATTGTATCGCATATGCCAATAAGTCATACTGCCGATGCGACGCTGTTTTTGACGACTAAAAAACAGCTGTATCTGTATATATCTGGTCAGTCAAAGTTTTTGCTAAGTGATATCAAAAAATTAGTATCACGTATTGGCCTAAAAGCCGATCTGTACGTTCCACCTAAGGGCCGTCCACAGTATTTTGACGAAGTTGGCCGTGATAAGTTTCGTGAGGTTTTTCCGGGACGTGCCCACGTTAGTAGTGACGATATCGCTTTTTATCGGACGCTTGCGCCCTACAATCCTGCGCTTATTTTGATATCAGAAGTTAAAGATGGCGAGATATATCAGTTTGACACTGATTCACATAGTGGTTGGCGCCTGGCTGCCAAGTTCGCCTATCGTCGCATAAAAACCAGCTAGGTTTTATGGACCTGCGTAACCAGATGCACTAGCGGCCGATTCGGCTGATGTGTAGTTGGTGCCCACGCAACGAATCTTTTGGTAGAACTGAACTGTGTATGGGCTGTATGGTCGAACAATATACCAAGAGCTGTCAGTATCCCATCCTGTCCAGCCTCGGAAAGTCGATGGGCTGTTGTAGTTGGCGCCCGTGCTAAATTGGGCGGTTGTTCCTGCTGGACAAGTATTAGAGTTAGCGTAACCTTGGGCATAGTACCAGTTACCAGATGCGCTATCTGTTGGATCCCAGTATATCCAACGACCTGCACTATAGGCACGCACTCCTCCTAGTACTACGGTAGCACCTGGAGCGGCCGGCGTATCAATCGTTGTTGTGGCGTTAGCTGTGCTGGATGCGATGCTTGATGTAGTACCGACTAGGGCGTAGACCCTAAAGAAGTATTGTTTGCCAGGGGTCAGACCGGTGACGGCCTTGGAGTTGGTGGCGATACCGGTGAGTGTGGTTGGCGATGTGAATCCAGCGTCAGTCGCGTATTGTAATGTGTATGTATTTGCTACAGTAACCGCTGTCCATGATGCGGTAATTTGGGTTGAACTGTTGGTTGTAGCGACAAGGCCAGTCGGCTGAGGCACGTTAGTGGTAGCCTGGGCTGTGGCTGACCACCCGCTGGTATAACTAGGTGCAACGGCTTTGACGCGGAAGTATAGTGTCGTACCGGCGGTTAAGCCCGTAACCGTGATTGGGCTGACAGCGCTAGGAGTTGTGGTTGGCGATGTAAAGCTGCTGGACGCCGAACGTTCGACAGTATAGCTGGTGGCGTTGGCGACGCTGTTCCACGAGAATTTGATCTGGGATGCAGGTGCGGACGGATCGGCAACGGCTGTACCTACCGGTGTATCTAGTGTGTATGTTGTGGCCGTGGCCGTGTTAGACCAGTTACCCGTGGCTGTGGCCGTAGCCGGTTTGACACGTAGATAATACAGAGTACCGATAGTCAGGCCTGTGATAGATGCCGAGTTGGTTGTTGGGTCTGGTGATGCAGTAACTAGGCCAGTCGTAAACGACGCGTTAGTCGCTGCTTGGGCGACATAGTGGCTGGCGCCACCGACTGCCGTCCATGATAAATTGATCTGTGAAAAGCTAAATGGAGTTGCCGATAGGTCGGTAATGTCACCTGACGTCAAGATGTCGGTTGTGTGGCGACTAGTAATGGTCTTGACCGTGCCGGTACTTTCGTCCAGGTATTGCAAACTATATTGCAAACAGGCGCTATTAGTACAAGCCGTACTGCCGTCGCCAACGTATGCAAACGAATCTGTCGTGCTGGATGGGCTAAGTTCAGAACAAAGTTCGATTGAGTTGGTGACACCTGAGCTTGCGCGTGGCGCGACAAGTGCAGTGACATCGATTCCCGGCAGTGTCGTAGACGTGATTGTGCTGGCCGGAGCGGTCATAGCGCTACAGCTGGGGTATTCGCCGTTTTTGTCGTAAAACTTTTCAAGGGCTTCGGCGATCACATTGGCGCGGGCAGCGCGTTGTGAATCGCGCGAATCTGCCTGATAACGTGCAAAGCTAATCACACTGATCGTTGATAGGATGCCGATAATTGCGACCACAACTAAAATTTCAATTAACGTGAAACCGCTTGTGATTTTTCTCATAGCATAATTGTAGCAAACATGAGCGTAAATAGTATCATTTTTGCCGTTTCGATGACTATTTAACGATATCTAGAACGACTAAATGTTCGATGTGAGGTGTGCGTGGGAAAAAGTTGTAACCACGATGCGATTTGACGCCGTAAACACCAGCCAGGCGCGCAACGTCGCGAGCCTGCGTGACTGGGTTGCATGAAAGATAAATTATTCGTTCTGGTTTGGCGTCGAGTAGTTTGGCGATGACGTCTTCGTGTAGTCCAGCGCGCGGCGGATCAACAATAATGGTTTTGTCACCTGTGATATATTCGAGGGCGCTCTCACTAGGGGCCAAAATTGCCTTGATGGATTTTTCACGGTCAAGCGCTGTGATGTTGCGTTTCATTTCGCGCACGGCATGTTCGTTAATCTCGACCATTGTGACGTTTTCGCCACCAATAGTTAGGCCGATTGTACCGACGCCGCTGTATAGATCGACGGATGGTTTGTCAGCGCTCACCCATTGTTGCATATCGCGCAAGGCTTGTTCGTAAACAGGCAGATTGATCTGGAAAAATCCTTCGACGGCATAATCAAACGATACACCCAGAATGGTGTCAGTTAGGCTGGTAGTCCCCCACTTTTGAATACGCTCGGTAATCACACTGGCGGGACTTTTAGGGTTGCTGTAGATCATTTCGAAACCAGTGATATGGCCGTTTTCTTTTAGTCCTTCGAGTTCTGGACCAGTTAACTGCACGAATGCTTGGTCTTTGACATACAGTTGCATCGCGACATTACCGGCTGCGTCACAGCGAACCAATAGAGTTTTTAGCATGTAGGCGCGAACGTCAGGCTTGGTGCGCAGGAAGTTGCGCATAGCTATAGCGGCGTCATTAATGACAGGGCTGGCAAGTGACGAACCCTCGACAGGAATTTTGCCATGAGTACCGCGGCGAAAAAAAGATAGGTCGATTTGTTCGCGTTCCTTGTCCCAGTACCAACTGAATTCAATTTTGTTGCGGTATTCGTACTGCTGATCATCGCTGTATACGTCTATGGCGTTCGGCAGAACGATATCGTGCAGTTCAAACGCTTCTTCGATTAGCGCTGCCTTGTAGTGTTGTTCGGCGTCAAAACTCATGATTTGCCATGGGCTGGTCGATAGATAGCTGTTCTCGTCACGCGGCAAGACACGCTCGGCGCTAGGTGTGTAGACTTCTTCCACTATGCCTTCGGCCAGGTTCGACCTCTTTTTTGTCATCTGTACTTGCACTTTTTCACCAGGCAGGCCGCCCCATACAAAAATCTTGCGGCCACCTTCTAGAGTGCCGAGTGCTTGGCCACCACCGACGATCTTATCTAGGGTGACATCAACGAGAGGCATAACTTTTTTCTTCATCTGTACATTGTAACATTTTTGAACTGAGTTATTAGAGGTAAAGTTTATATAGCTGCCACGTCATGATTAAATTGTAGTATCTATGACAAACGACCAATTTGGTAAACTTTATAAGCACATGACCGAGCGATTCGATTTGCTTCATGAAGAAGTTGGTGAAGTAAGACAAGAGGTACAGGGAATATATAGCCATCTCGACGATATTCGCGGCCTTCTTGATACTGATGAGCTGGAACGAGGTGCGCAGTCTGTACACTCAATCGTCACGAAAAAGCGATTACCGAGCGCGACAAGAAGCTAACAGCTTTGTTGCGCAGGCGTGTCGCATAGATTCTCTCTTGTCTATACAATCTCATATTTTCCTGGTACAATTACCCCTGTAGTTTCGATAGTATTACCTACTATTTACCACCTACTACATACCATCTACCAATTATTGGGATGTCGCCAAGTGGTAAGGCACTGGGTTCTGGTTCCAGCATTCGGGGGTTCGAATCCCTCCATCCCAGCCAAGGTTGGCTTACTCAAACCGCAGTAAATAAGAAACTGCGATAGCAGCCCAACCCCTGCAGCACCGAAGACGGCTCCCCATTGAGGGCCGTCTTTTTGGTTGTTCGCGGCTGTCTCGAGTGTGTCCCCTGCGGATATCTGCTTCAAGACGTTTGCGGCAGAGATGACTTCCTCTGTAAGTTATAAAAACATTTATACACAAATTAACAGAGGTGATACTTTTATTAAACACCTTAAAAATGTATACAAATATTTTTAGAACTTACATACTTACTTCGGCTTTTACATCGACGTTAAATAGAATCGCAAGGGTGATCTTAGTTTTGTGGTATTATACGTTGTAAGAACCGAGAGTGACTGACCCGAGTCCGTTGAAGTGTCGCCGTAAGGTTGATCACAAAAAACACTGAGGGCTCTGTCTGCAATATGACTAAAGATCGCTTAACGCAAAATAAGGTTTATCCCTAGGCGGCGGTCCCGAGTGCCTCTTGGTTCTCCCGGTCATCGATACGTCTAACGTATTCGGTGGTCGGGATTTAACTTATAGACAAGAAACTTCATTTCGGACCCTCCGCTTCAGCCAAATACGACACGCCAAATTGAGACCCATATGGGTCTCAATTATATTAACAATATGCTTACATTATTGAATTAGACCGATGGGAATATCTCGTACTATGTCCCATTCGTAATGACCATCTGTTGGCCACTGTCGTATAAGTGATACCGATGTAACATTGAAGGACGCTGGTACTACGGGATGATTGCTTAACTGATGATTAATCTCGATTTCATCATGATGGTCTTTGCTATAAGCAAGTGCGACATGCGGGATAAAGTTGCCGTGAGGTGACTTTAACGTTCGTTCATTACCAACCACTTGTTGCATCGACTCGATAATGGCATCGTAGATCGTATTGTATTGGTCGCTAGGAGAAATATGCAATACCACGTTTCCGCCCCATAACCACCACGAATCAAAAACAAACTCCGGTAATGTTAAGGACGCCAGTTTCGGTGCCAGGATGTCGACTACCTTTAGCATTTCTTCTTCGGTAAAGTCGTCTGTGAGTCCGACACGAAGAATGGTCGAATGGAGCCACTTAGCTGGGATTGGATCGTACAGTCCAGGACGGGAGACAATCGGTCGGTATTCTTGTACCATTCGCTCAACATCTGGTTGGTCGGAAAAAAGAACATTGAAGTTCCAGTCAACGTGACCTTTTTGGTAGTAGTGTGTTTCGAAGTGATCTTTAGCCATACAATGAGTATACGGCATATAAAGCGGCGCTTTGTTATACTAAAAGTCAATGAAGACGTACGACGCTATCTTGGTACTTGGTTCGCAGCCAAATTTCAGAAGCTGGAAGTTTCCTTCACGCATCTACGACAGCCCGCGATTTTGCCGAATGCGAACAGCATGAATGAAAATTCCTTGAGTGGTGGCACCGACTCGTTCCATCCCTCGGTGGGCCACTCCTTGAGGAGCTCGATCATCTCTGCGGCGTGCTTTTGAACCTTGTTGGTATTCAGAGCGAGTACAAAGACGAAGAAGTCGAACACTTCGCTGCCCTCGACGGGTTGCTGGTTTTCGTCTATCTCGCCGAGTGAATCGACGAGAATGTCGTTAATTCGTGCGACGTCCATCGCAGGTACTTCCTTTCAGTAGGGATACCTAAATTATAGCATAAAACCTATGAATAATCAACTGGATGGGCTGTATTGAGTATCTTTTTTGCTCGAGTTGGCTGGGGTTTGAACCCCTCATTTTGCTTATGTTTGATAAACAAGTTATTCAGTCATATACTAATCGTATGGAATTGCATGATAGAACTAGACCCGAGTCGCTAGACCAGCCGCTAGTTAGCAGTGAGGGCACTTTATCATTCAGCGCTCATGCCCTTAGGGAACGATTAGAATCTCGGAATTTAGCGGTAAGTGCGGCTAATATGAAAGCAGAAGAATTGTTCGCAAGTTATCCAGAAGGTGTGTATGAAAGTGACCTTGTAAATGAAGTCAAGGCGCAACTTGGTGTTCGTCTTTCGGTCGCATCAGCTGCAGTCGACAGGCTTAGATCGTGCGGGCTATCGGTCACGGATTGGCATACAGGGTTTATAACTCATGGCAATGTCAGTGTAGATACTTGACCAATGTCCCTATCGCTATAGACATAAAGCCTATGTTGATATTGGCTGTGCGCTCGCCTCTTCGACGCCTTGTTCGTGTAATGCACCCAAGACCTCTTCTAGTAATTTCGTATCGCAATAAATATGAAGTGATTTTGCAACATTACCTGAAAATTTTAGTATATGAACACCGATATTAGAATACTGCGTGCCATTTCGGTCGGATAAATGACCTACCCATTCAACAGTGGCGATAGCGTTCCACGGCCATCCGCTAACACCTATGTTTTTGATTTCAAATGTGAGGTCCGGAAAAAGTCGCCCAAGTCGCTCGTACCACTTGGCAATATCTTCTAGTGTCGAACGTTCGCCGCCCAGGGCGTGGGTACCGCTAAACCAATGTGCGCTACCTTGTCGGAATGCAGCCTGGGCTGGTCCATAGTCCCCCGCGTTTATTGATTCAAACACCTGACGTAATTTGCGAGTTAGTATGATGCGATACATAGCTATATTCTACCTGCTTTTTACACCATGTTAAAGTCTGGCGTATAATAGCGGTAATAGCATAAGGGAGATACGAAAATGGAAGATCAAGAGCCACAAATAGTACAACCACAGACTACAGGTAAGCCGCAGGCCAAAAGGTCCAAGGCTCCAATTGTAATATTAATTATCATCATTGTTCTGCTGCTGGCTGCCGGCGCTGGTGCCTACTGGTGGCGCAATGACCAGGCCGACAAACAACGTACGGCAGACGCTGCAAAAATCACTGAACTACAAAGCAAAATCGATGCGTTGACCGTCAGTCCTGACGCCCAAACTCCGACTAACGGTGACACTACAACCCCCGCCTCTACTCCAGCTGCAGTTCCAACACCCGCCGTCAAAGAAAACGTAATTGCATCGATCACATCTGGTAATACGGCTGCATTAGAGGGATATATGGCGTCGAGTGTTCACGTTGTAATTGCCGCATCTAGTGGTGTGTTTGACCGAACGCCGGCTATGGCAGTTACGGATCTGCAATATCTAGACAGTGCCACTGATCCGTGGAATTTTGCCCTAAGTACGGCGACATTGACGGCTTATGGAACAGGACACTACAAAGATTACTTTAAATCTAACTCGGTTGTTGGCAAATCTGCTGATGGCAAAGTCGTGTCGTTTAACTTTAACGACGCGGGCAAGATTAACGGTGTATTTATGTCGGCTAGCGCTGATTTATTGTAGAAGAAATGTTACAAATTAAAACGAGTCCGTATTGGACTCGTTTTAATTTGTAGTTAGGTTTTATTGGCCTTTGTGGCTGCCTGATGTTTCGGTCTCGCCCGAATCACTACCTGATTTTTGGTCGTCAGACGATTTGTTTGATGTGTTATCATCACCAGGTTTTTCAGACTCAGATTTTTCGATACTCTCGCTACGGGTTTGCTCGGCACCTGAACGGACGCTGATGATTGCGCCGTCGTTGGCGTTGACGTCAACTCGGCTGCCGTCGACAAATCGAACACTGTAAACTACGATGCTATTTTCGGTTTCTAGTTCAATCTTGGTGATCGTTTTGTCCGCAAATTTACCCTGGGCGATCACTCGGGCCTGGTCAATTGTGATTCCGGCTACAAACCCGACTGGTACTGATTCGGATTTTTCGGGTGCAGATGGATTGTCGGTAGTCTTGATGATCAATGTTCCAGATTTGGCGTTGTAAAGTTTGAAGCTGCCGTCGCTGTAGCGTACTTTATAAAGAACGATACTATCCTCGGTTTCTAGTTGAATGCCGTCTAGTGTTGTACCAGCACTAGCATCCTTGAGGGCGATAACTTTGATCGCATCGATGCTTAGTAGGCCGGTCAAGCTGGTTGGCAGGGCTGTTTTTTGGGCATGCGCACGTTCGGCCTGGTCTTTGCCGACAAGTGCAGATGTGGTTCCGACAGCAACTAAAACGACAACTAGTGCGCTGATTGGCACGATGTTGCGAGCTTTTAGTCCGTTAAATAATGATTGGTTAGATTTTTTTGACTTGGCCATGGTGTGCTCCTCTAATAATGTGTTTAATAATCGATCCTTGAACGCTTTAGAGGGCTGTAGGCTCTCATCGCTCAGGCGTTTTCGTGCTACTCGTGGTAGTCGGTTATTCATGCTAGCTTACTCCTCTCTCTATTTGCAATGGTTCTTGTATTCTGGACCGCAGTGTTACAAGCGCGCGGTGTTGCATTGTTTTTACATAGTTACTGGTTTTGCCCATAATTAGGGCGGTTTCTTTGACGGATTTGTTTTGGATGATACGTATATTTAGTACTTCATGCTGTTTGGCGGGCAGATCTTCGATCAGGTCCAAAGCGCGTTGATGGGCTGATCGTGATTCATAGTCGGACACGGTCCTGGTCGAATAATCCTCGAAGTCCTCGATGTCTTCGACATACGTGATCTGGTGTTGATATTTTTCCCGTAAATATGCAATCCATACAAAACGCATGATTCCGTACAAATATTTGGTCGGCGACTCGATATCTGTTGTTTTGCATTTTTCGACAAACTCTATAAATGTTTGTGAAGTTAGATCTTCCGCAACTGCTCGGTTAAGGCTTTTGATATAAAAGAACTTGTACACTTTGTTAATATGTTCTTCGTAAAATTGCGGCAAGTCCATTCCTTTATGATACCCCCTTCTACTATCCATGTAGAAATTGGTGTACGTTTTATGCAAAATATAATATGCTTGTGGTATGCAAGATAATACAACGCCTACAGATCCAAAAGTCGAAGAAGCAAGTGTTAATCCAGAGTCACCTAGTCAACCAGAAAAAAAGAAAAATAAACTTAGTAAAAAATGGTTATTTATTATTATTGGGGCTGTCATCGTACTGGCGGTAGCCGGGTTCATCGGATTCAAATTATTATTTAACGGCGAAAGGTCACAAGCCGAGGATGCTCGCCAAAGTGCCGAACAGCAGTTTAATCCTGATCAGCAGAATATTGTTGGTGGTGGCGGTACGTTTTTGTCGCAGTATGGTCAAGATTGTGAAGACAAATCTAACGTATTATTCACTAGTGCGCCACTACCTATCGGCCAGCTTGGCCACATAGAGCCTTTGGGTAAAATGGAGGACGGCCACGTTACGCCCACCGATCACTTGTACGTCAGTCCGCTGAACACGCAGGCAGCCGACAACACAACTGATGTCGTCATGCCGGCCGATGGTCGCGTTGTTATGGTTGCGGCTATGCCGGCTCAGTATATTGGCGACCGTGACCAAAAAACAGCCCCCGAAGATCACCGAATCGTCGTATCTTACAGCTGTAATCTTTACAGTATATTTATCCACGTCCACCAGTTATCATCGGCTGTTAAAGCAGTTGTTGGTACGCTAGAGCCAAACGCCCAAAAGACCGTTTCTATCAGTCTAAAAGCTGGTGAAAAGATCGGTAAAATTGGCGGTAACCCTGTTGACTGGACAATGGTCGACACGTCTAAAAGACTAACTGGTTTTATCAGTCCTGATTTATATGCCAGTGAAGCATGGAAAATTCACACTATTGACCCATTCCCTCTGTACACAGGTAGCCTCAAAGACAGCCTGATCGCCAAGAGCTTGCGTAGCGCCGAGCCTTATGGTGGCAAAATTGACTATGATCAGGCCGGCAAACTGGTCGGTACATGGTTCCGCGAAGGTACAAATGGCTATAGCGGCGCGTCGCAAGATCGTTACTGGGATGGTCACCTGTCGATCGTTCCGGACTATATCGATACTAAATCGACAATTGTATCTATCGGTAACTGGAACGGCAAAGCTAGCCAGTTTGTAGTCAAAAGTCCTGTTGCTACACCAGACCAAATTAGCAAAGATAACGGTGTTATTGCCTATTCATTAGTCAAACGGGCTTATGTCCAACCTAACGGTCAACCATGGACCGGATCGGGCCTAGTAAAAGGCATCACATTGGACACTTTGCACAGTAGTGCTGAGGGTGTGATCTTGTTGCAGGTTCTAGACGGCAACAAGCTAAAAGTTGAAACTTTCCCAGGTAAGACTGCTGATCAGCAAAAGGCGTTTACGTCGGCCGCTCAGACTTACGTGCGATAGAAACGTTTATATAAAAAGTAGAGCACTTTGGTGCTCTACTTTTTTTGGGCTTTCAGCTTTTTCTTGAGAATTCGCTTGCGTGATGCGCCGTGCCAGTTTTTGTGCTTTGCCATAATTTATATAGTCCAATCTTTTATATCTGTACTACTATAACACGTTACCCCTATAAATGCGTGTTATTTGTGGCTGGCATTAAACAGGGCTACCCACTGGGCAAGTCGCATTTGTGATGGTTTGATATCTGCAGGTAGACCAATGGCTGTACGTGGGGTCTTAGCAAAGATTTTGGGAGTCGAATAACAACCCACTATAAAGTCGCGGTATGCTGGCATGAGGTATTTGTCGATCAGTGGTTCGGGGCGCTTTAGTAGTTCGATCATAACGGTATCAACATTGGGATGTGGCCAGTAGTCGGTACGTTCCAGTCGTTTTCTGATCCGCACGGCAAATAGCGGTCCAATTACCATACCCAGTTGTCCTGTGAAATGATCAGAATCTGGTAATAATTTGTTGGCAAATTGTTTTTGAACAATTAGGTACGCGGCACTTGGCGGATTAGTATCTTCGGTGATTTTATGGATGATCGGTGAACTAAGATGAAATGGGATGTTGGCAAATATTTTGTATGGCCCTGATGGCAGCGGCATTTTCAAAAAATCAGCTTCGCGAACAGTTACATTGGGGTAATTTTCCATATTGGCACGTAGCTTGGTCGCCATACGAGGTTCAAACTCGATAGCTACGACCGATTTAACGCGGCCCGCCAGGACTGACGAGATTGTGCCGCTACCCGCTCCGATATCATAGACGATGTCACTGGTTTTTAGGTTGGAATGTCCAATTAGTTCTTTGACTACCTGTGGATTTCGTAAAAAGTATTGAGAATAATTGGCTAGGCGCTTCATGGATTAATTATCCCCTGTTTATATCTGTTTTTATTATACACGGTTATTCACTCAGGATTTACTCAGATATCCGTAGTACAATGAATCCAGATTATGTATAAATACCGTGTTGCCCGAAACGAGCGAATTACGCCCAGCACTATATTATTAACCCTCCATAAAGACGCTCAGTCGCGCCCTTTTGCGTTTGCACCGGGACAATATGCTGCCATTAGCTTTGTCCAACGAGGTAGGCCAACGCCGGCACGATGTTTTTCGATTGTTAGCTCGCCCACCGATCCTGATATTTTGCAGTTTAGTACACGCACCAAGGGTCGATTTACTAATGCGCTTGCTGGTGTGCCGGTTGGCGGTGAGGTGATTGTTCGTGGGGCGTTTGGTGGCTTTGTGTTTGACTCATCCAGGCCATCAGACACGGTTTTATTGGCCGGAGGCATCGGGATTACGCCGTTTATGAGTATGATTCAGTTCGCCAGTGCGACACAGATGAAAAACAAGATTACGCTGGTATTTAGTTGTCAAACTCAGGATGATATTCCATTCTATAACCAAATCACTAGTCTGCAATCCAAAAATCCAAATTTTAACGCCGTGTTCGTTATTGGAACTGGGCCAACTGATAAACTGTCTAACCAGCATGTCGAGACAGGCCGAATATCGACCGAGCTACTGGACAAACTAACCGCATCAAAGTATGCCGATAAAAGCTTTTTTATATGTGGACCGCCGCCATTTATGAAGGCTGCCGTAAACATGTTGCGCGGCCGTCATACGCCTGGCAATAACATTATCACCGAGGCCTTTAGTCAGGGTCCTAACCGTCAAACCGGTGCCATAGCCAGCTGGCCACTTAATGTCTATTCGCTAGGTGCGGTTGGGCTGGCACTGGGTGCTGCTGCAATTGCAGTCAGCGATTTATTAAAAGCCCTACCGCCCAAAGCGCTAATCGAATCAACCAATATCGCGCCAATTTTGGCTAGCACTAATACGCGCCAGCAAGACCTTGATGCACTGGTCAACAATTTGGCACCGCAATCAGTCACCGCCCCAGAGTCAGCGGCGGTTCAGGCGGCGAATGCTGCAGCGAACGCACCAACGCCGACAGTATCGACGCCCAAGTCGTCGGGCACTGCACCATCACAGCCAGTTCAGCGAGCCAAGGTCTGCACGACCACTCAAAGTGGGATAACCACATGCATCTAATGCAATATACGCAGACTAAACAGGCACTTGGTGGCGATATTACGATTGGATTTGTGGCCGATTATGATCAGAACGCGGCTGATAAGTTGTTTGTCCAGTTATGGCACTATGTCTATACGTTTGAGAGGTTATTTAGCCGGTTCTTACCATCTAGCGAACTGTCGATTTTGAATCGTTCGGCCGGTGTACCTATGTCTATTTCGCAAGAATTCAAAAACTTATTAACCGCGGCCAAATCTATGGCTGAAATGACGGACGGTTTGTACAATCCGTTTATTTTGCCGGCCCTCCAAAAGTCTGGTTATAAAAAATCAGTCATGCCGGGATACGAAAATGACCCTGTTGATGATTATTCACGCCGTAGCGTCGTTGCGATCGATAGGTTGGTCATTGACGGCAATCGGGTGACTATACCGCACGACAGTGCCTTAGATATGGGCGGTTGCGGCAAGGGATATCTGGCCGATCGTTTACGGGATATAATGAATACCGCGGGGGTAGCTAATTATTGGATGAATTTAAGCGGTGATATTGCCACGGCCGGGCACGATCAGAATGCTAAATCTTGGGCGGTTGATATTCAAAATTCCCGTGACCTACAGTCGGTATCGGATTGGTCTATCGCCTGCCCCATCGAACCATTTGCTATTGCTACGTCTGGTACATTCAAGCGCAAAGGACATAGTGTGGATTATGACTGGCACCACATTATTGACCCAATCACCCTAAAACCTGCCCAAACCGACATTCGTTTGGCTACTATTTGCGCGCCGACTACACTACAGGCCGATGTGCTGGCGTCATGTGCCATTATATTGGGTTCAGATAAGGCGCCAGATTGGCTGCGTAGTCACGGTGTGTCGGATTTTTTGCTGCAATGTGAGGACGCGACTGAAGTTTTTGAAAAGCAATTCGGCAGGGCTATACTAAAAGAATCTATGAATACGGCGGGGGTTGGTAAATAAATATGCGTTTAGGGATTATATTACCTGTTATTGTCGGTGCGATGTTATCGTTCGTCGTTATGAATTCGCAACCAGTTGCCGCCGAAGCGCAGCCTGGCGGTAATTCGATTGTTGTTCAATCTATTCCTGGGCCAACCGTTATTGAAAAGATCGCTCAGCGAACCGAGGTGTCGTGGCCATGGTATTTGACGCGTGCTTCGGGTGTAATTGCGATGGGCGCATTGATTGTATTGATATTATCTGGGATTGGATTTGTGACAGGACACAGTTTTAAGTTTTTAGAGCCACTAACTGCGTGGGCTTCGCACCGGGCACTGGGTATTACATTTGGAGTAGCAATTTTGGTTCATATGTTGACGCTGCTGTTCGATCACTTTGTGTCGTTTAGCGTTTTAGACTTGCTTGTGCCATGGCTGTCGACGTATCATCCAGTGACTATTGCCGGCATTCAGTTTGGGTCGCTGTTTGTGGCGCTGGGGGTACTAGCTTTTTATGGCGTGGCGCTGATAATAATCACATCGTTAGTATGGGTAGAAAAAAAGCCAAAATTATGGAAGTTCATTCACCTAGTATCGTACCTAATATTAGTATTTGTTTTTGTCCACGCTTTATTTATTGGGACTGATTTTGCCGATGGCATTCCTAGGTTCTTGTTAATTGTTGCTGGATTTATATTAGCGATTGCGATACTGTTACGGCTGCGCCGGGCGAGGACAATATGAACGGCGAGTTGCACTATGCTCACAATAAATTACGTAGTCGTGTATATTGGGCAATAACGTACATTGTCATTATTGCGGCCGTGCTGTTTGGGCTATACCAAGTAGCCGCCAGTATGCAGACACATACTTTGCCGGCTGGCGAGATCCAATTGTCCGTCCCCTATTCTAAATATTTAGTCGGTGAACCGATCACTTTTAGTATTAAAAATAACTATAACAGCACGATATATATACTAAATGATTGCCCTAACGAGCCGCTAAATGTTTATAGATTAGTTGGTACAGTCTGGACGCGCGTTCATGATACTGCGGCTGTTTCGGAATGTCCGACTCAGGATCGTATGATCGAGGTTGGCGCTAATGGGTCAGTCGATGGCAGTTTTGCGCCGTGGCATAATTTGTTTATTACGCCAGGTAAGTATCGAGTTGTTGCTTATGTCGAATATTACAACGCCCTGCCCTACCAAGAGTTTGAGGTGGTTGATAAACCAGCAGCAAAAGCGCCTACGCAGACACCAGCGGTTACAGAAACAGTGATTACGCCGAACTTCACGCAGCAAATTCAACGCGAAGACAATGAGCGCGAGGGCGATGACGACTAGATATTAAAATAAAAACCAATTTAAATGGGCGCCCCTCGCAGGGCGCCCTTGTTGACCATAGGGTCAACCTCACTTCGAGAGTGAGTGCAAATCACCTGGTTAACTGACGTCAACTGGGTGATTCTTCAACATTTACTACTAGGCGTTTGCCTTGCGACGGATGAACAGCAGCACGAAGCCACTGGTGATGAGTCCACCGACCAGCAGCACGATGCCACCGATCGCCGTACCCGTCGATGCCAGCACATTCGCAGGAGTCGGGCAGGCCTCGTCTGTGAACGAAATCGTCCACGTCGCGGTCTTGCCGTCCTCACTGAGCGTGTAGCTGTCGCCCGTACCGGGCTTGGCGAACACGATGCCAACACCTGCGGTGGCCGTCACTGTTCCGGTTTTCGGGTCGAGGTCGCCGTAGGTGACCCCGTCGATGACCGGGAAGGTGAGCTTGTCGTTAGCCGTGCCGCACAGGTCAGTGATGACCGGCTTGGTGGGCACAACGACCTGGTCGCCGCAGTTGCTATCCAGTGTCACCTGCTTCGCGAGTTCGCCGTCGACGAACACCTGACCCGTGTAGGGTCCGGTGTCTTCTGCGGCGTGGAACTGCGACTCGAACGGCAAGCCGTTCGGCAGCAGATCCGCTGCGATAGTGAAGACGACATTGCTGTCCTTGTCGAGTACAACGTACTCGACGTGGGACGACGTCCCCACCTCGTCAGGACCGACGGCAGCGTTGACTCCGCTGAACGCGAAGTCCACACCCTGGCCGTTTCCAAGGGTTTCCTCGGAATCGAACGGAGTGCACAGTGCCGTCAACCCAACAGTGACGTCAGGCGGCAGAACCACTGGCGGCTTGGCAAAGGTCACATCAATGCAACCACCACCAAATCCGGTCACCAGTCCATCACCCAGTGCGGCTGAACCCAGCGAGTACCCGACCGCCTTGATGCGGAGATCGGTGACACCGTTGGATTCGTACGCGGCGATGATCTCGTCGAGCGTGCCGTACGCCAGCTGGTAGCCGGGGTTCGGACCCGCCGGGAGACCCGGGATGACCTTGTTGATCCAGTACTTCGCGAAGAGGGGCTCGTATACGAGCGTCCCCTTCCAGGCACCGTTCACGTACAGCACCAGGTTAAGGCCAGGTTCGGCTCCTCCGCTGGTGTTGGTGAAGTTGAGGTACGGAACACCGGCATCCTTCAGTGCAAAATCGGTGGCGATGTAGCCGGCCGACTTGGCAGTGTTGGAGCTGTTGTCCGTCCAGATGTGCATGGCGTTGGTCGTCAGGGCGTGGTGCCCGTTGACCTTGTCATCGAAGAACATCTGCGCCTCGTCGGTGATGACGACACTCGATGTGGCGGTGCACTCACTGGTGTGCGAGCACTTCGTCAGGTCCTTGCCAGACAGATTACCCGTCAAGGTGAGTGTCGTTCCATCATCTGAAACGCCATCACCTGCCGGGAACTCAGCATCATCGTTCGCCACAAAGACGAACGAGTACGTGCTGGGTCCAGTTGTACCTGACGATGACTGCAGGGTGGCGTTCACAACCGTGCCTGCTGCTGCGGTTGCAGCAACAGAACACGTTGCGGCTGTGACGACGACGGTTGCCGAAGCCTCCTCCGTCGTCTCGGGCGTGGTGCCCTTGCAGACGATCCAGTGCGAAACACTGGACTGTTGCCCCCCCGCGTTGAGCGGTGCGAAGTACGGCGTTCCTGCCGACGGGTGGATGTAGACCGCGTTACCGGGTCCCCATCCACTGTCGACACTGCCGCCCTTCACGATGAGGGCTTCCCAGTGGTCACCCGGCCAGGCCGGGTTGAAGGTGTTCAGCGTTACCGCTGTACCACCGTTCGTGATTGCACCATGAGCCGTGCTTTCACCCGGGTTGTGCTTGTAGCACACGGCCGGGTGCGGGAACTTGTCGTTCCAGTAGGACGCCTCGTTGGTGTTGTCGACCAGGTTGGGCGTGACGACGGGACCAGGCTGGTCATCCGATTCGTTCTCGTCGGACGGCTGGTCGCTGTCGTCAGAGTTGTCCTCGGATCCACCCTCGCTGTCTGACGGTTCGGAACCCTCGGGCTCTTCGGCAGGATCTGCCGAGTCGTCCTTGGGTGTGCCTTCGTCGTTCTGCGCGGAGTCGTCGGCCGGTGGGGCTGACTGCTCCTCGGGGGCGGGCGGCTCTTCAGCCGGTGCCTCCTCGGGTGCGGGCTGCTGCTGGTCGATGACGACAGGCGTGTCGACCGGCGTGGGCTCTTCAGCGGATGCTGTCGCACCGAAGCCGAATGAACCGACTATCAGTGCGCCAGCCGACAGGAATGCCAGACAGGTTACTGCCGACTTTCCCTTCAGCTTTTTGAAAAGATTCATTGCCTTTTCTCTCTGTTTGCGGTGCGGGTGCAACAATAGGACGGGATTGCCCTATTGCATTTGTAGTAATGTGAATGTGCGTTTAGTGGAGCCAGGAGCTCCTTGGCTCCGGTCACATCACACTTAACCTGGGCATTGTACCATATTATATTAAGTTTGTAAATAGCATAGCCATCATTACCTCTGTTGAATTAGTAACATAAGCATTTATATTTGTGTTGACGGCGCACCTAATGCGGGGTGTATACTAAGTACAGTCATGTAAGTACTGGCGCGTGTCGCCTTTCTACGTACGGACTTATGCGAGAAGTCTTACACTTCAATTTCAGCAGACATATGCACACTGGTAGCCAATTGCTTCCAAGCGCCCCTATGATCTGTACAACTTTACCTGGTGCACAGTAAAAAGAGTGTGGTTGAACGGCCCATCCTCCTATCTGTAATCCATCTCCACCATCCGTTCGCTGACCGATTACCTTGTTGTCAGCATTTTTGCGTTTACAGAATAAAAAACAATAAATCTTGGAGATAAAGTTATGAATCGAATCGACATCAATGAACAAGTACTAGTCACAGTAATGGGCTTCAAAAAGGATCTCGCCGCCTACCCTCGCCGCATGGAATACCAGGGTGCAACCTATGACTTTTTGGACGCCGGCTTGCGTTGCCTGGTGCGCCACGGCGAGCGTATTGCCGAGATATTAACGCTGAGCGACGGTCGCTCACACTTCCGACTACGTAGTGATAATCACGGTGGTAACTGGACGCTGCTTAGTATTACGGCTTAGGCACAGAC